>SKEJ01000807.1_pt1 | contig 18466 bp, 10 predicted proteins | sample 4826721 | NCBI WGS metagenome assembly SKEJ01 (sample SAMN11008812, study PRJNA524170) | human gut metagenome | biome: Human fecal sample; material: Feces; isolation source: fecal sample from pouch patient p31 | host: Homo sapiens | place: Israel: Tel-Aviv | collected 2015-06-02 | reverse complement strand
AAACAGGAGTGTGATAAATTGCAGGGTACCACAGAAAACTATATTCACCTTGAAAAGGTTTCTAAGATTTATGGAACGAAAGAAGTAAAAATAATCGCAGTAGATGAGATCAGCTTTAACATAGCTAAAGGCGAGTTTGCCGTGATCGTAGGGCCCAGTGGTGCTGGCAAGACTACGGTTCTGAATATTCTGGGCGGAATGGATACTGCCACCAGCGGTCAGATCTGGGTAGATGGAAGGAATATAGCGAAATACAATAACCGCCAGCTCACCAGCTACCGCAGGGACGATATTGGATTTGTTTTTCAGTTTTATAATCTGGTTCCCAATCTGACAGCCTTGGAAAACGTAGAACTGGCAGGACAGATCTGTAAGAACCCCATGGATCCGAAAACTGTTTTGGAAGAGGTGGGGCTGAAAGACAGACTTGGAAATTTTCCTGCCCAGTTATCAGGCGGTGAACAGCAGAGAGTTTCCATTGCAAGAGCTCTTGCCAAGAATCCGAAGATGCTCCTTTGCGATGAGCCAACAGGCGCTCTGGATTACCAGACTGGTAAGGCGATTCTCAAGCTTTTACAGGATATGTGCCGCCAGAAGGGGATGACAGTAGTGGTTATCACTCATAACTCTGCATTGACGCCTATGGCAGATCGCGTGATTAAAATAAAAAACGGCAAGGTGGCACAGATGACTTTGAATGCCCACCCAACCCCGGTAGAAGAAATTGAGTGGTAGGTGAGAGATGAAAGCATTAAGAAAAGAATTCTGGATGGAGATCCGAAAAAGCAAATCCAGGTTTATCTCCATTCTTCTGATCGTGGCTCTTGGAGTGGCCTTCTTTTCCGGTATTCAGGCTTCCTCGCCGGATATGCGCTATTCCGGAGATGCCTATTATGACGAAAGCAGCCTGATGGATATCAAGGTTGTGGGCACAATGGGCCTGACATCTGATGATGTTTCTTCCATAGAAAGTATAGATGGCATCGAGTCCGCAGAAGGTGCCTGGTCTACCGATGTGATGTGCGGGGAAGGCCAGAAGCAGAAGGTTCTTCACATTGAATCCATAAATGACACAGTGAATAAACTGGATGTGCAGGAGGGACGCCTTCCGGAAAAAAGTGGAGAGATTTTTCTGGATAGCACATTTGCTTCTTCCAATGAATATAAGGTAGGAGATAAGGTGGCTTTGCGTGAAGAAGGAGATTCCCCCGTTCTTGTGACCACAGAATATACGGTAGTGGGAACTGGAAGAAGTCCTCTTTATATTTCCTTTAATAGAGGAAATACCACCCTTGGAACTGGTGAAGTCAATGGATTTGGATATGTGCTCCCAGAAGATTTTGACCAGGAAATTTATACGCAGATTTATGTGACCGTTCATGGTGCAAAGGGCCTTACCAGTTATACAGACGGTTATGAGAATCTGATCGCCAAGATCAAAGGCCGTGTTGAAAACATAGCAGATGATCGCTGTCAGATCCGCCTTGCAGCTGTGAAGGCAGATGCACAGGAGGAAATCGATGATGCCCAGAAGAAGCTGGACGATGGGAAAAAAGAGGCAGATGAAAAGCTTGCTGACGCAAAAGAAGAACTGGATAAAGGTGAAAAGGATTTAGAAGACGGCAGGCAAGAGTATGAAGATGGAAAATCCCAGTTAGAAGACGCAAAAACAGAGCTTGCCGATGGAAAAAAACAGCTGGAAGATGCGAAGACAGAGCTTGCTGATGGGAAAAACCAGTTAGAAGATGCGAAAGCGCAGCTTGCTGATGGAAAAAGTCAGCTGGAATCTGCCAAGAATCAGCTTTCCTCCAGCAAAAGCCAGCTCGACACGGCCAGAAGCCAGCTGGATGATGGATGGAGTCAGGTAAGTGCTGCAAAAGCCCAGCTTGCTGACGGACAGGCTCAGCTTGATTCTGCGCAGAAGCAGGTAACCAGTGGTCTGGCAGAATTAGAGGAAAATCAGAAGACTTTAGATGAAAATAAAGCGAAACTTGCAGATGGAAAAGCCCAGCTTGAGGCAGGCGAACAGCAGTTAGAAGCCACAAAGCAGACTTTGACAACAAAGCAAAGTGAACTGGATCAGTCAAAAGCGGAGATCACTGCCGGACAGCAGCAGATCGAAAGTACCAGAACCCAGTTAAATGCCCAGAAGCAGCAGATTACAGATGGACTTTCCCAGGTATCAGCAGGAGAAGCACAGCTTCAGGATGGAATAAGTGCTTTGGAAAGTGCAAAAGCTCAGCTGACGGAGCTGCAGAGTCAGCTTGAGATAGTACGCGCAAGTTACAACGCAGCACTGGAAAATCCGGATGCTTCCCAGGAGGAAATAGATATTCTGGCAGCTCAGGTGTCTGCACTGGAAGAACAGGAGGCGGCGGTAAGCCAGCAGATTCAGGCAAGTGAAGCGCAGATTGAGAGTCAGCGGCAGCAGCTTGCAGCGACCAGAAGTGAGTTGGAAAGCGGGCTTGCAGCAGTCGAGGATGGACTTTCCCAGCTTTCTCAGAAAGAAAGCGAGCTGAATGCTGGACGGGAACAGATAACAGCAGGTCAGGCACAGATTGATGCCGGATGGATTCAGATTCAGGAACAGGAGAATACTCTTGCTGCTTCGAAAGCTGAGATAGAGGCAGGGGAACAGGAACTGGAAAAAGGTCAGAAGCAGTTAAAGGCAGCAAAGAAAAAACTGAATAAAGCCCAGAAAGAAATTGATTCCAATGCAGAGACCCTGGCTGCCGGACAGGCGGAATTGGATGCCAATGTGGCAAAGCTGAATGACAGTGAAGCGCAGTATGCTTCCGGTCTGGAACAGTATAATTCCGGTGCCCGGCAAATCGCGGAAAATGAGGCAAAGCTTACTTCCGGTGAGCAGGAGATTGCAGAAAATGAGGCAAAACTTGCCGATGGTGAGAAAGAAATCGCAGACAATGAGAAGAAGCTTGCAGACGGTGAAAAAGAGATTACAGACAATGAGAAAAAGCTTCAGGATGCGGTTAAAGACTTGAAAAAAGGTGAGAAAGACCTTGCAGATGGAAAGAAAGAGTACGAAGACGCCAAAAAAGATGCGGAGGATGAGATTGCCGAGAATCAGCAGAAGCTGGATGATGCGAAAAAGGAACTGGAAGATCTGGAAATGCCGGAGTGGATGGTCACAGATAGGGAGGAGCTTCCGGAATATACGGATTACGGTGATAATGCAGACCGTCTTCGAAACATCGGTCAGGTTTTCCCGGTCATCTTTTTCCTGGTAGCGGCATTGATCAGTCTTACCACTATGACTCGTATGGTGGAGGAGCAGCGAACCCAGATCGGTACCTTGAAGGCATTGGGATATAAGAAGTCTGCTATTGCAGCAAAATATATCTGTTATGCATTTTTTGCAACTCTTCTTGGCAGTGTGCTGGGAATGCTGATCGGAGAGAAAATCATTCCATACATTATTATAACTGCTTATGGGATTATGTATCACAATGTGGCAAATACCATTTCCATTGATTATCAGCCTGGCTTCGCATTGATCGCTTCCACAGCCTCTGTTGTATGTACAGTTGGAGCGACTCTTTTTGCAAGTGGAAAGGAGCTGCAGGAGACACCGGCCTCTCTTATGCGCCCACCGGCTCCGAAAGAGGGCAAGCGGGTATTGCTGGAGCGGCTCACATTTATATGGAAGCATTTAAGCTTTTCCTGGAAGTCCACAATTCGAAATCTTTTCCGTTACAAGAAGCGCCTGATCATGACGGTCTTTGGAATTGCAGGAAGCATGGGACTGATGCTGGTTGGCTTTGGGATTCAGGATTCCATCAGTGATATTGCCGCTATTCAGTACCGGGAGCTTCAGCATTATGACGGAATGGTGATTGAGGACAGCGATGCTACAGAGGAAGAACATGCAGAGCTGTTTGAATACATGAAGGAAAATGAGCAAATCGCCCATTGCAATCGGGTACAGATGACGAAGATCAGTGCTCCGAAAGGCAGCTCCAACATCAGTATTTATCTGTTTGTGCCAGAGAGCCTGAGTGAGTTTGCAAGGGATGTAACCTTAAAGAACCGTATTACCGGGGAAACATATGAGCTTACCGACGAAGGTGCTGCTATTTCCGAGAAAACAGCATCCCTGCTGGGATTAAAGGTGGGGGATATGATTCCCCTGAAAAAGGGAGATAAGGAATATAAGGTGAGGGTGGCTGTGATCACAGAGAATTATATGAGCCATTACCTTTATATGACGCCCAGGGTTTATGAGCAGACGTTCGGGGAAATGCCGGAGTATGAGAACATTGTGTTTACTATGCAGGAAGACTGCAAGGATGATCTGGAAATGGCAGGAACCCGGATCCTTGCTAATCCTGGTGCTCTCAGCATCAGTTATACCAGTAGTCTGGCATCACAGGTTGACCGTATGCTGAGCACTCTGGATGCGGTGATCCTGGTGCTGATCGTTTCCGCAGGAATGCTGGCTTTTGTGGTATTGTATAATCTGAATAATATCAATATTACAGAAAGACAGAGGGAACTGGCAACTTTGAAGGTGCTTGGCTTCTATGACGGAGAGGTCTCCCAGTATGTGCTTCGGGAAAACGTGATCCTGACAGTGCTTGGAATTATGTTTGGAGCAGTGTTTGGAATTCTCATTCACAGGTATGTGATTACTACGGTTGAGGTGGATGCAGTTATGTTTGGACGTAATATTAAGCCGTTGAGCTTTTTATACAGTGGAATTCTGACAAGCATATTTTCCATTGTGGTGAATGGGGTGATGCATTTTAAGCTGAAAACCATTGATATGGTAGAGTCCTTAAAGAGTGTGGAATAAAAAGTATTGAAAAAACATCGCTTTGGGGGAGAATTCCTGAGTGGTGTAATTGTGAAATTTTTAAATTAGCTTGACAAGCCGGAAGAATGCAATTATAGTTATATCCATGAAAAGTGGCGGCTTTTTCCGGCTATTTACAAGGAGATCAGGTCGCTGCAGCGAAAGGCATTGAAGAAGAGGAGTAAGTGAATGCCCTCCCAGAGAGAAATGTCCAGGGATAACTGTGGTGGAAGACATTTCGAGATCCGCATTCACTGAAGGTAGCTTCTGAGCCGGGAAACTGAACAGGCAGTGATATCTGCAGTAAGTTTTCACGCAATTCCAGCGTTACAGGAAAGAGATATGTGTATAACAGAGCGAAGACTGTAAATGCATTCAGGGAAACAGTACTTTGCATTTTGCACATAATGAAGGTGGTACCGCGTTAATTTCGCCCTTCACACAATTGTGTGAGGGGCTCTTTTTTTAGGAGGAAAATTATGAGCAAAGAACTTGCAAAGACCTACGATCCAAAAGGAATCGAGGAACGTCTTTACCAGAAATGGATGGACAACGGATATTTTCATGCAAAAGTAAACCCGGATAAGAAACCATTTACCATTGTTATGCCGCCGCCAAACGTAACAGGACAGCTGCATATGGGACATGCACTTGATGAGACCATGCAGGACATTCTCATCCGTTTCAAGAGAATGCAGGGCTACGAAGCACTGTGGCAGCCAGGAACTGACCATGCAGCTATTGCTACAGAGGTTAAGGTTACTGAGAAACTGAAAAAAGAAGGCATCGACAAGGCAGAAATCGGCCGTGAGAAATTCCTGGAATATGCCTGGGAGTGGAAAGAAGAGTACGGCGGAAAAATTATCAACCAGCTGAAGAAGCTTGGTGCTTCTGCAGACTGGGAGCGAGAGCGTTTCACCATGGATGAGGGATGCTCCAAGGCCGTACAGGAAGTCTTCATCAAGTTATATGAAAAAGGCTACATCTACAAAGGTTCCCGTATTATCAACTGGTGTCCGGTATGCCAGACTTCCATTTCCGATGCAGAGGTTGAGCATGAGGATCAGGACGGATTTTTCTGGCACATCAATTACCCGGTTGTTGGAGAAGAAGGAAAATTCGTGGAAATTGCAACAACACGTCCGGAAACACTTCTTGGAGATACTGCAGTTGCAGTAAACCCGGATGATGACCGTTACAAAGACATTGTTGGCAAAATGCTGAAGCTTCCTCTCACAGACAGAGAGATCCCGGTTATTGCCGATGAGTATGTTGATAAAGAATTTGGTACCGGATGCGTAAAGATCACACCGGCACATGACCCTAACGACTTCGAGGTTGGAAAGAGACACAACCTTCCGGAAATAAACATCATGAATGATGATGCTACCATCAATGAGCTGGGTGGTAAATACGTCGGCATGGATCGTTACGAAGCAAGAAAAGCCATGGTAGAGGATCTGGACAAGCTTGGTCTTCTGGTAAAGGTTGTTCCGCACAATCACAGCGTTGGAACTCATGACCGCTGCCATGCAACCGTAGAGCCGATGATCAAGCCTCAGTGGTTTGTAAAGATGGATGAAATGGCAAAAGCTGCTATCAAGACTCTTGAGGATGGAGATCTGAAATTCGTTCCGGAGCGTTTTGACAAGACTTACCTTCACTGGCTGGAGAACATCCGTGACTGGTGTATTTCCCGTCAGCTGTGGTGGGGACACAGAATCCCGGCTTACTACTGCGATGAGTGCGGTGAGACTGTAGTTGCAAGAGAAATGCCGGAAAAATGTCCGAAATGCGGATGTACGCATCTTCATCAGGACGAGGATACGCTGGATACCTGGTTCAGCTCTGCTCTGTGGCCATTCTCCACACTTGGCTGGCCGGATAAGACACCGGAACTGGAGTACTTCTATCCAACAGATGTGCTGGTAACCGGATATGACATTATTTTCTTCTGGGTTATCCGTATGGTATTCTCTGCTCTTGAGCAGACTGGCAAGACACCGTTCCATCATGTACTGATCCATGGTCTGGTAAGAGATTCCCAGGGCCGCAAGATGAGTAAATCCCTTGGAAATGGTATTGACCCGCTGGAAGTAATCGACAAGTACGGCGCAGATGCTCTTCGTCTTACTCTGATGACTGGTAATGCACCTGGAAACGATATGCGTTTCTACTGGGAGCGTGTAGAATCCAGCCGTAACTTTGCAAATAAGATCTGGAATGCTTCTCGTTTCGTTCTTATGAATCTGGAAGGAAAGGATGTAACGGAGCCGGAGATTGGTTCTCTTTGCGCTGAGGACAAATGGATCCTTTCCAGACTGAACAATGTGATCAAAGAAGTAACCGACAATATGGAAAAATATGAGCTGGGTATTGCGGTTCAGAAGATCTATGATTTCCTGTGGGATGAGCTTTGCGACTGGTACATTGAGATCGCCAAGGTTCGTCTGTGGAAGGCAGAAGAGGATCCAAAGGCGGCAAACGAGGCTCTCTGGACACTTCGCACAGCGCTGACCCAGGGACTGAAGCTACTTCATCCGTTTATGCCATTTATCACAGAGGAAATCTACTGCACACTGCTTCCGGAGGAAGAGTCCATTATGATCTCTGACTGGCCGGTATATAAGGACGAGTGGAATTCTCCTGAGGCTGAGCTTGCAATCGGAAGTTTCCAGGAAGTTGTCCGTGGCATCCGTAACACAAGAACCAGCATGAATGTTCCGCAGAACAGAAAAACACATCTGATCATTGTTGGAAAAGATGCTGCTATCTGTCAGATGTATGAGAACAGCAAGAAATCCTTTGCAAATCTTGCTTTTGCAAAAGAAATCCATGTTCAGCAGGATAAGACTGGTATCGGTGAGGATGCAGTTTCTGTTGTTGTTTCCAATGCAGTTGTTTATATGCCTCTGGAAGACCTTGTTGACAAGGAAAAAGAACTTGAGAGACTGACAAAGGAGCAGGAGAGACTGACTAAGGAAATCGCCCGCTGTGAGGGAATGCTGAATAATCCAAATTTCGTAAATAAGGCTCCTGCTGCCAAGGTTGATGCAGAGAAGGAGAAGCTTGCGAAGTACAAAGAGATGAAAGATAAGGTTGAAACACAGCTTGAGCAGCTTAAGAGATAAAAAGGAGATTTTGCATGAAGCTGAGCAAATTTTGCAATAAGATTTCCCTAATTCTCCAGGCACTCTGGTGCGCAGTGCTCTATTTCCTTATAGAGGCACTGTGCCGCCACTCTGTAGTGGAGGCCTGGGATTATATGACGGGAAAACCGTTGGTATTTGCTTATAATACGATGTTTATTTTTACTACAATGCTGATCGTTTATCTGTTTCACAGGCGGTGCTTCTGGAGAGTTGTGGTTTCCGTTTTCTGGCTGTTTCTGGGAATCGTAAACTGTATTCTTCTGATGAACCGTGTTACACCATTTACCGGACCGGATCTGCATATGCTGACGGATGGTATTGCGATCATGCAGAAATATCTGCCGTTTTATGGTGTGGTGATCGGATGTATTTTGATCGGAATTGTGGTGCTGGGGCTTTTGATCCTACTGGTCAAGGGACCGAAGTATGAACAGAAGATTAAGTACCGGTATGTGATTCCGCTGGTAATTGCAGGTTTTGTGGCTTTTGGAGGCGTGACACAGCTGGCTCTTGAAAAAAGGGTTTTGTCCAATTATTTTGGCAATATTGCGTTTGCTTATGAGGATTATGGTTATCCTTATTGTCTGGCGACTACTATTTTTAATACAGGCATCAGTGAGCCGAGGGATTATTCTGAGGATGAGATTAACCGGATCGAGAAGACAGAGTCCAATCTTCCAAAGACCAAGGAGGATGGTAAGAGACCGAATATTCTGTTCCTTCAGCTTGAGTCTTTCTTTGACCCAACACTGGTAAATTACCTGGATATTTCTGAAGATCCAATCCCGAACTTCAGGAAGCTGATGAAAGAGTATTCTTCCGGATATTACAAGGTTCCTTCTGTTGGAGCCGGTACGGCAAATACGGAATTTGAGACCATTACAGGTATGAGTCTTCACTATTTTGGACCAGGTGAATATCCTTATAAGAGTATTCTTAAGGAGACTACCTGCGAAAGTGTGCCCTATGTTCTGAAAAATCTGGGGTATTCTACACATGCGGTACATAATAATGAAGCCAACTTCTATGGAAGAAGGTCTGTTTTCCCCAATCTGGGATTTGACACCTTTACCTCTGAAGAGTATATGGCAGATGAGAACCTGCAGAATCCTCTTGGATGGGTAAAAGACAGTGTGTTGACGGATGAGATCATTAAGTGTCTGGATTCTACTGACAGTCCGGATTATGTGTATACCATTTCCGTGCAGGGACATGGTGATTATCCAAGCGAGCCCATTCTGGACAATCCTTCTATTACAGTTTCCGGTTCTCCTACGGATGAGCTGAATTGTAAATGGGAGTACTATGTGAATCAGATTCATGAGATGGATCAGTTTGTGAAAGAGTTAACAGATGCTTTGGCAGACTATCCGGAGGATGTGATCCTGGTTATGTATGGGGATCATCTGCCGACTATGGGACTGACTGTGGAGGATCTGAAAAATAAGTATCTTTTCCAGACGGAGTATGTAATCTGGGATAATATGGGACTTACCAAGAAGGATGAGAATCTGGCTTCTTATCAGATCGCAGCAGAGGTTCTGGACAGAGTTGGTATTCATGAGGGTACGATCATGAAATATCATCAGGCAAGAAGAAATACCAAGAATTATCAGGTCGATCTGGAGACACTGCAGTATGATGTGCTGTACGGTCAGCGATATGCTTATGGAGGAGAAAATCCTTTTGAGAGAACAAAGATGCGGATGGGACTTTATGATGTGACCTTAGATTCCATTCGGTTAGTGTCGGATACAGATTGGACTTATTATATCCAAGGCACGAATTTCACCCCGTCCAGTCAGGTGAAGCTGAATGGAGAGTGGTATGATACGGCATATGTAAGTCCGAACATGCTGGTGATCTCGGGTACGGAGCTGTCGGATTTTGACAGACTGGCAGTTGTACAGAGAAGTAACAGTTCGACGAGGAAGGCTCTTAGTAAGAGCTTTGACAGAGCGGTTTATGCATTGTATGATAGTCAGTGGAAGGTGAATTCCCGATAGGAACGTTTCCCGGCTGGGCACCTGGTCTCATCAGGTCTGCTCTGAGCGCGGTGTGCGGCCCAAAAAAATTAAAAACATCAGAATTTTGCTGAAACCGAAGAAAGGAGAGGACAAATTTGCTCCGCTGGAGCTCAGACTGTGTCCTCTTCTTTTTTAACCCTAAATTCTGCCGTATGAGATTTTTTCGGAACCTCTCTGATTTCTTCTGTGCGAGGTTTGTCGGATAAAAAGTTACGATTAGGGGTGGACTTCTGGTGTGACTATTATATAATGGTAGAGGAATGGAACGATTCAGAAGGCAGTATTCTGTCAGGCTTACTATGAGCATGAGAAGTTACGGACGAAATACGATAGATAAATGGTGGTTTAGATTATGAATTACGAGGAAGCGGTTGCTTATATTGAGGAGACTCCGAAGTTTACCAAAAAGAACAGTCTGGAGCATACGAAGGAATGTTTGAGGAGACTGGGGAATCCACAGGAGAAGTTTAAGGTGATACATGTTGCGGGAACGAATGGAAAGGGGAGTACCTGTGCGTTTCTCACATCTATTCTCAGGGAGGCAGGGTATTCCTGCGGTCTGTTTACGTCTCCCCATCTGGTGAAGATCAACGAGCGGTTTCAGATCAATGAGGTGAATATTGATGATGACACCTTTTTGAAAGCTTTTGAGAGAGTGAAAGTGCTGGCGGACGAGCTTGTGGCTGAAGGTAGTTACCATCCTACTTATTTTGAGATGCTGTTTCTTATGGGAATGGTGATCTTTGCAGAGGCAGGGGTGGACTATGTGACTTTGGAAACCGGGCTTGGCGGAAGGCTGGATGCGACTACAGCGGTAGAGAATCCTGTGGCTTGCGTGATCACATCTATCAGTCTGGATCATATGCAGTTTTTGGGAAATACGGTAAGAGAGATTGCAGGGGAGAAGGCTGGAATCATTGTTCCGGGAGTTCCTGTAATCTATGATGGAAATGACAAGGATGCGGCAGAAGTGATCGCTGCGAAGGCAAAGGAGCTTGGAAGTCCGGCTTATAAAGTAATTCAGGCTGGAGCAAAGGTACTGGGAAATAATAAAGACGGCATTGATTTTTCCCTGGAGGACGATTATTATGGGGATACCAGGTTCCATATTCCTTTTATTGCATGGTATCAGGTGATGAACGCATCTCTGGCGCTTACAACTATGGAAGTGCTGAAAGACAGGATTCCGGTGACCATGGAACAGCTGCAGGCAGGAATTGCAAATACCAGATGGCAGGGCAGAATGGAGACCATTTTGCCGGGCGTGATCGTGGATGGTGCACATAATGAGGATGGCGTGCGCAGGTTTGTGGAGACTGCAGAGCGGTTTCAGAAGGAGTATCCGCTGACACTTTTATTTTCTGCTGTGAATGATAAGGATTACCAGGATATGATCCATACAATTTGCAGCAGGATAAAATTCCGTAAAGTTGTGACCACAGAGGTTGGGGGATACCGTGAGGTGCCGTCTGCGGAGCTGGCAGAGATCTTTTGCAAAGAAGGCTGTAAGGATGTTGGAAACTCTGATAATATTGAAGAAGCTTTTCATATGGCGCACGAGGCCAAAGGAGAGGACGGAATGCTGTTCTGCGTGGGTTCTCTTTACCTGGTGGGAGAGATTAAGACACTCTTGTTGAAAAAGTAAATTGTCTGCAGAAAAAAGAAAACATGGGATTTCTGGTTGATTTTTCAGGAGTCTGTGGAGGAATTTTATGATCGATTACGAAGAGGAACTGAAGAAATTTGAGCCCTGTCTGGATGTGACAGACGCAGAAGAGGCTATTTACGATAGAGAGCTGACGGATATTCTGGACATTCTTCAGGAAATGCTCAGGGAGTCCAAAAGCGGACGCAGGATGAAATAGAATAGGAGATACTTAATGAACTGTATGAATTGCGGCGCGTTCCTGGCTGACAAGGATCTGGATTACTGTCCTCATTGCGGGTGCAACGTCCTGATCCAGAAAAAGGTGGAGTATCTATCCAAACTTTATTACAATCAGGGCTTGGAGAAGGCCAGTATCCGGGACCTTTCAGGAGCCGTTAACTGTCTGAAGCAGAGCCTTACCTTTAACAAGAGAAATATCCAGGCGAGAAATCTTCTGGGTCTTGTGTATTTTGAAATGGGAGAGGTGGTTGCTGCTCTTAGCGAGTGGGTGATCAGTAAGAATCTGCAGCCTACCCGGAATATTGCGAATGAATATATTAATCGTCTTCAGGCGAATTCGAATAAACTGGATGCTATTAATGAGACAATAAGAAAATATAATAATGCCCTGGCTCTTTGCAGGGAAGGCCATGAGGATATGGCTGCCATTCAGCTTCGCAAAATTCTGAACCAGAATACCAAGCTGATCAAAGGTTATCATCTGCTGGCGCTGATCTATATGAAGAATCATGACTGGGGCAAGGCAAGAAGAACCTTGAAAAAGGCGGCTCGTATTGACAAGACCAATACAACTACATTACGTTTTCTTCGTGAAGTAGATGAGAGAACCGGTGTAACGACCAGACTTGAGAAACAGAAAAAAGGACTTTTTGGTGCCAAGGGCAAGACAGAAGGTTCGGATGAGATTTCCAGAAGTACTGTGGTACAGCCGGCAGTTTACAGGGAAAATTCTAGAATTTCACTGTTTGTGACACTTATGGCGGGTGTGGCAGCAGGTGCGGCTGCATTTTGGTTTCTGGCAGTTCCGGCTATCAAGCAGGGGATTTACAGAGAAGCCAATCAACAGATTGTAAAGTACAGCGAGTCTCTGGTCAGCCAGGGTGCGGAGCTTTCCAAAGCCCAGGGTGAGGCGAAGGAATCCGGAGATGTGGCAGAGGAAATCACCCAGCAGCTTGATGCCGAGCAGAAGAAGAGCACCAGTTATCAGGCACTTCTGAATGCGTATGCAGCTTATACACAGAATGAGTATGATGCAGCTGCGTTGGAAATCCAGAAGGTTTATGAAGATCAGCTGGGAGATGATGTAATGGGAATTTATAATACTATCTGTTCAGCTACTGGTGTGTCTGGAATCACGGAAGACAGTAAGTCTGAGGGCAGCGAAGATTCCTCTGATTCCGAAAGCAATGATGGAACTGACAATACAACAGAAGGCTCTGAAACGGATTCCTCTGGTTATGACAGTTCTTACAATGATGCATCTGGTGACAGTGGGTATGATGAATCCGGATATTCTGATTACAGCGACGAAAACGGCTATTATGATGAAAATGGTGATTTTCAGTATTATGAATAAAAATTTCTGAATTACAATAATGAGAAACCTCTGAACCGGGGATGTGCGGGATAGACCTGCACATCTCTTTTTCTTTTTCCTGTGCAGAGGGTCAAAATAGAGTAAAAAAGGGGGATTTTATTTATGAAACCTGTTTTTGAAACTACGGGAACCTGTCTGAATATTAAACTGCCTGAGGAACTGGATCATCCGGCTTCTGAGCTGATCCGGAGAGAATCAGACAGGATTATGGGAAAAATATATATCAGAACCATTTGTTTTGACTTTGGAAATACTGTTTTTATGGACAGTTCGGGCGTAGGTTTGATCATGGGGAGATACCGGGCTCTGGGGATGCGTTCTGGCTGCATGAAGGCCTGCCATGTAAGCGGATATATTGAAAAATTGCTGCGGCTTTCAGGCGTGAGTAAATTTCTGGAACTGGAAAGAACAGAAAATGAGATGCAGCTGGAAGGGAGGGGAGTCTGATGGGAAATTCCAACGAAATGACCATTATTTTTGACAGCCGTCCGGAGAATGAAGGGTTGGCAAGGGTAGCTGCTGCGGCATTTTGCACCCAGCTGAACCCCACACTGGAGGAAGTAGCAGATTTGAAAACGGCTGTGTCAGAGGCTGTAACCAACTGTATCATTCATGGCTATCAAGGCGAGGTACATAAGATACGGATGAAGTGTGTCAGAAAAGAGAGAACAATTTATCTGGATATTGAGGATGATGGCATAGGGATTGCAGATGTGGAAAAAGCAATGGAGCCCTTATATACGACCCGCGCTGATCAGGACAGGTCAGGAATGGGGTTTACTTTTATGGAAGCATTTATGGATGAGGTTAAAGTCACCTCACAGGTTGGAAAAGGAACCTGTGTGCATATGAGCAAAAAAATCGGTAATTGATCAGGAGGAAGCATGGATCACACTCTTGCTCTCATTGGGCGCATTCACCAGGGAGATAAAGAGGCAAGAGATACTTTGTTTTCGGAAAATATGGGACTGGTGTATAGTGTTGCCAGGCGTTTTCTGGGGAGAGGGGTGGAAATGGAGGACCTTTTTCAAATTGGAAGCATCGGGCTTTTGAAGGCTGTAGATCATTTCAATCCTGAATTTGATGTGAAGTTTTCTACTTATGCAGTACCAATGATCATTGGAGAGATTAAGCGGTTTCTTAGGGATGATGGAATTCTGAAGGTGAGCCGCTCCATAAAAGAGAATCAATATAAGATCTGTAAAATGAGGGAGGAACTGGAGAAAAAGTTAGGCCGTGAGCCGGATCTCAGAGAACTTTCAGATGCTATGGATATGCCGATGGAAGAATTGGCGATGACGCTGGAATCGGCTGCAGAGGTGGATTCTATTTACAAGACTGTGTATCAGGGAGATGGGACGGATTTGCAGCTTGTGGACAGGCTTCCGGAGAAAGAGGATCGCCATGAAAAGCTTTTGAACCGGATCTTTCTGGAGGAGATTCTGGAAAAACTGGAAGGAGATGAGAAAAGACTGATCGTATTTCGGTATTTTCAGGATATGACACAGACAGAGGTTGCAAAAAAAATGGGAATGTCCCAGGTTCAGATTTCCAGGATGGAGAAAAGGATATTGAAGAAGCTGAGAGAAATCTCCCACCAATTGTGATGCACATTTTGCAGAAAGCCTTTTTCAAACACGCTCTGGAAAAGGAGAAAAAAGCAAAGTATTTTCTCATATTTTCCAGAGCATTATTGGGTGTTAGAATTTAATCTCTTTTCCTTCCAGACGCCACTGTCTGAACTCTGCAGAAGCAGAGAGAAGCAGGTCAGAAGAGGAGTTAAGGGCTGTCTCAACTGAGTCCTGGATAACTCCGATAATAAAGCCTACGGCTACAACCTGCATGGAAATGTCGTCAGAAATTCCGAAAAGGGAGCAGGCCATAGGAATCAGAAGGAGGGATCCGCCGGCAACACCGGAAGCACCACATGCAGAAAGGGCTGCAAGAAGGCTGAGGATGATGGCGGTTGGGATATCAACGTGGATTCCAAGGGTAAAAGCAGTTGCCATTGTCATAACGGTGATGGTGATAGCAGCTCCGTCCATGTTAATGGTTGCACCAAGAGGAATGGTTACGGAATAGGTGTCACGGTCGAGCCCCATCTCCTCACAGGCTTTCATATTTACTGGAATATTGGCAGCAGAACTTCTGGTGAAGAATGCGGTGATGGCACTTTTTTTCAGGCAGTGCAGAATCAGCGGATATGGATTCTTTCGGATACACCAGTAAACCAGAAGCGGGTTTGTTACAAAGTAGATGAAAAGCATGCTGCCTACCAACAGCAACAGTAGTCTTCCATAGGTAGTGAAAATGTCTAATCCATTGGTGGATACGGTGTTAAATACCAGACCGAAGATTCCGAAGGGTGCCAGGTTGATGATCCAGCTGACCACCAGGGATATTCCGTCTGCAATGTCAGCAAGGACTTTTTTTGTGGTGTTATTTGCTGTACGAAGGGCAAGACCAAGAAGGATGGCCCAGGTAAGGATACCTACATAGTTTGCATTTACCAGGGAAGATACCGGGTTGGCAACAATATTCAGAAGAAGGTTGCTGAGGACCTCCACAATACCCTGTGGGGCACTGGCGTCTGCGGCTGCATTGGTAAGTGTCAGGTGTACAGGGAAAATCATGCTGGCGAAAACGGCAATCACAGCTGCCAGTACAGTGCTGAACATGTAAAGGGCAACTACTGTTTTGATAACGCCGCCATGGGATTTTCCTGCGTTGCACAGTGAACTGAGAACCAGAAAGAATACCAGAAGGGGTGCGATGGCTTTCAGAGCACCTACAAATACATCGCCAAGGATGGCAATGCTGGTTGCACCGGGGGCTGCAACTCCAAGGATGGCACCAAGAATCAGACCAACGACGATTCGTTTCACCAGTGCAATCCCGGTCCATTTGTTCCATAAATTTTTCATTTGTTTCTTTACCTCTTTCCCTCTTTAATTTGATAAAAGATTAATTAATTATATAGTATGCAGGGAGGATTCGCAATAAAATATATGATGAAATTAATGAAAATGAGAGACTTTTTTGAAAAAAAGAAAAAATAGAGAAAAAAATCCGGGTAAGGAGGAGCATAAAAACCTCTTACCCGGGTTTGCAAATTGAAAAAAATTATTTAGCAGCAGCCTGTTTGCCAAACAGTGTATTCTTGTACTTGGAAAGTGCAGTGAGAAGTACCATTCCAAAGATTCCGCAGGAAATGATCTCTCCGGCACCTACCGTAAGCATCATAAGTGGAATCGGAAGATTGACGGAATAGCCGTAACGAAGTACGAATGGAACCAGAACTGCATTGGCTACGATTGGTGGAACTGGTGCCAGCCATTTGTTGCTGTTACGAAGTTTGTAGGTAAATACAGCTCCGATGAGGGTAGCGATACTTCCGAATGCAATATCCAGAGGAATTGCACCGCCAAGCAGGTTGGCAAGGATACAGCCTACAAAAAGACCAGGAATGGCAGCTGGTGTGAAGAATGGAAGAATGGTCAGGGCTTCGGAAATTCGAACCTGAATCTCTCCATAACTAAACGGTGCAAACACCAGTGTCAGTACAACATAGACAGCCGCAATTAGCGCTGCCTGCACCAGAAACAGGGTACTCTTGTTTTTCATATTCATTTGTCTCCTTTAGTTTTGTTTTACGAGTGGAAGGTCACGAACACTCGATTCATTTTGCGCCGGGAATCGGCGGAAAAGCCGCTTAAGACCTTATTTTTCTGGGCTTTTCAACGGGCATCAGTATAACATATAGAATTCCGGTTTTCAAGAGGTTATTCCCAAAATGTTCGGAGCATACCCACATTTGCCCATATTTACTGTGCCGTTTATACAACTTTTCCTGTAATACAGCAAAAGTTTTTAGGGTTGTTATTCCTTCTGAATCATAGTAATCTGTAGATATCTTATGAAGAGAACCGCATTTGTCGGTTTGCAGGTCAGGAGGAAAAATATGCCAGATATCAGAATACAAAAATACAAAAATCCCATTATTTCTGGTTACAATCCAGATCCGTCGATTTGCAGAGTCGGGGATGATTTTTATCTTGTAAATTCAACTTTTGAATTCTATCCCGGAGTGCCGGTTTACCACAGTAAGAATCTTGTGAACTGGGAACTGATCAATTACTGTCTGAGAGATAAAGAGCAGCTTTATCTGGACGGTGTTCGGCCGTCAGGCGGAATTTATGCGCCGATGCTCTGTTACCATAACGGTGAGTTTTTTATGACCACTACCAATGTGTCACATAAGGGACATTTGATTGTACATACCAGCGATATTTATGGGAAATGGTCAAAGCCGGTATGGATTGATCAGGGAGGGATTGATCCTACTTTGCTGTTTGATGGTGAAGATGTTTACTTCGCCTCTACTTCCAGAGATAAAGATGACAGGGATGGAATTTTTATGTGTAAAATCAATCCATACACAGGAGAAAAGCTGTCCGAAAGTGTATGTATCAGTCATGGATGCGGCGGAATCTGTCCGGAGGGACCTCATATTTACAAGCTGAATGGAAAATATTATTTGCTTCTTGCAGAGGGTGGCACAGAATATGGACATATGGTTACCATGCAAAGAGCAGATTCTCCATTTGGACCGTATGAGGCGTGTCCCCATAATCCGATTCTCAGTCACCGGGATAATCCGGATGGCTCTATTTCCTGCACTGGACATGCTGATCTGGAAGTAGATCAGAATGGAAACTGGTGGCTGGTTTGTCTGGGAATCCGGCCTTCTTGCACTCCGCAGCGAGGTCTGAAACTTCATCATCTTGGAAGAGAGGCCTTTTTAAGCCCTGTAATCTGGGATAAAGAGGGTTGGCCGGTTGTTGGAAACGATGGCAGAATCGCTTTGGAAATGAAGGGACCACTTCCAGGCGACCAGGTGCAGCCGATATGCCGGGATTTTACAGATGATTTTTCGGAAGAGAAATTCAGCCTGCATTATAACTGGGTTCGAACTCCGCATATGGAAAATTATGTGCGTGATACCGCTGCCAGACGGCTTATTTTGAAAGGAACAAGCGTAACTTTAAATGACACGGATACTCCGACATGGGTCGGGATCAGGCAGAAGGAATTTGATGTTGAGGCAGATGTTGTGGTGAGTCTGAAAGGAAATTTTTCAGATGCCTGTCCGGTTTCCCAAGACAGCAACGTCAAAGGTCTAAATAAAAGAGTGGGACTGGGTACATT
>SKEJ01000806.1_pt1 | contig 18466 bp, 18 predicted proteins | sample 4826721 | NCBI WGS metagenome assembly SKEJ01 (sample SAMN11008812, study PRJNA524170) | human gut metagenome | biome: Human fecal sample; material: Feces; isolation source: fecal sample from pouch patient p31 | host: Homo sapiens | place: Israel: Tel-Aviv | collected 2015-06-02 | reverse complement strand
CTTGCACTTGCCAAACCGGATATGCAGATCCTGCATCCGCTTCCGCGTGTCAATGAGATCGAACCTGAGGTAGATGATGACCCGAGAGCGATCTATTTCAAGCAGGCACAGTATGGCGTTTATGTCAGAATGGCACTGATTCTCACATTACTGGAGGTAGAGGTATGTTAAATGTCGGACGGTTAAATGAAGGTGTTGTACTCGACCATATCGAGGCTGGAAAGAGCATGTCGATCTATAAATACCTGAGATTGGACAAAATGGACTGCTGCGTTGCGATCATCAAAAATGCGCGCAGCGACAAGATGGGCAAAAAGGACATTCTGAAGGTAGAATGCGATGTCAACATGCTCGACCTCGACGTTCTCGGCTTTATCGACCATAACATCACCGTCAATGTCATCAAAAGCGGGGATATCGTCGAAAAGAAAGAATTAAAGCTTCCCAAACAGATCAAAAACGTCATTCGCTGCAAAAATCCCCGCTGTATTACCTCGATCGAGCAGGAGCTGCCGCAGATCTTCGTCCTCGCTGACCCGAACAAGGAAGTTTATCGCTGCAAATACTGTGAAGCTAAGTACAAAAAAGAACAGTAAAATAATTATTAAGAACGGACCGCATACCTTGCTATGTGGTCCTCTTTTTTATATAATAGCCCCAGATGAGGATTACGTTTTTACTCATTATTTCAAGGAAAAAATCATTTTTATGAGGAGGGTTTTTACATGATCATTCCAAAGTATTTTGAAGACAATCATATCTTTGGTGTCAACGATGAGCCAATGCGTGCTTATTACATTCCGACATCACCGGCACAGGATCCGAACTGGATGAGCCGCACAGAAACGGATCGTTTCTTATTACTGAACGGCGATTGGAAATTCCGTTATTTCGACAGCATCTATGATTGTCAGGAAGCTTTTTATGATGAAGGGTATGACACGAATCACTTCGACACACTTCCGGTTCCGTCCAACTGGCAGGATCACGGCTACGATATCCATCAGTATACCAATACACGCTATCCGTTCCCGTTTGATCCTCCATATGTACCGCACGAAAATCCATGCGGTGCTTATGTGCACAGCTTCACATACAAAAAGCCGGAAGGAACCGCAACTTACCATCTGAATTTCGAAGGTGTGGACTCCTGCTACTATGTATGGTTAAACGGCATATTTATCGGATATCATCAGGTTTCTCATTCCACCGGTGAATTTGATATTACGAGTGCTCTGCGTGAGGGTGAAAACACACTTGCCGTTCTCGTTTTAAAATGGTGCGATGGCAGTTATCTGGAAGATCAGGACAAATTCCGTAATTCCGGTATTTTCCGTGATGTTTATGTATTGGCCAGACCTCAAAACTATATCCGCGATTTTTTTGTCCAGACGCAGTTAAAAGACAACTATACCGCTGCTGATGTAACGATCCCGCTGACCTTTGCCGGTGAATCCATCCCGGTTTCTTATAAACTGACCTCTGCCTGCGGCTGCGTCGTTGCCGAAGGTATTTCCAGCGGAGACAGCATTGCATTTTCAGCTTCTGATCTCACACTCTGGAATGCAGAACATCCATACCTGTATACACTGACGCTGTCCACTGACAACGAAACCATCCGTCAGCGCATCGGTTTCCGTGAAATCAGCATCAGGGATGCCATTGTATACCTGAACGGTCAGAAAGTCCGTTTCCGCGGAACCAACCGTCATGACAGTGATCCTTATGTGGGTTCTGCTGTTACACTGGAGCATATCCGCAAAGATATGAGCCTGATGAAGCAGCACAATTTCAATGCTATCCGCACCAGCCATTATCCGAACGCACCGGAGTTTTATGAGTTGTGTGACGAATATGGTTTCTATGTCATCGACGAATCCGACATAGAGATCCATGGTGTTGTAAATCTGTACAACCTGAATATCTGGAAAGAAGGAAAGAAAAACCCGTTCCCACCGTTTTTATCTGACAACGAAGACTGGACAGACAGCGTTGTAGACCGTGTCCGGAAAAATGTAATGCGTGATAAAAACCGTACCAGCGTGCTGATCTGGTCCATGGGAAATGAGGCCGGTTACGGTTGTACCTTTGAAGATGCCCTTGCCTGGACAAAATCTTACGATCCAACCAGACTGACCCACTATGAGAGTTCCATGCACCATCCGCGCAATCCAAAACGCGGAAAAACTGATTTCTCTAATATCGATCTGCGCAGCCGTATGTACGCTGCAATCCCGGAAATGCATGCATATCTGGGCAATAACCCGGATAAACCGTTTATTCAGTGCGAATTTGTCCATGCTATGGGAAATGGACCTGGAGACATCGAGGACTACTATCAGTTAGAGGAACAATATGACACGTTCGTGGGCGGTTTCGTCTGGGAATGGTGTGATCACGGTGTTTATATGGGAACCACAGATGATGGACGCAAAAAATTCTATTACGGTGGTGACTCCGGTGAATATCCGCATGATGGCAACTTCTGCATGGACGGACTTGTTTACCCGGACCGCACACCGCAAACGGCGCAGATGGAATTTAAAAACGTGTATCGTCCGGTGCGCGTGACGGGATATGATGCCGAAAAGGGTACACTGACCATCAAAAACTATATGAATTTTGTGAATCTGAAAGATTACGCTGTGCTCGGCTATGAGGTGCTTGTGGACGGCGAAGTGACGGAGAGCGGCAAGATTACAGATGAAGCACTGCTGGAGCTTGCGGCAGGCTGTGAGAAGACGATTCCGCTTGCCATTTCCGTGCCGGAGCAGGGAAAATGTGCGCTGAAGGTTACCTGGTATCAGAAACAGGCCACTGAGGTGCTGCCGGAGCAGTTCGAACTGGGATTTGAAGAAGTTCCGGTGAAAACGAAAGACAATCAGAACCAGAAGGCAAAAGAGATGATGAAGCGCCCGGAGGGAACGGCTTCGTTTGGATGGAAAGAGGACGATCATTATCTGACGGTATCGACGGAACAGTTCAGCTATACCTATAATAAGTTCACCGGCCTGTTCGAGGAAATGTGCTATGCCAACCAGAATCTGCTCGACCGCCCGATGGAGCTGAACATCTGGCGTGCGCCGACAGACAATGACCGCAATATCAAGAATACCTGGATGCGTGCGCAGTATGACCGCACCGTGACGCGGGCGTATGAGACAACGGCAAAAGAAGAAAACGGCTGCGTGGAGATCGAGACAAGCTATTCGATTTCGTCTCCGGCTCTGCAGCGGATCCTTGCAGGTGTGATTAAATGGACAATTTACAGCGACGGAACGACCGATGTCCATGTAGAAGCAAAGAAAGACCCGGTATTCCCGGTTCTGCCGCGTTTTGGCCTGCGCCTGTTCCTGCCGGAATCGTTTGCAGAACTGACCTACTGCGGCCTCGGCCCGGTGGAGAGCTACGTAGATAAGCACCAGGCAAGCTATCACGGCGTTTTCCACAGCACACCGGCAGAACAGCAGGAAGACTATATCCGCCCGCAGGAGAACGGCAGCCACTACGACTGCGATTATGCAAGTCTTGCCAGTGACCGTGCGGTATTGACGGCAGTGGGAGAGAAAACGTTCTCCTTCCAGGCATCCGTTTATACGCAGGAGGAGTTGACGGAAAAAGCGCATAACTATGAGCTTAAGCCGTGCGGAAGCACTGTTTTCTGCATTGACTACCGCCAGGCGGGAATCGGATCGGCAAGCTGCGGACCGATGCTGCTGGAGAAATATCAGCTGAAAGAAACCGAAATCAGCTTCGATGTGCGGCTGAAACCGGAACTGCTGTAAGACGATTGCAGAAAAAAAGCTGCTTCATCTTCCGAAAAGGGGGAGTGAAGCAGCGTTTTTTGTATGGGGGATAGGAAAAAGTCTGAATAAACCTATTGATACGGTATGAATATGGGTATATAATGGATGAAATTACAATTCAGATTCACAGATTCTGGAAAATCAGGGAAGAAAAAGGAGAAAACAGATCATGAGTGAAATTACAAGAGACGAGGCGTTTGCCTTATTAAAAAAATACAACAAAGATCCCTTCCATATTCAGCATGCGCTTACCGTAGAGGCCGTGATGAAATGGTATGCAAGAGAGCTTGGCTATGGGGCAGAAGAGGAGCACTGGGGTATTGTCGGACTGCTGCATGACATTGATTTTGAGCTGTATCCGGCAGAGCACTGCCTGAAAGCACCGGAGCTTCTGCGGGAAGGCGGCGTGTCGGAAGATATCATTCATGGTGTCGTTTCCCATGGCTACGGCATTACCATTGAGTGCGGCGTCACACTGGATGTGGAGCCGGTGCATGAGATGGAAAAAGTTCTGTTTGCAGCAGATGAGCTGACGGGACTGATCTGGGCAGCTGCGCTGATGCGGCCTTCGAAGAGCACAAAAGACATGGAACTGAAATCCTTAAAGAAGAAATATAAGAGCAAAGGCTTTGCAGCAGGATGTTCGAGAGAGGTCATTGAGAGGGGCGCCGATCAGCTTGGCTGGCCGCTGGAAAAACTGCTGACTATGACAATGCAGGCCATGGCTGACAGCGAGGATGAGATCAACCGGGAAGTAGAAGCGGAGCAGAACGCATAAAAAACTGCCCGAATTTCAACAGAAAAACTGGAATTCGGGCAGTTTTTTTATGCATGGCGCATCTTTTTCCCAGGCATTACCATTTCTTTTTTCATCAGACGGTAAAATTCTACATGATTTCCAATGAATTTTTGAACCAGAGATACGGTTCGTCCCGTCATAAAAGCACAGAAGAAAGTTCCGATGCCGATTCCGTAAAGATGGTGAAGGATTACAAGGGACAGGATTACGGTCGTTGTCAGACAGGTGAGATCAAAGGTTGTCTTGATCTGGTTATACTTTTTATGCAGAAGTTCCGACAGATCCCGCGGAAAAATATCGGTCGGGACAATCGGCAGCAGGCAGTTGTTGGCGAGGCAGATGCCGAAGCACATCAGAAGAAATCCGGTGAAAAAGCAGACCACATTCAGCGACAGAACATTTGGCAGCAGGGTAACCCAGGTATTGTGTACATCGATCATTTTTCCGAATCCGATGCCGACAACAAAAGAAAACAGATAGCCGGGACAGAACGAACGCTTCAGGACCATCAGGGTGATGACAAGCAGCGTTTGAAAGATATAGTTCCACGTTCCGAAACTGAAAACTGGAAACGCTGTGCTGAGGATGAGCGGCACGGAGGAAATTGTTGAAATTCCAAATACGCTTTTTGACATCAGATCAATGGCAAGAGGGTTGATCAGAAGCACGATCAGAAGCGCCGCTTCGCCTGGAAGATGAAATTTTCTGGTATTCATGAGTAAAAATCCTTCTTTCCTGAGAATGAAATTATGTTAAGGTCTTGAAACTATGCTTATTATAGACACAGAAACCGATAAAAACAAATGATTATTTTGAATGAATTGATTCTAAAATTAAATGAAAAGTGGTATGATAGATGCAGAACAGGAAAAGAGGCTATCTATGAATATCGAGTATTTAAAATATTTTGCAGAGCTGGCAAAACTGCAGCACTATGGAAAAGCGGCAAAAGCGCTGAATATTTCCCAGCCGGGGCTCAGCCATGCGATCAAGACACTGGAGGACGAGTACGGTGTTCCGCTCTTCCAGAAAGAAGGACGAAACGTGAGCCTGAGCCGCTACGGAAAAGAATTGATGCAGGATGTCGAGGAGATTCTGGACGCATATCTTCGAATGGAGGAGCGGGCGGCAGGCCTTCGGACGGAAGAAAAGACAGTGCGGATCGGAACCGTATATCCGCTCGCGGCAGGAACAATACCACATATGCTGCGGGAATTCGGCGCGACCTTCCCGTTTATCATCTACAACCGCCTGACCCCAGAGATCGAGGAGGGTCTGCTGGATGGAAAATACGATATCGGCTTCTGCTCAGAACTGCTGAAATCCGAAGAACTCGAATATTATCCCCTCCGGGAATCTTACATCGCGGCCGCCGTCCCGGAAGGTCATCCGCTGGAGGGGAAAGAGAACATCACACTAAAAGAAGCAGCCAAGTATCCGCAGGTCATGTTTTCCAGGACGAGCGGCTTCCGCAGCCTCCAAGAGCAGATCTTCGCCGAACAGGGCATCCAGGTAAAATCCGTGTGTGAGGCCGAAGAAATCGAAGTCATCACCGGCCTTGTGGAAAATGGTTTTGGAATATCTATCCTCCCCTACATGGACATCGTCCGCCTCCATCACATCACCGCAATCCCGGTGCAGACCTCAAGCTGGAAATCAAAATTCTACATCGCCAGAAGAAAATACGGAATCCGCACAGCGCAGGAAGAGGCGTTTTTTCAGCATTGGAGGAAATGACGGGCAGGAAATTTTATGGTATAGTAAAACAAAATCTAAGTGAAAAAGGTGAGATACAAAATGATCAGTGAAAAAATTTTTGAGCTAATTCTTCGAAACGGCATGACCCAGAAAGAATTCTCCGAAGAAACCGGAATTTCCCAGAGCACCATCAGCGACTGGAAAAGAAAGGGCACGAATCCGTCGGCGGATAAAATACTGAAAATCTGCGAAGTGCTGAAGGTTACGCCGTATGAACTTCTGGGGGAGAATGAGACAGAGCGAAATGCGGGAAATCCGGAAATGAGCGCAGGAAATGAAACAGAAAAAATCATTCTGGAAGGCTTTCGGAATCTGTCAGACAGAAAAAAAGAACGAATCCTGGGATATCTGGCAGCATTGCAGGAGGATTAAGATGAAACAGAAACCATCCTATCTGCCAAAGAAATATAAGTATTCTGCCCGTTCCGGCAATCTGAAAGCGGAGGCAGTGGGGGTTGTGAAAGGGGAGAAGCATTTTCCGGTTTTTGAAGGAGATGTTGTTTTTAAACCGCTTACAAAATCTAAACCGCTGTCTACGCCGCTGTTCGCCTATGCTGAGGTTTTCTGGTCATGGGTGATTGATGCGTATTTTATGCCGGCGCCGCAGTATCAGCTTGCGTTTTGCGAAGGGTATGAGGCGGAGGTGGAGAAATATTACGATTATGGAACAGTTTCACCGATGATTTACGGGGAAGGAGAACATCTGCTGAATCTGCTGGAGTTCTTTCGAAAATATCCTGAAGACAAAGTCCATATTGATGACTACGTCAATTACTGCCAGATGTTCTACGACTACACCGAAATCCTCGAATCCGACTATTTCCAGACCCACCCGGCGATGGCGGAGGAGCTGGTACTGCAGATTCTCGTTTCGATTTTGAAAGGCGATCAGAACTACCATTACGAAAACATCGCATTTGTCTGCCGTGAAGACGATAAGATTCTGCGTCTGGCGCCGATGATTGATCATGAGTTTTCAACATATTTCATGTTCCCGGACAGTATGCCGCGGCAGATGTACTGGTTTGAACAGCTTGCGCGGTCCATTCAGGGGGATGAAGTACAGCTGGGAGAGTTTGATTATCTGACGAACGAAACAGAACGTCATCTGATGGAAAAAAGCGCAACATGTCTGCACAAAAATCTGATATACATCAGAGAACATTATCCTGAAGTCTGTCAGGTGTTTCTGGAAAAATTGAGCAGACTGGAAAAGGATCTAAAAGAAAAGAAAGAGCTGTTTGAACTGGAAAAAGGCCCGGGCTACCCCGAGACGGCCAATTCAGATGCTTATCTGATCGGCAAAGCACGGTACAAAGACCATGACGAAAAAAAAGCCAGAGAGTATGAAGTGAAATACAGCGGAAAAGAAAAGCAGATCAATTTTGAAGTCGTAAACAGCGTATCGGTTTATGAAATTAAAAAAATTATGCAGCAGATGCGGGAAATCCTTGAAAAATAAGCATCTGCAACCGCCAGTTGACACATTTCCAGCCCGATTTGGTAGAAGGCAACCGAAAAAAATGATAGGATTTGAAGCAGAAACAGCCAATCCATTTCCAAAACAGAAATAAACGCGTTCATGGAATGGAGACGGAAAACAGCGCCGACACTCGCCGGAGCTGTTGCGCTCTGTATCATCAGCCCGGCGCTGCTGATCTTCCTTGCCGGACTTTCCGATTCCCATATAGGAAACATCAGCGAAAACATGGCAACGGGAGCAGGCATCTCCGTTTTGTTGCTGCTGGTTGCCGCTGCTGTTGTGATTTTCGTATCCTACAGTATTCACGGACAGCAGTATGAATATCTGGAAAAGGAGAGAATAGAAACTGCCTATGGTGTAACCGGCCTTGTTCAGGAACGGAAAAAGGACTACGAAAGCACCTTTACCAGAGGAATCGCCGCCGGTGTTACCCTCTGTATTCTGGCAGTTATCCCGATGTTCGCTGCCATTGCATTCAGCCAGCCGGACTACATCATCACAGCCACCGTATCCATTCTGCTGCTTCTGGTCGCCGTTGGTGTCTTTTTCATCGTGCGGGTCAGCACCATAAATGGAAGCTACGTCATCCTGCTGCAGGAAGGCGAATATACACCGGAAGAAAAACGATACAAAAAGAAAACAGAAGTTTTTACAACCGCCTACTGGTGTATTGTCACCGCCATCTATCTTGCATGGAGCTTCCAGACGAGAGAATGGGACAAAACCTGGATCTTATGGGCCGTCGCCAGTGTTTTGTTTGGAGCCGTGAGAGCAGTTGTGCGGGGAAGAATGAAAGAAAAATAAAAAACAGAGAAAAACGATTTTTCTGTCGCAAAATCCCTCTCTGACGTGTTAAAATAAAACATAATACGTTTGGCAGAAAAGAGGGAATTGAGTATGAAATATGCCTACAAAAACGGAAAAATCCTAAACGGAACGAAAGATATGCAGGTTCAGACCGGTCTTACGATTCTGACTGAGGGAGAAAAAATCGCAGCGATTGTCCCGGAAGAGATGAGACTTTCCGGCTACACGGAGGTGGATCTGCAGGGAAAATACATCATGCCCGGCCTGATCAATATGCATGTCCATCTCGCAGGCAACGGAAAACCACAGAAGAAGCAGCGTGACAATGCAAAACTCGTCAAAACCCTGATGAGCAACAGAATTTCCCGCGCCATCGCCTATCACATGGTAGCCGGTTTTGCAAAAGACGAGTTACTAAGCGGCGTCACCACGATCCGCACGGTCGGTGGTCTTGGCACTTTCGATACACGGCTGCGCGATGAAATCAAAGCCGGTAAAAAGACCGGCCCGAGAATCCTTGCCGCAAACGAGGGAATCTCTGTACCGGGTGGGCACATGGCAGGTTCGGTAGCGATCGCAGCAGAGAGTATCGATGCGGCAGTCGCCCGTGTAGATGAGGCAAAACGCGAAAATGTCAATCTGATCAAGCTGATGATCACCGGCGGTGTGCTGGATGCCAAAGAAAAAGGCGTTCCGGGAGAACTCAAAATGGCACCGGAAATGGTAAAAGCCGTCTGTAACCGGGCGCATGCACTTGGCTATCAGGTCGCCGCCCATGTCGAATCGCCGCAGGGTGTCCGCGTGGCACTGGAAAACGGTGTGGATTCGATCGAGCACGGTGCAAAAATGGATGACGATATGATTCGCCTGTTCAAAGAAAAGAATGCATTTCTATGTACGACACTGTCCCCGGCCCTGCCGTATGCGCTGTTCGACCGTTCCATCACCAACGCAACTGAGGTAGAGCAGTTCAATGGTAACGTTGTTTTCGAAGGAATCATAGATTGTGCGAAAAAAGCCATCGCCAACGACATCCCCGTCGTCCTCGGAAACGATGTCGGCTGTCCGTGGATCACGCAGTACGACTTCTGGCGGGAACTCTTTTACTTCCATAAATATGTCGGCGTCTCCAACGCCTTCGCGCTTTACACCGCAACCGCCCGCGCCGCCGAAATGGCCGGAATCGGAGCCGAAACCGGAACCATCGAGCCCGGCAAATCCGCCGATCTTATCGTGACCGCCGAAAACCCGCTTGAGGATCTTCGTGCTCTCCGCAAAGTAGAGATGGTCGTCACACAGGGAAGAAAAATCGATCATCCTCAGGTAAAAATCAATCCGGTGGTCGCGGCAGAGCTGGATCAATTTCTGGTGGAATAAAGGATACGACGGAGAAAACAAAAAAGATGGAAGAGAACAAAGAAGCACAGGAAAATTTACAGGAAAAAAGAGAACAGGCTCTTTGGAGGCTTCATGAGGAACGGACAGAAGAAGCCCTGTGGGACTGCGTTGTCGCGTTCCAGGAGTTTGAATTCCATACGTATTCCGGTCTGCCGTATTCCTACCATATGAAATATGGAAGAAGCGGCACCTACACCAAAGAACTCTGGATCGACCGCCGGGAGAAAAGTAAAAGCCTTGTCTGGAGTTCCGTCCGGGCTGCGTATCATAAGGTGCTGGAACTGCAGGAAGAAAGTGCAAGACCAGTTGTCGATCGCCCGAAGGATCTGGGGGATATCCGCGGAATTACGTATATCTACGGGATTTTTTACGCGTTCGGGCTGCTGGAAATGCCGGAGAAGGCAAAAGAGAAACTCGCCATGCAGACGGAGGTACAAAAAACGCCGGAAAAATAAAGTTTCAGCCAAAGCAAGACTTGACAACCACTAAATGGGTGGTATAATCTAAAAATATCGAGAGCCGAAAAAGCAATCGAAGCAAAAAAACAAAGCGTAGAAGAGACGAGTAAATCACAGCGAATGTGACAGAGAGAAACCCCATCTGGTGGTGCAAGGGTTTTCGCAGGAACGTGATCGAAGACCAGCTCTGAGCGGCCCCAATCCGGCCCGGTGATTCCGTTATCGTCAAATGAAGTGGTTTGAAAAAACAAAATGGGTGGAACCGCGGTGAATGAAAATACATCGTCCCTTTTGACAGCACAGGCGTGTCAAAAGGGACTTTTTTTGTGACAATTCAGAGCCATGCAAAAGGGAAGAAAAAATCGCGAATCATGCTTGCATGAGTGAGCGCTTTTTTCCTGAATTTCATATGGCGAGAAGCCACATCGAGATGTAGCTCGGAACAGTTATCCCACAGATGCGCTTAAGAAAAAATATACAAAGAAAGAGGTAAAAGCAAATGATCATCACACTGAAAGATGGAAGTACCAAAGAGTACTCCGAACCAAAATCCATCATTGAGATCGCAGCAGACATCAGCGAAGGCCTTGCAAGAATGGCCTGTGCAGGTGAAGTAAACGGTGAAGTAGAAGATCTTCGTACCGTCATCGACAAGGACTGCAATCTTTCCATTCTGACCTTCAACGATGAAGGCGGAAAAGCAGCATTCCGTCACACCACATCCCATATCATGGCACAGGCCATCAAGAGACTGTACCCGGATACCAAACTGGCCATCGGACCGTCCATCGCAGACGGATTCTACTACGATGTAGACAGAGAGACTCCGCTCACCAGCGAAGACCTTGAAAAAATCGAAGCAGAGATGAAGAAAATCGTAAAAGAGGATCTGAAACTGGAGCGCTTCGAACTGCCGAGAGCAGAAGCCATCGCCTTCATGAAAGAAAAAGAAGAGCCATATAAAGTAGAACTGATCGAAGATCTGCCGGAAGACGCAGTCATCAGCTTCTATCGCCAGGGTGAATTCACGGACCTGTGCGCAGGCCCTCATCTGATGAGCACAAAGCCGGTCAAAGCCTTCAAACTGACCAGCCTTGCAGGTGCATACTGGAGAGGCAGCGAGAAAAACAAGATGCTGCAGAGAATCTACGGAACTGCATTCACAAAGAAAGCAGAGCTCGAAGAGTACCTCCACATGATCGAGGAAGCAAAGAAACGTGACCACAGAAAACTCGGAAAAGAGCTCGGCCTGTTTATGATGAGTGAGGACGGCCCGGGATTCCCGTTCTTCCTTCCAAAAGGAATGGATCTGAAAAATGCACTGATGGATTACTGGCGTGAAATCCACAGAAAAGCAGGATACGTAGAAATCTCCACACCGATCATCCTGAACCGTCGCCTGTGGGAGACCTCCGGTCACTGGGATCACTACAAAGAAAACATGTATACCACCGTCATCGACGATGAAGATTATGCAATCAAACCGATGAACTGCCCGGGCGGCGTTCTCGTTTACAAATCCGAGCCTCGTTCCTACCGTGATCTGCCGCTGCGTCTGGCAGAGGTTGGCCTGGTACATCGTCATGAGAAATCCGGCCAGCTGCACGGCCTGATGCGTGTACGCTGCTTCAACCAGGACGATGCCCATATCTTCATGACACCGGAGCAGATCAAAGATGAAATCAAAGGCGTTGCAAACCTGATTGACCAGGTTTACAAACTGTTCGGATTCAAATATCACGTAGAGCTGTCCACCCGTCCGGAAGACAGCATGGGAAGCGATGAGGACTGGGAGGTAGCAACCGAAGGTCTCCGCGGCGCACTCGATGACCTTGGCCTTGACTATGTAGTCAACGAAGGCGACGGCGCATTCTATGGCCCGAAGATCGACTTCCATCTGGAAGACTCCATCGGAAGAACGTGGCAGTGCGGTACCATCCAGCTTGACTTCCAGCTGCCGCAGAGATTCGAACTGGAATACACAGGAGCAGACGGCGAGAAACATCGTCCGATTATGATCCACCGTGTTGTTTACGGTTCTGTTGAGCGTTTCATCGGTATCCTGATCGAGCACTTTGCAGGCGCATTCCCAACCTGGCTTGCACCGGTACAGGTAAAGGTTCTGCCAATCTCCGACAAATATGCAGATTACGGCAAGAAGGTTCTGGACGCCCTTCACGAGGCAGGCATCCGCGCAGAGATGGATACCCGTTCCGAGAAGATTGGATATAAGATCCGTGAGGCACAGGGACAGAAGATTCCATACATGCTGATCGCCGGAGCAAAAGAGGAAGAGGCAGGTCTTGTATCTGTCAGAAGCCGTTTTGCAGGTGATGAAGGCCAGAGAAGCCTGGAGCAGTTTATCGCAGATATCAAAGAAGAAATCGCAAGCCGCGTTAACCGCCCGGTTACTGTTGAAACAAAAGAAAATAAATAAGGTAGGTGTCAAAAAAATTGACACCTATGATACCAGATTGCTCCGTACTTCGTACTCCCGCAATCTTCAAAACATTCGTACTCCGCTCATTTTTCTTCGAAAAATGGCTACTTACTCATGTTTTGGCGTGTCCAAAATTTAAAAATCCTCGTGCAAGCTTTGCTTGCGTCGGATTTCCAAACTTTGGACACTGGTATTATCAAATAAATAAGGCATAAAAAATTACCTCTTGGAAATAATGGTTTCTATGCGGGCGAAACCGCAGAAAACTAAATTTCAGGAGGTAATTTATTATGCCAGCATTAAGTTGTTCTGCTATGACCTGTGTTTACAACCAGAACGAGCTCTGTTCCAAAGGAGATATCCGCGTAGGCGGAAGCGGAGCCAAAAGCTCCATGGAAACGTGCTGCGAGAGCTTCAAGGAGCGCGGTGAGGGCACGATGTCCAACTCCACCGGCTGCGGCTGTACGAAAATCGGTGTCGACTGCAAGGCGCAGAACTGTACCTTTAACGACAACTGTAAATGCGAAGCCGGAGATATCCATATCGCCGGAGACAGCGCATGCAGCTGCCAGGAAACCGAGTGCAGCTCCTTCCGCTGTGGCTGCGGGAAATAAATACGAAAAAATGCGAAAATCAGTATTGACAACAGGATGGGAGAGTGCTATACTGCAATAGTATGAGAAAAAGAAAGTAGAGTATCCACTCTCACCCTAGCGCAAACACGCGACTACGGTCCAATATTGATCTTAAGTTCTCTTTGTGTAGAGATTTATGTACAATGTTAAGTGGATAGTCTGTCTATCCACTTTTCTTGCGTTATCAGTCAAATCCGGTCCGGTGAGCCGAGTTTGATTTCGTTACACCGCAAAATGCGGGAACACAGTCTTTTATAATGATGGAGGTGCACTACAATTAGCGAATTAATGATTAACGAGCAGATCAGAGACAGAGAAATTCGTCTGATCGGTCAGAACGGAGAACAGCTTGGAATTATGTCTGCCAGAGATGCGTACCTGAAAGCACAGGAAGCAGGTCTGGATCTTGTGAAAATTGCTCCGACAGCGAAACCGCCGGTTTGCAAAATTATCGACTACGGAAAGTACAGATATGAACTGGCCCGCAAGGAAAAAGAAGCAAAGAAAAAACAGAAAACAATTGAAATCAAGGAAGTTCGCCTTTCTCCAAACATTGACACCAATGATCTTAATACCAAAGTAGGTGCAGCCCGTAAGTTCATTACAAAGGGAGACAAAGTAAAAGTAACACTTCGTTTCCGCGGCCGTGAGATGGCACATATGAACAGCAGCAAATACATCCTCGATGAATTTGCAGAGAGTCTGTCCGATATTGCAACGGTTGACAAAGCGCCGAAAGTGGAAGGCAGAAGCATGACCATGTTTTTGACGGCTAAACGTTAAAATACATTTGAATCAATATCAAGGAGGAAATTAAAATGCCAAAGGTAAAAACAAGCAGAGCAGCTGCAAAGCGTTTTAAAACAACAGGAACAGGAAAATTAGTAAGAAATAAAGCTTACAAGAGCCATATCTTAACCAAGAAATCTCAGAAGAGAAAAAGAAACCTGAGAAAACAGACTACTGTTGATGCAACAAACGTAAAGAACATGAAGAAAATCTTACCTTACATGTAATTTTTGCAAGGTAGAGTTACGCCCAACAGATCAAGGAGGAAAATAAGAAATGGCAAGAATTAAAGGCGGCATGAACGCTAAGAAAAAACATAACAGAGTATTAAAACTGGCTAAAGGTTACAGAGGAGCCAGAAGCAAACAGTATAGAGTAGCAAAACAGTCCGTAATGCGCGCACTGACCAGCTCCTACGCAGGAAGAAAACAGAAAAAACGTCAGTTCCGTCAGCTGTGGATCGCTCGTATCAACGCAGCAGCAAGAATGAACGGTCTGTCCTACAGCAAATTTATGTATGGTCTGAAACTGGCAGGTGTTGAGCTGAACCGTAAAGTTCTGGCTGACATGGCAGTTAACGATGCAGAAGGATTTGCAACACTGGCTGAGCTTGCAAAAAGCAAAGTAGCATAAGTAAAAACATATTCTGTGTGAATATATGAAGAAGCTGTGAGAACCGGTAAGGGGATCGCAGCTTCTTTTGAAATATAGAAAAACATGAGGTGAATATGGAAAAAAGCAAAGTGGCAGTGGTTGCCTGTCCCGACTATGAGCCGGCGCGCGTAAAGGAAAGCCTGCAAAAGGGATTGGAAGCAATTGGCGGCCTGGAATCTCTGATCGGAAAAGAAGAGAATATCTTATTAAAACCGAACCTCGTCCGCTCCGCAAAACGCGAACGCGCCGTCGTGACCGACCCGGAAGTCATGGATGCCCTGATCACGATTTTGCAGGAAAATGGCTATGAGAATATTTCCTGCGGCGATTCCTGCGGCCTTGGCACCCCGGAGGGCATTGCAAAGGAAGCCGGGCTGAAAGAGGTGCTGGAAAAACACAACGTTCCGCTGAAGGATTTCCTTACGAGCGAGCGCGTAGAAACCGCCGATGGCAAATTTCTGATGATTGCGAAAGATGCACTCGACTGCGACGCCCTCATCAGCGTCAGCAAAATGAAAACCCACGCGCTGGAACGCATCACCGGAGCTGTCAAGAACCAGTACGGCTGCATCAGCGGCGTCTACAAAAAACTCGGCCACACGCAGTATCCGAACGCTGAGAGCTTCGCACACATGCTGATCGAGCTGAACCAGAAAGTCGCCCCGCGCCTCTATATCTGCGACGGCATCGTAGCAATGGAAGGTAATGGTCCGACTTCCGGCGACCCGGTTTCGATGGGAGTTCTTCTTATGTCCACCGATCCGATCGCACTGGATACCGTGTTCTGCCATCTGGTGAACCTCGATCCGTCGTATGTGCCGACAAATCTCTACGGGGAAACGCTCGGCCTTGGAACGTGGCACGACGACCGCATCGAAATCGTGACAGCGGATGGCACCATATCCGAGGAAGAACTGAAAAGAAAGTACGGAAATCCAAACTTCAACGTCGACCGCCGCAAAGCCCGCAAAAAAGGAGCCCTCGACCTGCTCGAGATCCTCGGGGTCTTCCAGAGCCGCCCCTATATCATAGAAGAAAAATGTAAAAAATGCGGCGTCTGCGTCGAGAGCTGCCCGGTGGAAGGGAAAGCTGTCCGCTTTGATAACGGCCGCAGAAATCCGCCGGTCTACGATTATAAAAAGTGCATCCGCTGTTTCTGCTGCCAGGAAATGTGCCCGCATCAGGCAATCCAGGTAACGAAGCATCGTCTTCCATGGGGAAAATAAGAATGCTATACGACAAAGTGACTGGAAAAGCGGAAAAAGAAGTGCTATACTTTAGAGCGTATTTGAAACAGCAACTCACGAAAAGCCTTTTTCAGACGCGCTCTGAGCGTATTTGAAAACAGCTCAGACTGCATTCAAAACAACAGTAAAAAATATCAGGAGGAAGCAAAAATGGAATTAGAAACCTTAAGAAGTGATATGATAGCAGCAATGAAGGCAAAAGACAAAGCAAGAAAAGAGGCCATCTCTTCCCTGATCTCCGCAGCCAAGAAGGTTGCCATCGACGAGGGCTGCCGTGATGACATCAAACCGGAGCTCGTAGACCGTGTGATCTTAAAAGAGCTGAAAACCGTAAAAGAACAGATCGACACCTGCCCGGCATCCCGCGAGGATTTAAAGGCAGAGTACCAGTTCCGCTATGACGTCATCAGCGAGTACGCACCGAAACAGATGAGCGCAGACGAAGTCAAGGCCTACATTCAGGAGAAATTCGCAGACGTGCTGGCAACCAAAAACAAAGGCGCGATTATGAAAGCCGTTATGGCAGATATGAAAGGTAAAGCAGACGGAAAGGTGATTAACCAGACCGTTGCAGAATTGTGCAAATGAATATCATCAACATCGAACACATCAGCAAACTGTTCGGCGATAAACTGATTTTTGACGATGCCTCCTTCGGTCTGCAGGAAGGCGACAAGGTTGGTATCGTCGGAATCAACGGAACCGGAAAATCCACGCTGCTGCGCATGGTAGCGGGAGAAGAAACACCGGATTCCGGCCAGATTATCCGCCAGAACAACCTCAAAATGGCCTACCTGCCGCAGACACCGGAATTCCCGAAGGATGCCACCGTGCTGTCCTATGCCCTTTCCGGCGATGAGGAGGACTGGCAGGTGCAGAGTAACCTTGTGCAGCTTGGCATTACCGAATACGACGCAAAACTTGATACGCTCTCGGGCGGCCAGCGCCGCAAAGTTGCCCTGGCAAAAGTGCTTGCGTCTGATTTTGATGTCCTGATCCTCGACGAGCCGACCAACCACCTTGACAACGAAATGCTCTCCTGGCTCGAGGATTATCTGAAAAATTACCGCGGAACCGTCTTTATGGTCACCCATGACCGTTATTTCCTGGATAAAGTGTCAAACCGCATCCTCGAAATCAGCCACGGAAAAATGTACAGCTACGATTCCAACTATTCCCACTTTCTGGAACTGAAAGCCGAGCGTGAGGAAATGGAGCTCGCTTCCGAGCGGAAACGCCGGAGCATCCTGCGCATGGAACTCGAATGGGCCAAACGCGGCTGCCGTGCCAGAAGCACAAAACAACGCGCCCGGCTGGAACGCCTTGAAGCACTCAAAAACGGCACCGCACCGACTGCGGACGCTGTCGTAGAGATGGATGCGGTCGAGACCCGCATGGGAAAGAAAACGATTGAATTCCACAGCGTCAGCAAAGCCTTCGGCGACAAAACACTGATGAAGGACTTTGAATACATCTTTCTCCGCAACCAGAGTGTCGGTATCATCGGCCCGAACGGCTGCGGAAAATCTACCATGCTTCGCATGATCACCGGCGAGGTTCTGCCGGATGCGGGAACCATCGAAATCGGTGATACCATCCGCATCGGTTACCTGGCCCAGGAAGAGCCGGATATGGACACAAACCAGCGCGTCATCGACTACGTCAAAGACATTGCCGAGTATGTGCAGACCCGTGACGGACGCATCAGCGCATCCCAGATGCTCGAACGCTTCCTGTTTACTCCGGATATGCAGTATACCCCGATTTCCAAGCTCTCGGGCGGCGAAAAACGCCGTCTGTATCTTTTGTCAGTCCTGGTCAGCGGAGCCAATGTCCTGATCCTCGACGAGCCGTCCAACAATGTGGATATCCCGACGCTGACCGTGCTCGAGGATTTCCTGAACACATTTGTCGGCATTGTGATCACCGTTTCCCATGACCGCTATTTCCTCGACAACGTCGTGGACCGGATTTTCGAATTTGACGGAAACGGGAATCTTTTGCAGTATGAAGGCGGCTATACCGATTACCTCGAGGCAAAAGAACGCCGTTTTGGCAAACTTCCGGAGAAAGCTGCTCAAACAGCAATGGCAAAAACAGCTGCATCCGCAGCCGGGACAGGAAAAAAAGATACAGGTACCGCCACGGATGCAGCTTCCGGAAAAGAAAAAAACAACGACTGGAAGCAGAAT
>SKEJ01000799.1_pt1 | contig 18592 bp, 7 predicted proteins | sample 4826721 | NCBI WGS metagenome assembly SKEJ01 (sample SAMN11008812, study PRJNA524170) | human gut metagenome | biome: Human fecal sample; material: Feces; isolation source: fecal sample from pouch patient p31 | host: Homo sapiens | place: Israel: Tel-Aviv | collected 2015-06-02 | reverse complement strand
GATATATTGATTCTGTTACTGGAATTTCCCAGAAAGCTGATTATCAAGCAGGAAAATCTCATAAGCTTATAATCAATCTTAAAGCAAGCAATGATGATGGAAAAGTAAAAAATTATACCATTAATACTAGCAGCGTACCTAATATTTATACAGAAAATACACTGACTATTACACAGAGAAATTTAAACACTGTTAATATTGTGGTTCCAGAAATTCCAAGTAGTACACCATATACCCTTAGTGGTGTAAAATTCTACGATACAACAACTAACGATGAGTTAAAACTTTCATCTGATGTTACATTTGACACAAGTGCAATTAATGGAGCTGGAACATATACTGTAAAAGTTTCTCCTAATTCTGGAAATGTTACAGGTGAAACAACAGCTACTGTACGTGTTGCAGATACATCATTAAGTGGCGCTACATTTGCAAATGATTATGCAACAGCTGCTGAGGAATATACTGGTGAACAAATTGTAAAAGACGTTACTAAACTGGGAGATGTATATATCAGCGGTAAGAAATTGGATTCTTCCAATTACAAGATTGAGTTTGGTAAAAACGTTGATGCCGGAAAAGACAAAGGTGTTATCCGCATTGTAGGACAGAACAGTTATAAAAACAGTGTGGCAGAGGTTACATTTAACATTAATAAAGCCGTTGTATCAGCCGATACTGTTACTTACAACAAAGTTGTAGAAAAGAAAGATACTGCTACACCATCTGCATACAAAGATGCTATCGGACTTGTTGTAAAGGCTAAAAATGCTAACGGTAAAGAATTTACATTAGTAGAAGGTACTGACTATACAGTTAAATATGAATTCAAGAACAGCTCTGGCAATAATGGAACAGGTGCAGTTGGCGATACTGTAAAGACAATAATCACAGTAAAAGGTAACAGTAATTATACAGCAGATTCAACATCATCAGGATTAATAGGAAAAACAGATACAACACTTCCAGTTTCTCCAAAGATCACTAACAAGGTAATCAAAGATGCCGATATCCGCCTGAAACAGACCTCCTATACATATACAGGTGCAGGAATCACACCTAAATATGATGTAGTGGTTGACGGAAGAGTTCTTGTAGAAGGTACTGATTACGAAGTAAGTTCTATTTCTAAGAACGTAAATGTTGGTACTGCTACATTAGAGATCGTTGGTAAGGGCAATTACAGTGCAGATGCAAAGGCAAAAGCAACATTCTCAATCGTTGCAGCGGATGCATCCAAACTTACAGGTGTTATCGCAAGCCAGCCATATACAGGATATGCAATTGATCCAGTAGCAAGCCAGATCGATCTGACTCTTGATGGAGTAAAGATCAATGTAAATGATAACTTTACATTATCCTATGGCGAGAATATTAAGATCGGTGAAGGAACTGTTACTCTTACACCAAAGAACGCTAACTTTACAGGAACCAAAACAATCAACTTCAAGATTTCCGGAAAGATGCTTAGTGGTGGTACATTAAAATACTATGATGCAAATGGATTGACTACTGATTTAGATGGTACTGATTATACAGGCAAAGAAATCGTAGCAGCAAAAACAGTATTTAATACTGCAAACACAAGACTTAATAACGGCAAGTTAACTGATAAATTAACAGAAGGTACAGACTACGAAATCAAATACGTAGATAATGTTTATGGTAAAGCTGAAAAAGGAGCTGGTGCAACTACTCAGAAGGGTGCAGTTTTAGTTATTGCAAAAGGAAATTATGCAGGTAACTATACAGATTCTAAAAAAGCATTTGTAGTTGATGGTATCTATACAGATGCAAATGGAAATAAGATCACAAATGTTGTTTATGCAGAACAGTTTGGAATTGATCCAGAGAGTGTAGCAAAATCAAATGTATCCATTAAAAACGGTACTTATGCAGCTGGACTTCTTGTAAAACCTACTGTTGTTATTACCGTAAAAGGAAGAACACTGGTAGAAGGCATCGATTATGATCTGGATCTCGCTGGTAACAAAGATCTTGTAAATGCAACAGAGAAAAAATCTCTGACTGTAACAGTCGTACCTAAGAATGGATATAGAGGAACTGGTCTTGCATTCTCTTGGGGAATTGATAAATTCGATCTGGCTAATGCAGATGTATCTGTAAAAGACGGAAACGTAACTGTAAAATGTGGAAGCATTACTGTACCGGCTACAGATTACACTGTAACAAAAGATGCAGCAGCAGATAAAGTTACTGTAACAGCAGCAAAAGACAGCAAGAACTATACTGGTTCTAAGACAGTAAGTGCTGATGTTGCCCCGGAAGACAAACCGGATGCTCCAATGATCAGCAATGTAAAAGTTGTTGGCAACAAAGCAACTGTGATCCTTTCTGGCGAAGCAAGTGGTGCTGCTGGTTACGATTATGTAATCTCTACAGACCGTGACTGCATCACAAACAAAGCTTATGATGGTGTAAGCAAGAACCAGGCTACAACTTCTACATCCTTCAAGTATGTACAGCAGGGAACCTACTACGCATACTGCCATGCTTGGAAACGTGACGAAAATGGCAAGAAGGTATTCAGTGACTGGTCCAACGCATATCCATTCGTTGTATCTGCAATCACACCGGATGCACCGGTTATCACAGATGTTAAAGTTAACGGAACTACAATCAAAGTAACATACAAAGCAGCTGCAAATGCAACTGGTTACGACGTAGTACTTGGAACATCCTCCAAGAAAGATAACGGCGAGACTCGTCCATACAACTATGGTGCTCACAAGAAACTGAACCTCAAAGAAGGTACAGTGACAGCAACATTCAAGAAAGTACCAAAGGGAACATGGGTAGTTGGAATGCATGCATTCAACAGAACATCCGAAGACGGAAAGAAAGTCTTCAGCCCATGGTCAAACCTGAAAAAAGCTACTGTTAAATAATCCATTTGGGTAAATAATACAGATTCCTAAAAAGAAGGCTCCGGTCATTGCGACCGGAGTCTTTCTTTATCGGCAATTTTGCACGCTAAATCAACATAATCTGTCATGGACGCTGTGAAAGTTGTGTGCTATATTGAGTATATAGGAATGCTCCAGACAGCTGTTCCTGTCTGAATCGTTCAGTTAACACTAACATACACTTTTAGGAGGGAAAAAGAATGAAGAAAACAAGCAAAAAATTACTCTCTTTTTTACTGGCGTTTGGAATGATCCTTTCCATGTTTGCAGTGACCTCTGCTACAGGTTGGGCGGCAGATGAACATGTTCCTGCATCGGCAACATTGGTTGCCTATCCGAAGCCGGCAACAGAATCCCTGGCTTCCTTATCGTCCAAAGTTTCCAGACTAAAATCAAGTAATAAGGCAGTTGTCACTGTCAAACTGTCAAAATCCACCTACGGCACTTCACAGACATACTATACGATTCTGGCAGTCCCAAAGAAAGCCGGTATAGCTACTGTTTCTTTTAAATGTCAGGGTAAAACATATAAAATAAAGGTAACTGTTAAAAAATATGTAAATCCTGTTAAATCAGTAAAGATCGGCGCAACTACTGTTCCAGGTTCCAGATTTAAATCTTCTTCTGAAACAAGTCTCAGCTACACAAAATTTGCCGGAAAGAAAGTAAAAACAACGGTTACTCTTGCAAAAGGATGGAAGCTTGACAAACTGTACATATATAGTGGAAATAATCCTGCGAATGGCAGTATGAAACCAGCGATCGAATACCTGCAAAAAGGATGGATGCGCAGTGAATCCGTGGCAAACGGAAGCAAGATCCCGGTAGCGGGAGACAAAGGTTTCAGGATCATGTTTACTGCAGTTAATTCTAAAACCGGTATCAAAGAACGTATAACTATCGAACTTAGATAAAGGGGAAAAGAGGGCTCTGACAGATGAAAAAGAAATTATTAGTTTTATTACTGGCTTCTTCCATGGTTTTAATGAATTTTGCTCCTGCATATGGTGCGGGTGATTTTACTGACTCGGATAATGTAACAGCTGTAGAAAATCCAGGTTCATCTGATGTTGATGCGATTCCTGACATGGGTAATGCGGTAAACGACGAGATGAGTTTTTCTCCTGAAGAATTCGATAACAGCGGAGAGTTCAATGACACTGAAGATGAGTTTACTTCGGAACAGACAGATGATGATTTCTTTTCGGATGAAAAGGAAATGCCTTCTGTTCAGGAGGGGGACACGTTGGTTGTAAATGCAGGTCAGGGAATAACAGCTGGTACCTCCACATATTCCTCAAAGTCTTCCTTTGGCCGGAGAAAGGCTCTTTCCCAGCTTCAGGGTATGGGAATCAACAACGGATCTTACAGCTGGAACTGGGCAAATCCTGAATATACTTCTTACTATACAGATGAAACAGGAAATCTTCACATTGTTGCCTGGAAAGATCAGACTTTATATGATGCTGTCTGCAATTCCGATCTTAATGTTACCAATGTAACAACAGTAAAGCTTCCGCTTCCATTGTGGGGAGGGTTCTACGCTGCACCCGATGGAAATTTTTATGTTGCAGTAGGGCAGAAGAATCTGAACGAAGACAACAGCATAACTGCTGTCCGGATCCTCAAATACAGCCGTGCCTGGAAACTGCTTGGTGCAACGGACATTGGCGGCGGATATACAAATATGTTTGAAGGAATCTACATTCCTTTTGATGCTGCCTCCCTGCGCATGACCCAGATCGGTTCTACCCTGATCGTCCATACAGGACGGGAAATGTATGGAATGGAAGGAATACACCATCAGAGTGATATCACTTTTGTCATCAACACTCAGGATATGACGCTTATTAATTCAGATATGCCTTATTGCAGCCATTCCTTTAATCAGTTTGTTGTAAATGACGGTTCTCATGTATATTTTCTGGATCATGGGGATGCTTATTACAGAGGTCTGATCCTGTCCTCCTTCTCCGCATATTCCGGCGGATATATCGCTCAGGATCGTGCGGTAAATATCTTTCCTTTTATGGGAGCTACAGGTGATAATTATACCGGATGCGAGGTAACCGGATTTTCTCTGGCAGGAAATAATCTGATCACAGTAGGCAAGTCTGTTCCCCATGGTTTTGCTGTGAATGGACAGACCGGATATGAGAATCTTAACAAAAATATCTTTATGATAATCACAGATAAGAACAGTATGGCTTCCAGATTTATCTGGCTCACTCAGTATTCACCGTCAGGAGCAGAAATAACTCTGACAGAACCAAAACTTATCCCTGTAGGAAATAATCAGTACGCAGTCCTTTTCTCAGAGGAAACCTCCGACCAGAGCGTTCTGCATTATCTCCTTATGGATGCTTCCGGAAACGTAATATTATCCAAGTTATATAAGAATGTAACGATCCAGACGGATTCACAGCCGATCTTATGGGGACGTAATATTGTATGGGTATCTGGAAATTATGATAACGGCAACTATGACAGTTCCCGCACATACCTGTATGAAATCCCCGTAGTGACAACTCCACTTAATGGAATTGCTCTGAACCAGACAAATCTGACAATTGACGAAGGAAATACACAAAAACTCACACCTTCCTTTACACCATCTAACTCTGATGATGTAAAAGATGTGGTCTGGACAAGCAGTAATCCTGGGGTTGCGTCTGTCTCAGAGGATGGAACCATTCAGGGGAACGGTTATGGTCAGGCAGTAATCACTGCTTCTGCCGGAGATTTTCAGGCCCAGTGTCAGGTGACGGTAAAGGTATCTGAGAACAACACACCACTGACAAAACCTGTGCTGAAACTTTCCCAGAAATCTGCAGATCAAATACATTTAACCTGGAAAAAGGTTCCGGGTGCCAAAGGATACCAGATTTACTGCAAAACAGATTCCCAGTCTTCTTATAAGCGGATAAAAACTCTGAAAACAGGATCCCTCAGTTTTGATGCAGCTGTAGTACCGGGAGTAACCTATTCATTTAAAGTCCGTGCTTATGGAACCAACGCAAGTGGAAAAAACAAATATTCTAAATTTTCAGCGGTGAAATCAAGAAAAGCTGCTGTCCCGGCTCCATCTAAGGTTTCATGTAAAATGAGTAACGGTGGTACAGAGGTTTCCTGGACAAAAGTAGCCGGTGCTTCCGGATATGTGATTTACCGCAATGGTTCCGCTGCCAAAACAGTGAAGTCCTCTGTCTCAACCTGGAAAGACACAAAAGCTTATGATTCCCAGACAGGTATGTACTGGGTTTATAACTATTATGTAAAAGCTTTTAAGACAGTAAACGGTAAGCGAATATAAAGTAAGCCCACAAAAACGATAAATCTTTACTCGTAAATTATAAAACTACAAAAAGCACTATCACTTTGGTAAATAAAGTATAAAACAGGGCAGTCTCATCGGCAAAATTTTTGCCGGGAGACTGCCCTGAGTATTTGTCTTATTTGACTTCTACTAATTCAATCTTGAAGTTAAGTTCTTTTCCTGCCATTTCGTGGTTTGCATCAAATGTAATGTTTTTCTCATCCTTAGCTGTCACTTTAACAGGGAATGGCTGGCCAAACTGGTTTGACAGGTATACCTGCTGACCAACTGTCAGGTCTTCGGAACCTGGGAGCTGGGCGATTTCCATAGTGAAGATAGCGTTTGGATCTGCCATACCGTATGCTTCTTCAGGCATAAGGTGAACATCAATAATCTGTCCAACTTCCATGTCAGCTACAGCCGCATCAAATCCTCTGATCATCTGGCCTGCGCCGCAGATGAATTCCAGCGGTTCGCCACGATCGTAAGAGGAATCAAACTGTGTTCCGTCATTGAAAGTTCCTCTGTAATGTGTGCGGCAGGTTTTTCCTACATTGCGTCCTGTAAGCGGAGGCTGTGATCCGCCACATCCACCGCATCCGCCGCCACAGCTGTCTCCACAGGAGTGTCCCTCCTCATGGCTGCCGCAGGAATGACCTTCTTCATGATGGTGATGGTCACAGTTAGCTCCGGAAGATACTAATTCGCCTTTTAAATAGCTTTCAACTGCCTGGTCGGTATTTCCCTGGGCTCCGGCACATAATTCAATTCCTGCCTCTGTGAGAGCTGTCTGAGCACCACCGCCGATGCCACCGCAAATCAGAACATTTACACCCTGTTCAGCAAGCAGACCTGCAAGTGCACCATGTCCTGTACCGTTAGAACCGATCACTTCACTGGAAACTACTTTGTTGTCTTCCACTTCATAAACTTTAAAAGACTCTGTTTTTCCAAAATGCTGAAAAATCTCTCCATTATCGTATGTTACTGCAATTTTCATTTGAAAAATCCTCCAAATTATTTTTTATACCCATTCAGTCCAGTATAAACTGTCTGCGACACAAAAGCAAGGCTATTTGATCAGGTAATTCTCAATTCCATTTGCAATTCCCCGTACCATTTTTTTCTGATAAGAACTCTGTTGCATACGGCGGTCTTCGTAAGGATTACTCATATATCCCATCTCGATAATCGTTGTCGGAACTTTGCTCCAGTTATTTCCGGTCATAGAGTCTGTTTCCCAGACGTATTCTTTTCTGCATCCTGTAGCTGACACATATGCATTGAGCACAGCTTCAGAAAGAGCTTTGTTTTTTCTGTACATAGATGAAATATAAGGACTGTTTCTGGTTGTACAGATAGTCAGTGCTCCACTGATAGAGGAATTATCACTTCCATTGGCATGGATACGGATATACGCATCTGCATTTGCCTTATTTGCCACTTTTGCGCGGTCAATACAGCTGAGAGCTACTTTACTGTTGGTTCTGGTCATTATTACCTTAAACCCTCTTTTCTGAAGAAGGGTTCTTAGCTGAAGACCAATGCTCAGGTTGAGCTTATATTCCTCCACACCTGTAGCAACACCCTGGGTTCCGGAAGTATCTTTCTCTTTCAGCTGGCTGGAACCAGGCCCAAGAGGTTCATAACCACCGGCAACGACAGCAGAATGCCCCGGATCCAGTACAACAACAGGAGTCCAGACCCCTTTACTGTTGATCTTTCGTCCATTTACAGTCTGATTGATACGCATTCTTCCGGTCTGTTTGCCAAAATACCTGAAACGATTATGAATACGGTGCCACCCTGTAAGCATAGTACCGTCTGCGGCAAAACAGTAATAATACTTGCCGATTTTGTGCAGATCTGTCAGCTTTTTGCCATTCTTATAATAGTATTTTTTTCCACCGTAGGTTTTCCATCCGGTGAAAGTACTGCTGACAGATGCTGCCTGGACATCTGTAAAATCTACAGCAGGTAAAGCTGTGACCAGGAGAAGAATACACAAGAGCCAGATAAAACATGATTTTCTTTTCTTCATACATGATTTCCTTTCATTTAGAGATGTTTTAAGTAAGGGTTCTGTATGTTGATTATATCATGTAATTGTCTGGGAGTGTGGAAAAATCGAGTAGGAGGCGGTGACTAACCGCCGTCCTCTCACAGCACCGTACGTACCGTTCGGTATACGGCGCTTTCAATAGTTGACGTGCACAGACTGATAGGCTGTGGCTAAATCGTAAAAGCCACTGTTTATCAGTCTTTCTTTATTCAGCGCCCAAATCACAGCTTTGTTATTGCTGGTATACCAATACTTCCTGCGACTGTTTGCTATTGTTGCCGCATAGTGTTCTGGGATTCCCAGCTTGACTAGATTTTTATATTTCGTTCTAGGTTTCTTCCACTGTTTCCATATGCACATGCGTATTCTGTGATAGAGCCATCCGTTGATGTCATCTATGTTGTTCTTCATACTTGCAATTCCGTAGTAGTTAAGCCATCCTCTTGCATATACTTTGATTTTCTCAAGGCTTGGCTTGATTGACTGACTTCGCTTACGGGAAGATAACTCCTTCAATCTAGACTTGAACTTCTTCCATGACTTCGGATGAACTCGGACATAAATGCCTTTTCCGTTCTTTCCTAATGCAAAGCCAAGGAATTTAAAATTTCGGATTGCAAACACGCTGACAGTACGGCTCTTTTCTCGGTTGACTGTAAGTTTCAGCCTCTCCTCAAGATATTTTGTACTGCTTTCCAAGAGTCTCTCTGATGCTCGCTTGCTCTTTGCAAGAAGCACAATGTCATCTGCATATCTTATGCATGGAACACCTCTTTTCACGAACTCCTGGTCGAACTCATTGAGGTAGACATTTGCCAGTAATGGTGATAGATTTCCACCTTGTGGTGAGCCTTCCTCTGTGTCAATGACCACTCCGTTTTCCATTACACCGCTTTTCAGATAGCGCTTTATCAACTGTACTACACGTTCATCTTTTACATTCTTTCGGAGAAGATTGATGAGAATTTCGTGATTAAGAGTATCGAAGTACTTTGACAAGTCAAGGACTACAACAAATGTATAGCCTTGTTCTGCATACTCCTTAACCTTAAGTATTGCATCTTTTGCACTTCTGTTCGGACGATAGCCATAGCTACCCTCTGCAAACAGCGGTTCATAGATTGGCACTAACTGTTGGGTTATTGCCTGTTGAAGTGTACGGTCTATCACTGTTGGTATGCCAAGCTTTCGCACACCACCATCTGGTTTGGGAATCTTAACTCGTCTTACTGGAGACGGAGTATACTTTCCACGATAAATGCGGTCGGTTATCTCTCGTTGATGTTCCTTTAGATATGGAAGAGCCTCCTCAATGGTCATGCCATCAATTCCTGGCGCTCCCTTGTTTGCCTTAACTCTCTTGTACGCTCTGTTAAAGTTGTCTTTATACAGTATCGCTTCCAAAAGTCTCGGCTGTGCACTGTCTCTTTCTTTCCATATCCGATTGAATGACCTAGACGCTTTCACATACCCTTCATGTTCCGCATTATCTCTTTGCGAATAGCCATTGTTTTCAATGTTTTCTGCCATAGACGGTCATTCCTCCTTTCTCGGTCATACTCAAGACTCCTACTGATTCGGTCCTTCACCTCTCGGCTACTATGACCTCTGCTGACTTCTGTGCGTTCAGCATTGCTTTATGCAATGGTTACCTCTTTCAAGGCATACCGCACAGACCTCCCTAGGTACCACACGTTTCTTCCTCTCCATCCATCTGCCTCATTTATCATGCATGATTCCGTGTAGTTATTGGGCTTCAACATGGCTTGCTGTCTTACCCACATGCATGACCTCATATGAGATTTCTGTTCGTCAGACCAGAGATTTGCCCGTGAGTTCGTATATTCCTCACATCCAGCTTTCTTCAGATTCCATCTCACGATGGACACCCTTGCCTTCGGCTATATCCTTCCCACTACCGGGCGGATTCGGGACTTTAACCCGTTAGAAACGTGCGCCGCTAGGCGCACAAGCACATAAAAAGAAAGCCCCGGTCGCAATGACCGGAGCCTTCTTTTTTAGGAATCTGTATTAATTACCCAAATGGATTATTTAACTTTAGCAGTTTCCAGATTTGACCACTTACTGAATACTTTGTTATCGTTTTCAGAAGCTGTTCTGTTCCAGGAATGTACTCCTGCATAATATGTTCCTGCAGGAATGTTCTTAAATACAGCTTTGCATACACCTGGTTTAACATTTAATTTTTTGTATTTTCCATACTGATATGGACGTGTTTCTCCGTGTTCTTTCTTGGAACCTTTTCCGAGAACTACGTCATATCCTGTAGAGTTAGCAGATTCTTTATATGTTACTGTGATTGTAGAACCTTTTGTCTTAACACTGAGAATCTCTGGTGTATCTGGTGTTATTGCTGTTACAGAGAATGGGTAGCTGTTAGACCATTCGCCAAATACTTTCTTACCATTCTCATCGCGTGTCCATGCATGGCAGTATGCATAGTAAGTTCCCTGTGTAACATATTTGAAGTTAGCTGTTGTCTGAACCTGATTCTTAACAACATCAATACGTGCATCTTTATCAGAAGGATCTTTGGATGTGGAGATTACATAATCATATCCAGATGCACCTTCTGCTTCATCAGAAAGGATAACAGTTGCCTTGTTTCCAGTAACCTTAACACTGCTAATCATTGGAGTGCCCGGTTTCTGATTTTCAGCACCACTTACAGTAATTGTTTTAGAACCTGTATAATATTTGCTGTCTTTAGTTGGTGTAACAGTCACTGTACCATCTGTATTTTCTGTAACGACATATTTTTCAGATGGAACTTTAACGTTTCCATTCATTACAACGACAGATACAGTACCTGCTGCATTTTTGGTTGCTGTAACATCACAACTAGAAAGATCTTTTTTGTCAATTCCCCAGCTAAACTGTTTAGTCTGTCCTGTATATCCGTTGATACCTTTAACTGAAACAGTATATTTCTTGGTATCGGTAGGTTCTGTATAAGCACCGGCACCAACCAGTTCATAATCTTTACCTTCTTTTAAGGTTAAGGAATCTCTTCCGTAAGATACAGTTACTACCGGTTTAACTGCCATTCCTTCTGCATATGTTCCATTTGCCACAGATACATTCTGATCAGACAATGTTACTGGAGTAATTGTAAATGCTTTGTAAGTGATGGCATTTACTTTCTTTCCGTTCTCATCTTCGAAAGTCTGAGTATTATCACCGGCATAATTACCTTTTCCAACTACTGCAATATAAGCTTTATCATTAGCATCGCCTGTTACATTATGGAAGTATTTGATCTCGAAATCTTTACCTTCTTCTAATTTAACAGTTTTATGGGTAATAGGATCTGTATATGCGTAATTAAATGATGCTGAAGCAAATGTATGTGCTTTTCCATCATAGATGAATGATGCGTTAGCTACATCCACTTCTTTTCCATTTTCATCATATACTTTGAATGCGTTAGCTATTGCATTGCTATGTGTAATGGTCTGTCCAACAATCTTAAAGGAGACTTCCTTGCTTCCAACAAAGTTTTTGTTAGTAGTCTTTGGAGCAAGTGTTAATGTGCCTGTACCAACTTCCTTGTTTGCATCCTTTGAATCAGGATAGCTGATTGTAAACTGGCTAAGGTCAATATTTACCTTACCTAATTTAGCAGTAATCTGTGTTGTTCCACCACCTGTTGTTACTGTAGGACGAATCTGATGTCCGGTATATTTCTGATCATCAATATTTACTGTTAAGGAAGACATATCAGCCGGTGTAATGGTAAAGGTAGTGGTGGTAGTAGATGTAGTATCATAATCACCTTTTCCTGCAAGTGTTACTGTTGCTGTACCTACGTTTGTACCATTAGCGATGGATTTGATCTCGTAATCTACATCTTTTTCAAGCTCTTTTGATCCGTCTTTTACAATTAACTCAGGGATAATTGCTTCTCCGGTGTATGTATAAGAAGACTTTTCTGTAGATACTGTCCATGTACCTGCCTGAGGTTTACTTATCTTAGAATAACGATATATTGCTGCTGGTTCAGAAGTATTATTAACTCCGTTTGTATCTAATCCCCAGAAGTTTTTATTTTTAATGGTAATCTTGGTACATACAAAATCACCTAAATCATTTGTGCCAGTCTCAGTTTGATCTGTCGTATTATTTGTATAGAAATACTCAACTGTATAATCTTTATCTTTTACAAGATTAAATTCTTTGGCCGGAGTAGCTGTGTTTTTACCGATAACCGTCAGTTCCGGTGCATAAGATTCTGCTTTCTTTGCATCATCTTCTACATATACTACTTTTTCTGCCGCTTTGACATCTTTGTCTGTATCTGCAACAGAAGCTGCCTTGATTTGGAATTGTACTCTGAGAGTACTTCCAGCATAATCACCGATACCTTTTACAACCAATACAGCAGTACCTGCATCTGTATTGCGTTCGTAAGTAAAGTTAGGATCGTAGGAAACATTTGGTAACAGTTCATAAGTTTTGTTGTTTTTGTCTGTTGCCATTAATTTACCTAATTTTGCAGCATCTTTTGTGATTGCTGCGCCGGTATAGTCTTCTGCCATGCTTGCATAAGGAGTCTCTACACCATTTACTTTTACTTTTCCATCAAATTTTGCATTTACATCATCAAGTTTCTGGTTGTAAACAGTAAATGTTGCTGTAGCTGTTCCTTCGTAGTTAACGCAATTGTCTTTTGCTTTAACAGTAGCTGTATAATTTCCTACGGCGCCTGTATTGCTCTGAACAGAAGTTACTTCAAATGCGCTTGGATTTAAGTATGTATATGCATTTCCATCTTTGTCACGGATTTCTTTTACAGATAACTGAGAGGGAGTAATCTGTCCATTCTGTGTTTTTAAATCATTTAAAATAACAGTACAGTTACTTAAATCCACTTTTTTGATTGTGAAATCAACATCAGAGATAGTAATATCACCTGAATTTGAATAATTGGTTTTATCATTGTTCAAAGCAACAGAGATCTTATATTCACCGGCTTCTGCAGCAGTACTAACAGCAGTTCCACTTTTGCTTACACTAATATTCTTGATTACTGTTTTGCTGTCTAACACAGCACCGCTCTTAGTATCTTTAAGAACAATATCTTCTTTCTTTGGAGTCTGGTCTTTTCCATTATAAACTACAGCTGGATTAGCCAGTTCTGCAGTAATATTCTTATCTGCAGCATTGTATGCAACTTTTGCAATTCCTAATTTTGTGCTACCACCATTATTGACTGTAGAAACTGAAATCTCGCCAGTATAATATTCTGTATCTCTTGGCTGGATGCGGAGAGTAATCTCGCTATCAGTATTAACAAGGCCCTTGGTTCCTTCAACTGTTACGTTGAAATCGCCATTTGTATATGTAAGGGTATGATTTGTAGCAGCTGTAACAGAAAGACTCGTAATCCAGTCATTTGCATCGTTATGTTCTTTTCCGTCATAGTCTACAGTTTTTGTGGTAATGGTTGGTGTACAACCTGAGATATTATTTTTAGAAATAGTTACCACATTAGATTCAAATGAAAATTTCATTGGATCCACACCAGATGTATACGCAGCAGATGCGTCACGGGATAAGACTAACTGTAAAGTTTTTCCGCAATCTAATTTATCAGGTGTATACATATGATTTGTCTGAATATCTTGGATGCTAGTGCTGCCTTCGGCAACAACTTTGCCATCAACTTTCCACTGATAATCAACAGCGCCATCTGTTGCGGTAATTCCTGTCAGGTCTAATTTATCAAGTTCAGCGGCTTTTCCCCATCCATTCTCTTTTAATGTAAAGCTTACTTTTGTTTCACCTGCCTGTGCAACATCCGCATTATCAGAATCAGCAACAACCGGAGCATCCACAGAATTTTCGGAGAATGCAACTGCGTCAGAAGCATCTTCTACAACTGGAGCCTCTGTAGCAACTGATGCATCAGAACCATCGCTGAACTCAGCAGCCCATACCGGCACATTAGAAGTAGCAAGCATTGCAACAACAAGTGACATACTTAATGTCTTTTTTGCCATGCCCTTCTTTGTGTTTTTAATCTTTGTCATGATTATAGTTCCCCTTTGGGTGGTGGACAGGTTGATTTTTGATTAAAACGCTCATTCTCTGATTAAAAATTCATGCAGAATCTTGAAGAAATGGTTATTTATAACTGCTTTTTTTACGCATTATAGCTATATTTTTGTAGTTATATGCTCTTTTACAGCCGACAGAATGAGAAAAAAGAACAAATCAAACAATCCGACTCTGTACTTTTCAGATTTTTAATAATTTTTATAGTTCCTTTCGTGGAAACAAGGTAATAATTATGCTATATTGATAACAGAAATAAATCAACGGGAGGTGCTGGATACGGCGGAAAAAAATAAGCTCAAACCGGATACCATACTGAAGAACTTCTGGAGAGACAACAGACATTTTGCGGATCTGTTCAATGCAGTATTTTTTAACGGGGAACAGGTGCTGAAGCCGCAGGATCTTACAGAAGCAGATACGGATGTTTCCTCCATGCGGAAACAGTACAGAAGATCCTGGATGTTGTAAAGAAGACGGCATATGGTGTGGACTTTGTTCTCTGGGGACTGGAAAATCAGGCAAAGATCCACTATGCGATGCCGCTGCGCCATATGGTCGGAGATGCGTTTTCTTACATGAAAGAATATGATGAGATTGCAGCAGTAAATAAGAAAAACGGGGATTTCCATTCAGCGGATGAGTTCCTGTCAGGTTTTAAGAAGACCGACCGGCTGCATCCGGTGATTAGTCTGTGTGTATACTATGGAGAAAGTGAATGGGATGGTCCGTTTTCCCTGAAGGATATGCTGGAGATTCCCGAAAAGATAGAACCACTGGTATCGGATTACCGTATGAACCTGGTCCAGGTAAGATCAAGTGGGGAACTGTGTTTCAGTGATCCGGACGTAAATATGGTGTTTGACGTGAGCCGCTTGATCTATGCCAGGGATTATACGAAGATCAAAGAAGTCTACAGTGACCATGATATCCCGGCAGATCTGGGCGTTGTGATAGGTGTTATTACAGAATCACAGAAGCTGATCAATCATGCTTTGGAATTGGAGCAGAGAGGAGGGCAGATCAATATGTGTAATGCATTGGAAGAGTTAAGACAGGAAGGTATTGAAGAAGGTCGACAGGAAGGCAGATGGGAAGGTATCCTTGAAGGCATTCGTGCGACTGTAAGGACCTGCAGGAATTTTAATATCAGTGAGACAGATACAGTCAGAAACATCATGAATGAATTTTCCCTGTCACAGGAAGAAGCTGTCAATTATGTAAAAAAATACTGGTAAACGGAAATTCTTTTAATAGAGCCTTTGATCTATCAGGTCAGAGGCTCTTTGTAATGTGGTCTGTATCTGAGCAGCCTAATTGAAAAGAAAATCCTAAAAAACAAGTGCACCTTGAAATAGCTTCTGACAATAAAAAGAAAGACTCCGGTCGCAATGACCGGAGCCTTCTTTTTAGGAATCTGTATTAATTACCCAAATGGATTATTTAACAGTTGCTTTTTTCAGGTTTGACCATGGGCTGAAGACTTTTCTGTTGTTTTCAGATGTTCTGTTGAATGCATGCATTCCTACAGTCCATGTTCCTGCTGGTACATTCTTGAATGTAGCGGTTACTGTACCTTCTTTGAGGTTCAGTACTTTATGATCGCCATAGTGATATGGACGTGTCTCACCGTTTTCTTTCTTGGAGGATGTTCCAAGTACTACATCGTAACCAGTAGCGTTTGCTGCTGCTTTGTATGTTACTTTGATTGTAGAACCACTTACTTTTACGTTTGTGATCACTGGTGCATCTGGTGTAATTGCTGTTACTTTGAATTTCTTTCCTTCAGACCACTCACCAAATACTTTCTTTCCGTTTGCATCACGTGTCCAAGCGTGGCAGTATGCATAGTAAGTTCCCTTCTGTACATACTTGAACGGTGTAGATGTGCTTACCTGATTTTTGTTTACAGAAACATAATTTTTGTTTGTGATGCAATCTTTATCTGTAGAGATTACATAATCATAACCAGCAGCGCCTTCTGCTTCACCGGAAAGGATAACTGTTGCTCTGTTTCCAACAACTTTGACATCGCTGATCATCGGAGCACCGACTTCCAGTTTTGCCTCTACGATCTTGAAGGTTACTTCTTTTGTTCCCTTATAGTTCTTTCCTTTGGCTGTAATGGTCACTGTACCATTTCCAACCTCTTTGTTCTCTCCATAAGATACAGTGTAATCTGCATCTGGTGTCAGTAATACATCACCATTCATCACTGTGACAGCAGGTGTGATCTGGCTGCCATTATAAGTCTTATCTTCAATAGCATTTACAGTAACATCTTTCAGATCTTTCGCTACGATATTGTAGTTTACAGTAAGTGTATTATCTGCTTTTCCCTTTACACTATAATTCTTTGTATCAAGGATTGTGATGACAGCTTCACCCTTATCACCTACGTTTACACCGCTCTTATATTCAACTTTGTAATCTTTGCCTTCTTCCAGTTCTTTTCCGCTTACCGGATTCTTAACTGTGATCTTAGCTTCTGCAATCTTTCCACCTGCATATTCTGCATCTGCTGCTGTTGCGCATGCATTGGTAAGTTCTGCTGCCTTGATGTTGAATGGGAGACGGATCTCACCAGCGTAGTTGCCGATACCACGTGCCACTACATATGGTCCAGCATAATCTGCTGCATCAAGATTTTCTTTTCCTGTTGCTGTATAGCTGTTTACGTTGTTTACATAAACGATCTCGTAGTCTTTGCCTTCTTCCAGTTTCAGTGGGCTTGGAGTAAACTTCACTTCCGGTTTGATCTCATTTCCTGTGTAAACCTGATCAGCAATGACTTTCTTATCAAATTTACCGTTGATCAGCTCACCAACAATCTTGAAGGTTGTTGTAAGGGTTCCTTCATAGGATCCTTTACCTGTGATTGTGATTGTTGCAGTTCCTACATTCTTGTTATCCTTGTATTCTACTGTATAATCACGGCCTTCTTCCAGTTTATTGTTGTTTGCATCTACTACAGCGAATGTTGCTTTTACATCTTTTCCGTCATTGTACATTTCGTTTTTCAGTACGGAATCAGCTGCTGTATATCCGGAAAGGTCATTCTTTGTGCTTGGTTTATAGTTGTTTACAATCTTACCATCGGAGATGGATTTGCTGGAGATTGCAAAGTTCTTCTGGAGTTTGTCTTTGTATCTTCCATTGATACCTTCCACTGTAACTGTTGCATTTCCTACAGAAACATTGTCTTTCCATGTAGCCTTGAAGTCTTTACCTTCTACTAATGTATAAGTTCCATCAGTGATAACAAGAGCTGGTTTGGAAGCACTTCCTGTCCATTTCTGTGCATCGATATCTGCAAATTTGATATCAGAAGATGTCAGGCTCTTAGCTGTGATGGACATGTTATAAGTTGCAGTTCCTACATAATCTCCATCATAGAAGTAATCACCTGTATCTTTGTTACGGCTCTGGTGTGCTTTTACAGTTACTTCGAAATGACCTTTGGATGTGTCATCCTTATCTGCATTAACCCATTTGATCCAATCGATATCAAAGTCTTTGCCGACAACTAATTTTGTGCCTTTGTTTGCTATGGTCAGTGCAAGTTTATCAGCAGGCGCATAAACATCCTTTGCTGTGCTGTTAGTTGCAAGAGCATTGAATATGATCGGAGCACTGGTTTCACTGGTTACATCCTTACTACTGATATCGCACTGTTCAATATTAAAGTAGAAAGTTCTTTCCCCTTTGTATTTACCAATCATCTTGATGGTAACGCTTGGAGCAGGACTATTGTTATACTGGCCTGCATGAAGGTTGTTGTTGTATGTAACAGTATAGTCATGTCCGGCTACTAATGTTTCAATACCGTCAGCACCATTTCCAGTTGTGTCTTTCTGATCAACATAGTGTTTCAGGGATTTTAATCCGTCAAATGTGATATCAGAGCCAGTAAATGTCTCACCTTTACCTGCGGTCTTATCAAGAGCTACTTTTGTAAGAGTAGAACCATTTTCCATATATACATCACCAGTGATAGCACTTGCAATCTCACCTAAGAATGCATTTCCTCTGGTAATGTCAGAACCATAAATTTTAGTTGTATCATTAAAGATATCATCTGCTTCAGCTGTAACATCTACTGTCAGGGTACCATAGAAGTTCTGACCAGCCATGAAGTTTGTAGCGGAAGCTGCTGTACCAACTACTTTTAATGTAACTTTTTCACCTGGAATAATATTTTTATTTGCT
>SKEJ01000798.1_pt1 | contig 18632 bp, 24 predicted proteins | sample 4826721 | NCBI WGS metagenome assembly SKEJ01 (sample SAMN11008812, study PRJNA524170) | human gut metagenome | biome: Human fecal sample; material: Feces; isolation source: fecal sample from pouch patient p31 | host: Homo sapiens | place: Israel: Tel-Aviv | collected 2015-06-02 | reverse complement strand
ATATAAACGGAGATGGCTATGACAATAGAGCTAAAAATTTAGAATGGGTTACTCCACAAGAAAATTCAAGATGGACTAACGCCAAAAGAGTTTATTGTTATAGTTTAGATGGCTTAGTCAAAATATACGAATGTTTAGATGATGTTAAAAAAGATGGATTTAACGCGGGGCATGTTGGTAGTGTTTGTCGTCAAAGCATAGCCAAAGGAAGAAGATTTCCTATGTTAAGGCATAAAGGATTTACTTTTTCATACGAACCATTAGAACATAAGGAAGTTGTTCAACGACTATCGAAAAAACCTTTTTATCAACCTGAGGGAAGAATAGTACCAAAGCATTATAAAAAGCGTAATTGAGTAGAGTACTTGTCAAGCGACAGGGAAGCGCAAGGAATATAATTTCTATTATATTAAGATATAGTCTGTTCCCATGTGAAAGCATGGGCTTTCTTTTTAGAAAGGATAAAAAGTAGCGACTTTTATCAAACATTAAAGAGACCAGATAATTACAATGAGTTCTTACGTAATGGAATAAACACCAGAAATGCAAATAAAGCACGTATGGCAGGAATAGAAAGCGTGGCTAAACTGATGAAGTTAGGACGCTTTTTTGTTTTGAGTTCAGCAGTGCAAAGTTTCCTAGATGAAATTTATACATACATCTGGGATGATAAAACAGGCGAACCAGTCAAACAAAACGATGACGTAATGGATGCTATGAGATACGCGATTTATAACGAACATCTAAACAATGATGCTCAATTTATCAATTCAGTTTACATTTAGGAGGTGGCAGCGTGGCAGACAGTGTAAAGATTGCTGGCAGTGCTTATATATCTAAGGAAGGCCTGTATCTTTATCCAAATGAAGAACTAACAGGCGAAGATGTTTTAACGTTTATTAACTATAACAGAGGCATCACAACGTATGGAGAGAACTACCGCTACTATACTGGCGAGCATTCGATTTTAAAGAAGAAGTTTGATCCTAACAGTTTTAGACCAGATAACAGAGTAATCAGTAATTGGGCTAATTACGTTGTGGATACGTATATCGGATACTTTATGGGAACGCCGGTTAAAATCCAGCTAGAAGATGATGGTAAGAACAAACTGTTACAGGATTGGCTGAAGGTTAACACGTTTACAGACAAATTATCAGAAGTAGCCAAGCAAGTGGCAATCTATGGATTGTCCTACATGTTGGCTTATCAAGACGAAGATAGTAATACTTGTGTTGCAGTAGTGCCACCGGATGAAGGTTTTATTATCTATGATACAAGTATCAAGCGTAAACCTATTGCGTTTGTTAGATATGCTTATTTTAATTCTGAGTTAGTTGGGGAAGTCTATACTGATAGTAAGGTTTATAGTATCGGCAGAGACGAGGGACTTGAAGAAACAGGAGATATCGTTCCGTTTAAAGAAGTTCCGGCGGTAGAGTTCTATGCAAATGAAGAACGTTTATCTTTAGTTGGTAAGATCAGAACCTTAGTTGATACGTACGATAATGCAATCTCACAAAAAGCTAACGAGCTCGAATATTTTGATCAGTCGTTTCTTCTAATGCTGGGTATTAATTTGCCTAAGGATCCTAAAACAGGTAAGCCAATCCTTGACTTTAACGGCGGCAAGCGCGTGTTTAATGATCCATCGCCAGAAGCAGCAAATGCAAAATTTGAATTCTTATCTAAACCGGACAGCGACAATATGCAAGAAAACATGCTTAACCGTTTGGTTAATGATATCTTTCAAACAGCGATGGTAGCCAATTTAAACGATGAGGCGTTTAGTGGGAACTCTAGCGGCGTGGCTATTAGATATAAGCTGCTAAGCATGCAGAATCAAGCAGCGTTAGAAGAACGTAAATTCACGATAGCTTTAACTAATTTTCTAAGCAATATCGTAAGCTTGGGCAAGGTTATCGGCAGCACTTCAGTTAATGAAATCAAAACTGGCTTGTCGTTCACGTTTAAACGTAACATACCAGTAAACGACGCAGACGAAGCAAATACAGCTAAGACACTCGAAGGCGTTGTATCTAAAGAAACACAGCTTAAAGTATTATCTATTGTTGATGATCCTAAAGCTGAGATTGAAAAGATGGATGCAGAAAAGGAAAATCTTATCAAACAATCATTGCAGAATTCAATTAATGCGACTGATATGTTTAAAGGCGGTGTAACTGATGCAGAACCGGAAGAACGAAGCGTACTGGAAAGCCAGGGAGCAAGCCGAGAAAAAGTGGATAATTCAAAACCTGAAGAACGACAAGGAGTTTAATAACAAACTTGCTGAATACTATGAGAGAGCTATTGACGATATTTGTAACAAAATTGATGCAGAGTATCAAAAGATAGCCGAAGCGCATGGCGATGATATCAACATTACAGGAGCTTACAGAGCAGTTAACAAGCTTGATATAGAAAGATACGAGCGCGAAGCAAAAGAGCTTGTAGCTAAAGCAAACAGGCTTAGAAGCCAAGGCAAGAAAGTATATAAAGACTTTACACCAGAAGAAAACGCACGTATGAAAGTCTATAATGCTACCATGCGGCTCAACCGACTTGAGTATCTAAAATCACAAATAGGCCTCACTATGGTCGATTTAGGTATGGATATAAGCAACGATATGCGAAACAAGATCCAAGGTGATTACATGGATGAAATTAAACGCCAATCCGGTATCTTAGGCAAAGATCTAACTAAAACATCGTTATGGTCTGGCTTGACGGTTGCCACGATCGTAATGGCTCAAACGGGTGCTGCTAATTTTAGCCAACGCATATGGGCAAATATAGATGCTTTAAAAGCTGAATTAGATGCGGTTATATCAGCAGGGATTATACATGGAGACAACCCACGAGAGATGGCGCGATTGCTTAAGAAACATGTACGGCAAACAGTTACTAATCATAGATATGTTGCTGAACGTCTTGCACGTACTGAGAGTGCCAGAGTGCAGCATAAAGCGCAGGTTAGCTCGCTGATTGAGATGGATTATAGATTTTGTAAATGGCACGCTGAACCTGGTGCTTGCAAGATTTGCAGTGATATCGTGAACAATGATGATGGTTTTGGTAAAGGTGTTTATGAGATAGATGATTGTCCAATTGCTCCCAGCCATCCAAATTGTAGATGTGGGATCAGCGCTTACTGGGTTGATGGCAAGAATAATTCTTATATAGCAAGAAAACAAAAAACAAACGATAAGGAGTGAAATGGCTATGGAACGTAAAAAACTACCAAAGGTAAGAGAATACAAAGATGCACTATTGATCAACAATTACGAAGTACCTTATGTTATGTTAAACAGGGATGGAAGTTCAACTACAAAGATAGTAGACAATGGCGAGTTTGTTGAAGTGACCATCACTTTTTGCGCCAAAAGCTATCATTTCGATCCACACAAGAATATCCACTGGAAGATACCTGCATTCAAACGCCAGCCTTGGTACAAGCGTTTATTTTTTAAATTAAATACAAAACTAAAAAAGTAGTGTTAAAGCGATGACTTTTTCCATGCTTGCAGTCGTTAAAGAACAACTTGAGTAAACCGTCTCCCAAGACGTTAAATGCGCGCAGGAGGTCCAATTATGGATGTAGAAGAAACAACACAAGTAACTGAAGCTCAAGACAATCAAGAAAACACCGAAACGGTTGAAAAGGACGTCCAAGATAAGAAACCAGTAGACGCTGACAAGATTGCTAAGAAGTTACAAAAGCGTATTAGTAAGGAGCAAGAAGGCAAGCACCAAGCTTTAAAAGAAGTAGAGGAGCTCAAAGCTAAACTTGCTAAGTACGAAAACAACGACAAGAGTATCAAGGAACTTTCAGACGAAGAGAAAGCTAAACAGGAAGAAGACGCCAAAGATAGACGTATCAAGGAGCTTGAAGACCGTTTAGCACATAACGAAGACTTAAAGCAAACTAAACAAGTGTTTGAAGAGTACGGCTTATCTGTCCCTGACGAAGTACTTGATATGGTTGTTGTAAATGATAACAAGAAGACTGTTGCTAACGTTCAAGCAATTACTAATTTCATCGAGAGAATCAAGGAAGATACACGCAAAGAATTGTTAGCAGGCAAAACTCCACGAACAACAGGAGTTAAAACTAAAATGACAAAAGAACAAATTAGAAACATTAAGGACACAGCAGAGCGCCAAAAAGCAATGCGTGATAACTGGTCCTTATTCAGCTAGGAGGAAATAAAATTATGACAGATCCAAAATTAATCAAAACACCTGATATGGGTGATGTACAAGCAAAAGACTTCGTAGAACGTTTTTCTGAAAGTGTTACAAAATTAACTCAAGCATTGAGTACTACACGTCCGCAAGCGATGACCCAAGGCAATACTATTCAAATGTATAAGTTCACTACTGATATGGCTGAAACAACAGCTGTTGGCGAAGGCGAAGATATCCCATTGAGTGGAGTTAAGCGTGTGAAAGATCGTGCTTTCACTGTTACATTTGAAAAAGCACGTAAAGCCGTATCTATTGAAGAAGTTCAACGCGTTGGATATGATATGGCAGTTCTACAATCAGACAAGCGTATCTTAAAGGAAATCCAAAAGAACGTTCGTAAGAGTTTCTTTGATTTTCTTGCGACAGCGCCAACAGATCTAAAAGCCCAAGGTGGCTTACAAAATGCAATTGCTCAATCAGTAGGTAAATTACAAGTATTGTTCGACGATGATGCAGTAGAAACAATTGTGTTTATCAACCCAATGGATGCAGCTAAGTATCTAGGTGCAGCAGAAATTACAAACGGAGCAAGTGTTGGCTTTGGTTTAACATTGCTTAACAACTTCTTAGGTGGCGTTACTTTAATCATGAACTCCAGTGTTCCAGAAGGTACATTCTATGCAACCGTCAAGGATAACATTAACTTGATGTATTTAGATACAAACGGTGAAAGTCGTAAGTTATTTGAAAACAAGTCTATTACAACAGACGAAACAGGTTTAATCGCTTTAGTTCGCGATGATAACACAACAAACTTGACAAACCAAAGTACGCTATACTGGGGCATCAAGATCTTCCCAGAAGTTGCTAACGGCGTAATTAAAGGAACTTTAGCAGCACCAGCTGCAGAAGGAACTTCTGAAGACGCTGCAGCCAAAAAATAGAAAGGTTAATAATTTATGGAGCTATCAGACTTAAAAATTATGCTGGGACTATCAGATGAAAATAAGGAGTCTGATAGTCTTCTACAATTAATCATTAAAAATACGGAGTTGTCATTGCGATTTAAGCTAGGTTTAAAGGCCAATGAAGATATACCTAGTGAATTATCGTATATACCTTTAGAAGTCGCCATACGCCGTTTTAACCGTGTTAGAAACGAAGGTATGACGTCTTACTCTCAAGAAGGCGAGTCTATCACGTTTAGTAACAACGATTTTGACGCATTCGAAAGCGATATTGAGGAGTACAAGCGCAGAAACAATTCAGATGGATTGTTATATACGATTGATCCTTACAGGAGGTATGATGTATGAGGTTCGATACTTTAGTGAGTTTCTATTCCGAGAACCAAAAGCACTATGATCCTTCAACACATGGATATGTTGGGGGGATTGATTTACTCGGAAGCTGTATGGCTAACGTTACAGATATAGGAACAAACAGAGCTGTTCAATTGTTTGGTAAGTTTGATGTTAATAGTCTAGTCATCAGGGTTTCAGAATTGCCTTATCAAAATTGGGCGTTCATTACTGTTGGAAACTCTGAAACTAAATATCGACTTCAGTCCATGCGACAGACACAGAAAATGACAACTCTAATCGTCGGGGAGGGAGATTAGGGTATGGCACGAGTTAAAATTAGCGGTGTCAAGGAATTAAAAGCAGCATTACAGGGAAACGTTTCACGTTTTCCAAATGAAGTTGAACAAATTGTGGCAAAACATGGCGCTAGATTGCAGGATCAAACTCAATCTAACATGGATAGTGCTTATACGGCTGGATATAGTACTGGTGCTACCAAACGAAGCGTTACTCTGGAAAGGAGTAAATTCAAGGCAGAAGTACAACCACACAGCGCGTATTTCGGCTGGCTTGAATTCGGGACTCGCTATATGAGTAGACGGCCTACATTAGGCCCAGCGTTTAGCAAGATAGAACCACAATTTCGCAGAGACTTCAACAACTTATTTAAGTAGGTGGAATCATGACACCAGATCAATTAATTTTTGACTACATTTATCAATTATCATTAAATTCAGGCTATACAACATACGACCATTTGCCACTAGAAAGCGAAAATGCACCTTATCCGTTTGTTTTAGTCGGATCAGTACAAATACTACCGGCTACAACTAAAAACGCAATACAAGGGCAAATAACAGCTAATGTGGACGTATGGGGAGACGGAGAGAACCGTTTCAAAGTTTCTCAAATAATGAATGATATCTTTATCCAGTGCATGCAACCAGTAAGGCTGGGAGATACATTCGTTAGATTACGTATAGACCAGTACAACAATCAAATAATTCAAGATACAAGCGTTCCGAATACCGTGTTAAATCATGGCATAATGACGCTTGTATTTAATTTAAGCTAGGAGAGTGATATACATGGCAAAGCCACAAGTTTTACAAGGTATGGATACCTTAGCATATATTCGTTTATTAAAGAATGCAGCAACAGAACAAGGACAATTAATCCCTTATCAAACCTCACTATCATTCGAACCAAAACGCGATAGTGATACAACTAAAACCAAAGATGGCGCAGTTGGCACGTCAAGTTCTTTAGAAACAGAAATTGGGGTTGAATTTGTAAACAACATTTCTAAAGTTTCTGATGACCTATACGATGCTTTAATTCAAAATGAAAAGGTTGAATTTTGGATCGTAAACATTTCACGTAAGAATTCAGAAGGTAAAGTATTTGCTTGGTACGCTCAAGGCTCCATAACTGAAGACAGCAACGATAACGACCCAGATGATAATTCAAAACGAGAAATAAAGTTTAGTGTTACTGGAACACCACAACGTGGTTGGTTAGAATTGCCAGCAAGTGCTAAGGAAGAATTGGCATATGTATTTAGAGGCTTAGGCGTTGTTTCTAGTGATGACCAAACAGGCAAAGGTACAGCATGGAAAGATGCAGACCGTGGAACAGGTTCAGCAACAACACAAGAATAATTCAAAGGAGCATTTTTTAGATGAAAATTAAAATTAAAGGCACAGAATATGAACTAAATTTTGGCATTCGTTTTGTTCGTGAATTGGACAAAGTAGCAAGCGTATCTAATAACGGAATTTCTTTAGGTATGGCTTTAATGCGTACATTACCAGCATTGCAAACATATGACCCAGTGGCATTGTGTAATGTAATTTATGCAGCAGCTTATGACAATAAGCCACGTCCAACTATGAAGGATGTAGAAGCTTTCATCGATAAGGAAGTTTCATTTGAAGATTTAGAAAAGTATTTTGACAATATTCTTAAGCAAATTGATGAAAGTACAGCTACTAAGCTTGTGTCAAAAAACCTCAAAGCCTAGATACTGGAGATGCAGGATTATCAAGTGAACAGATGTATCACGAGATAGTCCTTAACTCTTTAGCATATCTAGGCTTGGTTAGCATGCAAGAGATTGAAAAGATGACTTTTAACGAGTATCTGATACGTTTAGAAGCATTTCAACTCAAAACAATCAAATGTAACGAAGAATTAGCTTATCAAGCGTGGCTTAATCAACAAGTACAGGCCACAACGGGTAGCTCGAAAAATCCTAAGCCTAAATTTAGGAAGTTTGACCAATTCTTTGATGCTAACGAAATGATTGACGAAATCAGGGGGAACTTTGAACCTGATTACAAAGCTAAAAGTAAGCAAAACACACTGCAGGATAACGAAAGCTTATTTGCAGAACGCTTGAAAGAGTTTAAAAAGCTTAAGAAGCAAGGAAAAATTATTCCTTGGAACATGAGAACTAAAAAAGAAAGGGGTGGGTTCTAAATGGCGCAATCATTCAACGTTAAAGCAGTATTACAGGCTGTTGATGATGGTTTTACTTCGGTTTTTAACACTGCTTCTGATACTGCATCATCAGCCGGAGAAAAGATTGAAAAGAGCCTTAGCGGTGTTGGTAAGGCGCTTACAGTTGCTGGTGCTGCTACAACTGCTGTGGGTGTTGCTGGGCTAAAGAGCTTTGGTAAATTCCAACAATCGCTTAATACCGCGGCAGTTGTTGCAGGCGGTACGTCAAAGGATATCAACGGCTTGGCTGACGTTGCGAATAAGATGGGTGCTGATCTGCCAATTAGTGCCCAAGACGCCTCTGATGCGATGATTGAAATGGCACGTAATGGCGCTTCTATTAGCTCAATTAAGCAACAATTCCCAGCAATTGCCCAAGCAGCAACTGCCGCCGGTTCTGATTTACAGACAACGGCTGGAGTTGTCCAACAAGCAATGAACATTTGGGGTGATTCACTAAAGTCTCCACAACAAGCAGCTGAAATTCTAGTTCAAACTGCCAACTTGTCTAACGCCTCAGTTGAGGATATGCAACAGGCGATGGCAACGTTCTCCGGAACGGCTAAGCTTGCCGGTATAAATATGCAAGATTCAACGGAAGCTATCGGATTACTTACTAATAAAGGGTTCAGTGCGGCACAAGCTTCGCAAGATTTAAACCATGCTGTCCTACAAATGTTGGCTCCATCTAAAAGTGCTAAAGAAACAATGGACGATTTGGGTGTTAGTTTTACTGATGCACAAGGAAAGATGAAACCATTCCCTCAAATTCTGCAAGAGTTGAACAAGTCAATGAAGGGGCTTAGTGATGACGAAAAGACCCAAAAACTCAAGAAAATGTTTGGCACGTCAGGTATGGCGGCTATTGCGCCTTTGATGGACGCGATGAAGAACAAAACAAACGACGCCACTAAGAGTTGGGGTGCTTGGTCCAAAGCTGTTGATAAAGCAGCAGGAACAAGTAAAAAAGCCAACAAGAGCCTTAATGGGCAAGCGAACGAAATGCAGAAAAATGTTGGTGCCAAGATTGAACAAGTCGGCGGTAACTGGGAAGCATTACGTAACACGTCGCTAAGCTCGCATAATAAAATAAGTGGTTCTATGTTAGATATGATTAACAAGACACTAACATGGGCTAACACCTCAAAAAGTGGCTTTGCTAAGGTTATTCAAGGTGCTATCGGTTTAGCTCCTGTCCTTGGCCCTGCTCTTACTGTAACTGGTCAATTTCTCACACATGCTGGGAAGATTGGGAAAGTAGCTATTTCCGCTGGTAAAGGTATTGGGAAGCTGGTAACTAAGATTCCTTTACTGAATAGGGCATTGCCTAAAGCTAATACTGGAATGAATGAGACCGGTAAAAGCGTTAAAAAAGCTGGCAAGTCCGCTGGTGAATCTTCTACTAATTTCCTACAACTAGGAACAGCAGTTCTCGAAATTGGTGCTGGTATTGGATTAGCAACGGCCGGCATGGCTTTATTGGTATTTGCAACAACTAACTTAGCCAAGCAAGGTTTGGCTGGAGCAGGAGCATTATTAGCTGTAACAGCGTCCTTAGCGGCAATTGTTGGAGTTGCTGTGTTAGCAGGTAAAGCAATAGGTTCGATGGGCCCACAAGCGCTTATGGCTTATGCAGGAATGGCGCTACTAGTTGCTTCATTTAGTCTGTTTGTTCTGGCTGTAACTAAATTTGCTTCTACTGGAACCGCTGGAATTAAAGCACTGGTGGCTGTTACTGTTGCAGTAGCTGCTATGGCTGCTGTGTTTGCTTTAGTTGGTCCAGCATTAACAGCCAGTGCTGTAGGATTAGTTGCCTTTGGTGCTGCTGTCCTTATGGTTGGTGCTGGGATTGCATTGATTAATGTGTCACTAGCGATACTTATTAGCGCATTTTCTCAATTGAGTGGAAATATCTCGTCAATAGTTCCTTTATTCACAGCAATGGGCAAAGGCTTGGCGTCTATGATTACTAGTTTTGTTCAACAAATTGCAGCAGCAGCGCCACTTATTGCGAGTACAGTTGCTAACCTACTTACTCAATTGGTAGTTCAGATCACTCAACATATCACTGTCATTGCTAATGTGGTTCTTCAGATGTTTGTCCAAATTCTAGCAATAATAGCTCAAAATATGCCGATGATCATGCAACAAGGATTATTGATTATTCAAGGTTTCTTACAAGGGGTTCTACAAGGTATACCAATGATTGTTACCTATGCAGGACAAATTATTGTTACTTTTTTGAACACTTTAACTACACAATTACCGTCAATTATCCAAGCTGGGGTTAATTTGATTGTCACCTTCATTAATGGGATAGCGCAAGGACTGCCACAAATCATTCAAGCGGCGGTTAATCTGATTGGGCAATTCCTAATAGGTCTTGCGAGTGCTGTGCCACAGATTGCTGATGAAGCGTTACAAGCAGTAATGCAATTCGTTTATGGTGTAGGCTATGCATTAGGTGAAGTATTATCTTCCGGCGACAAGCTCATTAAAATGTTCATCAAAGGTATCGAAAACGGTATAAGTGGTTCTAGTAGCGCGGGTAAGAAGAACGCCAATGCAGCGAAAAATGGAACTTCAGGAATTAGTCTACACAGTAATGGTGTTGCCATAATTAACAGTTTTCTCAGTGGTATGCAGTCTGCATATGCGAGTGTTAAATCGTTTGTTTCTGGTATTGCGAGTTGGATTAAGGAACACAAAGGCCCAATTAGTTATGACCGTAAATTGTTAATCCCAGCCGGTATCGCAATCATGACCGGTTTCAATAAAGGATTACAGGACCAATTTGAAGCAGTCAAGAAAAACGTATCTAATATGGCTGGCGCAGTTTCTGATGCAGTATCTAGCAATTTAGAAACAATCACAGTGCCAAGCCCGGATGCGAGAAGTTTTATGAATACAATGAGTGCTTTACGGAGCGCTAGTCAAAGCCTTTATAGACAACATTCAGTAAGCTTTGGCGGAACTTTTAGCGATAACTTGACGATTGATAGTCCTACTATGGCACAGGAGAACAACAGTCTATTGCGGAAGATAGCAGATAAGCAACAGGATATCTATCTAGATGGTGATGTGCTTGTTGGAAGTACGTACGATAGATACGATAATCGCTTAGGGAATCGAGTGAATTTGAAAGGTAGGTGGAGTTGATGCAGTATGAGTTTAGAAACCTTGATCCTATAGATGAGAAAGCTAAACCAAACATAGCAAGCGAAGGCTTTATCTTTAACAATTACGATACGCGCTTGAATGGCTGGTGGTTAACTGAACGAACAGCTCCAACACCAGGAGAACAAGAAATTACCGAAAGTGTGCCCTACCGCCAAGGAAGTTACGATTTCTCAATGATTGATAACGAACGCTTTTTCAACAACCGAGAAATCACCTACAAACTGCTATATGTTGGCGAGAAATATTATAATCGTAAAGGCTTTGAGCAAGAGCTAAAACGGCAATTAATGCCACACAATTGGGATAAACTAGTCGATACCCACGAACCAACTTACTACTGGTGGGCTAAGTGTAAAAGTGTCGAAGTTAACGATAACAGTGACAATGAAACACTCGAAGCTTCAATCGTGTTTACTGCATATCCGTATGCTTACACAAACCACAACGAAGGCGCTGATTATTGGGACGATGTTTTCTTCCCACACTGGGTATGGCAACAAGTCAAGTTCAACGTCAATGGCAGTCAAGACGTCAATGTTAAAAATATTGGTTCACGGCCGGTTTTATCGTCTTTTGTGGTAACTGGTAATGTCAAGGCAAAAGGAAGCTTTGGCGAAGTATCGTTAAACGATGGCAACTACAAGCAAACGCAAGTAGTATTTGATATTGGTGATAACAAAATCAATTTGTCCGGCAATGGCACAATCGAGTTTATCTTTAAACGTGAGGAGATGATTTAATGTATCGGATTATTGGATATAACGAGCCTGCCGATAAGAATGGTTTTATCGTGCTTGATCAACGAGTTAATCGCACGGTTAGCGAAGGCAAGTTGACGATCAAAGAAACCGATATTGATGATCTGGAACTCACTGTAAATCGTGATAGTTTGTTGTTTGATAACGTCAGACCAATGCACACACATGTTGAAGTCTATGATGATGATAAACTGTTGTTTCGAGGCCGAGCAATCAAGCCAAAGAAAGAAATGCAATCAAGCGGGAACTTTATTAGAACATACACGTTCGAGGATATCGAAGCATATCTGCTTGATAGCGTTCAGCGGTTTTACGAAGCCGTCGGATTGAAACCAAAAGAGTTTCTGCAGTCGCTACTGGATGTTCATAATAGTCAAGTGCCACAGTATAAGCAATTTAAGCTGCGTAACTGTAACGTTACTAACAATAAGGATGATGCTTATCGACAAATCGATTATCCCAAAACACGGGATGCAATCAAAGACAAGCTAATTAACGAGTTAGGCGGCTATCTAGTAACAGAATATAGGCCAGGTGGGCCAAATGTGCTTGACTATGTAACTGATATTGGTAGCGATCATAAGAACGATACGCCTATCCAGTTGGCCGTTAATATGCAATCTACAAGCCTTACGATTGATCCTACAAAAGTTATAACTAGACTTATACCTTTAGGAAAACAGTTGGAAAGTAGTAAAGTTGAAGTTAACGGCGAAAGTTCAACAGTAACGGCTGGCGGTGCAACTACCGCCATTAATGGCGATTGGACTGAGGCAATTAAGCATGCTGCAAAGATAATGAATGTCAATCTTGATCAGAACGGTTTAAGTGCTGTTCTAAGGCGTATCAATCAAGAGTCTGGTGGTAGTGAAACTGTTACAAATAATTGGGATAGTAATGCGGCGGCAGGCCATCCGTCAACTGGCTTACTTCAGTACATCCAGCCAACATTTGACGCTTGGAAAGTGCAAGGATATGAAGATATCCATAAAGGCTTTCATCAGCTTTTAGCATTGTTTAATGACTCTAATTGGTTGGCTGATATCTCACACGCTGGCGGTTGGGGTCCAACTGGTACACGGCGAGTTAATGGGCCCGTGAGTGACACTACAACAACCACATCAAACAGTTGGGGCTGGCCATTTCCTAGTGTTGGCGAAGGTAGTTTCTCTGGCGGTCAATTATTTGGCGTTCATCCTGGCGGTGAATTTAGACAAAATGGGTTCCATGATGGATTAGATTTTGGATCTGTGGATCATCCGGGGAGTGAAATACACGCTATTCATGGCGGCACGGTAGTTTTCAAAGGTTATATGGGTGGCCTTGGTAACTACGTCGTGACACATAGTACTGATGGCTTTAACATTGTGTATCAGGAGGCGTTTAGCAGTGCTGGACAAATTCGGGTAAACATTGGTGATAAAGTCAAAACCGGCGATGTTATTGGTTGGAGAGACACCAGTCATTTACACGTTGGCGTTACTAAAGCCGATTTTTATGAAGCTGTCAGAAAATCATTCACGAATGATGGGACATGGCTTGACCCGCAAGCACTGATAAAAAAAGGCGGCGATGGTTCACAATCTAAAGATGAGGACAAAAAGGATGAGATTAGTAACTCAAATGCTGCTAAACCCAAACTGACAATCACTAGTGTCAACGGGGGACGCGATTATATCGATATACCGGATTTGCAAAAGGAATTCGGTATTATTTGTGGTACGGTTGAGTTTAACGAAGTAACTGATGCTAACGTTTTAATGAACCAAGCGAAAGCATGGATAGATGCACAACGAGTTCCAGAAAATTGGCAAGTTAGTGCAATCGAACTGAATTTGCCTAATTTCAACCATTTTAAAGTTGCTGATCGCTATATGTTCATTAACCCATATGTTGCACAAACTCAGCTGTTACGAGTTGTACAGAAGGAAATTGATCTATTGAGGCCACACAAATCAACGTTAACTATTGGCGATAAGTCACTAGGATTAACTGATTATCAGGCAGAAACAAACCGACAGGGTCAAGATTTAGAGCGTGTCAAGGTTATTGTTGGCCGTGTAGCTGAAGTTCAAGCAAGCGGACAATCTAACGTATCGAGCACTACTACAATCATTCAGAATGGAGCAAGCAGTGAAGATGTAACACAGCTCAAATTTGATATAAAACAATTACAGACGGTTATTAACGACAGAATTCCAGCAGGCTATGTGTCACAGGCGGACTTTGATGCATTGAAAGCTGAAGTTGATAAACTGAAAGGAGGCAAATAGATGGCTACTACCGACGAAATGAAGAACATTGCTGAAACAATTCGTAAGGCCCAATATGGCAAGGATGTTCGGGAAGCTATAGCAAAAGGCTTTGAACTGTTAGCTTCAAAGCAGGACAAAGTAGATGGCTTTTTGAATTCGTATGGCCTCGATGAAGACACTTTAGATGAACGATGAAAGAAGGGATAAATAAATGGCATTACGAGAGAAAACACGCCTAACGCTTGATCTAACACGATATCAAGACCAGATCTTAGATATTAGTGGTTATTTCAAAGGCCGCGTAGGTGACACTGACGACTATTTGCCAGTATATATCACCAGTAACAGTCTACCCGTTGATATGCGGGGCTGGAAATATGAGTATGGCGGTGTAGATAATCAAGGACACGCTCACAAGCATATCTACCCAGTTGAAGGTAATGGACGTAATGATCAAATTGCATTAGGCCGAATAACATTGCATTTTGATGAACGCACGTTTAACGTGCCTGGACATTGGCAACAATTTTACATTAGATTTATTGGTAGAGATGGTTCAACTGTATCGACTGTTGACATGGACTTTAACGTTATCGATGATCAGTTCTTTGCACACGTTGGGAATGCTGGTAGAGATTACATTGATGAGTTCGAAAAAATTCTTGAGCAAGTAACCAAGCAAGGCAACACAATTAAGAACAAGCTTGATCAGGCAGGCGAAACTTACAGTCAAGAATTCAGTGAATGGCTGGCTAAATACAAGAAATCATTGAATGATGCAATGGCAGAAGTGAACGATCCTAAGAATGGATTATATGTTCGCTATAACCAACTGTTAGAGATGACAAAACAGATCCAGGAAACATTGAAGCAAGCTCAATTTCACGATCGGGCATGGCAATTCAGTGATGTTCCAACTATGCAAGACTATGCTCCATTAGCTGCAGGCGATCTTGCAATTACAAAAGGCTGGGATAACTATGATGATGGTCATGGAGCTGTTTGGCAAATTCGTGTTAAGCATAAGGATGAAGTTCCGGATGGTACTAACGTTATTGAGCTAACCAATGGTATGGCTGCTGAACGTAACGCAAGTATAGTAACAGCTGACAGCTTGGAAGATTTGCTTTATGGCTATAAAATCACAATCGTTCACAACCAAAAAGATTATCCTAAACCAACAGTTTTTTATTATGAAAATGCGATTGGTACTGAAGTAGGCGGCTTGGGTGCTGGGTCATTTGGTGAAACGTTAACCAAGTTAGTTCCTTGTGAGGCAGAATATACGGATAATAATTCAATCGTTGTCCGTATACCACGTAATTTCTACATGGATGCTAAACCATATTACAAGTATGGAGATTGGTATTTAGGGAGTGGCAATAAAACAATTAAGATTAGTCTGGGTAATGTTGATGATGGTGCTGCTAAAGCTGGAGACGGTAAAGGCAGTAGTTATTTATCACATAGCACAGGCTATTTTAATTACCCAACAGCTCCAAGTGATTTAAGGGCAGTTTATGTAAATGATACAGCAGAGAGATTAGAGCGGAAATAAACGCAATATCCAAGCTAAAGTCATTAGTGTAGCTAGTGGTAAGAGTACAGTTGAATTATTAGATAGTAGCAATGAGTTTTCAGACAATACACAAATGAATAAATTACAAGATGGTAGCTTTGCAGCCTTTAATGGCTACAGGGCTATTTATTTTAGACAATAAAGAAAGAAGGAATAAACATGGCAATAAATTTTGATCCAATTTTTGATGGCATGCAAAATGGCCCAGAAAAGATTAAAGGAAATTTCGATAAATTAGTTGATATTCAGAATTGGTCTGTTACGGAAGTTAGAATTACTCCTATCAACGGATGGAGTGGTGGCGGAACTTGGAAGAAACTGAAATTAGGTAACGTTACTATTAACGCATTTTCTGCAAGTTTTATTTCACCGAAAATGGATAGTGTTCCATATGCAGTACAAGTATCTGTTCAACCATCAGGATTTCCAGGCTGGCGAAAGATTGGAGTATTTAGCAATGAACATCCAGGAAATATGTTGTTTGCTGCTGATCAAGGGAAAATGAATATTATTAATTTTGGTAGTACTAACTTGACGGCAGGTCAACATTTTGATGTCAATGACGTATGGATTGAGGTGGCTTAAATGAAAATGAAACAAGTATATTTTTATGATAATGAAACAAAAGCGTTTAATGGCTATGATGTGATTGAAGATACTGCTGAAATTCCAGCTAATGCTACAACAGTAGAGCCGGTAGATAGTAATGGTGTTGGCTTGTATGATCCAACCTGGAACGAAACAACTAACAGTTGGGATAGTTTAACAGAAGAAGAATGGAAGCAAAAGCATGCTGCTTCAGAGCCCAAACCAGAACCAACTCAAGGTCAACAAACATTAGCAGCATTAACTAAGCAAGTTATGCAATTGCAAGCAGCAAATGTACAACAACAAAAGGTCAATGCAAGTTTAACAAAACAATTAATGGATCTAAATAAGGGAGGAAAATAACATGGACGAAGTGATGTATACAATGTTTAAGGAATACTATCCACTAGGTTTATTTACAGTTGATGATTGTCGTTTAGCGGTTCAAGTTCATTATTTTGGTAAAGAACAATTCAAAGAAATTACCGGCCAAGATTATGATACACCGGCAGCTTCAGAAGCTTAAAACAAACGAAGGGGTGGGTGGGTAGGATAAAAATAAAAGTAGGTGACTATATGTGCATTCATTATTAGGATATTCATGGGCGGAGATAGCGTCAATTCTGGCGGTTATTTCCGTCCTTTTTAGTGGGGCGTATTGGCTGGCTAAACATGGAGCCAAAGTGATAAACAACGCGATTATTGTTGGAACATTCCCACTACAACAACAGTTTAAAGAACTAAACAATACGATCAAACAACTCAACAGCAATTTTGAAGAGCAACACAAAAACTTAGAGGAATTGAGATATGAAGTTAGTAGGCACCATGATGAGTTGATTGAACATGAAAACCGAATCGGAAATTTAGAAGGTGATAAAAAGTGAAAGTTATCAATGATATTATTGAATGGTTAGTACAGACAGGCCTATTATCTGTATTGGCTATTTTTTTACTTAAGCAGCTCAAACCGGTTTTAGATAATAAAGCTGAACATGCATCCACTGAGCAATCTAAAGCACTATGGACGTTACTTGAACAAGTAGCAGACATGGCAGTTACAAGCTTAGTCGGCCAAGATAAGAGCGGACGTGAAAAGTTTGATGAAGCTAGTATGATTGTTAATGATGTGATGAAAAAACAAGGATATAAGCTTGACTCACAAGTTATCCATACTGCAGTTCAATCAGCTTACGAGAAATCAGATTTAACACCAACAATTAAGATTAAGGAGGATAAATAGTATGGTTATGTATACAGTAGACGTTTATTCAGGGTCAGATGATAGTATTATTCGTGATCCACACGCTCAAGGGGTTATCGTTAAAGCTACTCAAGGTACAGGATACGTTAATCCTAAATGCAATCATCAATGGGATCTAGCTGGAGAGCTTGGTAAAAAGCGTGGCTTGTATCATTATGCTGGTGGTGGTAATCCAGTATCAGAAGCACAGTATTTTATCAACAACATCAAAAATTATGTTGGCCAAGGTATGCTAATTATTGACTGGGAAGGCTACCAAAATTCAGCATGGGGCGACTCTAATTGGGTTCGTCAATTTGTAGACGAAGTACACCGTTTAACGGGAGTATGGTGTGTTATCTATGTTCAAGAGTCAGCTTTAAATCAAGTGGCCAACTGTGCAAATGATTGTGCTGTTTGGGTAGCTAAATATGCATCTATGAACTGGAATTCCTGGACGGTACCAGATATGAATGTGTCTAGCGGTGCTTTTGGTTCAATTGCTGGTTGGCAATACACTGGCGGAGATATGGACCGTTCAATCTGGTATCTGGATGCAAACGCTTGGGACAAGTTTGCTAAACCTGGAGCAAAGCCACAAGCTGAAACACCTAAACCAGCTCCAGCGCCTAGCCAAAACAGTACTAAGTACGATTCTTGGACTGATGATTTAGGAGTTAAGTGGTTCAAGGAAGATGGTAAATTTACTGTAACGGTTGACGAAGGTATTATTTTACGTTGGGGTGCAACAACAAAGTCATCTAAGATTGGAGTTTTGCCTAAAGGCTCAGTTGTTAAATACGATGCTTTCTGTCATTCCGGTGCTTACGTATGGATTAGACAACCAAGAGGGAATGGACAATATGGCTACTTGCCAACTGGCGTAAGTGTAAATGGTAAGCGTGTAAATAGTTGGGGCAATTTTGAATAATGTTTTAAGTCTACCTTGAAAGGTAGGCTTATTTTTTTATGCTTTTAAAATTGATAACAACAGCTTATACTGATATAATATAGTTGCAGGTGCTACAGTGT
>SKEJ01000794.1_pt1 | contig 18705 bp, 15 predicted proteins | sample 4826721 | NCBI WGS metagenome assembly SKEJ01 (sample SAMN11008812, study PRJNA524170) | human gut metagenome | biome: Human fecal sample; material: Feces; isolation source: fecal sample from pouch patient p31 | host: Homo sapiens | place: Israel: Tel-Aviv | collected 2015-06-02 | reverse complement strand
GATCAAACTGTTTCTTTTTATTTGCCATTTTCTTTTGCCTTCCTTTGTCTTTGAATCATCCTCTTTCTATTGTACCACTGGTGTAAATTTTCTCTTTTTGACTAGTCCTATTTATATGCTAACATCAGCCTTCCACTTCACTGATGGTGTTTGTGAAGTAGGTATCGATGACATCTTTAGAGATTCCAATCGCTTCAAAGATTTGGGCGCCTTGATACGATTGGAGAGTCGAAATACCCATTTTTGCAGCAATTTTAACGATGCCTTTTAATATGGCTTCATTATAGTCATCAATCGCAATGTTGACTTCTTTATCTAACATATTTAATTGAATCATTTCTTCAATGCATTCATGCGCTAAATATGGATAGATGGCGGTTGCACCATAACCTAAAATCGTTGCGAATTGATGAACATCTCTAGGTTCACCACTTTCTAGAATGATGGATACATCGGTTTTCTTTTTCGTCTTAACTAAGTGTTGTTCTAAGGCAGATACAGCTAAAAGACTAGGAATGGCCATATGACCTTCATCGACACCTTTATCGGAAAGAATCAAGATGTTGGCCCCATTTCGATAGGCTTTATCACATTCAATAAATAAGTTATCTAATGCTTCCTTTAACGATGTGCCACGATAGAATAATAGAGAAATCGTTTCATTTTTAAATCCTGTCTGATTTAATTGACGAATCTTATCCATATCGCGTGATGTTAGAATGGGATTGTTGACCTCTAAGACGGTACAGTTGTCGGATTTATCCTGGAGTAGGTTTCCATCACTACCAATATAGATGGTTGTATCTGTGACAACTTCTTCACGTAAAGAATCAATGGGTGGGTTGGTTACTTGGGCGAAGAGTTGTTTAAAGTAATGGAATAAACTTAAATGATTTTGGGAATAAATTGCCAAAGGAATATCGGTACCCATCGCACTTGTTGGTTCAAGTTTTACGCGGGCCATTGGTAAAATAATATCTTTTACATCTTCATAGGTATAGCCGAAGACTTTATAAAGAATATCTCTTTCATGTTGCGAGTGGATGTGTGTTTTTTTATCAGGAGCTGGTAGATCTTTCAGGTATAATAAGTGGTTGTCTAACCATTCTCCATATGGATTTGAAGAGGCATATTCATTTTTAAGATCATAGTCTTCAATCAATTTCTTTTTCTTTGTATCTACAAGTAACATCTTACCGGGTTCAAGTCTTGATTTTTTTACGATTTTCTTTTCATCAATATCTAATACACCCACTTCACTTGATAAAATCAACATGTTGTCGCTTGTTAGGTAGTAACGACTTGGTCGAAGTCCATTACGATCTAAAACGGCTCCGACTTTTTGTCCATCACTAAATAAAATAGCGGCTGGACCATCCCATGGTTCCATCATTGTGGCATAGTAGTGGTAGAAATCTTTCTTCTTTTGATCCATGGTTTGGTGTTTCCATGGTTCTGGAATTAAGATCATAACGGCTTTTTCAAGTGGCATGCCATTCATGACTAAAAATTCTAGGGCGTTATCTAACATGGCAGAATCGGAACCCGAAGTATTGATGATGGGTAAGATCTTACTTGAATTTTCATCCAAGAATTTTGAATGCATACTTTCTTCACGTGCTAACATCTTATTGACGTTGGCACGGATGGTATTGATTTCACCATTGTGGGCAATATAACGGTTTGGATGCGCTCTTTGCCAAGATGGTGTTGTATTGGTAGAGAAACGTGAGTGTACGATCGCAATCGCAGACTTATAGTTTTCATCTTGTAAATCTAAATAGAATTTTCTTAATTGAGAAACGAGGAACATTCCTTTATAAACAATGGTATGACTGCTTAATGAGGCAACATAGGTTTCTTTACAACTCTTTTCAAATTCGCGTCGAATCACATATAGTTTTTGTTCTAGATCTGTATCGCCTTGGACAAAAGCTTGGTAAATGCTAGGCATACAATCTTTGGCTTTTTGACCTAGGATGGATTCGTCACATGGAACGTTTCGCCAAGTGATGAATGTGCATCCTTCTTGTTCGACAAGTTTTTCAAACATTTTTTTATGTTGGTTTAAAAGCAGTTTATTTCTTGGCAAGAAAAACATACCGACACCATAGTGTTCGGGTAGTTTGATGTTGTCTTTCTTTAATGTTTTACGAAAAAAGTCATCACTGATTTGAAGGAGAATACCAACTCCATCACCCACTTTACCGCTGGCATCTTTACCTGCACGGTGTTCTAGTTTTTCTACAATGTGCAATGCTTTGTCTAAGACATCATAGCTTTGTTTACCATTGATTTGGACTACGGTACCAATACCGCAGGCATCGTGTTCAATTTCAAAATGCATAATTTACACAACCCTTCTATTTTCCGCTGTCTCCATAGTTTGATAAATAACGAGCACTCGGATCGTTGACGTTACATCCTTGCCAGTTTTTATTTGGCATCCAGAAATCTTTGATCATGCCTGCCTGTTCAGGGTAGTAAGATTCAAAAATTTCACGATATAATAGAGACTCTTTTGTGAATGGAGTACAGTATTTGTATTGTTTGATTTTTTCTTCTAATTCAGCATCTGTATACTGCTTTTCGGCATATTCTTTAATATCATCACTTAATGAGTGACCGACCGCATCAGAGAAGGCGGCTTTTTCTCGCATTAAGATATCGTAAGGAAGAATTTCGTCTTTTTCAAACGCATGACGAAGCAAATATTTTCCTTTATTGTACGTATTCATTTTCTTTTGTGGATCTATAGCCATAACGTATTTGACAAAATCTAAATCGCCAAAGGAAACACGGGCTTCAATGGAGTTTGTGGAAATACAGCGATCAGCTCTTAATACATCGTACATATACAGTTCATGTACACGTTTTACACTTTCTTTTTGAAATTCTTGGGCGCTTGGGGCAAAATCTGTATATTTGTAGCCAAACAATTCATCACTGATTTCTCCAGTTAGTAATACGCGAATGTTACTTTGTTCATGAATGGCTTTACAGATAAGATACATTCCAATGCTGGCGCGAATGGTTGTGATGTCAAAAGTAGCCAAAGTTTGAATGACGGGTTTGATCGCATTTAAGACATCTTCTTTATTGATAATGATTTCATGGTGGTTAGAGCCAATAAAGTCAGCGACTTCTTTGGCATATTTTAAATCGATCGCATCTTCTTCCATTCCAATCGCATAGGTTTCAATGGGTTTATTGAGTAATTTTTGACTGATGGCACATACTAGACTTGAATCTAATCCTCCACTCAATAAGAATCCTAGTGGGGCATCGGCATCTAGTCTTTTCTTAACGCCTTCAACGAGCTTGTCGTGGATATTTGTACAGATTGTATCTAGATCAGAGTCAATGACTTTATCTACTTTTGTGACATCTAAATAACAAGTGAATTTGCCATCGGCATAATAGTGTCCTGGAGGGAATGGAAAGATTTGTTCGACAATGGAAACTAGGTTTTTGGCTTCAGAGGCAAAGACAATATTATGATTTTGATCATAGCCATAAAATAATGGACGGATTCCGATTGGGTCTCTGGCGGCAATAAAATCGTTTTTCTTGGCATCATAAATAATGCAGGCATATTCAGCATCTAGTTTTTTAAACATGTCTAATCCGTATTTTTCATAGAGTGGTAGAAGAATTTCACAGTCGCTTTGCGAAATAAATGTATAGCCGGATTTTTCTAATTCGGACTTAATTTCTCGAAATCCATAGATTTCCCCGTTACATACCACATAATTGACATCTCTAACAAATGGCTGCATGCCAAGAGGACTTAGTCCCATGATGGATAGTCTTTGAAAACCTAGATAGCCGCATCCGACTTCTTGAATTCTTTCATCGTCTGGACCTCTTGTATATGTCGCAAGTAATGCTTGATGAATGGATTCTTTATTTACTTTTAATGATTTATATCCAATAATTGTACACATAAATTACATCTCCTTTATAGACGGAAAAACCGGGCGTATGCCGGTTTATTGAATTCCGAATAATAATTTTCCATATGTTGGAAATGGCCAATCACTATTAGAAGTAATGACTTCAAGTTCGTCGCATGGTTTTCGTAATGAGGCCATATCTTGGATAATGAAGTCTCTTACATAGAAGGCTGATTTTTCAAAATCATCAATTTCATGTAGTTTTTTAACATCGTTTTCAAGTGTCATCATAGCTTGGTAAGCTTCGGATAAATATTCACTGACTTTTTTAGCCGTTTCAAGTTCATAGGTTAAGTCGATACCGATGACTTTTTTATTTGCGATTGTATCTGTCAATTCTTTAGAGAACTTACTTGCGGCTGGTAAAATGTCTTTTTTCGCAATGTCTAACATTGTCAATGCTTCAATGTTGATTTGTTTTTCGTATTCATCCATTAAAATTTCATATCTTGATTCCACTTCTTCTTTAGATAAAACTTTTTGTCTTTCAAATAGGGCAATGTTTTCATCGGTTTTGAAGTATGGAAGGGCATCTGGAGTTGTCTTTAAGTTTAATAAGCCTCTAGACTCTGCTTCTTTAACCCAAGAATCATCATATCCGTTGCCATTGAAAATAATGCGCTTGTGGTTTTTGATTGTATCTTTGATCAAGGCATGTAATGTAGTGTCAAAATCATCTGCAGCTTCAAGAATGTCCGCAAATTTTTCGATTTCATCCGCAATAACAGTATTTAACACAATATTGCATCCGGCAATACTTGAGTTAGATCCGGGCATTCTGAATTCAAATTTGTTTCCGGTAAAGGCGAATGGAGAAGTACGGTTACGGTCGGTTGAATCTTTAGGGAATTTAGGAAGAACGGTTGCTCCAATCTTCATCAATTCTTTTTCTTTTCCATCATATGGTTTATCTTCTTCAATGGCCTTTAATACAGCAGTTAATTCATCACCTAAGAAAATAGAGATAATAGCTGGAGGCGCTTCGTTAGCACCTAGTCGGTGATCGTTACCTGCAGTGGCTACACTTAATCGTAATAAGTCTTGGTGTTCATCTACAGCTTTAATAATAGCGGCTAAGAAGACTAAAAATTGTGCGTTTTCATGAGGTGTATCGCCTGGTTCTAATAGGTTGATTCCTGTATCCGTAGATAAAGAGAAGTTATTGTGTTTACCACTTCCGTTGATACCTTCAAATGGTTTTTCATGAAGTAGGGCAACCAATCCATGTTTTTTCGCGACTCTTTGAATCAATTCCATTGTTAGTTGGTTGTGGTCTGTTGCGATATTTGTCGTTGTGAAAATTGGGGCTAATTCATGTTGAGCAGGCGCTACTTCATTGTGTTCAGTTTTTGCCAAGATGCCAAGTTTCCATAACTCTTTATTTAAATCGGACATAAATTCTTGAACACGACTTTTGATTGTTCCAAAATAATGATCTTCCAATTCTTGTCCTTTAGGGCATGGTGCACCAAATAATGTACGTCCTGTATAGATCAAGTCTTTTCTTTGTTCATAATATTTCTGGTCAACTAAGAAATATTCTTGTTCAGGTCCGACGGTTGTTTTAATGGTTTGAACATCGTCATTGCCAAATAATTTCACAATACGTAAGGCTTGTTTATTAATGGCCTGCATACTTCGAAGTAGTGGCGTTTTCTTATCTAGGGCATGTCCTGAGTAAGAGCAGAAAGCGGTTGGAATACAAAGAACTCCGTTTTTAATAAAGGCATAGCTTGTTGGATCCCAAGCTGTATATCCTCTTGCTTCAAATGTGGCTCTTAATCCACCATTGGGAAAACTTGAGGCGTCTGGCTCACCTTTGATTAATTCTTTTCCACTAAATTCCATAATGACTTTGCCATCTTTATCGGGATTGATAAAGCCATCATGCTTTTCAGCTGTAACTCCTGTCATTGGCTGGAACCAGTGTGTATAGTGTGTTGCACCTTGTTCTAAGGCCCATTCTTTCATAGCGTGGGCTACCGCGTTTGCGATTTTGATATTTAACTGTTTTCCATCGCGAATGGTTTTTTCTAATTCGCGATATGTATCTTTTGCGAGTTTTTCTCGCATAACAGATTCATCAAAAACTTTACTTCCAAAAATTTCTTCTACGATCGATTTCATAATGGCTCTCCTTTACATAAAAAAAGGGCAAGGACACTAAAAAAACTAGGGTTTGACCTATGTTTTCTTTGGCGTCCTTGCCATGTATGCATTCATTATAAACAGATATTTTGTGTTGTCAATGAAAAAATGTAAAAAGATTTGAAAACAGAATGAAAATAGTGTATTAATTATTCGAGGTGAATTGTATGACGTATGAAGATGTATTAAATTTTTGTGAAGAACAAGACGTTCGATTTATTCGTCTTTCTTATTTTGATATGTATGGTACACAGAAAAATGTTTCTGTTTTACCAACCGAATTAAAAAGGGCATTTGTGGAGGGAATTAGCTTTGATGCCAGTGCCATTGATGGCTTTCTAGATGAAGTGCATAGTGATCTATTCTTATATCCTGACCCGAACACTATGAGTATCTTGCCATGGCGCAGTATGGATGGAAGTGTTATTCGTATGTATTGTGATATAAAATATCCGGATGGGACGCCTTTTGAAAGGGATGTGCGTTATATATTAAAGAAGGCAATCCTAAAAGCGAAAAGTATGGGAATCAGTGTTAACTTTGGTTCAGAGTTTGAATTCTATTTATTTAAGCAGGATGAAAATGGAGAAAATACCTATGTTCCATTGGATCGTGCGGGGTATATGGATATATCGCCATTAGATAAAGGGGAAAATGTTCGTCGTGAGATTTGTTTAACATTATCGGAAATGGGAATTGATCCAGAGGTTTCGCATCATGAGATGGGTCCTGGGCAAAATGAGATTGATTTTCGTTATTCAAGTGCTTTACAGGCAGCGGATAATGCGGCGACATTTAAGTGGGTTGTTGAAGCTATTGCGAATATGCAGGGTTTAGTAGCCGACTTTTCACCAAAACCTTTAGAGGATCAGCCTGGTAATGGGATGCATATTAATATGAGTGTGGATCAACATGAAGAGTTGTTGATGCCTTTTATGGCGGGTATTTTAAATCGTATTGAAGAGATGACAGCCTTTTTAAATCCAACTAAACACTCCTACAAGCGTTTTGGGAAGGATAAGGCGCCAAGCTATATTTCCTGGTCGTATCAGAATCGTAATCAATTGATTCGTATTCCGGCTACGCATTCGACAAATCGTATGGAGTTAAGAAGTCCGGATAGTAGTTGTAACATATATCTTGCGTATGCCTTATTGATTTATGCCGGTTTAGAGGGGATTGAAAAGAACATGGTACCCGATCCTTGTACGGATATTGTATCGAGTGATACAAAAAAGCTTCCTCAAAGCTTAAAAGAGGCAAAGGAAAAGGCTTTGAATTCGGATTGGTTAAAACAAGTTTTAGGAAAAGATGTAGTGGATATTTATGTTGGGTAAGTGCGTATGGAGGCAAGTAAAGTATTAGTACTTGGAAATGAGAATTTCTTAGCTTTATTAAAAAATACGGCCAATTATCAATATGTGCTGTCAAAGACATATAATGATGCGTTAAATAAGTTGAGAAATACGCATTTTGAGATTGTTGTGATCTTATATTCGCAAACGACAAGTGGGCTTTTAAATTTTGCGAAGAGTTTAAATACGCAAGTTCTTTTGGTGTGCAATAAGGAAATCTATGATCAAGTTTCATATCAGTGTAAAGATAGTGGTATAATAGTTCTGTCGTATCCCATCAAGAAGCAGTTGTTGTATGAAGCATTTCAGATTCTTATGAGTCTGAATAGGCGAATCCAGCTTTATGAAAAGAAGATCAGTAAGCTTGAACAGAAATATTTAGAGTTGAAGATGGTGGATCATTGTAAGTTGGTTTTGATTTCAAATTATCATTGGAGTGAAGACAAGGCGCATCACTATATTGAAAAAATAGCGATGGAGCAGAATAAGACGAAATTCTTGGTGGCTAAAGAGTTATTAGAGGAGTTTCAAGCATGAAAAAGATTCAAAAGACCAATGCGATGCGTTTTTTAGATCAGCATAAAGTGGAATATGAAGCGCATACGTATGAACATAAAGATGGTGATCCCGTAGATGGTGTGCATGTTGCGAATATGTTACATCAGCCAGTGGAAGCTGTGTATAAAACTTTAGTTACACAGGCTAACACGAAGGAATACTTAGTGTATATGCTTCCAGTTGAAAAGGAACTGGATTTAAAGAAGTGCGCAAAAATAGCCGGAGTCAAATCGTGTGAAATGATTCATGTGAAAGATATTAATAAGATTACGGGTTATATTCGTGGTGGTTGTTCTCCATTGGGTATGAAAAAACAATTTCGTACCTTTATTGAAAAGGATTGTTTAAATCAAGATAAGATCTATTTTAGTGCAGGTAAAATTGGTATGCAGATTGAGATGGATCCAAAGACATTGATGGATTTAATTCATGTTCAAGCAGGCGATATCACAAAGGAGTAATTTTATGTGGGCGAATGAGAGTGTATTTTATCAAATCTATCCTTTTGGAGCTTGTGGAGCGCCATTTGAGAATGATCATGTTCTAGAACATAGAATTCATAAATTAGAGGATTTTATTCCTCATTTAAAGAAATTAAACATAGACTGTATTCTATTGAATCCAATTTTTGAAAGTCGTACGCATGGCTATGATACAACGGATTTTAAAACGTTAGATACAAGATTGGGTACCAATGAAGACTTAAAGGAAGTTGTAAATCAATTCCATGAAAATGGTATTCAAATTATTTTAGATGCCGTATTTAATCATGTGGGACGTGATTTCTTTGCGTTTCAAGATGTATTAGAAAAGAAGTGGGATTCACCTTATAAGGATTGGTTCTATATTGATTTTAATGGAAACAATCACTACAACGATGGCTTCTGGTACCAGGATTGGGAAGGTAATGACATCTTAGTGAAGTTGAATCTTCAAAATTCACAAGTAGTAGAATACATTTTAAGTGTAGTGGATTTCTGGCAAGAAGAATTTAAAATTGATGGTTTAAGATTAGATGTCGCATATTGTCTAGATAAAAACTTCCTTCAAACTTTACACAATCATGTAGATAGAGATTTCTTCCTTTTAGGTGAAACTTTACATGGTGACTATAATCAATGGATGAATGAGAATATGTTGGATTCGGTCACAAATTATGAGTGTTATAAAGGGTTGTATTCGAGCTTTAATTCAGCTAATTTTTATGAGATTCTTTATTCATTGAATCGTCAATTTGGCAAAGATCCATGGTGTTTATATACGGGTAAGCATTTGTTTAACTTTGTGGATAATCATGATGTAGAAAGAGTTGCGTCGATTTTAGAGGATAAAAACCAATTGCCTTTAATTTATACCATGTTATTTACAATGCCAGGTATTCCATGTATCTATTATGGCAGTGAATGGGGTATGGAAGGTACAAAAAATTGGAATGATACGGATCTTAGACCGGAAATCAAGGTATTTGAATGGAATGAGTTAACGGATACCATTCAAAAGTTAATCCACTTGAAACATAATCATTCCGCTTTATCTTATGGAGACTATACACAGATTGGTATCACAAATACGGCTTGTATCTATCAAAGACAAGATAAAAAGGAATGTCTATGGATTTGTATGAATATGAAGAGTGTTGTTCAAACATTAGGCTTTAATGGTCAAGGTAATTTCATCGACATGGAAACCAATGAAGAACTATGTATTAATAATGCACTTGAGTTTAAGCCTTATGAAGTAAGAATATTAAAGAAAGTATCGTAATGGATACTTTTTTTGTATGTTATAATAAATTTGTTTTATACATTATTTTTTAGAGGTAAGGTATGTTTTATAATGACTTTAAAAATAAAGCACTGAATGAACATAAAAAAGCTGAAGATGCTTATGAAAGGATTTTTAAATCTTTTATTAGACATTGCAAAGCACTATATAAGTGGCGTGTTAAAGCTTGTAGCACCATAGATTTGATTTTGATTTTAATTAATAGTATTGCGAATAAACCAAAAGATTTTGAGATTGAAATAGCAGATGTGAGGCTTGAAAAAAAGACATTTCATGAAACAGAGGAATATTCAAATAAAGCAGAGAATTCTCTAAAATTAACTGCTTTTGGGACAACGGCCGGTGTAAGTGTTGGTACGGTTATTGCGATTGGAACAAAATCTGCATTATCAGGTCCAATAGGAATTGGTATAGGTGCTGGTACTGCAGCAGTTTCGCTTTTGAAATTATCTTATGATAACAAAAAAATCGGAAATAAAGCCATACAAGAAGCAATTATAATTCGTGAAAGTATACAAGAATTAAAAGTATTTAATGAAAGAGTAATATCTATACGAAGAAAAATTATTTTGTTGAATTTAAAATTAAGAGTATATTGTATCTTTATGAATCGATTAAAGGATGCGAATTATAAAGAATTAAGTGAAAAGGACAGGTTGCGTTTAGGTACGCTTGTAAATAATGCTTTGACTTTAACACATTTAATAAATGAGAAAGTAGATTCAGAATAGTTATGAGATTAATTCATGTTTTAAAAAACAATCAAGAACAAGCAACTGCTGCCTGGATTGATCATTTGAAAAATTTGAGAATTGAAGATATGATTCAGCAACTCGCAAGACAAGATAAAAATTTCGAGAATGCATTACAGCAGTTGAATGAATTGAAAATATTTATTGGAGATCCTGAACACATTTTAGGTTCTTATCTGACAAAGCATGGCGAAATTGCAGAACATGTTCAGGTTCGATTTTGCAATGCTGATAAATTATTAGTTGGTAAAGCAGCAAACCATACATTTGAGGGCGTTGGTAGAACAGCAATGGAGGATTATCTAAGAAATGGTAAAATGATTCAATCCAAATTTTATAATGGTGTAAAAGGAACGTTTAATGCGATAGTAACTCATTTAAAATCCTACCCTTATTTTATAAAAAAAGGTGGCAGTTATGATATACCAAGAGATCAGTATGAAAGTTTAATAGATATTTATAATCGAGGTCAAACAGCTAGATCAAGTTTAAGTCGATCTGAAGAGACTTTATTTAAACATATGATAGCATGGGAAAAAGAACAAGATGTAAAAATTTGTGATGTGGTTCATCCAACTCAAGTTGATTATAAAGATGTTCAACTTAAAGTTGTTGATAGAACAGTTAAGGATAAGGAAACAAAGATCGAACAAAAGAATGAAGGTATAAAGGATAGAATCAAAGATCAGCATAAACCCAGTATGCAAGAGGGTTTGCAAGCTACAGCGTTAGCTGCAGGTTTAGAGGGTGGAACCACTTTTTGTATAAAGGTTTATGAAAAGCGAAAAGCAGGTAGAAAACTATCTGAATTTACAACTAATGATTGGAAAGAGGTTGGAATAGATACCGCAAAAGGTACGACAAAAGGAGCTATTCGAGGTAGTTCTGTTTTTGCAATGACTAATTTTTTGAACTCACCGGCGCCTGTCGCAAATAGTCTAGTTACCGCAACCTTTGGAGTTGTTTCTTTAGCTCGAAAATTAGAAAATAACCAGATCACAAAAGAAGAATTTACAATAAATTCTGAAGTTGTTTGTTTAGAAGTTGGTACGAGTGCTCTTTCTGCGATGTTAGGCCAAACTTTAATACCTATTCCTGTATTAGGAGCAATAGTTGGTAATACTGTAGGTATGTTGATGTTAGAAATATCTAGAAATTATTTAGATTCTGATGAACAACAATTAATACAAGAGTATGTAACTAAGATGAGTGCTTTAGATAATAAATATGTAGAGGAATATAGTAGATTATTAAAAGAGATTCAGAATAAAGAGCATAAGTTTAATTCTTTAGTTGAATTGGCGTTTGACAAAGATGTTAATAAAGCTTTTTATAGTTCGGTAGCATTAGCGCTAAGTGAGGACGTTGATGAGGGAATGATTTTAAAAAATTTAAATGACATTGATTCTTATTTTAATTAGGAATAAAGGAGTATTTGTATATGGAAAATTGGATTCGAAATCAGGATTCGTATTATATAACGAAGGATGATCAAAAAATAAGTTTTAGTGATGATTTTATCAAGTCAGAAGAAAGAACAACAGGATTAGGTAAGGGTATTTATAGCACGTATAAATATTTTGATACATATATTTGGAAAGAAGATAGTACGAATCATTATTATTTTGAGTGGATTCCCAAAGTGGATGAGAATATTAAAGAGGTACATTTTCCCGATAGTTTTGTGTGTGAAGATAAGGATGGCTATTCAACCATTCCTTATATGCAAGGTTTATTGATTCCCAATCGGTATGAGTATGATTATAGTCATATTGCCTTTGATGGTCAGTTTACAAGTTGTGCTGCTTATATGCCTTGGCTTTCTCAGACAAATAAAGGACTTGGGTATATAGCTATAAATGAAACGCCTTGGGATTCTAAATATACAATTGATCATGATGATAAGGGAACAAGACTTCAATTTGTGTGGTTAACAAGTCTAGGTAAGATGCGATATAAGCGTGTTGTTCGATATTCTTTTGAATCGAATATGGATTATAATCGTGCGTGTAAGATTTATCGAGAGTATGTTAAAGAAACCGGTTTATTTAAGTCTTTAAAAGAAAAAGAAGTTACACTTTCTAAAATATCAGATCTTCAGCAGTGTGCTGTTGTACATACGGGTATTAAGGCGCATACAGAAAAGGATTCTAGATTCTATAATGGGCAAGAGGATGTGATTCATTCTTTTGATTCGGTAAAAGAGATGATTCAAAGTCTTCATGAATTGGGTTCAAACAAACTTTATCTTCATTTGGATGGTTGGGGAGATCCTGGCTACGATAATTGTCATCCGGATTATTTGCCGGCATGTATTGAAGCTGGTGGATGGGCTGGTTTAAGGGATCTTCAGGAAAGTTTGAGTTCACAAAATGATTTATTTGGCTTACATGATCAGTATCGTGATTATTACTATAAGGCTAAAACACATAATGAAAATGAAGCGATTCAATTAGAGGATGGTAGTGTGCTTGAACATGCGAATTGGGCTGGGGGTAGACAAAACTATTTGTGTGCAAGTCTAGCACCGAAGTATGTAAAAAGAAACTATACTGAAATCTTAAAGCATATTGATTTGGATTGCGTATACTTAGATGTATTTTCTTGTAATGAAATGGATGAGTGTTTTAATCCAGAACATTTGATGACAAGAAAAGAGTGCATGGAATATCGAAGGGCTTGTTTTCAATATATGATTTCAAAGGGAATCATTCCTTCAAGTGAAGAGTGTAGTGATTGGGCGATGCGTGAACTTGTATTTTCGCATTATGGGCCTTATGAATTTATGATGAAAGATGAAAATGAGAAAAGAATGGGAATAGCAGTACCTTTGTTTAATCTTGTGTATCATGATTGTTTTATTTTGCCTTGGCCAATGGATAAAAAACAAGAAGACTATATGTTGTATGCATTACTAAATGGTGGTATTCCATATGTGGTAAGGAATGCACCGTATGATAATGTGGATGGTAATTTTGGCTCTGATGGCTTATCCATAGAAGATCGAATTAAACGTGCGAATGTTGTTCTAGATTTTTATCAAAAAATTAAAAATGAAGAAATGGTAGAACATAGAATTATCAATGATCATGTTCAACAGACCACTTTTAGTAATAATGTCACAGTTGAAATCGATACAAAGGAGAACACGTATAGAATTGTATGAAAATATTAGTTTTGGTTTTACTATTATTAACAGGTTGTATGCAAGCACAACCCGAACTTAGAGAAACTAAAGAAGTTCAAACTTCAATCCCTTATTCAGATGAGGAATTGATTAAAAACGCAAATGATCAAATTGAGGATGAAGCATATTATGTGGATTCAATCACTCAACAGTCGGATACAGAAGTGTGGTTTTCATTAAAGAATAAAGACTTAAATAAACAATATGTATTCAAATACAAAGAGAATGAATTAATTCCTGACAGATTAGTGAATTAAATGGAGTGTTATATTATGATACCTAAAATACTTGATTTTGAAGAGATGGTTTCTTTATATGTTAAGATTTTAAAGAAAACAATAACAGATACAGAACTTGAATTGTTTAAGTATAATTTAGACATTTCTTGTTGTGTGCCAGTTGCTATATTTTTTAAATTAAATAGTGAGGCAAAGAAAATATTGGGTAAAGAAGAATGGAGTAAACTATATAGTCCAGATATTGAAAGAGATTTTATAGTGGTCCAATAGAAACAAAGAGCTAGAGTCTTTATGATTCTAGTTTTTTTATTGGTGGTGGAATTGAACTGAATGGTTAGTTTTTTTGAAAAACATTCTGAGTTTTATTGACTGAAATTTGTGAAATAATATATAATTTTAACATTGATTAGGGCTATGTTGATTATGGAGAGACTTATGAATAAAATAATGAAAAAGGTTGGGGCAGTATGTATAAGTATATTTATGTTATTCACGCTGTGCATGCCTTGTTTGGCGGATGAGACACAGAAGACGATTCGTGTGGGATCTTTTGAAGATACATTTAATTATGTGGATGATCATGGCGTTAGGCGTGGTTATGGTTATGAATTGATGCAGGCTTTGGCTGGGTATACGGGTTGGAAGTTTGAGTATGTGAAGTGTGATTGGTCGAATTGTTTTGATAAGCTTGAAAATGGTGAGATTGATATCATGGGTGATATTGCGTATACGGATGATCGTGCTAAAGAAATGTTATTTTCTGAGGAAACGATGGGTGAAGAAAAGTATGTTTTGTATGCGAATTTATCAGATACGGATATTTTGTCTTCGGATTATAAGTCTTTGGATGGTAAGCGTATTGGTGTGCTTAAAGGTACTGAGCCTGAATATATGCTTACAGAATGGGAGAATAAGTATGGTATTCATACTGAGCATGTGAATGTAAGTGGTAATGAGGATGTTAAAAAGAAATTAGCGAATAATGAGATTGATTGTTTTGTGTCTTTAGAAGAGTCAATTTGGTCTGAAAGAGGGATTTCTAGTGTAACTACAATTGGAAAGTCTGATATATATTTTGCGATCAATAAAGAGCGTAGTGATATTAAACAAGAATTGGATTATGCGATGCGCCAGTTGGATAGTGATAGTCCTTTTTACAAGGCGGATTTGTATAAAAAATATTTTACTTTGGATTATACGCAGTTTCTTACAGGAAATGAAAAGTCATGGTTAGAAGAGCATGGTGGTATTCGAATTGGTTTTTTAAATAATGATCCTATTGTGTTTTCAATGGACAAAAAGAGTGGAGAGATTCGTGGTTCATTGCCTGAATATATTTCGTATGCCAAAGATTGTTTGGGAAATCATACTTTAAAATTTGATATACAGGCTTTTGATGATTATGACAAAATGATTGAGGCTTTACAGAATAAAGAGATTGATGTGATTTATTATGCGAGTCGAAATTCAAATGTTGCCGAAAAGAAGGGGTATGCACTTTCGAATACGGCTTGGACGTATAATTTGATTGCCGTTACAAATAAGGAAGATTTTAATGAGAATGATTCATATGTGGTAGCTGTACCGAAAAACAAGGTAGCTTTAAAACAACATATTGCGTATAACTATCCGCATTGGAAACTCGTGGATTGTGATTCGATTGAGGATGGGGCGAATATGGTTGTTGATGGTAAAGTGGATTGTTTTATCAAGGGATCGAGTCAGGTATTGAAATTTGATGGTAATAAGAATTTTAAAATTATTTCTTTGACAAAGACAATGGAGGCTTGTTTTGGGGTTAAAGATGGGCAGGCAACACTATTATCCATATTAAATAAGACGATAAAGGCTATGCCTTCGGATATGTTGACAAGTGCGATTGCGATGTATGATAGTACGGCTTATAAAATGACTTTTTATGGTTTTTTAAAAGATCATTTGGCTGTTGTTCTTATTTTAGGTTTTAGTATTATTATTGTAATTCTTCAACTTTTAAGAAAGGCAAGACGAGCAGAGGCAAGTGCTAAGGAGGCAAATCTTGCCAAAACGCAATTTCTGCATAATGTATCGCATGATATTCGTACGCCTATGAATGCGATTTTGGGCTATTCTGAACTTATGAAGAATGAGTTGAAGGATAATGATTTGCCTAAGGTTTTAGAACATTTAAATAAACTTCAAAAGGCGGGAAATATTCTTCTATCAATTATTAATAACGTATTAGATATGGCTCGCATAGAAAGTGGTCATATGGAATTGGATGAAAATTATGTGAATATTGAGGATATAAGACAAAGATTGTTTGAAATGTTTGAGGATGAGGCGAAGAAAAAGAATATTCATGTGAGCTACACTTTTAATGTTGAGCATAAACATGTCATGGCCGATGTGACAAAGGTTGAAGAGATTTTTGTGAATATTTTAAGTAATGCCGTTAAATATACACCTTCGAATGGTTCTGTTGAAGTGAATGTGGATGAACTTTCATGTGATGAGCCTGGATATATGATTGTTCGTACAAGTATTACGGATACAGGTATTGGTATGAGTCAGGAGTATTTAGAGAAGATTTTTGAATCTTTTTCAAGAGAAAGAATGACATCCAGTAAAATTAGTGGTACAGGTCTTGGTATGGCCATTGTTAAGAAATATGTGGATCTTCTTGGTGGAACAATTGATGTGAAGAGTGAGCTTGGTAAGGGAAGTACGTTTATTGTCACACTAAAATATAAAATTGCGGATGAAAAATATTATTTGAATAAACAAGAAGAGAATTGTGAAGTTGATAATGCAATTTTTAATGGTAAACATATTCTTTTGGCTGAGGATAATGATTTAAATGCCGAGATTGCACTAACCATATTAGAGCGTGCAGGACTTTTTGTAGATCGTGTAAAGAATGGTATTGAGTGTGTGAATAAGGTCATAGAAAATCCGGTTGGTACATATGATGTCATTTTAATGGATATTCAAATGCCTAAAATGGATGGATATAAAGCTACGTGTGAAATTAGAAACTTACAAGACACGGCAAAAGCATGCATACCTATAGTGGCAATAACGGCCAATGCGTTTGAGGAAGACAAGAAAAAAGCGATAGATGCTGGTATGGATGGTCATATCGCAAAGCCTATCAATATTGAAGATTTGTTTGTGGTGTTAACGGATATTATGAATAAGCACAAAAGCTAGAGTTTATCACATTCACATCAAGGAATAAATAGAGTTTATCTTTTATTGAAGAAAGTCAGGATCGTATGAAGTTACGTACAATTGAGATGGCAAAGTTAGATATAAATAAGCCGCTTGAAGACATGAACAGGAAACGATGATTTAACAAAGTGATAATAAAATAAAGATGATGATAGAGAAGGATGTGGTGAATCAAATGTTAGAGAAGCATGTAGAAACAAGATCGGATGATTATTGGAAGAAAATAATAGAAGATTTTCAAAAAATACATGAAAATGAAGAGCGTATGGAACGACAACTTGAACTTGAAGAGATTCAAAGACTAAAAGAAGAGACTAGGAAATTACAAGAAGCCAATAAACAGGTTGAAGATGTGAATAGACAAATTGAGCAGATGAATCAAGTAATGAAACAAGGGATTAAAGCGATGCTTTCAAATGGGATGAGTTTAGAGCTTATTTCTAAGTCATTGTCGAAGAGTGAAGATGAAATTATGGAGTTGTTGAAATAGTGTCACTTTCTAATATCTATAAAGATGATGTTTTTAAGTTACAAAGTAAAGATGATAATTGAGTCGCCTATAATATGGCGGCTTTTTTGGTGTATAATTGAAAAAAGGAATTAGGTATATGGTTAGTAGTGCCACAATTCCGTAATGATTGATGCTTGACAGTCTCCTTCAAGTTTGCTATAAATATAAATGCAAAATTTTAGTGGACTTTTCCGGATTCGGTCATCTTTTTGCCACATAGCTATCTTGTGATAGTTGTGTGGCTTTTTTTGTTGCCTGTATCTTTGAAGTATTAGCAGAATGGAGGACTATATCTGTATGCAAAAAATTTTTGTCTCATATCAAGACGCGCCGTAGTGTACGGGCTTATAAATCGGAACCTGTCCCTTCTAAGGGTTTGGACGCTGTACTGGAAGCAGGGACTTGTGCTCCTACTGGCGGAGGACATCAATCTCCAATCATCATTGCAATTACAGATTCCAAATATAGGAGGGAGATTGCAAAATTAAACGCAGAAGTGATGGTAAGCAACATAGACCCTTACTATGGCGCACCAGTCGTGATCCTAGTTTTGGCAGATGGGTCCGCAAGCACTTATGTTGAGGACGGAAGTTGCGTCCTTGAAAATAGGATGCTTGCTGCTCATGCCCTTGGCCTGGGAACCGTATGGATACATCGGGAACGAGAGATTTTTGACAGTGAAAGTAGTAAGAATCTGTTGCGGGAGTGGAAGCTACCGGAAACCTTGCGTGGCGTCGGTGCGATTGCATTGAGCTATCCGGCTCAGGAAGCCAGTCAACTCGTAGCACGCAAACAAAACTATATTGTTCGGATTTAATATCCCTTTGTTTGGCACAATTTTTTTGCGCCGGACAATTTGTGGAGAGGAGGGAAAGTATGGTGCGCCAGTTCGGTGCAGTTGATTTAGTTAGGTGAAACTCCTAACCTGGTAACTCTTGGAGCAAAGAGGCCAGTATCTAGTCCTTGGGCATTGTATCGTGAGGTACAGTGTTAAGCGTAGG
>SKEJ01000785.1_pt1 | contig 18887 bp, 18 predicted proteins | sample 4826721 | NCBI WGS metagenome assembly SKEJ01 (sample SAMN11008812, study PRJNA524170) | human gut metagenome | biome: Human fecal sample; material: Feces; isolation source: fecal sample from pouch patient p31 | host: Homo sapiens | place: Israel: Tel-Aviv | collected 2015-06-02 | reverse complement strand
ATATACAAATGTAGCGGAATATACCTATAAGACATGGGAGCCGGGAGAAGTGACAGTGCGTCTGCAGTCTTCAGAAGATGATGCATGGGGACATTTTCCGGTAATCGAAAACATGGGTGGAGCATTCAGTGAGAATGATATAGAGATGAAGAATCTGCAGCTTGCAGAGATCTTGCCACCGGATGAGATTGGTAAGCTACTTGTGACCAGATACGACAGCATGAGCTTTAAATAGGAGGTACGAGAATGCCATTTACAAATATAGCGAAAAAGGGACAGATTGGTAATCTTGAGATAAAAAACCGTTTGGTGATGACGGCTATGGGAGTCGGAGTAGGAGATCATAGCGGAATTGTGCCAGATGAATTTATTGAATTTTATACACAGCGTGCAAGAGGCGGAGCCGGACTTATTATTACAGAAATTACCAGAGTTAATAATGTTCATGGCGTGGGGGAATATGATCAGCTTTCACTTGCAGATGACAATGTGATACCAAGCTTTCAAAAGCTTGCAGACTCTGTGCATCAGTATGGAACCAAGATTTTTGCGCAGCTGCATCATCCGGGTCGTGAAAGCCATCTGGTGCTGAATCCATCGGTGAAAGAACTGGTATCTTCTTCGCCGTTTCCAAGTCGTATCGCCCCGGAACCGACCAGAGCTTTAACAATAGAAGAGATTCATTCTCTGGTAAAGGATTTCGCTGATGCGGCTGTACGTGCACAGAAAGCGGGACTTGATGGTGTGGAAATCCATGCGGGACATGGATATCTGATTACACAGTTCTTAAGTGCCAATGATAATTTTCGTGAAGATGAATATGGTGGAAGCTTAGAAAACAGAATGCGATTCTTAATGGAGATTATTGCAGCGATAAGAGAGGCATGTGGAAGTGAGTTCCCGATTTCAGTTCGTCTGAGCAGTAGTGAATTCCTGGATGGCGTAGGAATCAGACATGGAATTACACTGGAAGAATCCATTCGGACAGCTGTTGCGTGTGAAAAAGCAGGTGTTAATCTGATAAATGTTTCTTCGGGAACTCATTTCACAGGTACTACAATTGTAGAACCAACTACATATCAGCAGGGATGGAAATTAGGACTTGCGGCAGAGATTAAGAAGAATCTTACAATCCCGGTTGCAGCAACTTCTGTATTCCGCGATCCGGAGTTTTGTGATGAGACACTTGGAAGTGGAGCAATTGATTTTGTAGCGATGGGACGTTCATGGCTTGCAGACCCTGAATGGGGAGAAAAAGCTCTCTCAGGACGTGCAGATGATATACGGAAATGTCTCGGATGTATGTATTGCTTTGAAACAGCTGGCAATGCGTTGTGTACTGGCGAAGGACATGCGCAGTGTTCCGTAAATCCATATCTGGGAGAAGAAACAGTATACAGTGCTCCGACAGAAGATGGAAATGGCCGGAAAGCTGTGGTTATAGGCGGTGGACCAGCAGGACTGGAAGCTGCATTGATTCTTGCACAGCGCAAATTTGATGTGACACTTATGGAAAAAGAAGATCGACTTGGCGGACAAATGTATTTGTCATCGTTACCGCCACATCGTGGAAAAATGGGCAATTTTATCAAATATGCGGAAAAACAGCTGAAAGATCTTGGAGTGGATATCCGATTGAATACCGAGGCCAGTGCTGAGGCAATTAAAGCAATGAATCCATATGCGGTATTTGTCTGTACAGGTTCTGTGGCAGTGCTTCCTAAGAGCATTCCTGGAATCGATGGTGATAATGTATATGTAGCTTCTGATATTTTGACAGAAAAGGTAAAGCTGATCGGCAAGAAAATTGTAGTTGCCGGTGGTGGACTTACTGGTATGGAAACTGCGGAATTCCTTCAGGTGAAAGGAAATGAAGTGACAGACATTGATATGCTTCCTGGCCTGGGTCTCGGAGCATTTCCACTGGTTGTTATGGATGAAACGTCACGCGTGGCACAGTCTGGCGTATGTGCGATGCCAGGACATAAGCTGGCTGAGATTCATGCAGATCATGTAGTGCTTGAAGATACTGCAGGATATCAGGTGACATTGCCATGTGATGCAGTAATTATGTGCCTGGGAGTACGTCCGGTTAATCAGCTTGGAGAAGAACTGACCGGAGTAGAACATGTGTATATGCTCGGAGATGCTAAAAAGTCAGGCAGACGTGTGACAAATGCTATCCATGAAGCTTTTGAAGTAGCGTACAATCTTATGTAAGGAGATCATGATATGAAAATAAAATTAACAAGAGAAGAAGCCCAGCAGATGCTAAAAATGTTCCAGTCACCACATTTTACTAATACAAGAAATTATATTACGGTTTGTCGTGTGGACGAGGAATGGATAAAGGAAATCCTTCCTCCGCCGTTAGAAATGGCAGAACCACTGGTGACATTTGCACTATCTAAAGGCGACCAATTTTCAGGATTAGTTTGTGGTGTGCAGTGCAAATACAAGGATATCGTAGGAGATTGGGGACTGGGATATGTTATGGACACAGACCTGGCAGTAATCTTTGGAAGAGAAGGACTTGCGGAACCTAAAAAATTGGGGATAACGAAAGTAGAGGATGACGGTCAGAAATATATAGGAACTGTTTCCAGATTCGGAAAAGAATTATTACGGATAGAGGCAGATATTAAGGGTCCGGGTCCGGAAGGTCTGGGAAGCGGTCCTATGGATAATTTGCATTTCAAATATGCCATAAAAGCCGATGGGACTGGATTGGAGCCAGTTCATTTGATTGATTCACATTTTGAGAACATAGCTTCTGATCCTGTAATAATGGAAAACTGTACTGTAAAGTTGACGGATACACCATTTGATATCTATGGGGAAATTCCGGTGAGAGAAGTTGTGGCATGTTTTGCGGCAACGATGGATATGAAAGGGAGTGCCAGATATCTGACGGAAGTCGATGCCGATGAATTTTTACCATATGCATTTTTTAAGCATGATGATTACCGCTTAACAATGTCGGTAGATTAAAATTGCGTGAGAACAGATGAATGGAAGATCAAAGTGAGTGCATCGGAAAGGAGGAAAACTATGAATGAAAACAAATGTGCAAGCGCGGCAGAAGCATGTAATTTGCTTTTGGGATTGCTGATTGTTGCTCAATTTCCGATTATGTTTGGTATGGTCAGTGGAAATGCGGTGATTCAGATTATACCATGGGTATTAACGGCATATCCGATGATTCTTATAACAGTGGTATTGATGTATAAGAATGGAGATATCGTAGGAGCGACCTGCAATGCAGTGCTGAGTGTTGTGCTAATGGGACAGAATTTTGTAAAAGGAATTCTTTCATTGATTTACTTTGTGACGGATAAAAAAGTCCCGATTGAATTTGCAAGGGATACTGCTTTGATTGATGGATGCGCATATCTGGTTGGTGCAGTCATGTTGGTATTTATTGGTTGGCTGGCTTTTATGGGATGTAGAATTGCAGGAGTTTGCATTTGGGCATCAGCGACTGGATTTTTAGGACTTACACTGATGTATTTTGGAATTTTGTCGATGGGTGGTCTGATTGCAGGAATCGGACTGAATATTCTGGCAGTATGGCTGATATATTCTGGAATAGGCGGAATCGTTAATAAAGCAACAGGAAAGCAGATTTTTCCAAAATGTTAACTGTATATGAAAATATGATTAGGAGGATACAATTATGAACAAATATTTTGATTTAACAGGTAAAGTAGCAATGGTAACAGGCGCAAGTTCTGGGCTTGGAGTATCCGCAGCAGTTGCATATGCAGAAGCAGGGGCGAAAGTAGCTGTTCTTGCACGAAGATTGGAGAAGCTGGAAGAAACAAAAAAGAAGATTGCAGCAGTTGGCGGTACGGCTATTGCAATCCGGTGCGATGTGTCCAGAGAAGAAGATGTTAAAAAGGCTGTGGAAACAATTGTTCGAGAATTTGGCACAATTGATATTGTATTGAATGCGGCGGGTATTGTAGTACTTGGCGGCGTAGATGCATTGGATGTAGAAGGATGGGACAAAGCATGTGCAACCAATTTGCGAGGACCATTCCTGACTGCAAAATATGTGATTCCTTATATGAAAGAGAAGAATTATGGTAAGATTGTAAATATTGCGTCTGTAAATGCTTTGTATGCAGATAAAGAAGATTGGATTGCGAGACATTCTTATAATGCGACAAAGGGAGGCGTATTAGGAATGACAAAGGGAATGGCAGGTACATATGCAAAATATGGAATTACGGTTAATGCTATTGGACCAGGCTTGTTCCCGACAGAGATGACAGAAGCTCTGCTGGCAGCACCAGGATATCAGGACGTATTTAATGCAGGCAATCCTACCGGAAGACCTGGTAAACCAGATGAGTTGAATGGTGCAGTCTTATTCTTATCCAGTGATGCGTCTAGTTATGTTCAGGGTCAGTTTATCATTGTGGATGGTGGAGATACAATAGTATAATCTATAATCAGTAGGTATAGCGAAGAATAAGTCATCATGATATATGACTAGTTGAAATAAGTGGAAGTGCAGCTCGTTCAAACGTATGAGTACACTTCCGCTTATTTTATGTTAAAAACAGCTTGCCTGTGATCCATACAAAGCTGCTTATGGCTCCGTGCCAACCCATGCGGCTTCCAATCAGGCTATAGGAGAGTATGAAGTGGATGCGGAAACATAAAATAGAGGTATTAGAGCAAATGCCTTATATGATAGAAGGACAAAATCATTATTATAGTCAGCCATGATGACGAGATTACACAGGTGGTGGATCAAGTAATAACTGTGCATAAGTAAAGGCTCTCTAAAAAGCAGAATTGCTATCAACGCCCAGCTCATGGTATAATCTTCACAAAGTTATGATTCAGGCAAAGAATGAGGAAAAAGTGAGGATATCATCTATGAAGAACAGGATAATGCGGATAGCAATGACACTGAGCATGCTGATAATTCCGGCTCTGGTGACAGGGTGCGGATATTCCGAAAAGCAGATTCAGCAGGAGTTAAGCTATCAGGAACCGGATCAAAAAGAACTGCATGAGGAGTATCAGTATCTGGCGGAGGTCAATGAGGGCGACGGGGTTGCAACAGGACTGATCAATGAATATGGAGAGTGTGTGGTTGCATGCATGTTCGACGAGATCACCATGGGCATGACGGATGAAGGATTCCGGATCCTTGCCTACAAGTCTGTTTATACGGATAAGCAGGGTGAATCAGAAGCAAATCGGTATTATGTGCTGGATGAGAGAGGTCAGATACTGGAGGAGCATGGAGAAGGAATCGAAGAAGAGGGCGGCGGCTATTATGACGGAGAGGCACTGCTGGAAGAGATGGATAATTATACGCCGGCAGAGGCGGAAGGTGCTGTTTCTGAAGAAGCAGAAGAAGAGACAACAGAGGCTGATTCTGCTCCGACAGATGTCGAGATCGTTACAACGGATGATGGCGATTATGAGCTGGTGGATCAGAGTGGAAAGGTATTGATATCAGATGAAGATGTGAGCGGTATGGGAGTGTCTGACATTATAAGTATGTATTTTACCAGGGACGGGAAGTATGTGATCGCAGATACCGGCAGCATGTTATATGATGAAGACGAACTGCCGATCGGTGGTAATGTGCTATTTGATCTGGAGGGCAATGTGAAGCGTTCTAATGATTATGAAAGCATTTCATATGGCGGTGACAATGGGTGGCTATGTGTGCATAACAAGAAGACAAATCAGACCGTATACCTGAACAGTGATCTTAAGACAGAATTGGATCTGGGGGATGCCTATGGAGCTGCCGGTGATTTTAAGAAATGCCTGCGGCGGCAGTAAGCTTATGGGCAAACAGCAGACCGATTCGTGTGATTTGTTTTTGTTTTATTAGTTATTCCTTCCTTTCATTCTTGCTACAGGGTCATCCGTCACATGAGGGTGTTCAAAATGAGAGCGGTACTGATCAATCTGTTCTTTGAACAAATGAATAGCAGCTGTAGCATCCCGGTTACGGATGTATTCCGTTGTCTGGAGCAGAGACTGATAGGTGCGTTCTCTGCCGATAAATTCACAGTAATCTGTCCAGGCGGTAATGGAAGCGGTAAAGAATGCATTCATAATCATGGGTGAAATGCAATTGCCACTAAGTGAGACGATAGCTCTCCGGTAGAGAAACAGCGTGTTAGCAAAGCTTTCGATATCTGCATCGAGGGCTTTTTTCATGTCACCTTGCAAGATTTCCAGCCGGGCAATGTCATCTTCCGTGCGAGAGGCACAGAGAATCTCCAGAGCCGGACATTCCAGATAAATACGCACATCCAGAAGACTGGTAATCATTTTCGGATCCAATGTATCACCGCGATAGCGGATGACGGCAAGAAGTGTTTCCAGATTACCGGTAAACGTATAATCTGCTACGTAGATGCCTTTTCTCGATATTACGTCCAGAAAGCCGATCCGCGCAAGTTCCCGGATGCCATCGTGGACGATGGTCTTGCTGATATTCATCTCATCTGCAAGCTCCCGCTCAGTAGGAAGCTTGTCCCCAGGCTTCAGTTCGCCAGAGAGAATCATCTCTTCAATCTGGGAAATGAATAATTCTTTAATGGATAAGGTGTTGATTGCTTTAAATTTCATGATAGTCACGATCCTTTTTTGTTGATAAGTTCACGGTAGCAGAGGGATAAGAAAATGTCAATGAAAAGTGGTCAGACCACGACCAGAAAAAAATCAGACAGAAGTTTGTAAGGTCTGTCAATTTACAAAAATACGGCTTTGTTAGAAAATAGACAATATAAGATAGTGTCGCTTTTTACGGTTCAGATACAGAGGAAGGAGAGGCAGCATATGGAATCAAAGATTATTGCAATGGCTGGAAAGGGAGGCGTAGGCAAGACCTCACTGGCGGCATCGATGGTGAAGGTATTGGTATCAGCATTTCCGGACAAGAAGATCCTGGCAATTGATGCGGATCCAGCGGTGGGATTATCGACAGCGCTGGGTGTAGATGTGGAGATTACCATCGATGACATCCGAAAGGAAGTTGTAGCGACAGCAGAAGATGGCGATACCAAGACAGCGGTAGAGCTTTTAGGGGAAGCCAGATACCGGATTATGGATGCGCTGGTGGAACAGGATGGGTATTCATTTATCGCGATCGGCAGACCGGAGGCAGCAGGATGTTACTGTAAGATCAATACGTACCTGAAAGAGGTTATTCGTATCCTGTCATCAAATTTTGATTATATCGTGATTGATGGCGAGGCGGGAATTGAGCAGATTAATCGGAGAGTTATGGAGAAGGTTACGCATCTGGTACTGATTACGGATACCAGTCGCAAAGGTACGCAGGTTGTGCAGACAATCCGTAAAGTGGCAGATGAACTGGTAATGTATGAGCAGGCAGGTGTGATTATTAATCGAGTTCCGATCGAATCTATTGTCCAATATATGGATTTGGGAGATTTGCCGGTACTGTCCGTAATACCATCGGATTCTTCACTGGCAGAGTTTGATCTGAAAGGGGAAAATGTATTCTATCTGTCAGATGATGCAGCAATTGTCAAGGGAGCAAGAGAAGCATTGAAGAAGCTGGGGATACTGTAGCTGTTAAGTTCTGGAGATTAAAAGCGAAGAGGGAACGGGATGAAAGATTTAAAGCATTTGTATTTTTTTGAGAAGTTACTGGATGATGCCAATAACGAACTGGTGCGGGCGGCAAAGGACGAAGGAAGAGTGTGCGTGGGAAGTGTCTGTAGTCTGGTGCCGGAAGTTCTGTTAGAGCTGCCTGGAACATTTACGGTGCGTCTGCGTGCACCGCGAACCGGCTCGATGGAGATGGGAACCTATTATCTGACGAGTTTCCTGTGCGAGTACAGCAGAGCACTGTTAGAGCGAGCAATTGAGGGTGGATATCAGTTTCTGGACTGTCTGATCGCGCCGGATGCGTGTGCGATGATCAACCGTGCAGTGGAAAATATGGAACTGCTTGAGACAATGACAAGCGAGAAATTTTTCTACCAGCATATGGAGGTTCCGATGAAAGCGGATGACAATGGCTTATCCATCTATGTATCAGAATGTAAGAGAAAGATTCTGGCACCATTGCATGAAGTGTACGGCATCGACATTTCCGAAGAAGCACTCAGGAAGGCGGTAGAGAACCATAACAAGGTCTGTGATCTGATCAGCAAGATTGGCGAATTTCGGAAGGAAGAGAATCCGAGAATTACCGGATATGAGTATCATATGATCACGCTGGCATCGTATGTCTGTCCAAAGGATATGCTGGTTGATAAGCTGGAAGAGACGCTGGAAGAGCTGAAGACCAGAGAGCCGGATGCGAAGAAGAACTGGCGGGCGAAGGTCGTTATGGTCGGATCTGAAATTGACGATGTGGATATGATCCGCCTGGTAGAAGAGTCGGGAGCACTCGTGGTGGCTGACCGGTTCTGTTTCGGAGCAATGCCTGGCAGAGAAGTCATCGAATTGAATGACACGGAAGACGTAGTGACGCAGGTATGCAGACATTATATGTATGCCAGTCAGTGTGCACGTTATATGAATTCGGAGAAGATCAACGGCAGACGGGCTTACGTGGATCAGATCGCAAAGGAATACCATGCAGACGGTATTATTTACGAACAGATGAAGTTCTGTGATTATTGGGCATATGAGCGGATGGTTGGTTCGCATGTACTGCGAGAAGAATATGGATATCCGGTGCTGTCGGTTGACAGACCATATGCAATCGGATCTTCCGGACAGCTTCGGACGAGAGTACAGGCATTTGTGGAAAGTATCGAGATCAAGAAGATTCATAAGAAGCAGGGAGGTGCGAAGTAATGGGGAAAAAGATCGGAAGTGAGCACCTCGGAGACCTGTATCAGCCGGGGAAAAAGGTGCGGAAGCGCAGAGAGTGGCGTGGCGTGAAAGATACGCTCTATGATTACAGCAGATGGCTGCACAACATGGGTGTGCTTGGCAAATTCATGATGAATAAAAATAATGTAAAAGCATTTTTACGTTACCGATGGATGGTTAATTATCTGGCGGTACCGATGATGGTAGACCGCCATACAGCCGGACTGAGAGGCAATCATCTGCGAATTGCACATACGGAATATGATCTGGTTGTGGAAGATATTGCGAAGCTGATGCAGAATATGTTCCGCGCGGATAAGAACATTGGTAAGGATGAGGAATTATCGAAGAAGATTGTTATCCTGGATGAAAATGAAATGTCCCATCTGTTATGCGGATTCCCGAATCTGATCGGTCTGGGACGTGAGATTCCGGCAGTCTATGTCAGCGTACTGCTTCAGCAGGATGCCGTGTGTCCGTACATCGATGTGGCACAGGAATACGGCCTGTCCGGTGATGTCTGTCCGATGCCGGAAGCAGAAGCCGGCGTATCGATCGCGGATGACTTCCCGATATTTGGAGCATGCGCAATCCAGTGTAATACTACCTGCGACGGCAGCATGATGGGAAATGGCATTATGGCGAGACGTCTGGAAGGTGAGCATGGCATCCCGTGCTTCCAGTTAGCAGCGCCGATGCGTCATACGGAAGATGGCGTGCAGGAGTATGCGGCTCAGGAGATCCGCAATGCGATCAAGTTCATCGAAGACTGTACCGGAGAGAAATGGGACTGGGATGCGTATTTTGAATGTGCAAAGCGATTCAATGCGGAGACCAGAGAACGTCTGGAATGGCTGGATATGAGCACGACCGAGTATCCGCAGGTAATCGGAGCGAATCTGGCGTTGTATACAGAGACCGTGTACATGGCAATCGGTGGAAAGGTTCCTGCATTTTTAGATGCGGATAAGAAGATCACGAAGCTTGCCATGGATTCCTATAAGAAGAAAGAAATGATCGTGCCGGAGTACCGCCACCGCGCAATTATCTGGGGCGTACAGGCACAGTATTATACAGATTTCCTGCCGTGGCTGCAGAACTGTTGGGGCATTCTGCCACTGGTGGATATGTTGAGTCTGGTATCTACCAGGATGATCTCGGAGGACGATCCGGAACAGGCAATCTACGATATGGCTCATTTGTATGAAAATATGATTATGCGCAACCGTACGCATGGCGGTTACAAGGTACTGCTGGATGACCTCTGGAGATTCTGCGAGCAGTTCAATGCAGATATGGTCATTCTGTGGGAGCATATGAGCTGTAAGGCGCTTGATGGCATGCATGGCATGTTTGAGGAGCAGGCGAGAATACATGGAATCAAATTAATCTGGGCAACACACGATCTGATGGATCCACGAGTTGTGCCGAGAGCAAGTCTCAGACAGGATGTAAACCGTTACATGAGAAGCGTGCTCAGAGAAGAGCCGCTAGATCCGAGTCTGGAAGAGATTGACGACGGAAGTTCATGGTAGGAGGATGAGAGTATGAAATATTATGGAGGATGTGATTCCGGAAGTACCTATACGAAATGTGTGATTCTGGATGAGACTGGTAAAATGGTAGCAGACGTTACGTTAAGAAGCCGGATTAATTCCGTACTCAGTGCACAGGCTGCACTGGATGAGGCAGTGGCACAGGTGCCGGACCTTAAGAGTGCGAAGGATCTTGCTTATCTGGTAGGAACCGGTTATGGAAGAAATAAAGTACCGTTTGCAGATGAAAATATATCCGAGATAAGCTGCCACGCAATGGGCGTGCATGTGGCAGATCCAAGTGTCCGTTCGATCATTGATATCGGCGGTCAGGATGTCAAGGGAATCGCAGTAGATACCGATGGAACGGTATTAAACTTTGCTATGAATGACAAATGCGCAGCCGGAACCGGACGTTTCTTTGAGGCGATGGCAAAGGCATTTGAGATGGATCTGACAGAGTTCTCGAAGCTGGCACTTCGGGCAAAGAATGTGATTCCAATCACGGCACAGTGTACCGTATTTGCTGAGAGCGAGGTCATTTCACTGGTGGGTGAAGGAAAGCCGATGGATGAGATCGCAGCGGGTATTGAGTTATCGGTGGCAAAGAGATGTTTCGTAATGTCCAGGAAAGCAGGAGCCGTAGACCGGATCACATTGACCGGTGGCTGTGCGAAGAATGAAGGATTAAAGGCTGCGATTGAGAAGGTATTGAAACTGAAAGTTATCGATCTTCCGGTAGATCCACAGCTGATCGGAGCAATCGGAGCAGCTGAATTTGCAAGACAAAAGGGAGGCGCAGCATGAAAGAGGCAGGAAAGAAATTAAAAAAGATCTTAGGAATACTGGGAATTGCTTCAGTGCTGTTTTTTGTTGTGACGTTTATCGTATATTTTTTCAATCTGGATATGAAAGCGGCAGCAGCTCTGGAGCCGTATCTGGAGAAATGGCATGACCGTGTGCCAAGGGAGCGGAAGTTATAATGAGATTATATGACGAAGTAATCCATGAGAGCCTGCATCTTCTGGAAACGCAGTCTGGTAAGAAGCTTCGGACAGAAGCGGCAGGTTCCTGGAAAGATATCGGAAAAGAAAGCATGATCCTGCGCAGCGAGATGGCATATGAGCTGGGCGGAGATAATCTTCCTGCGATCGGAAGCCAGATGCTGACAGCAGATGCGGCATTGGTATCCGGAGATGAGATCTGGCTGTACGGAAAAGATCTGCCACAGATCCAGAAAAATACCGCATTTGCCAGATTTGCACTGGTGCGGGTGAAGGAAGATATCATGGGCGAAGGAGATGCCTTATATAATCAGATCCGGAGATTGGAATATACCAAATATCATATGTATCCGGAAGGGTATATGATGCGGATCTCCGCAGCCAGTGAGCGGGAGATGGTAAGAATCGGAAAGGATGCCCTGCGGAAAGGGCTGGATTTTGAAAAGATCGGAAATATGTTCCTCAGAGCTTACCACAAGAACCCGGCGGTAGAAGCTGTTAAGCTGATTTTTCTGACGATGGAGGATTTTCCATACCGGGAGCTGGAACGGCAGGTGAAGAAAGCAGAGCAGATCACCAGAGCAATCGATCATATATTAAAAGATATTGCCATGAACTGCCAGTCCTGTAGCCTGAAACAGATCTGTGATGAGGTAGAAGGTATGCGGGAACTGCATTTCGGAGCAGTTCAGGCACAATAATGATGAGATATTGAATGGGATGAAATGGGTACAAGAAAAAAAGGAGGTATTGTAATGCCGGAATTAAGTAAATCAGTTATCCCGCCGCATATGGGAGACAAAAGACCAAGTGAGAAAATCTTAAAGCTTGGAAGAAAGATTACAGATGTAGCAGCGCATAAGATCAAAGGAGTTACCGTTGATGATGCAGAGTACTGGGGACTGGCAGAGATCGTGACAGATGAGATGGCAGATGTGGCATTGAAGATGAAGCTGCGCCACCACTATAAGATTGAAGAACTGTGGAAACTGAATAAAGTAGAAGAAAAGGATAAAGCACATTTCCAGGAACTGCTGGATGAGATGAGTTACATCGGTCTGCTGGAATATGACTATGGCAATAATTATGATCACAACGGAGCGATTCCCGGACCATCTGACAGAAGATATTGTCTGCCGATGTTTGTACCGGGATCCGCAGAGTTATTTAACATGGAAGAGGGACCGGAGGGCAATAAGCGTCTGCGTGAGCATCCGGCACTGGCAAGCTTCTTTGAGCGCATGACATTTGTTCCGCTGGATGGTATTACGCATATGGTACCGCCGGGCGGAGCCGGTATCGGTATGCATGTAATACCGGTTGAAAAAGCAATCTCTATGGAGAATGGAACCATCGATCTGGAGCATATTTCCTACTGGTTAAAGAAATATGAAGGGCACATCGGTGTAGGACAGTGTTCCTGCCGTGCCAGCCGGAAAGCATTGGATGAAGGCTGTGCGGATGATGAGATGAATTGGTGTATCGGTGTGGGTGACTTTGCAGATTACTGCCGTGAGACAGGAAAAGGTCACGACATTACATACGAAGAAGCAATGGAAATCTTTCGCAAAGCAGAAGATAATGGCTTCGTACATCAAATTACAAATATCGATGGTGAGAATAAGATCTTTGGTATCTGTAACTGTAATGTAAATATCTGTAATGCGCTTCGTACTTCGCAGTTATTTAATACACCGAATATGAGCCGCAGTGCTTATACGGCAAAGGTAGAAAGGGATAAATGTGTTGCCTGTGGTAAGTGTGTGGAATACTGTCCGGCAGGAGCAGTCAAGCTTGGTCAGAAGCTGTGTAAGAAGGACGGAACAGAGGTGGCTTATCCGAAGCATGAATTACCGGATAAGCTGGTATGGGGTAAGGATAAATACGACGAGAATTACCGTGATAATAATCGTATCAACTGTTATGAGACAGGTACTTCGCCATGTAAGGCAGCCTGTCCGGCGCACGTAGCGGTACAGGGATATATCCGCAAAGCAAAAGAAGGTAAGTATCAGGAAGCATTGGCGTTGATTAAGAAAGATAATCCTTTCCCGGCGATCTGTGGACGTGTCTGCAATAAGCGCTGTGAGGCAGCATGTACCAGAGGAACCATCGATCAGGCAGTAGCCATTGATGATATTAAAAAGTTTATCGCAGAACAGGATCTGCATAAAGAGACAAGATATGTACCGCCGGTAGTGATCGCTTCGAACCGTTTGACGGAATGGGATCAAAAGATCGCGGTTATCGGAGCAGGTCCGGCAGGACTTTCCTGTGCATTCTATCTGGCAACCAAGGGATATAAGCCGACCGTATTTGAAAAGAATGCGAGACCTGGAGGTATGATGACATACGGTATCCCATCTTACAAACTGGAAAAAGACGTCATCGAGGCTGAGATTGATGTTCTGAGAGATCTTGGCGTAGAGATCAAATGTGGCGTAGAGATCGGTAAGGATATTACGATTAAGGAACTCCGCAAAGATGGATATCAGGCATTCTATGTAGCAATTGGATGTCAGGATGGTAAAGTACCGCCGATTCCGGGAAGTGATGCAGAAGATATTGAAATCGCAGTTGATTTTCTCCATCGGGCAACTGAAGATCAGACACAGAAGATGTCTGGCAATGTAGTTGTTATCGGTGGCGGTAATGTAGCGGTAGACTGTGCAAGAACAGCAGCAAGATTTGGCGGTGAACATGTGGCTATGTACTGTCTGGAGGATCGTGAGACGATGCCTGCATCTGCAGACGAGATCCGTGAGACGCTGGAAGAAGAAATCGCGATCGAGAACAGCTGGGGACCGAAGGAGATCCAGAAGGATGTCGATGGCAAAGTAAAAGCAGTTGTATTCCAGAAATGCATTTCCGTAAAGGATGCATCCGGCAAGTTCAATCCGCAGTATGATGAGAATGATACGATTACGGTAGCGTGCGATCACCTGATCTTTGCGGTTGGGCAGGGAATCAAGTGGGGAGATCTGCTGGAAGGCACCAAGGTAGAATTTTGGCACGGCAATTATCCGGTGGCAGATCCGCTGACCTATCAGACCGCAGAGCCGGATATCTTCGTGGGCGGAGATGTATATACAGGACCGAAGTTTGTAATTGATGCGATCGAGGCTGGTAAATGTGCAGCAGAATCATTGCACCGTTATGTACATACAGGTGCCAGCATGACCATTGGACGTAACCGCAGAGACTTCCATGAACTGAATAAAGATGATATTATGGTAAATGGATATGACACCATCGGACGTCAGGAAGCAGCGGAAACTGAGAAGGAAGATAAAAAGCATTCATTCCGTGACCTGCGCGGTATGCTGACTGAGGAACAGGTACATCTGGAAGCCGGCAGATGTTTAGGCTGCGGTGCTTCTGTAGTGGATGAGAATAAATGTATCGGCTGTGGCATCTGTACAACCAAGTGTGAATTTGATGCAATTCATTTGCATAGAGATCATCCGGAATGTTCTAAGATGACACGTTCTGAGGATAAATTTAAGGAAATTGGCAAGTATATGGCCGGTCAGGGCGTGAAGACGGCAGCGTCTAAGATTCCTGTGATTAAGAAATATGCAGGATCTGCTGCAAAACAGGCTGGAGCTGCAGCGAAGCTTGCAAAAAAGCAGGCACAGACTGCGGGAAGAAAGCTTAAGGACAGGAAGAAATAAGAGGAAGCACTATGCACGAACTGGGAATTGTCTTTCATATAGTGAAGACAGTAGAGAATATTGCGCTGGAGAATCAGGCAGAGAAGGTAAGAAAAGTAGTACTGCAGATCGGCGAAGTGTCAACGATCATCCCATATTATCTGAAGGACTGCTGGAAATGGAAATGTTCCAAGAGCGAACTGATGGATGGATGTGAGTTGGAGATTGAGACGATTCCTGCGATTACATTCTGTGAGGACTGCGAGGAAACTTATCCGACGGTTCAGCACGGGAAGATATGTCCATATTGTGGCAGTGAACATACTTATCTGGTACAGGGCAATGAACATCAGATTAAAGAAATCGAGGTAAGCGAAGAATGAAAGACTACAAGATTATCGAAGTAAAAAGAAGCATCTTCGAAGACAATGACGCAGATGCAGAAAGACTCCGTCAGGAAATGAAAGGAGAGGGCACATTTCTCCTGAACCTGATGTCATCTCCTGGAGCAGGCAAGACAACAACGCTGAAACGCACAATCGCGATGCTGAAGGACGAGATGAAGATCGGAGTCATGGAAGCAGATATTGACTCGGACGTAGATGCACAGGCAATCTCAGAGACAGGTGTCAGGGCTATTCAGATCCATACCGGTGGTATGTGCCATCTGGATGCGGATATGACGAGACAAGGGGTTCATGAATTTGGCACCGAAGATCTGGATCTGGTAGTGCTGGAAAATGTCGGTAATCTGGTATGTCCGGCAGAATTTGATACCGGAAGTGCAAAGAATGCAATGATCCTTTCGGTGCCGGAAGGTGATGATAAGCCGTTAAAGTACCCACTGATGTTCTCTATCTGTGATGTGGTACTCATTAATAAATGCGATACTCTGTGTGTGTTTGATGATTTCAGCAAGGAGGCCGTAGAAGAACGGATCCATAAGCTGAATCCAAAAGCAGAAGTGATTTTTGTATCAGCAAAGACCGGAGAAGGATTTGAATCCTGGGCTGAATGGCTTAGAAAAGAAGTAAAAGAGTGGCAGAAGTAATGAATTTTTGACCCTGGTATCTATTAAATATGACATTATCGTAAGGCAGATATATGACTCTCGGGCGATACCCCCCAGAAGAGTTATATATCTGCCTTCTTTTTGTCGAAAATTAACTGGCAAATGTTGGTATGCCTGTCACAAAAATTGCATATATTCTTACTACAGCCTTGAAAAGTGCACAGAGAAAGGGAGGGGCGGATGTGAAGAAGAGAAGATATCATGGACAGTCCAGGAAGAGCCGGCTGCTGGCGGTGATGCTTGTTATGGCAATGCTTCTTGGAATGAGTACTATATCGGTCTATGCAGGTGAGCTGACAGGGGATATATCTATGGAACAGGTGGATGTAGATGTGGGGGAAGCTGGGACGCAGAAGGATACGACCGAAAGTACTTCCCAAGAGAAAACGGACAAGGTACAGGAAGAGATGGAACCGTCTGAGGATGATCAGCCTGAAACAGAACAGACAGAAGAGAGCCAGACAGAGGATGTGACGGCATCTCCCCTCATGATGAATCTCCAGCAAAGCACTGTCAGGAAAGTAGTGCCGGAGCATCATAAATATATCCGATATAACGGTAATGACAGCTATACGCTGACATTGGATGTTAAAGGAGCCTATGCTTCCGAAAGTATCAGACCAAAAGTAGATGTCCTGCTTATCATAGATAAGTCCGGGAGTATGGACGAAGAAATCAGAAATGGGTATAAGCGACAGTCTAAGATGGCTGTATTGAAAAATGTAGTATCTGGGACAAATGGTCTTACAGAAGCAATTCTCGGAACCAGATCCACATTGGATGCAAGAATGGCTGTTGTGAGTTATAGCGGAAATAAGAGAGATGGAGCATACAACGATGCCTGGACAGAGCAGGCGTGGACGGACAGCAAAGCAACGATTGATAACAGTGTGAAGAGCATAAGCGCTTATGGCGGTACGAATTGGGAAGCAGGTCTTCGGACAGGGGCAGAGTTGCTTGGAAAATGCAGGTCAGATGCACAGAAAATCGTAGTGTTCCTGTCAGATGGAGAACCAACATTTTATTATAACAGTCGGGGTGATACCGCTGGTAATGGCAGCAGTTATGATTCTGATGCTTACAATCATGCACAGAGCCAGCTCAGACAGATTACCGGATTAAATGCATTTTATACCATTGGATTCGGTTCAGTGTGGGGAAGCGGTAATACCAGAATGTCAGATCTATTGAAGAGCTCCAGTGCATCGGCTACAAAATATTACAAAGCAGCAGACAGTGATCAGTTAGCGGATGCATTTAAAGAAATTGCAGAGAGTATCGAGTATACCTGCCGGGATGTGACGATCACAGATGTACTCAGTGATTATGTGGAATTACCGGATAATAGAATGAATTATACTGTGACAGCAACAAAAGGAGGGGTAACAACGAATATTACCCGGGAGGGAACAGTTCAGGTGCAGTATCATGCGGATACTAAGACTGTTACAGCAGCATTTAAAAGTGGTTTTGTATTAGATAAGGATACCGTGTATGCAGTGAATTTCGAAGTGAAACCGACGCAGAAAGCATATGACGAATATGCTGATCAGAATGGTGTCTATCCGCATACAGGAAGTGCAGGAAGTGATGCACCGGGTAATGCGACAAGTGCAGAAAAGAATGGATTCTACTCCAATGTTAATGAAAAAGTGTCTCTTACCTATACCTATGGTACAGACGGCGCGGCACCAGATACGGATGCATATCAGGAAAAACCGGTTGTGCAGGTATCAGATACACAGATTGCAGTAACTAAGAGATGGGAAAATACGAACCAGAATACAAATCTTCCAGATCAGGTTGTAATTCGGTTATATCAGGATAACGAGCAGACCGAATATCGGACATTAACGCTTAATGCGGAGAATCAGTGGGCGGGAACATTTATCCATGTGGCAAAGGGACATACTTATCGAATCGCAGAAGACGCTGTGGATGGATATGAATCAGAGATTACCGGTGATGCCGAACAAGGATATGCGGTAACCAATACACGGATGCCGTCACTGACTGTTCAGAAAAAAGTGGAAGGAAAGCTTGGAGATAAGACGAAGCAGTTTGAAATAAAGATCCGTCTGGCAGACAAGGATGGGAATCCGGTAACCGGAAGCTACGGAGGAGTGGAATTTGACAGCCATGGCGAAGCGGTAGTTTCGCTTTGTGACGGTGAACAGGTATGCATCGAGAAACTGCCGGTAGGAATCGGCTATCAGGTGACAGAAGTTCTGGCAGATAAGGAAGGATATCAGACATCTTATGAAACATGTGAAGGAACCCTGTCTGCGGATCGAACGGCAACGGTTATTAATCGATATATGGAAGAAATTCCGGATTCCGGTATCCATGACGTTGGCAGCTTTGCGGTGGGCAGTGCACTGGTATTAATGGCGGGCGCAGGCATGTTATGCATCGCATTGATCAGACGACGGAGAAATGATTGAAATGGAAAAGAAACAAAATAATTCACTTTTCGCAGATGTGAAGTGGTTGCTACTGAAAATATTGTTACTGGGAATCATTTTAGCAGTGGTATGGATCTTTCTGCTTGGAATCTGCCGGAACGGCGATGAATCGATGAATCCTGCAATCCGGGCAGGCGATCTGGTAATTTATGATCGGCTCACGCAGGAGTATCACACAGGAGATGTAGTGGTAATTAAGCAGGATGGCGGCAGGCAGATACGAAGAGTGGCAGCAGTGGGGATTATTGCACAATGGGGGAAACCCTGATGCAGCGACGCCGCGTGAAGGAAGAAGTATCTCGGTATGTAAACTTCTATCA
>SKEJ01000756.1_pt1 | contig 19340 bp, 17 predicted proteins | sample 4826721 | NCBI WGS metagenome assembly SKEJ01 (sample SAMN11008812, study PRJNA524170) | human gut metagenome | biome: Human fecal sample; material: Feces; isolation source: fecal sample from pouch patient p31 | host: Homo sapiens | place: Israel: Tel-Aviv | collected 2015-06-02 | reverse complement strand
GCTGATTCAAAACGATATGGCCGAGATGGCGTATAAGCGCATTGAGCCGCACGTATCGGATTACATGGGCACGGTCTTTGAGCTTATATGCAGGCAATACGTGTACGAACTCGCGCGCGCGGGCCAGCTCGATGTGGTTCCGGCGAGTGTCGGGCGCTGGTGGGGGACGGATAATCGCACGCATACGCAGGAAGAAATCGACTTGATTGTTGACGATGGCGAGGGCGCTGCGCTGTTTGCGGAGTGCAAATGGCGCAATGAACCGGTGGGCGAAGACGTGCTGCAAAAGCTCGTACACCGAAGCGAGCTCTTTAGACGGCAACGAAAAAGCTACGTGATCTTCTCGAAGCGTGGCTTTACGCAGGGATGTCGGGATGCTGCGGATAGTAGGGGAGACGTCAAGCTGATCTCGTTTGCCGAGATGTGCGAGCGGGGATAATGAAGCGCGTCCTGATTTGATGCTGGGAATGGGATGTGCTTTCCTTTTGCGACTTTTGGCGGAAAGTGCGTTCCAGATTTCGGCTTCAGAATGGGATGCCGTTTCCGGATCGGCCCTCAGGCGGAAACTACGACCCGGAATTTGGCTCCAAAACGGGATACGCTTTCCCGGTGGTATCTCTAGCGGAAACTGCATCCCGGAATGAGCTCGGAACGGGACACGCTTTCCCATCGGGGCTTCAAACGGAAACCGTGTCCCGGAATCGAGCCTCAGGGTGGGACGCATTTTCCGGTAGAGGCCTGGGACGGAAGGCGTGTCCCAGAATCCGGCTAATCCGATGGCCAGGTGGTTGAGCGAGCGGGCTCCGAGGGTCCATTACTGAAAATTCATTTGTTAAACCTGGCAACCGTGGGTAGAATAAAGTCGACGGCAGCCCAAGGGTGATAGCTGGGCAGCGCCGTTACTTAGTTCAAGGGGTCAATGCCTTAACGGCGTCGACCCCTCTTCTTTTGCTTCGTACGCTGCTTAAGTGCCTCGGAAAGTCCGATAAGCGCCGTGAGGAGCGAGACCAAAGCGGTCAGGAGCTTCACGAAATCAATCAGATCGGTCATGGGCATCACCTCCCGTCGCATGGAGGGCGCTGCCCGGCACATGGAGCTGCCGTCAACAACTGCCATTCTATCAAAGCGCGGTCATAAATACGAATATATGTTCGATAAAAACAGCAACGTGATTCCCTCGAATAGCAGCCTTTCGTAAGGGCGGCAGAAGACGGCGCTGGGCGATTGGGGATAGACGCGCAGGTCTTCGTCACCGAAAGCCCGTTTGATTAACCAGCCCTCTGTAGGTACACTGCATATTGATGGGCCCGGGATGACCGCTGATTCAAGTCACCGGGCCTAAATCTTTTTCATCCATTTGAATAGAGTGGGCGGCGCTCTTGGGGTCGACTGTATGGCGTGTGCCTGGCGCATGGTATTACACCCCGCTTTTGTGTCCGCACGGGCGCCTATCCTTACGGCAATGTAGCCGCTTATGTAACAAGCGGCAGTTGACGGAGAAAGGCCCTGACCGTGCCAGACAAAAAGACGCCGGATATTTCGGCCATCGATACGACGAACTTTGCGCGCCAGATCGTGCTCGACTTTGAGTTTGCGCCGGTGCCAAAGCAGCGCCAGCGCCGCGGACTACGTAACGAGATTATCGAGGTCGGCGCTGTTAAGCTCGATTACCACGGCAACGTGATGGGCGAGTTCTCGCAGTTTGTGCAGACAGAATTTACCGAAGGCGTTGCGTTCCCCGTCCGCGAGCTCACAGGGATATCGGCTGTGGACACTGCGATGGCCGATCCGCTCTATGTGGTGATCAAAAGGCTCAGCGATTGGATCGGTCGCTATTCCGCCCAGGTGGTCTGTTGGAGCGGGGCGGATCGTCGACAGCTTTTGACCGAGTGCCAGACAAAGCACATCGACCTTGCCGCATTTCCTACGGACTGGGCCGATCTGCAGGCGTTTTACACCTCGATCATGGACGTGGGCAGCCACGAGTGCGTCTCTTTGAATGACGCGGCGACGTGGTTTGGCATCGAGTTTGACGAGTCGACGGGTCACGCCCACAGTGCCCTAGCCGACGCGCGCGTGACCGCCAAGTTGCTCAAGCAGGTGATGGACGGGGACTATCGCGTGAGTCCGCGTGCTCAGGAGATCCGCCAGCGGTGGGGGATGGGCGATCGAGCCCAGATGCGCCTTTCCAACAAGTGCCCCGAGCTGGGCGACCTGCTGCTGAAGCTGAAGGCGGAGGGGAGGTAGGGGGCGTTAGCTGTCTGCGTGGCGCGTGCCTGTCGCGTATCGCTGCTCTTCCTGCTGCTCGGCAGGCAGGATGTAGACGTTCTCGGCGTCCACGGCGATCTGCGTGGGGCGGTTGTAGAGGGTATCGATCTCCTTTACGCTCTGCTTGAACGGCGCGACGTCGGGCGTCTTTGCCTGATGGAGCTTCTCGAGGAGTTTCTCAGATTGCCTGTCGTTGAACCTGCCGATGTCCTCTCCTGCACCCTCGAGCGCCTCGTCAATGAGCGTATGTTCGCCCACGGGGGTCTTTGCGATGGCATGCCCTAACAACTTGCCAGCGGATGCAATACCGCCCAGCAGCGCCGAATCGACGGTGTCGGCAGTTCCCGCTTCGAGTGCGTTGTAGCACTCGGTATAGAGTTCGCGGTACGCGAGCGAGTCAGCCTCGATCTTCGCGGCGGCGTCCGCGAGCTTTGCGGGCTCGAAGTTCTGGGCGAGCATGGGTTCGAGGAACAGCGAGAATGCGTGGATGTAGGTGGCAAGCTGGCAGTCTTTGAGGTAGTCGAGCACCTTGTCGAGGCGTCTACTCAAGCCGTCTCGCACCTCGATGAACCCTTTCTTTTTCAGATCCGCCTGCGCCTGCGAGCGGAAGAGTTCCATGTCCTGCGCGGACGACTGCTTGATGTCGAGCACCTTCATATGGGCGTTTGCCATGTAGGTGGCGTTGCCGTAGTTGAGGCCGTAACCGTTGAGGATGTCTGCAAGTGTCTTGAGGTTGCCGCGCATGTTGGCCTTGTCGCGCTGACGCATGTATTCGAACATCTCGTCGACGGACTCCTGGATGGAGTCGAGCTTTTGGTTTATCTGCGCGATTGCGGCTGCCATGAACAACGACGTCGGGTCGTAGGGCACTTGAGTGACGCTTGTGGCGATGTCGCCCTCGACTACGTGGAAGCGCGCCTGTCCAAAGCCCTTGACTGCGTCGCGGTAGCCCCCTGTGAGACCGCTGCCGTCCTTGAACGAGTAGAGTATTGACGGATCGAGTGGGTTTCCAAACTTGTCAGTCGCCTGGAGCAGCGTGGGTACGCTCACCGTGTTAGTGACGGTGCGAAACATCGAGGGGAGCGAGGCGAACGCTACGCCGAGCTGGGGGATTCGGTCGAGCGGGAGCTTGATGGCGCCGGAGACGTCCACCCGCTCCTGGGTGAGTGCGAGGTGGATTTTGGTCGATGCGAGCTGTTTTGCCACAAGTTCCTCTCGGCCGTCGTCCGTCGAGGATTCGATCTCGTTGTCTGCCATAGCGTGCTCCTTGCTTGCGTTGATAGCCGTGGGCATTATCTCACCGTTGGGTGGCCTGCTGGAGCGGGACGGAATGGTAGTGGTTCAAGATTGAGTAGCGAGTTTTGCTCGACACGGTATTCGATTAGCGAACGCCTGCCATGGCTGGCCGCGCGTGCGCTGACGGCGAATAGCATAAATATAGCCTCGGACCGGTCTAAACACTTTTTGTCCGTTACCTCTGTTAACATCTAATAGGTTGAACCGTTTGTATTGCAAAACGATTCGGAGAATACGATGAACTACTTTGACCTCAATGACAAAGGCGCTTCCGATAACGAAAAACGGGCATTCCTTGTAGATGGCGATACCACTGCGATTACGATTCGGATTCCTAAGAATCTAAAAGATTCGGTTGCCGATGCAGCTTCTCTAAAGGGGCTTAGCTTTAGTGCTTATGTACGGACTTGCCTTATGGACAGCCTTATTGAGTCCAAGTAGTTTTGTTTTTGTTTCATTCTAGAGAGGTAGAGCCCAGCGTGTCTGATAACTCCATCAACGTTAACTCGTTCTTTGCTGGTATCGGTGGCTTTGACCTTGGCTTTGAACGCCAAGGTTTTACCAACAGCTTTATTTGTGAGAACAATGATTTCTGCAATGAAGTCCTTGGCTATCACTGGCCCAACGTTCCGAAGTTTGGTGACATTAACGAGCTTCCTTCCGACAGTATTCCGGAGGCTCCTGTTTGGTGTGGCGGGTTTCCTTGTCAGGACATTTCTGTTGCCAGAGGATCCATGTCAAGACTAGGGCTTAAGGGCAGTCGCTCTGGATTGTTCTATCGCTTTGCAGAACTAATCCGTGACCACAAGCCTAAAGTGGTGCTTATCGAGAACGTTGCTGGCCTTTTCAACTCGAATAAGGGCAATGATTTTGGCTGTGTTCTTTCCACGCTCAATGATTTAGGTTATGGCGTTGCTTGGAGACTCTTAAACAGCAGGTATTTTGGAGTGCCACAATCTCGACCCAGGGTGTACCTATGCTGCTGGAGGGACAACCCGGTGGATGCTCTTCGGGTGATGTTTGAGCAAGAGAATCCACGGAAGCCCGGTGCTGCAAGAACGGCTTTTATTACCGAATCAACACCGAGGGGGAAGTATCCCCGGGTGGCAAAAATGGGCTACTGTCTTGCGGCTACCTCAGGTAGGCATACCGGTACCGATTGGAGCCGAACTTACGTTACATGCGAAAATGGCGTTCGCCGACTCACCCCAATTGAATGTGAAAGGCTTCAGGGATTCCCAGACAATTGGACTCGCGTTGACGGTGATAGCGAAGATGCAGACTCGCATCGCTACGCCGCAATTGGCAACGCAGTCTCTGTTCCTGTCATCGAGTGGATTGCAAATCGCATTTCGGGCGTTCTATCTGATGAAAATGAGGGCGATATCGAGCAGACTATTTGTGAGTACAAACCTTTCAGCAAGAACGACTGGGAAGACCTTCCTGATATGAATGAAGTTCACGAAAAACTAATTTGGGGCAAGTCTGGCCTGATGTGGAATGGTAAGTTCATCCTGGCAGAACACCGTGAGTGTAGCTGTAAATCTGTTGATACGACTCTTTACGAAATAGTCGAAAAGGCTCGCGTCAAAGATCGCTATTACCTTACCCCAAATGCTGCTGAAGGTATTCTGAGACGAGTGGACAATAACAATCGACGACTCTTCGAGCCTCTTCGGGATGGGCTTGAGAAGCTTGCCGCTCAGAAAGAGGAAGGCACGCTAAATGAATAAGCCGAAGTTCGCAACCATGAGGCTGGGTAAAGATAGCGTTCAAGACATTAGGGCTATAGATTCGCGTCCGGGAGGTATCCAGGATCCCGCTTACGAATTGACTGTTGTTTGCAAACAGGTGCCGAGGTCGCTTCAACCAGGGACTTTTGCAATTCTATGGCTGGGCTCAGACAACTCTAAAGGTATGCCTACCGAATGGAAGCAGGGTCTCAGGGCGGTTGCCAAATTCAAAGACGTTAAGCTTGGCGAAAAACACAATGATGACTCCTCCCTCACCGTCTCAATTGGCTACATCTTTGGGGTGTCGATAGACAAGATTGATCTTATCGATAACTACGCGACCGCTTATAAGCACTTCTCAATGCTCCCACTTGTTGGACTGAACGACTATTCCAACCAGACTGTTCGCGAAATCGATGAAGGGCCCCGAAGCGATGTCGGTGCGCTAATTGCTGCCTGCGGAAAAGCGTCTATGACTTCACTCAATGATCTGTTTGCTGTCTATCCCGAGCTCGCTGATTTAGTACGCGATAGTTACGATGACACTAATGACGGTGTCCGGGTCAATAAAGAGGCGCTTGGAATTAGTGATAAACCGCGCAACTGGGTTTTCTTCGGTGCACCCGGTACTGGCAAGTCATACCAGCTGAATAAGCTTGCGAAGGATTCCTTTAGACGAGAGAACATCACACGCGTAACGTTCTATCCTGACTATACATATTCGCAGTTCGTTGGATGCTTCAAGCCGGTTACTAGGTATAAAGACAGTTCCGACAAGCCGGTCAGTGAGCTGGCGGCGTACATCTCTTACGAGTTCGTGCCGGGTCCGTTTCTTGAGACATACATTAATGCGGTGCAGAATCCCAATGAGAACTTTCTTCTCATCGTGGAAGAAATCAACCGAGCCAATCCCGCCGCTGTGTTCGGCGATGTATTTCAGTTGCTTGACCGCAATGACAAGGGCCGTAGTGAATACGAGGTGGCGGTTCCAAGAGAGATGCGCGACCACCTCGCGATTTCCCTTTCTGAGTACGCCACCAACGCCCATATCTCGGATCCCGTCGAGCTCCTCAGCGAGCAACGTCGCTTGGAGATGGAGGCCAAGCGGCTCTCGTTGCCACCGAACATGTATATCTGGGCGACTATGAACAGCGCCGACCAGGGTGTCTTTCCCATGGACACCGCCTTCAAGCGCCGCTGGGACTTCCGTTACATGGGAATCGATGAAGGCGAGAATGCTGATGTGGGTGGCAAGGCCTTGAGCGAAATCGAGGTTCCCTGCGGTAAGCGCACTGTCGTGTGGAACAGATTGAGACACGCCATCAACGAATTCATGGCAAGCGATGATCTGAGAATCAACGAAGATAAGCTGCTCGGGCCGTTCTTTATTGCGCCCTCAGCTCTTACGCCCGAGCGCTTCCCTCGTGTTTTCAAGGACAAAGTATTGCTCTATCTCTATGAGGACGCCGGCAAGACGAAGCGCACAAAGATGTTCAAGAAGCAATTCAATACCTATCGAAAGGTATGCGAGGCATTTGACGAGATCGGTGAGGGCATTTTTGGCAGTGGCTTCGATGCGCGCATCGTTTACGACAATGATGCCGACGATGTTGCCGCTGAGGGGTAGCCAAGATGCGTCAGGCATATGTACGCGAACTGAAGCCGTACTCCGTAGCGGCGCTCGCCGGCGAGTTCGGCATGGAATCGTGGCGAGCTTTTCATGTGATTGAAGGGCTGATGGCCCGCGGTATCGTGAGATATCGCACCGACAAGTCCGCTAAGGATACGGATGCCTTTGACGAGGACGGCGCCAAGGACGATGAGCGTTATCAGTTCAACTTCGTTGGAATAGTCATGGTCGCGGGTATTGTGATAATCGCGTACCCAAAGTACTTCAAGGAGGTGGTGCCCTCGCGCGACGAACTGCGCCAGGTCATGCGTCTGCTCAAGCGCGACGCCGGGAGAGCCATCGTGCCCACGCTTTCGGACGATGGCGAGCAGACTGATGACAGGCTCCCGGTGATGTTGGCACTGTTGGAGCTCTATGCTGAGTACGGGGTGTATTCGAACTATGTCGAGGGTCGCGAGCTTAACGGCTCCGGCACCATCGATTGGGGCCGAACAATCAGCAACCATCTTCCTTTGCTTTCTGGTGGCCGCCCGATCTATGTCGAATACGAGACCCGCAAGACGCTGCGTGATGAATCCGACTTCATCACTCGTCTACACCGCGCGGTGCTGACTGAGTGCTCAAGGCAGCTCTTCGATGCTCACGTCGGAGACCTGCTATCCCTTGACGAAGTGGAGCTTTCAGATGAAGAGGTGAGCGATTTCGGCGATTCCGAGACGCTTGAGTGGCGTCTCGAACGTGAACGTGATTCGCAGTTCATCGATTGGAAAGTCGTCGTGCTCGACCTTCTGCGGCGCTACCTGTTGAATCGCGAAAGCACGACGGAGCACGATGAGATCAGCGCGTTGGGCTCATCAAGCTTCTTCCATCTGTGGGAGATGGCATGCAAAACGGCGTTTGGGGACGAGCTCGATTCGAAGCTCGAGAAACTCGGCTTTCCGCTTAAGGGCGAGTGGATTGAGCGCAAGCGAGACACGCTCCTGGGCATCATCGAGTCTCCGAAGTGGGAACAGCGGCGGGACGAGCGCTACGTCGAGTGCGATCCTGTCGCGACTCTTATCCCCGACACCATCGCTTTCGCCACGGACGATGATGGACGCCGCGTGTTCGCGATTTATGACGCGAAGTACTACGTCCCGGAGGTCGCTAGAAAAATTGAGAAGCAGCCCGGACTCGAGCCGGTGACGAAGCAGTTTCTCTACCAATCGGCATACAAGGATTTTGTTCTTGACCACGGTTTCGACTACGTGGTTAACGCGTTTTTGGTGCCAAGCGCAGAGAACGAACTTAAAGAGCTGGCGAGGGTTTCGTTTCCTAAAGTCATGGGTGAGGTGGAGCCGCCGTTTAGCAATTACATCCACATGTGGGCGTTGCCTGCCAGCGCGGTGTTTGAGGCGTATCTGCGAGGCGAGAGAATCGACGCGGAATCCATGAGAAAGATTTGGGAGAACGGAGGATAGTTGGCAGAGCTGAAAGACGATTTCGACTTCAATACACTTGATTCTGACAGGTGGGAAAACCTTTGTTTTGCGCTTGTCCGCGCCAAGAATCCCCTCGTTCGCACGGTCAATGGGCACGGCGGAGATGAGGGAATCGATGCTTATGTAGGTTCGTTTGGGGAACCCGTCGAGATCTATCAATTCAAGTTCTTCAAGAATTCGTTCGGCAAATCCCAGGTTAAACAAGTCAAAGATTCGCTTAATGCCGCTCTTGCCAAACGCCGTGGTTTTAAGTGGATTCTGATGTGCTCAAAGGATCCGACTCCTGCTGCCGTGAGGGCGCTTGACGAATTGAGGGGTGAGCATCCGGATATGGCTATCGAATACCATTTCGCCTCCGAAATCGCGGCAATGCTTATCGAATGCCCTAGGGTGCGCAAGGAGTTTTACCCGAATACGCAGGATTAGCTCGAAGCGATTGCGCTGCAAAGCGGGAATAGACCGATTGACATGATTCGAAACGGGACTAAGCGCCTCAACGATGTTGTTTGCGATGATAGGCTCCAAACGACCGTTGTCACAAACGGCAATACAACAACGATGATTTACACTGCTAAACCTGGTGTAACCGAAGAGATCCCCCTGTTCAACGTGAAGGTAAAGAGCAGGGAAGGGTTTGCCGCGCTCTTGGCGTTGCAGCGCGAAGGAAAACCATTCACGCTCTCATCTAAGGATATCGAGCTCGAACCGTTAATTTCGCTTCCTGATGACGAGGGCGAATGCGTTTCTGTTTCTGCCTTTTCAACACCTGATGAACGTCCTGGCACGCTGCTCATCTATGCGGGAGATGTCAATGCCGGTGCGTCATCCCTCTATGTGACCTTAAAGACGGTGAGACTTGGAACCGAGGTTGGACTAAGGTCAAATGTGGATCAGAAAGAATGCCCCATCAAGATTGAGCTTGAGTACCCCGTTTTTGTTGATGATGAAGCCATGACGGCTTCGGCTTTTCATATTAACCTTACGCCTAGGTTCGAAGGGCATACGATAAAGACCGCCCTTAAAGGCGCACGATTTCTCGCGGAGCTTGCAAAGAGCAGACGGCTTGGCCTCTGTAGACTGTATGGCGACCCAAGCGATGCCTCGTACTGTACGTTGACCGATCTAGACGTTGGCGATACATGGGAAAGCCGGGTTGCCTTCTTTGAAACGCTTCTGCGGGTCTGCCAGTTCTTCGGCATAGATCCAGTTTTAGACGGCTCCATCTACGCTGAGGGGTTCCTTGAAGGACTTGCCTACTTCGCAAAAAAGCTCGATAGGAGGAATCAAAGCTGGTCGGGTACATTGTCATTGACGTTAGTCGATTACGGGAAGGACGCGCTGCGCCAGCCCGATGAGGAATGCTCTTTTGTAATCGAAGAGACCCCATTCATGGACATATGCGGCATCTATTGCGAAGCGCGCGTCCGTTACGTATCAAAAGGTAAGCTGAAAATCTCGGAGAAATCCAATGGTCTTGCCTGGGACATCGTTGGCGAACACACCGTCTATATGGAAAAGGTTCTTCCAGGGTAATCTTTGCAATCATCCCTTTGCGACACGTCCGCGCTCTGAGCCACAAAGGTTTGGGGTGCGGGCTTTCTTTCAGTGGATGCTGAGCTAGATGGGATCGCGTGTACAAAGCCGCACGGAGCGTTGGGCGACGCTGGACTGTGGTGCGATGGAAGCCGACCGGCCTATCTCTAGACCAACACTTCTGTTACCAGACATGGGAAGCGTATTTCTATAATGGAAAGCAAAGAATACAGAATCCTTGTTCTGCGAACTGCCCAAGCCCCGGTATCCCAGTTTTTTGGAGGCTCTAATGGCTAGTAAAATTCCATTCATCTGCGGTGTTCGAGTACAGCGCGGAGCCTTCTTAGGAGGACATGATATCGCTCTATTTAAGAGCGATTCAGCGCAACGTGCTTCGATAATCTTTGGTCATAATGGCTCCGGAAAATCGACTATTGCACGTGAAATTAAGGGCATTAGAGAAGCTAATGGCTCAGGGTATTTTTACGATTCAGATTGTAAAAAGATAGATTTGGACGATGCGGATCGTGCGCGAATAAGAGTTTTCAGCGAAGAGTACATCGAGTCGAAAATACGCATCGATGACGATGGTCTTGAAGCGTTTGCGATGCTTGGTGAACAAGTCGAAGCAGCAGATGAAATCAAGAAAATCGATGAGCAAGTCAATAGTGTTAGTGCCGCAAACGAGAAGCTGACAAAGATAATTGACGGGCTTAAGAACGGCAAAAAGACTCCTGAAGCATTGGAGAAAGAAGCGAAGAAGGCCGCAAGGGACGGCGGATGGGCGTCTAGGGCGGAGGAGGTGGACGGCAGCACCCCGAGTCTCACGGCTAAGCGGTGGGGCGAAATACGTAATTCAGCGTCTGGACAGCCGCGCGAATTTCTGGAAAAACAGTTCAACGACAAGCTGGTGGAATACAGAAGGGCGAGCGATGCTGGTGACAGCCATCTGCCTGGTCTTTCGCCGATAGAGGTAAATCAATACGATGAACAGCGTGTTTTAGAGCTCCTGGAGAAACACGTGGAGAACCCCACGCTCAGCGACCGCGAGAAGCGGATTCTCGGACTTGTTCAAAATGGGCATCAGCATCTGGTTGAGGAGTCGGCTAGGATTTTCTCCAGCCCGGAGACTCGCGCCTGTCCAATGTGCCTACGAGAGATTTCCGCGCAGGAAAAGACCTCGATTGTCAATAGCGTGCGCCAGGTGCTCAGCAAGGAAGTTGACGAATTCAAAGAGGAACTCAGACATGCGCGCTTGCAGGAAATTGTTCAGCAGAGTGTTGCCGACCAGGTGTCGGCCTCGTTGAGGAACGATTTGCTCGAGACTGAGCAAAAGGTAATCAACCTTGTGAAGGACTACAACGACTTGATGGCGGAGAGGGAATCGAACGTATATTCCCCAAAGCACATTGAACCATTGGGACTCTCGGAAGCACTTCGCGAATTGAACGAAGTGGTGAAGCGCGTCAATGAGGAAGTTTCATCGATTAACAAAGCCATCGATGAGAAGGCAGAAATCCATAAGACTCTTCTAGAGCTGAATAATGAGATCGCTGCGGTGGACGCACTTCCAAAGATGGAAGAGAGCGAGAAGGCGTCTGAAGACCTCGCCAAAGCCCAGGAGAACCAAAAGAAAAACGGCAATACCCTTGAGGATCTGTTCCAGCGTAAGGCTGAGCAAGAAGCCAGAATGCAGAACGTGGATATTGCGGTCGACGTGATTAATGCATATCTTGCGAACGTCTATTTCGACACCAAGAAATTCCAACTTCAACCGAATGGCGATAAGTACAAGATTATCTCGAACGGGCATACCGTAAAGCCGACGGACGTCTCGACAGGTGAGAGAAACATCCTTGCCCTCTGTTACTTCTTTTCAGAAAGCGGAAAAGGCAAGGTGAAAAATCATGAGGATGATGATCCGCAATACCTTGTTCTCGATGATCCAATTTCAAGTTTCGACATGGAGAACAGAATAGGGGTCTGTTCGTTGATTAGAGAACGCTTCGAGCATCTTTTGAGGTCAAATGCGGAGAGCCGCATTACGGTTATGACCCATGATGGGAGTGTTGTAGAAGAGCTGGCAAATATATTCTCGGATATAAATGAAACTTCTGGCGGGAAGAAATTCAAGACTAGTCTGTTTGAGCTTAGAGGAAGGTCTTCTGAACCGCGCAACGAGAAAAGCAGCGAATACGTTGTACTGCTTGGGCGTGCATATAAATTTGCCAGTGCTGAGGATGTCGACGCGAGCGAGTCATACGTGATTGGCAACATACTCAGGAGGATTCTCGAGGGATACAGCACTTTCAACTACGGAATAGGAATGTCTCGGCTGTCTCGCGACCCGGACCTGCAGGAGCGCCTCGGTGACCAGCGGCCCTTCCTCGAAGATGCCATGTATCGCCTTGCTCTTAACGATGCCAGCCATATGAAGAATCGCGTAAAGGCGTTCAATCCCACAAACGCCTTTGAACGTTACAGCGACGAGGAGAAAAAAAGATGTGCCCAATGCGTCATGGTCATTCTCGACAAACTTGACCCTGTCCATTTGAGAAAACATCTTGGCAGTTGCGGGATTAGCCGGCGGGAAATTGAGGACCACTTGAAAGAGTGGTCTGGACGATTTGCTCCTGCGGCTGAGTAGTTGCTCACTTGAGTGCTGCTGAATATCGCGATACGGCACCGTCGATATTGCGCTTGGGTGCCGGGGCCGATGCGGGCCCCGGCACCCTTTTGTTGCTAACGGCCTGTCTTGCGACACCGTCGTATGCTGGCCTCGCCTATGTCGGCTCAGACAGTGTCGTGCGCGATTCTGTCCATGGTCGCGTTCGTATGGACCCCCTCGCAGGCAGTGTGTTCAGGGAAGGGTTGGTTATGGTGCCATGCATTATAGATAGAGTTTCATTCTCTTCAATGTAAGCCATGTTTGTGTCAAAAGACATACAAAGAAGCCGGCCAGCGGTTCTATGCCTCCCATTGGCGATACTGGTGGGCTCCAGCCTACACCCCCCCGCAATCCTACGCGTGGCACTCAACAGCTCGTACTCCCTCTGGCTCCACTGGCGCAGCTCGGCCGCGCGCGCGGCGTCGCGGCACAGGTCCAGGAACACCTCGGCTCCCTCGCAGAAGCACTCGCGGGCAAAGGTGCCCGAGCCGCTTGCGATGCACGCGCTGTCGGCGAAGAGCTATCGGCTAGACGATTCGCACGGACAGCGGCTAAAGCGGGCGTGTGATAAATCGATAATTGATGAGAACGAACACGTGTTCGTTGATATGGTAAGATATATGCCAGCGGGAGCGATTTCATTCGATATCGTTCTTGCCGGTACTTTTTTGTTCCGCATGCTGTCGGCGCGGGCTTTGAATTCAGAGAGGGCGATTGCAATGCTATGCGAATTTAAATAGATCTGTAATGCTTGATTAAGATCATGTCTATGTCAAAAGACATACAAAAGTGTTAGTCTTTTGACATGAAACACTTTGATGAAATATTCGAACTGGCGGCAGATGGCTACGGCATCGTGACTGCTGCGCAGGCACGCGAGATTGGCGTAACCACTGGAGAACTGAGCCGATGGTGTGCCACTGGGAAATTGATGCGCCGAGGACATGGGGTGTACAAGCTCACCCAATGGGTTCCGACGCCCCGGGACGTCTTTGCGGAGGCAGTGGCTCTTGTTGGTGACGAGGGTTTCCTGTGGGGCGAATCAGTGCTGTCTATGCACGCACTTGCACTTGTTGATCCTCGTGCCGTGAACGTGGCAACACCAAAGCGTATTCGCCGCAAACTGCCAGCTTGGGTAAAAACAGTGCCCGCTCCAGAGAATGCGAAAACGACGTTCTATGAAGGAATCCCTTCTCAATGCGTTGCCGATGCGATTGAGGCTTGTAAGGGGTCCGTTATGACCGAACGCCTCATCGAGGCAACCAAGCACGCTCAAGCCGAGGGCCTTATTACCTCCAATGAGCATGAGAGACTGATGAAGGAGCTGTCGTGAAGGAAGTCAAGAAGCCAACCAGCAGACGTAACCTTGACATAGCGATAGACCGACTCTGCACTGATTTGGGCGAAGAACCGGGCCGCGTTAAAAGGCTCATTGCGGCCGTTGTTGTTGGACAAATGCTACCCGATGGAGCCGCAAAGGGTGGAAATGCCCTGAAGATTCGCTTTGGGAAGGATGCCACGCGGTTCTCGCGCGACCTCGATACCGCCAGGGCATCCTCACTGAACGATTACATGACGAAGCTTGAAGATTCGCTCACTATGGGCTGGAACGGATTCTCGGGTGCCATTGTTCCGAGGGAGCCCGCATCTCCGAAGGGAATTCCAACTGCTTACGTCATGCGTCCGTTCGAAATCAAGATTGCCTACAATGGTAAATCGTGGATGACGCTGCCGCTTGAGGTCGGTCATAACGAAATCGGCGACGCCGACGATCCCGATATGGTTTCCTCGCCTGAAGCTGCGGCAATATTGAAAGGTCTCGGGTTTCCCGAACCGGGGCCGGTTCCGTGCATGAGGCTCGAGCATCAGATTGCCCAGAAACTTCATGCTGCGAGCAGCCCCGGCAGCGAGCGCGCCCATGATCTGATAGATCTCCAGATTGCAATTTCCAACGGGGAAATTGATTACCTAAAAACTCGAGAGGTCTGTATCAGACTCTTTGCGTATCGTGCGGAGCAGGAGTGGCCTCCAATGATCTCGAGGGGAGTGGGCTGGGACTCACTGTATTTCTCCCAGGCGGAAGGACTTAACGTTTTGCCGACTGTCGATGATGCCGTGGCATGGGCGAACGACTTGATTGCAAAAATCGATTCTGCTCGTTAGTGACACTGCTGAGATCTCTCGCTTACGCCATAGCAATCCCGCGGGCCGCACTCAACAGCTCATACTCCCTCTGGCTCCACTGGCGCAGTTCGACAGTCTCGACGGCATCGCGACACAGGCCCAGGAATACCTCGGCTCCCTCGTAGAAGCACTCACGGGCAAAGTCACCCGAGCCGTCTGCGACGCACATGCCGTCTGCAAACAACTTCCAACTCGACGGCTCGCGCGAGTCGTCTCCAAGCAGCTTGATCTGCAGAACATGTGGGCCGCCAGCGGCACATGGCCCTTCTTCCAACGCCTGCACCGTAAAGCGCATCTGGAGGGACAGAGTATAAAATCCGGAAAAGTGTGGCTGGATGACAAAACAGCACTTAGAAGTCGGTGCTGGATGCGGGATCCTGTGGTCGCCTTCAGCCCTCGCTACTCGTCGTCCTCGTCGTTGGGGTCGCCCTTGAGGGTGTTGATGTCCAGGTACTGGTTATCGTCCTCTTTTTGCTGGGTCTCCGACTCCGCTTGGGTGGGGCCGCGGAACAGCTGGAATCCCTCAAACGCAATGACACCGAGCAGGGCAATGATAATGGCGATAAAGGCAACCTTGACTGCCTGCGGAAATTCCGAGAAACGCAGCGCCTTTTCCTCGGCGTAATAATCGGCGAAGCGCTCTTCGCCCGTGCTTTTGGTATACGCCGGCGCGGACGCGGCCTCCGGGTCATATTCCGGTGCGGGCGTGGCAGCGTACGGATCGTTGAGATAATCGCTCGATGCGGCGCCATAATCCTCGGTCTCGATGCGACCGTTGCCAGCATAGCCATCGGAATAATCGGAATATGCTGCACCGCCCTCATAGTCCGCGGCGCTCGTGTTGGCGGCAAAAAGCGGGTTAACTGGAACATCGAGCGCCGGCATGCCGGTAGAGGTCTCATCCAGATCGGCTGCAGCCCAGGAATCGTAGGCAACCTGATGGGCAACGGGCTCATCGAGCCTTGCGACCGGAGGCTTGCGTGCCGCAGGAACAGGCAACTGCTGGGCGCTGTACATAACGGTGCTGTCGGCCGATTTGCCCTGCGTCGCCGCAGCGAGAAATGCCGCAGTTTCGGACGGGTCGCTTGCGGGGCGGGGAGCGGGCGTGGGCGCCGAAGTGGGTGCGGGCGTAGGCGCTGGCGTCGAAACAGGCGACTGCGCAGGAGTCGGCGCAGATACGGGCTTAGGCGCAAGTGCGGGATTGGGGCTTGACGGGCGAGCCCCGCCGCCCATGAGTTCGTCGGCGGTCCACGGGCGATCATCCATCACGTCGTCAAGGCTCAGCGAAAACAGGTCGTCTTCACCCTCATCGAACATGCGGTGCACATGTCCACCAATTGCCGGAATCAATCCGCGGCCGGTGCATGATGCCTTGCTCAACGCCATTCTGTCCCATCCTTTCGAAATACTAATGACATCGATTATATGGAACTTCCCAAGCGGCTCGGTCTTGGATTCGTGCTTTCCAGAACTCGCGCCCAAAAGGGGAGGGCAATCCAGGCGAGTGCTTACTTGTCGCCGGCCGCCGCCTTGGCCTCATTGAGGTAGCTATAGAAGCTGTACTTGGAGATGCCAAAGAACTCGCAGGCGCGCTCGCTCGACTTGGAAATGAGGAAGGCGCCGCGACGGTCGAGGTAGCCAATGGCACGAATGCGTTCGTCTTTGGTCATGAGTGCCGCGGGCTTGCCCACAAACTGCTCGCACTCGTGCAGCAGGTCCTCGAGCAGGTCGCCGATGTTCTTGGTAATGGGCTCGGGCTCGGTATAGCCCGTGCCGCCGGTGCCGGTGAAAGCGTCGAGCGAGCGCTCAAAAGCCTTCATAAGCGTAATGTCAAAGTTGATGCCCAAAATGCCGACGGGCTTGCCTTCGTCGTTGCGGATAAAGATGGTCGAGGACTTGAGCAGCTTGCCATCGGTGGTTTTGGTGAGGTATGGCTCGCGGTCGTGCACGTCGGTGGTGCCCTCGTGCATGGACTCAAACACAATATGGCTGGGGCCGTCACCCAGTTTGCGCCCGCTGACGTGGCCGTTTTCGATCACTACGATGGAGTGGTCCACGTCCTCGGTCTCCAGATCGTGGACGACGACTTCGCAGTTGGGGCCAAACTGGAGCGCCAGGCCGTGTGCTAGGCGCTTGTAAAACTCAATCTGTGCGGGGGTCATGGGTGCCTTCCTAAAAATTAGTTTGGGCACACTTTGCCATAAACCACACTTGACCGCAAACAAATCCATCAACAAGGCAATTCATGACCGTTCAGCGGCGAAAAAGTACCGATTACGGCAACAAACAATTCGTTAGGTATGCCAATCAAAAAGTGTGATAGAACATTACTAACAAACTTTTTGTTTGGCATCCACATAAAAGTTCAGCCGTGTGAATGGGATCGGGCTGAAACGCGTATGCGGGGGCCGGCAAGAGAGGACTTAAGGAGTTCACCGTATGGCCGATAAGATCCAGTGGGCGAGCAACACGATGCCCAAGAGCGATGACAAGCACTTGGGAATCATGAGTCTCGACCACGTGAAGAAGGCCCGTGCCTTCCACCAGTCGTTCCCCCAGTACACCGTCACTCCGCTTGCCCGCCTGGACGGCCAGGCCGCGCGCCTGGGCCTGTCCAACCTGTGCGTTAAGGACGAGAGCTATCGCTTTGGCCTCAACGCCTTTAAGGTCCTGGGCGGCTCGTTTGCCATGGCCAACTACATTGCCGACGAGACCGGCAAGGACGTTGCCGACTGCACCTTCGATTACCTGACCTCCGATCAGCTTGCCAAGGACTTTGGCCAGGCCACCTTCTTTACCGCCACCGATGGCAACCATGGCCGCGGCGTGGCATGGGCTGCCAACAAGCTGGGCCAGAAGGCCGTCGTGCACATGCCCAAGGGTTCTACCAAGCCCCGCTTCGATAACATCGCCGCCGAGGGCGCCACGGTGACCATCGAAGAGGTCAACTACGACGAGTGCGTGCGCATGGCCGCCGCCGAGGCCGACGCCTGCGAGCGTGGCGTCATCGTTCAGGACACCGCCTGGGAGGGCTACGAGAAGATCCCGTCCTGGATCATGGAGGGTTACGGCACCATGGCTTCCGAGGCTGCCGAGCAGCTGCGCGAGATGGCCATCAACCGCCCGACGCACGTCTTTGTCCAGGCCGGTGTAGGCTCGCTGGCCGGCGCCGTGGTGGGCTACTTCACCAACCTGTATCCCGATAACCCGCCCACCTTTGTCGTGGTCGAGTGCGCTCCGGCCGCCTGCCTGTACAAGGGCGCTGCCGCCGGCGACGGCGACCCGCGCATCGTGGACGGCGACATGCCCTCCATCATGGCCGGCCTGTGCTGTGGCGAGCCCAATATCCTGGGCTGGGATATCCTGCGCAACCACGCTACCGCCTTCGTGTCCTGCCCCGACTGGGTCACCGCTCGCGGCATGCGCACCCTAGGCGCCCCCGAGAAGGGCGACCCGCGCGTCATCTCCGGCGAGTCCGGCGCTGTGACCACCGGCCTGGTCGAGACCCTCATGCTCGATCCCGAGTACGCCGAGCTCAAGGAGCTCATCGGCCTGGACAAGACGAGCTCCGTGCTCTGCTTCTCCACCGAGGGCGACACGGATCCGGATCAGTACCGTCGCATCGTCTGGGAAGGCGAATACCCCACTTGCTAATCGTTGGGGCGGAGTAAATAGGTATCGCTCCGCCACCTCACAGGTAGATTCCTTCGTTTGAAAGGTTATGAACAATGGCTAAAGAACTCGATTTCGACGCTATCAAGGCTGCTGCTGAGTCTCATCGTGCTGATATGACTCGCTTCCTGCGCGCTATGATCTCGCATCCCTCTGAGTCTTGCGAGGAGGGCGAGGTTGTCGCCTGCATCAAGGCCGAGATGGAGAGCCTTGGCTATGACGAGGTCAAGGTCGACGGCCTGGGCAACGTTATGGGCTTTATGGGCGAGGGCGACAAGATCATCGCCATCGACTCCCACATCGACACCGTCGGCATCGGCAACATCGATAACTGGGATGCCGATCCCTATGAGGGCTACGAGACCGACGAGATCATCTACGGCCGCGGCGGCTCCGACCAGGAGGGTGGCATGGCTTCTGCTACCTACGCTGCCAAGATGATGAAGGACATGGGCCTCATCCCCGAGGGCTACAAGATCATGGTCGTCGGTACCGTCCAGGAAGAGGACTGCGACGGCATGTGCTGGCAGTACATCTACAACAAGGACGGCATTAAGCCCGAGTTCGTCATTTCCACCGAGCCCACCGACGGTGGCATCTATCGCGGTCACCGCGGCCGCATGGAGATCCGCGTCGACGTTCACGGCACCTCCTGCCACGGCTCCGCTCCCGACCGCGGCGACAACGCCATCTACAAGATGGCCGACATCATCGCCGACGTCCGCGCTCTCAACAACAACGGCTGCGACGAGTCGACCGACATCAAGGGCCTCGTCAAGATGCTCGACCCCAAGTACAACCCCGAGCACTTCGAGGACGCCCGCTTCCTGGGCCGCGGCACCTGCACCGTCAGCCAGATCTTCTACACCAGCCCC
>SKEJ01000748.1_pt1 | contig 19440 bp, 8 predicted proteins | sample 4826721 | NCBI WGS metagenome assembly SKEJ01 (sample SAMN11008812, study PRJNA524170) | human gut metagenome | biome: Human fecal sample; material: Feces; isolation source: fecal sample from pouch patient p31 | host: Homo sapiens | place: Israel: Tel-Aviv | collected 2015-06-02 | reverse complement strand
GATTCTGCTAACTATGGGCTGTCTAAGGGCTTGAATGCTGACCTACCAGCCTATCTCAATAATAGCCATACCTATCTCGACGTTCGTCATCCTGCTGACAATGCGATTAGACGCAAGATGGTTAGGAAGTGGAAAAATCCCAAGAATGTCTTAAATGGTGGGCGCTATGCTGATATTGTTAAAAAAGGAGGCTTGAAAGACCTTGAAACATGGAGACAAGTTAAAGCTGAAGACCGGCTCCAGGTCTACAATGCTTACCTTGATTATATTCGCTCTCATCTTGTGCTTAATGGGTTTGACAGCTTTTACCAAGAAACCTACAAGCCCCAAGGTGGAGATAAAAAAGACTGAAACCCTTGATAGTGTTCTTGTCGCTAAAAATTTCTATCGTGTAAGGGATGCCTATGCCATCAAGCTCTACGGGCAGGATGAGGGGATGTCCTTTGATGTGTCTGGCCAAAGACTTTTTGGATCAAACATTGCTATTAAGGATGGCCTATTATTTGGCTCAAGTCTTGGAGATTTGACCATTGAGGCTTATTTTCAAGGAGAGGTGTCCTACCTTTTAGAGGCGACCCAGAAGCTCCCAGTGGACAAAAATCGCATAAAAGCTAATCACTATAGTCAGGACATTGTTCTGAATAAGGTTTGGACTAGTTTGGAAGGCCAAGAAACCTCCAACAGTATCATAACTCAGTTTCAGGATAAGACTCTACTCAAGTTGCGGATTAGCTACAACAAAGAGTTTCTTCCCACAAAGATTCAAGGTTTCTACAATAGCCAAACCTTGAATGGCTGGCGGGACCTCTTTTACATAGATTATCCTTATAGTGATCAGGAAGCCTTCAATCAGGCTCAAGATGCCTATATACAACACATCCAGTACATGGAAACTCATCCTGAGGAAGAAGCAGGAGAGTTTGGTTAATAAAGCAAAATCACCTTTATCTCGAGATAAAGGTGATTTGTTTGCGCCTAAGATTTAAGTTTTAGTTTTGATTTGTGGCAACTTCTGGAAAAAGCTTGTCTAAGATTTTTGAAGTGATAGCCTGTCCAGGTCCTTCAGCACAGTAGGTGTGCATATACATAGAAGGGTTAAAGTTGAGCTCGATGCAGGTGCAATGAGGGTTTTCTTTGCTAGCAGGTTGGGTTTCATCTGGAATAATGAGGTCAACCCCACAAGCCCAAGCCCCCATGCTAGTTGCCATAGCTGCAGCTAGTTCTTGGTAAGAGGAATCCATGGTCTCAGTGACATCAATAGAGTCACCACCCGTAGAAATGTTAGAGTTACGACGTAGATTGACCTTTTTCCCTTCTGGGAGAATATCATCAGGTGTATAACCCTGTTGTGTTAACATCAGTTGTTCGATGTCTCCTAGCGCAATGATTTCAAGTGGTGAGCGGTGATCACGTCCTCGCAATGGATTGGCATTTTTCTGAGCGACCAATTCACGAATGGTGTGTTTGCCATCACCGACAACATTGGCAGCGACACGAAGGAGGACAGCCTCACAGCGCCCATCCAGAATGAAGAAACGGTATTCGGTTCCTGGGATAAATTCTTCAACAAGAACAGCTGTATCTTCTGCAAAGGCAATCTCGAGGGCTTTCTTATAGTTATCAAGGCTGGCAGGCTCTTGGAAAATGGAAATGCCCAGACCAAAGTTGGTTGATTTTGGTTTAACTACAATTTGCTTGTCCTTGATAAGAGGATAATAAGCTAGACCTTGTTCCAGACTGGTAAATTCGTCGCCAGCAGGGACAGGGAAACCGGCATCAGCCAGGATTTTTTTGGTCACGGTTTTATTGGCCATGGCAAGAGGTACTACATAGTTGTCTTTTGAGGTCATGTTACCATTTTTGACGTACTCAACATGATCTTTATGCCAGAGTTTAAGGAACTGATCCTGCTCATCTAGGATTTCAAAATGAATCCCTTTTTGAATGGCATCAAAGAGTAGCATCTGAGTAGAAAGCTCCATCTCCTCATAACCCTTAAGAGCATAGTGGGCAGTCCAGTCGTAATCATGATAGGCAAGAGCCTTGTCAAGGGCAAAGTCAGCAAGGGACTTGTCTTTGATATGAGGTAAGAGTTGGGCTGCTAGTGTCTGGCTAGGATCAGCAAAGGCATCTTTAACTTGCTTGACCAAATCTTGATGATAGTCACCTAGGCCAAAATGTTGCACCAGTTGGTCCAGAGCCGTCGTAATGTTTTGAGTTTCAGTTTCAGATGGTAGAGGCTCTAAAGGATGAGAGAGGGCGATTTTTTCATTCAGCACGTGACCTTGAGCAAGAGACTGATCGACATTTTCAGAGGCATCCATCCAGAGGAAGGCTAGAAGGAGTAGGTGTACGGTATCCATGGTAGTTTGGCTAATACCGATACGCTCAAAGGGGTTGAGGTCGAAGTTACGGAATTCCAGATAGGTGATTCCCTTGTCAAGGAAGGAGCGATTAACTTTTTGTCCACGGAAACGAACAGCTGAGTAGAATTCTTTCTCCGCAATCAAATCTCCTTGTTCGATATAGTTTTCGATGGCAGAGACATAATCTTCGAGGCTTGCAAAAGATACTTGGATTTCTTCCTTATTGACATAACCATGATCACTGTTACGGAAGGAACGCACGGGTTCTGGCACTTCTTGGTCGAAGAAGTCTTGCTCAGCAACAGGTGCAGCACCAAAGAGATAGGTAATCACCCAACGGTAGCGCAAATAGTTCTGAGCCAGCTTAAGATAGAGGGCGTTCTTGAAAGCAATCATATCAGTCTGGTTACTTTCTTTGAATAGGGCCTCAACCAAATCTTTCCCTAGTTCCATATTATAGTGGATACCTGAGATAGCTTGTAGTTTGGTTCCGTATTTTTCAGCCAAGTAGTTGCGATAATGGCGTTCGAATTCATTTTCCAGTTGAGCAACTTGGATTTCTTGGGCCTTGATACGAGGTGGCATGGACAAGGGCCAGAGAAGTTCATCTTTACTGATGGAACGTCCAGCTACATCGGTAATGGCTCCAAGAAAACGTCGGGCCTCAGTGGTAGATTTAGCAACTGGTGTGATGAGCTCCATTTGAAACTCACAAAAATCTGTTTGAATATAAGGGTGGAAACTTCGAGCTCCTAGGCAGGAAGGGTGAGGCGTATGTGCTAATTTTCCCTGTCTATCGACACGAAGACTTTCGCGTTCAATTCCAAAGTTAGCTTGAAGGATAGGGCTGGTAGGCTCCAGCTTTTGAAGCAGTTGATTTATAGTCATAGAGTCACCTTTTCATCTAATGTTAGTGTTAGTCTATTATAAATAGGAACAGAAAACAAATTTCTGCTACGTTTGGCTATAATTTACGAACATTTATGATAAGTTTGTGAAAAATGAGCAGGTTTTAGAACGATTTTTTTATCAAACATCGTAAAATGCTTACAAATGTTAGTGAAATGACATTGTACTTGCAATTTTACTCAATTTAACCTATACTAATGACATATATATGAGAACGAAAAAATCCCTAGGGTCTGCCCTCAGGGGCTTTTGTATGCTCTCAAAAGGGTATGACCGTTCTTTTATAGATAAATGATAAGCATAAGACTGTTAGTTTTAAGCTTTGCTCTGCCTAGAGTAGACGATATTTTTCGCCGTGGTCGAGACCATTCTGAACCTATTTGCACTTATTTGAAGCTGCTCACAATTCGACAGTTCGCTCTGCTCAGGAACGATGCTTTCACCGTGATAGATTACAAAATTGGTGTATATCTATCAATGCATGAAACACGCTCTGCATAGAACAGGCGATATTTTTCGCCGTGGCAATAGTTATCTAAATTTGCTCAGTCTTGCTGCAAACAGAGTAAGATACTAACAGTTCGCTCTGCTCAGGCGCGATGCTTTCGCCGTGATGATATTCCTATAACTGCAGAGCGGTTATAGGAAGCGGAGTTATCGAGACTTTGGCTCGATAACTAGTCATGGAACGACTGCGTCGGTCGCTGACGTCCGCCATCACTTAAGAAAGCATCAAAAAAGAAAAAGAATAAAAAACGGAGGTAATTATGTTTCAAACCCTGATCGCCCAGATAAAGGAATACAAGAAACCCTCAATCCTAGCGTCCCTCTTCATGACGCTAGAAGTCATGTTTGAGATTTCCATTCCCTTTGTCATGGCCAATCTTTTGGACAAAGGTGTCCAGCAATCTAACATGTCTAACATTTGGCTCTATGGTGGCCTCATGTTGGTCTGTGCCTTCCTGTCGCTTTTCTGTGGGATGCAGTCGGCACGCTATGCGGCCTTTGCTTCTGCTGGATTTGCCAAGAATCTACGTCAGGCCATTTTCAAAAAGGTTCAAACCTTCTCTTTTGAAAATATCGATAAGTTCTCAGCTGGTGGTTTGGTAACACGTATGATGACTGATGTTACCAACGTGCAGAACTCTTACCAGATGATTATCCGCATCTGTGTGCGCGCACCACTTAATCTGATCTTTGCCATTGCAGCAAGTTTCCTGATTAATGGCGAAATGGCTTGGATTTTCGTTGGTGTGACACTCTTCCTTGGTCTGGTTTTGGCTATTATTACCAAAATCGTTTACCCTCTCTTTACTCAAGTGTTTGAGGCTTATGACAACCTCAACAACAGTATCAAGGAAAATATCACCAACATGCGTGTGGTGAAATCCTATGTTAAAGAGAAAGAAGAGACGGACAAATTCAAGAAGGCCTCACGTCGTATTTACAAGATGTTCATGCGTGCCATTCGTGTGGTTGTCATGTCTAACCCAGCCATGATGTTGTCTATGTATGCATCATTCCTCATGATTTCTTGGTTTGGAGCTCATCTTATCGTTATCGGCAAGCTATCTACAGGTGAATTGACTTCCATGTTCAGTTACACCATGACTATCCTAATCTCACTCATGATGTTCATGATGATCTTTGTCATGTTGTCTATCTCTATGGCCTCTGTAGAGCGTATCAATGAAGTGCTTAATACTGAATCAACCATTGTTTCACCTGAAAATGGCTTGACAGAAGTCGCAGATGGTTCTATCAGTTTTGATCATGTGGATTTCTCATACACAGATGAAAATGGTGATAAGACCCATGTTCTCAAAGATATTACGCTTGATATTAAGTCTGGTGAGGTTATCGGTATTCTTGGTGGAACAGGTTCTGGTAAATCAAGTTTGGTTCAGCTCATTCCTCGTCTTTATGATGTGGAAGCTGGTCATGTCAAGGTTGCCGGTCACGATGTTAAGGACTATGATTTGGATAGCTTACGTAAGCAAGTTGCCATGGTGCTTCAAACCAACGTCCTTTTCTCAGGAACCATTAAGGAAAATATGCGTTGGGGAAATAAACAGGCGACAGATGAGGAAATCATTGAAGCTTGTAAGATTGCCCAAGCCGATGAATTTATTCAAGAGTTTAAGGATGGCTATGACACCAAGATTGAACGTGGTGGAGCCAATGTCTCAGGGGGACAGCGTCAACGTCTCTGTATTGCACGTGCCCTCCTCATGAATCCAAAAATCTTGATTCTTGATGATTCAACATCAGCGGTTGATACCAAGACAGATAGTTTAATTCGTCAAGGTTTCGCATCAAGTCTTAAGGACACCACTAAGATTATCATTGGTCAACGTATTTCATCCATCCAAGATGCAGATCGCATCGTTGTTATGGATGATGGCCGTATCGATGCTATTGGTACCCACGATGAATTGGTGGCTAACAATGCCATTTATCGTGACGTCTACAAGATGCAAACACAAGGGAAAGGAGTAGCAGATGCAGAATAAGAAAAAAGCTAATTGGGGCTCTCTAGCACGTCTTCTACGCTTTTTGTGGCAAGACTACAAACTTTCGCTTTCTATCGCCTTTGTCCTTATTGTGGTTGCTTCCTTGGCAACGGTCAATTTGACGGCTTCTATTCAGTCCTTGGTTGACGTTTATGTTCAACCCATGCTCAAATCTGGTAGCCATGACTTTGGTCCGCTTTTACATTTCTTGACTTCAGTGGCTGTCTTCTGTCTTATCGGTGTGATTGCCAACTATGTGTCATCACTCCTCATGGCGACGATTTCGCAAGATTCTCTGCGTTCCCTTCGTAATCAGCTCTTTGCTCGCATGCAAAAGCTCCCTGTTCGCTACTTTGACACTCACCAACACGGTGACATCATGTCTATCTACACCAACGACATCGATGCCCTCCGTCAGGCTGTTGAGCAGTCTATTCCACAGTTGTTACAAACAGCTATTACCCTTATCGGGGTGACTGTAACCATGCTTACGGTTAGTCCTCTCCTCTTTATCGTGGTCCTAGTCATGGTAGGCATCATGTTTATGGTCATCAAAAATGTATCAGCTAAATCAGGCCGTTACTTCGGTGAACAACAAAAGAATTTAGGGATTGAGAATGGTTTCATCGAGGAAATGATGTCAGGGCAAAAAGTGGTCAAGGCCTTTGTCCACGAAGAAGAGAGCATGGCTGATTTTGACAAGATTAACGAGCAACTCTTTGAATCTTCTTACTTGGCCAACCGCTATGCCAATGTTCTCATGCCAATTCTTGGAAACTTAGGAAATGTTTCCTTTGTTTTGACCGCCTTGGTTGGTGGACTCTTTGCCCTTAATGGTGTTGGTGGTTTGACTATCGGTGGTCTCATGGCCTTCCTACAATTGAACCGTTCCTTCAACGGACCTATTACTCAGGTCTCTCAACAACTGAACTTTGTTCTTATGGCACTTGCAGGTGCTGACCGTATCTTTGACCTCTTGGATGAGCCAGAAGAAGTTGACCAAGGTAAGGTCACTTTGGTCAACTACGAATTGGTAGATGGTCAAATGGTTGTGACAGACAAGAAAACCAATCTCTGGGCTTGGAAACACCCACGTCCAAATGGCGACTACGAATTGGTCGAGTTGGTCGGAAATGTGGTCTTCCAAGACGTTGATTTCTCTTACGATGGTAAGAAACAAATCCTTCATGACGTTAATCTCTATGCAGACAAGGGGCAAAAGGTTGCCTTTGTCGGTGCGACAGGTGCTGGTAAGACGACGATTACCAACTTGATTAACCGTTTCTACGATATCCAATCTGGTGTGATTACCTATGATGGTATTGATGTCAAGCTGATTGAGAAAGATTCTCTTCGTCGCTCACTTGGTATCGTGCTTCAAGATACCCATCTCTTCACGGGAACTATCGCTGAAAATATTGCCTATGGTCGTGCCGATGCGACACGCGAGGAAATTCTTGAAGCTGCCCGCATTGCTAACGTGGATTCCTTTGTGCAACATTTGGACAATGGTTATGACACTGTTCTTACAGATGATGGTGCAGGCTTGTCTAACGGACAACGTCAGCTTATCGCCATTGCGCGTGCTGCCCTTGCCAATGCACCGGTTCTTATCCTTGACGAGGCGACATCCTCTATTGACTCTCGTACTGAAAAAATGGTACAAGAGGGGATGGACCGACTTATGGAAGGACGTACGGTCTTCGTTATTGCCCACCGTCTTTCAACCATTGTCAACTCTGACGTTATCATGGTTATGGACCACGGACGAATCATTGAACGTGGTGACCACGACAGCCTTATGGAACAAGGTGGTACTTACTACCGACTTTATACCGGTGGTCTGGAAATTGATTAAGACTAAAAAAACTCAGGTTTTGCCTGAGTTTTTTTGCATCTGAAGAAAAGGTTTCTTTTGAGACTTTTCTTGCAAAAACGATAGATTTGAGATCTTAAATCTCAACTTCTTCTAAACCTTGTGAGTCTAGACGATAGATCTTTTGGCAGACTTGTCTGAGGTAGTTGACATCATGCGATACCGTCAGAATTGCCCCTGGATAGTTCTCGAAGAGCTGTCGGACTTGGGGTTGCGAGGTGGGTGAAAAATTTCTGGTTGGTTCATCTAAGATAAGGAGCTGAGGGCTTTCTAAGACCAGGTGCAGCAGGAGTAGTTTTCCTTTCTGTCCTCCAGATAAATCAGAGATTGCATGGTTCATTTCATCATGACTAAAGTTGAGGTAAGCGAGATGGGAGCTTATAACTTCTCGTTCAGACTTGTCGCCAGTCTTACTCAAAAACGCTATTGGAGACAAATCCAGTGGCAAGATAGTGTCATAACGTTGAGGCATGTAGCCAATAGTCAGGTCTGTCTTCTGACTAAGTTTTTGGTAGAGATAGTGTAAGAGAGTGGATTTACCGCAGCCGTTATCTCCCACAATACCAATTTTTTCCTGGCCTTTCAAAGAGAGTTTGAGATGGTCAATGGTCAGGTGAGGAGCTATGTTTATCTGCTTTTCATCTAGATTTAAGAGATATTTTCCTTGAGGTAGAGGGTCGATATGAGAGAAGAATAGTTCAATGCTATCTTCTTTTTCAGGCATTTGTGTCATGTCTTGGGCAAGGCGGTCGTAGCGTTTTTCTTGTGAGAGGACTGCCTTCATCTTTTTAGCAAGCAATCGTCCTTGCGTGCTGTCATGCGTATTACGTAGGGTAGTTTGGACATTTTGTTTGATACGACGATGCTTGGCCATGGCTTTGTCATAAGCTTTTTTCTCGGTTTTGGCTTGCTGCATCTGTTGTTGATAGCTATCAGTGCGTTGTTGGCTATAGTTATCATAGTCGAGGTGCTCCACACTGGTCCTCGCCTGTCGACGACGTTTAAGGAGTTCCAGATGGATAATGGTATCCGCTGTCTGGCTTAGTAGGTCCTCGTCATGTGAGATATAGACAATCGTTTTATCAGAGTGCTTGATAAAGTCTTTTAACCAAGTCATAGTAGTCAAGTCCATATCGTTTGAGGGCTCATCAAGAAAAATGACGTCGTGGGGACGAGCTAATTCTCGGATGAGTTGAATTTTGAGTTTCTCACCACCTGATAGAGTGGAGATAAGCTGACTACTAGCAAAACGCTCACTATCAAAATGAAGTTCATCAGCCAGACGATAGAGGGTGGCATAGTCTAGGTCATAAGTGTCCGCAAAGAAGTAGTCGTTAAGGGTTAGAGATTGCAAGCTATCCGAAATCTGTTGGGGAATATAGACCTGTGGGCTATCTGTTTTATTAATAGTTCCCTCGTAAGCCAGATGGTCAAAATGTGCTTTTGGATTGACCAGAAGGGCAAGAAGACTGGATTTTCCATTGCCTTCTTCCCCAATGATGGCGACTTTTTCGCCTAGAGCTATCGTTAGATTTAGATCATGAACAAGTTCACGCAAATCCTTGGTATGTGTTATGGTTAGGTGTTGAATCTGTATCATAGGACCTCCTAGGTCAGAGCGCTTGTGGATATTGTTTCATGGGAAGTAGTTTTTTACTTCAAACAATATCAAAGGTCAAAAAACAGTCCTACCTTATAAGATAGAACTGCCTTGAAACTAGCTAAAAAGCCCTCTAGGAGATAGTGATGGTGTGGACGCAAAAAAGCGTGGATACCATCAACAAGTTTTCTACAGAAAAAGAGCGCAAAAAAGACATGAAAACAATCTATCAAATAAAGCAGGTTTATTGTGAATAGACTTAGTTGTTCATGTCTCCATTTACCTCCGAATGTTACTTGCCTCGATTGTACGCTGTCTAACGGATTTTGTCAAATGAAAATCAAAAATCCAGCCCTCTTAGACCGCCGATGCACCTTATCAATAGTCCCCACCTATGCTATACTAGAAGTAATACTGAAAATGGAGATTATTATGGAAAATAAGTTTGTAAAGAAGCCAACACCTAAGGGGGATAAGACAACAAAAATTGTTTTTATAGGTCTCTTAGTGGCATTGCTTTTTGTAATCGCAGGAACGGCTATCTTTTTTGCTGTGAGTGGTAGCAGTAAGGCTACCAAGGGCTCAGCCTCATCTAGCAAGTCAAGTACAACTGTCTATTCCGGCAGCAATGCAGAAGATCCCTTGTTTAAAATCACCCTGACAACCTTCGGGGATAATAAGGAATTTCTACTCGTGACACCGAATCCTGGTCATGATAGAAACATGTTTAACATTGTGGGGGTAGCTGGTCAATACCTAGTCACTCAAGAGTGCAAGGGTGATGTATCTGGTAAGAAAAATGCCAAGGGTGAAACTCTTTATAAATATGACTACTTTAATATCTATGTGTATGACACGGAAAAACCAAATCAGAAACCTAAACAAATTGACCTTTTGAAATTGGCTAAGAAAGCTGGGGATGAAGATTATTTAAATCAGGCAGGTCTAAGGCTTTTCATGCTTAATGACCAAGCCTACTTACAAATGCCTTTTGGTGCATCGTCAGCTGATTTTGCTTCTAATAAAAAATACCTCAATCTCAAAACTCAAAAAATCGAGGAGATGAATATCTCAGCTAACTCGAATACTTTGGACTCGGAATTGGAGTACGCTAATGTTGATATGCGTAAGACTTTAGAGCCTTTTGGTCTTGAGATGTGGCCAGGTGCAACTAATGGTAAGGATTTTGATAATCCGTCTGGAACACCAATTGCGAGTCTACCTGCTCTTTATTACATTTCTGAAAAAGACAGGAGCCTCAATATGGATAGTACAAACTTTGCCAAAGAGCAAAAGGAAGCTTATGAAGCTGTTAAGACCAAACATGCTAGAATCTATACGCTTCCAAGTAAAATCAATAACGAAACCTGGTTCAATACCTTGCTCCATTGGATGGCACCTGAAGGGCAGGATGCCTACGAGTTACCCGTTAGGGCTTTTAGACCGACTCAGGAAGAAGGTAAAGTCAAGTCCTATCAAGAATTGCAGTCTTGGAATGACAACCATATCAGAAAAAAATAGAGGAAGTCACTTCTGGAACCAATAAGATGATTAACCCAAGTATATGATGCTTGGGTTTTTATTTTTTTGAAAATGTAGTGGGTGACTATTGTCGTGAAAGGCAATTATTAAATTGTATATCAATGGTTTATCGAGGGTGTTACAGAATCGGATGGTTTGTAATAAGAAGGTAAAAATTAGAATTAAAGTGAGAAAATCAGCCAATAAAATGAGTTAAATCCTCTCATAAGTCTAACATCTTCCGTGAAAAACATGAGAAAGTTAGGAATGAAAAGAAAATAAAATAGAAATTTGGAAACGGTATAAAGTAAATAAAATCAAGGGTTTTACACTTGTAAAGGTAAAAAATGAACGAAAGTTGCCGGATAAATTGTCAGACAACTTGATTTTTTTTAAAAAAGTTGCCTTAATCACTTGACCATAAATTGTCAGAATGTTAGAATGTAATAGAATCATGAGTTCAAGTATAGGATTCTTGTATACTCGTGACCTATAACTAACTATTTCATAGAGGGAGACTTGAAATGAAAGACATTTTCAATAGACGCCAACGCTTTTCATTGCGTAAATATTCGTTTGGTGTCGCTTCAGTCTTGCTAGGAACGGCACTCTTTGCTGCTCATACTGCACAGGCTGATGAAGTCACAGCGCCTGACGCTTCTTCATCAAACCCTGGTACATCAGTTGAGGGCGAAAGTTCTTCAGACCTGGTTGAGACGTCTACAGCATCAACAGCTCAAGCAGATCCTACTGCAGCTGTATCTTCAACTGAGGCAACTGCGTCAACATTTAACTTGACGCCAGAAGCATCAACAACAGATAAGGCTGCCGCAGAGACAACTGACAAACAAGCTACAGAAACTGCAAAACCTGAAGCAGCAAAACCAGCTTCAGAGGCTGCAAAACCAACTGAGAAAGCTACTTCAGAAGCAGCAAAACCAGCTGCAGTGGCATCTACAAATGCAGCTAGCAATAACGTTGAAACAACAGCTTCAACAACTGCAGCTTCAAACGCTTCAACTACAGCAGCTAATCGTTCTGCTGCAACAGCAGCTCCAGTAGCTGAAGAAACAGCAGCAGCTGAAACTGCTGCTGCAACTACAAGTCTTAACACACGTGGTTCTGCACGTTTTTATTCTGTTGGATCAGCAGCAGTTCGAAGTGCAACACTTGACCGTGCAGCAACTGATATGACTAACGGTGGAGCTTTGGCAATGAGTCGTAGCCGTCGTAACCGTCGTGCCGCTACAGACCACAATAACGAGCCGGTTGCTGTAGCAACTTTCCTAAAAGACGGTGAAGTTGCTACACCTGATATGACGGATCCTAATGGTGCAAGTGTTGCATCTCAAACTGTACCAGCTGGTTATCAAGCTAAAGAAGGCGACTTCTATACGTATGCTATTTGGGATCTTACTGAATTCAATAAACGTTATAATACAAAATATTATGCACGTGCTTATAAGAGATTTGATGACTCTACCGATACAACTGTTGAATTGCTCGACAAAAACACTGGTAGTGTAGTAGAAACAAGAACTGTTACTGCTTCTAGTGGTGTTCAAAAATTCACGACTACTACGGCAGCGTCTAATAGCCAATTAACTTTCCAAGTAGATTATAAAGCTGGGACTGCTCCAAGTGGTAAAAAAGCAGAACCATTTATTCAAAATGGTTATGAAGTTGGAAAGAGTATCACAGACTTAGTAGCTGCTGGACACAAACTTACAGAAGCAGAGCGAGCACTTTATACTGCGGTTTATAACGCTCGTACTACAACTGATATCATCAACGTTGTTGAACCAGCATACAATGGTCGTACAATTACTGATTCAAATGCTAAAATACCAGTAACAATCAATAAAACAACTTACTATAAAGTAGTTGATAAAAACAACCCTACTTTCAACGCTAATAAAACAGATAAAACTGTTCAAGATTATAAAGAAAATGGTAATGAAGTTGAGTTAGCTCGATATACTCTTAAAGCTGAAGAAGGACAACGTTTCACAGCATCTGGCGAACGTCAATTTGATGGATACAAACTTTACCAAACTGCTGACGCAAATGATACATCAGGTACTGTAAGTCGTCCTTACACCGTTGGTACGAAATTCATGGATGCGGACCGTTACGGTATTAAACGTATCAAAGAAGTTGTTGGAGAAGACGGTTCAGTCGTTATTCGTGTTTACTTGCTAGATCCAAGACAACAAAGCAAACGTTCTGATGGTTCATTAAGTACCGATGGATATATGTTGCTAGCAGAAACTAAGCCAATTAAACCAGGTGAATGGAATTCACAGGACTTAGTTGTTAAAAAATCACCTCTTTACACTATTGCACATACCGTAACTGATGAAAAAACAGGTGCAAAAACAAACTATCCAAACGGTAAAGAAGTTCCATTTGACTTCCAAAAAGCTTCTGGATATGCACCATATCATAGTGTATTCGTGCCATTCTTAGGAGATGGAATTGGACACGGTTCAGCTAACTCACAATTGGAACGTGGGGTAGGAGGTATCGGTACCAACGTTGACTTGCTCAACACTTTGACACCGTACAAACAACCTATTTACTACTATGTCAAACAAAAACCAGTCGAAGTCACTCCAGAAGTTGAAAAACAATTGGAAGGACGTGTACTTGTTGATGGTGAGTTTAGCTTCAAAATTAAAGAAGTACAACCAAATAAATCACTTCCTGCCTATGAAGAAACTGTCACTAACAAAGCTGACGGTAAGGCAACATTTAGTAAATTAACCTTCAACAAAGTTGGTACTTACGATTATACAATTACTGAAATTCCAGGTTCAGATAAAAACGTCGATTACGACGAAATGACTGTTTCGATGACAGTTACTGTAACTGAAAATGCTCAAGGTGATTTGCAAGCTAAAGTTAAATACAGTGCTGAAGGTGGATTCAAATCAAGCGCGGATGATAAGGTCTTCAACAACTACGTTGTCGCTCCAGTTAAGACTAAGTTTGACTTCAGCAAGGCTCTTGCAGGTCGTGAGTTGAAAGCTGGCGAATTCAGCTTTGTATTGAAAGATTCAGATGGTAAGGTCATTCAAACCAAGACAAATACTAAGGCAGGTGTTGTAGCCTTTGATGATTTGACTTTTGAAAACACACAAGTTGGTACACACAAATATACTGTAGAAGAAGTTATCCCAGAAAATAAAGAAACTGGTATGACTTACGACACAATGAAAGCTGAAGTGACCATTACTGTTACTAAGCAAGGTCATGTTCTTAAAGTAACTAACACTCTTCCATCAGACACAGAGTTCAACAATACCTTCACACCTGTTGCTACACAAGCTCAATTCAAGTTCACTAAGAAATTGGAAGGGAAAGAGCTCACGAAGGATGCCTTCACATTTGAATTGGTTGAAAATGGTAATGTCATCCAAACGAAGAAAAATGCGGCTGATGGAACCATCCAATTCGACGCGATTTCTTACGATAAAGAAGGTTCACACACTTATACTGTACGTGAAGTAGCTGGAACAGATACAAACATCGACTACGATGATATGAATGCAGTCGTAAAAGTTAACGTTACGAAAGATGCTGCATCTGGTGTCTTGACTGCTAAGGTTACAATGCCTGAAGATACAGAGTTTAACAACTTTGCAGTAGCTCCAGTTAAGACTCGTTTCGACTTCAGCAAAGCCCTTGCAGGCCGTGAGTTGAAAGAAGGCGAATTCAGCTTTGTATTGAAAGATTCAAATGGTAAGACTCTTCAAACCAAGACCAATACTAAACAAGGTGTTGTAGCCTTTGATGATTTGACCTTTGATAATACTCAAGTTGGTACTCACAAGTACACTGTAGAAGAAGTTATCCCAGAAAATAAAGAAACTGGCATGACTTACGACCCAATGAAAGCTGAAGTAACAATCACTGTTACTAAGGAAGGTCATGTTCTTAAAGCAACAAACACACTTCCTGCAGATACAGAGTTCAACAACACCTTCACACCTGCTGCAGCTCAAGCTCAATTCAAGTTCACTAAACGTCTTGAAGGGAAAGAGCTTACAAAGGATGCCTTCACATTCGAATTGCTTGAAAATGGCAATGTGATCCAAACCAAGAAAAATGCAGCAGATGGATCTATCACATTTGATGCGATTGAATACAACGCTGTAGGTAAACACACTTACACTGTGCGTGAAAAAGCTGGAACAGATACAAACATCGACTACGATTCAATGAATGCAGTCGTAACCGTTAATGTAACGAAAGATGCTGCATCTGGTATCTTGAGCGCAGCTGTTACAATGCCTGAAGACACGGAATTCAACAACTATGTGGTTTCACCAGTTGTGACCAAGTTTGACTTCACTAAGAAGTTGGCTGGTCGTAAATTGGCTGCAGGCGAATTCAGCTTCGTATTGAAAGATGCTGCTGGTCACGAAGTTGAAACAGTGAAAAATGATGCTGACGGTAACGTAACCTTCTCAGAATTGTCATTCGACAATACGAAAGTTGGTACTCATACGTATACAGTAGAAGAAGTGATTCCTGCAAACAAAGAATTCGGAATGACTTACGACCAAATGAAGGCGACTGTTACTGTTGAAGTTGCCAAGAACGGTCACTCATTGACAACTGTTACAAACGTGACATCAACTGGTGGTAAAGATGCCAACGGTAAGGCTACTGATGGTACTGCTGATAAAGAATTCAACAACAAAGTTACTCCTCCAGAAACTCCAGAATTCCAACCAGAAAAATTTGTCGTTTCTAAAGAGAAATATGACATCACTGGTAACAAGTTGATGGATGACGACGATGAGTTGACAAATGAATACACTGAAACAAATGCGGATCCATATGTAGACAAGACAACTAACAACGAACCAGAAAACTTGAATACCAAGACAGTTAAACGTGGTTCTAAATTGGTTTACCAAGTATGGCTTGATACGACTAAATTTACTGAAGCGAACAACATCCAATACGTTGGTGTATCTGATACATACGATGCAGAAAAATTGGACGTTAATGCAGCGGACATCAAAGCATACGATTCAGTAACTGGTGCAGAAGTAACCAATAAATTCGACATCAAAGTTGAAAACGGCACCATCACTGCAACTTCTAAGGAAGCATTTATCAAAGATAAAGTAAACGCTCCTGTTATCGACACAACTAAGTTCGAATTTGGACGTTACTATAAATTTGATATCCCAGCAACTGTGAAAGAATCTGTTAAAGCTGGTGCTGATATTGAAAATACAGCTAACCAAACAGTTCACGTTTACAACCCAGTAAGCAAGACAGTTGAAAAACCTGAAAAACCAACACAAAAACGTGTCAACAGCGTTCCAGTTCCAGTGGAAATGAACTTCACGAAACGTTTGGAAGGTCGTGAACTTCAAGCCAAGGAATTCGAATTCGTATTGAAGAAAGACGGCGTTGAAGTTGAGCGCGTGAAGAATGACGCTGCTGGTAAGATCGTCTTCAAGACTCTTGAATTTGGTCGCGATGATCTTGGTAAGACTTACAACTACACAGTAGAAGAAACTCCTGGTACAGATGCAACTGTCAAATACGACACAATGGTTGCTACTGTTAAAGTGGTTGTTTCACACGATGGTACAGCTAAAGCAATCGTTGCCAACGTAACAGATGCAGCTGATAAAGAATTTAACAACCGTGTAACACCTCCAGAAGAACCTAAGTTCCAACCAGAGAAATACGTTGTTTCTAAAGAGAAATACGATATCACTGGTGACAAGCTCGTTGACGATGATAGAGAGTTGGCAGACAAGTACGCAGATACAAATGCGAACCCATATGCGGACGATGCATCAAACAACGAAGCAGAAAACTTGAATACTAAGACTGTTGAACGTGGTTCTAAATTGGTTTACCAAGTATGGTTGGATACAACTAAATTTGATGCAGCTAACAAGGACAACATCCAAACAGTTGGTATCTCAGATAACTATGATGAAGCTAAATTAAATCTTAATAAAGCTGACATCAAAGCCTATGACTCTGTAACAGGCGCAGAAGTAACAGATAAATTCGATATCGCTGTCAACAACGGTGTGATCACTGCTAACTTGAAAGCTGGCTTCACGAAGTCACTTGGCGATGCAGAAAACACACAAGTCATCGACACAACTAAATTCGCATTTGGACGTTACTACAAGTTCGACATCCCAACAACAGTGAAAGACGATGTGGTAGCTGGTGCGGATATCGAAAATACTGCGGCTCAAGTTGTAAACTACTACAACCCAACGACTAAGAAAGTTGAAAAACCTGAAAAACCAACTGAAAAACGTGTCAACAATGTTCCAATCTCAGTAGAATTTAACTTCACTAAGAAATTGGAAGGTCGCGACCTTAAAGCTGGCGAATTCACATTCGAGTTGAAAGATAGCGACAATGTTGTGATCGCAACGGCAACCAACGACGCAGACGGTAACTTCAAGTTTACTCCAGTGGATTACACAAACAAAGCTGGTAAAACTGTCACTGCCCTTAAATACCAGAAGGGTCAAGAAGGTACTTACACTTACACTGTAACAGAGGTGAAAGGTACAGACTCAACTGTTACTTACGACCCAATGGCTGCAGTTGTAACTGTTAAAGTAAGTCATGATGGTACTGCGAAAGCCTTGATCACAAACGTGACAGATCCTGCCGATAAAGAATTTAACAACCGTGTCACTCCACCAACAGAGCCTAAGTTCCAACCAGAGAAATACGTTGTTTCTAAAGCGAAATTCGATATCACAGGTACGAAGCTCGTTGATGATGATTCTGAATTGACAGATAAATATGGTGAAACAAATACAAACCCATATGTCGATACAACTGCCAACAACGAAGATGAAAACTTGAATACAAAACCAGTTGAACGTGGATCTAAACTTTACTACCAAGTATGGTTGGATACAACTAAGTTTGACGCAAACAACAAAGATAACATCCAAACAGTAGGTATCACAGATAACTACGACAAGGATAAATTGACGGTTAATGCTTCAGAAATCAAGGTTTACGATTCAGTTACTGGTGCAGATGTTACGACTAAATTCGATATCGCTGATAACAATGGTGTTCTGACAGCTAACCTGAAAGCAGGCTTCACGAAGTCACTTGGCGACGCTGAAAACACTCAAATCATTGATACTACTAAGTTCGAATTTGGACGCTACTATAAATTTGATATCCCAGCAACAGTGAAAGACGATGTTGTAGCTGGTGCAGATATCGAAAACAAAGCAGCCCAAGTTGTTAACTACTACAACCCAGTAAGCAAGACTGTTGAAAAACCAAACAAACCAACTGAAAAACGTGTAAATAGTGTTCCAATCTCAGTAGAATTCAACTTCACTAAGAAATTGGAAGGTCGCGACCTTAAAGCTGGCGAATTCACATTCGAGTTGAAAGACAGCGACAATGTTGTAATCGCAACTGCAACCAACGACAAAGCTGGTAAGATCAAGTTCTCTCCAGTTGATTACACAAATAAAGCTGGTGAAACAGTCACTGCCCTTAAATACAAGAAGGGTCAAGAAGGTACCTACAAGTACACTGTAACAGAGGTTAAGGGTACAGATGCAACTGTCACTTACGATGAAATGGTTGCTGTTGTAACCGTTACTGTATCTCATGATGGTACAGCGAAAGCCTTGATCACAAACGTGACAGAACCAGCGGATAAAGAATTTAACAACCGTGTAACACCTCCAGAAGAACCTAAGTTCCAACCAGAGAAATACGTTGTTTCTGAAGAAAAATTCGATATCACAGGTGACAAACTCGTTGATGATGATAAAGAGTTGGCAGACAAGTACGCAGATACCAATGCGAACCCATATGCGGACGATGCATCAAACAACGAAAAACAAAACTTGAATACGAAGACTGTTAAACGTGGCGACAAGTTGGTTTACCAAGTATGGTTGGATACAACTAAATTCGACGCAGCTAACAAGGACAACATCCAATCAGTAGGAATCTCAGATGACTACGATGAAGCGAAGTTGAATCTTGATGCTACTAAGATCAAAGCCTACGATTCAGTAACAGGTGATGATGTTACAGCTAAATTCGATATCACTGTTAACAACGGTGTGATTACTGCAACTCTTAAAGATGGCTTCACTAAGTCACTTGGCGATGCAGAAAACACTCAAGTTATCGACACAACTAAATTCGCCTTCGGACGTTACTACAAGTTTGACATCCCAACAACAGTTAAAGCTGATGTACCTGGTGGTGTGGATATTGAAAATACTGCAGCTCAAGTAGTTAACTACTACAACCCAACAACTAAGAAAGTTGAAAAACCAAGCAAACCAACTGAAAAACGTGTTAACAACGTACCAGTTGAAGTGGAATTCAACTTCACTAAACGTTTGGAAGGTCGTGAGCTTAAAGCTAACGAATTCAGCTTCGTTCTTAAAGATTCAGAAGGTAAGACTCTTGAAACTGTAAGCAATGATGCTTCTGGTAACGTTAAGTTCTCAGCTATGTCATTCAAGAAGGGTGACGAAGGTGTTCACAACTACACAGTAGAAGAAGTTAAAGGAAGCGACGCAACCGTTACATACGACACAATGAAAGCGAATGTAACAGTTACAGTTAAACACGATGGAACAGCTAAAGTTCTTATCG
>SKEJ01000732.1_pt1 | contig 19803 bp, 15 predicted proteins | sample 4826721 | NCBI WGS metagenome assembly SKEJ01 (sample SAMN11008812, study PRJNA524170) | human gut metagenome | biome: Human fecal sample; material: Feces; isolation source: fecal sample from pouch patient p31 | host: Homo sapiens | place: Israel: Tel-Aviv | collected 2015-06-02 | reverse complement strand
CTGAGAAGGTCGTCCAGCAATTCCAATCCATCGGCAGGATTGCCACCGAGATAGGACAGAAAATAGACTCTGCATTCGGCAGCGTCAGCACGGAGAGCCTACGGCACGAGACGGAGGAAGCGACCGACAAAATCAAGGAGATGGGAGACACCACCAAATCCGAGACCGAGAAGATGGACGCAAGCCTCAAGAAGATAGCCGCAGGCGTTACTGCGTACTTTTCCATTCAGAAGTTAGCCGAGTTCGAGAGCAAGGTCATCAGCATCAGAAGCGAGATGGAGAGCCTGCACGTTTCCTTCAAGAACCTCGCAGGCGAGCAGATGGGAAACGAGCTATTCGAGCAACTGAAGGAATACGAGCTGCGCACCCCGATGATTATGAACGACCTCGCACAGGGAGCGCAGACAATGCTCGCCTTCAACATACCAGTGCAGGAGGTCATGGAGCACTTGAAGGCAATCGGTGATATCTCCATGGGCGACAGCGAGAAGTTCAAGAGCCTCACCCTCGCCTTCTCCCAGATGAGCGCAACAGGCAAGCTGATGGGACAGGACTTGCTGCAGATGATTAACGCAGGATTCAACCCATTGCAGGTTATCAGCGAGAAGACAGGCAAGAGCATCGGTGAGCTGAAGGACGAGATGTCCAAGGGAGCCATCAGCACCAAGATGGTGCAGGATGCGTTCCACGCAGCCGCCAGCGAGGGAGGTCAGTTCAACGGAATGCTAGAGCAGCAGAGCAAGACAATGAAGGGTGCGCTCTCCAACCTGGAGGGAGCATGGCAGTACATGCTCAACGACATAGGCGAGGCACAGGAAGGCTTCATCGTTGACAGCATCGACGCAGCGCAGAAGCTCATCGCCAACTACAAGCAGGTGGGACAAATCATCATGGGCTTAATCACCACCTACGGAACATACAGGGCTGCGGTCATGGTGGCGACCGTGGCAGAGAAAGGACACAGCATCACAATGATTGCAGCAAGGGCGCAAATCCTGCTCACGCAGAAGGCACAAGCCTTGCTCAACGCAACGATGCTATCCAACCCATACGTGGCAGCAGCCACGGCACTCGGAGTGCTCATCGGAACATTGGTAGCCTGCCAGGACGGACTGACCGCTGACGAGAGAGCACAGAAATCATTCAACGAAGAAATCGAGGCAGGCAAGCAGAAACAGGAGGAATACAACCAGGAAACAGAAACCGCCATAGAGAACGCCCAAAAGGACGGAACCGCCACAAATGACAGACGCAAGGCACTGAACCTCCTCATACAGCGATACCCTGCCATCATAAGAAAATACATTGACGAAGAGGGACACCTAAAAAACATCGTCAAGCTAAAGCGAGAAATCGCAGAGATAGATGGACAGAAAACAATAAATGGCTACAACCAGCAAGCGTCGCTCAACGAGCGATATGCAGCCATACTGCAAATGGCACGAAGGAGACAACTCCAAAACATAGGCAGCACGAAGAATCCATTCACAGAGCAAGAAAGAAAACAAATCGATGAAGCCAAGGAATACTACTACAAGCAGAACGGATGGACGAGCCGAATAACAGCGAGCCTATCCGACATGATAGGCTTCTACCAGGGCAAGGGACGCAGCTACCGCCAACAGGCTGGGAAGACCGCCACCACCCAACAAGCCAATAAGCTCGCAGAGGGATTCAAGAATCTAAACAACACCCAGCTCAACAACCTCATCAAACAGCTGGAGAAAGGCAAGGCAACAGGCAAGAACGTCACGTTCAAAATGAAGGGATTCGGAAACTACGCCTACAGCCAAAGCGACATATTGAGCATGCTCACAACCGCCCAGGGTATCAAGACAGCCAGGGGCAAGAGCAAGAAGACATACAACGCCAGCGACTGGGACAAACAAGCCAAGGACGCACAGGCGAAACTCGACGAAATGGGAGATGACAAGAAGGGAACCAAGGAGTGGAAGGCGCAAGAAGACCTAATCAAAGAAGCGCAGGAACACAAGGCATCCCGACAAGTCTCCACCCACCAACAGAGAACATCAGCCGCCAAGAAGCAACAAACCGAAGCCGAGAAAGCCGCCAAGGAGCAAGCCAAGGCAGACGAGAAGAAGGCAGAGGAAAACTACAAGTACGAGCAGCAGAGCACCCAGCAGAAGACCGACAACGAGCTACTGCAGGCACAAGCCATCGTGGATGCGATGAAGGAAGGCGAGGCTAAGAAACTCGCCCAGCTCGACATCAACTACAAGAAGGAGCAGGATGCGCTCGACAAGGAAGAGAAGGCATTGCTCCAAGCCAAGATAGACCATGCAAAGACCTTGTGGGAGGCAGACCCGAAGAACGAGAAACGAGGGTTCTATGCCACAGGGCAGCAGAAGAACATAAAGCTGACAGACGAGGAAAAGGCTGGAATCACAGCCAAGCGCACCTCGCTCGACAGCAACACCGCACAACAGAGGGACGACCTGATCAAGGCATTGCTCGAGAAATACGATGACGAGAACGAGAAAGCAGAGAAGACCCGAAAGGCAATCACGGACGATATCGCCCAGCTGACAAAACTGAGGGACGAAGCAGCCAAGCTCGGAGACAAAGACCTCGTCCAGCGTTACGAACACAAGCGAGAGCAGGCAACGAAAGCCCTCGAAGAGAACATACAAAGCGTTTACCTTGAGGAACTGAAGAAGTCCATCGATTGGGACTCGGTCTTCAACAACCTCGACAAGCAGACAACGCAGCAGCTAAAGGACACCCGAAACAAGCTCCTCGCCTACAAGGGAAGCACAGAATACAAGAACGCCACCCCAGAGAACAAGAAGGTCGTGGAGACCGCCATAGGGCAGCTCAATGACGCAATCATCAAGGGAAGCGGCATATTCGGCAACCTCGCAGAGAACTGCAAGGCATACGAGGAAGCGAGCCAAAGATACACCGATGCCTTGAAAGAACTGAACATCGCACTCTCCGAGTTCAGCGACATCGAGGACAGCGATGCATCCGACGAAGCCAAGGAGAAGGCTAAGAAGCGAGTGGATGAAGCTCAGAAGAAGGCTGACGATGCCAAGAAGGACAAGGACACCACCAAGGTGAACCGAGACAAGTCTATCGACACGACAACAAACAATATCATAAGCCTCTCCAACGCAATAACCCTGCTCGGAAGCACCAGCGAGATGAGCCTTTCAGAACTTGGCAGTGTCGCAAGCAATGTCGCAAACGTATTCGGAGAAGCTGGCTCGAAGATAGGAGGCATCATCGGTGCCATTCTTTCATTGCTTGATGCGATACAGAAGCAGGGACTCTTCAAGTTCATCGGCAACATTTTCTCCTCCGTTTTCGGAGCGGTCGGTGGAATTTTCCGAAGCCTCACAGGAAGCAAGCTATTCGGTACCGACACCAGCGTTGAAGACACGATAAACGACCTCACCCAATCCAACAAGGATCTGGAGTCTGCGGTGGACAGGCTGACCGAGATAATGAAGGACAAGGCAGGACAGGAAGCAACCGACACCTACCAAAGGGCGAAGAAGAACCTGGAGGATGCAGAGTCCAACAAGCAACAGATTCTGAAAGCGGCAGCAGGAGCATACAGCAACGGATTTGCAGGCATCGGTGGACATCACTCCGCCAACAAGAAAATCAACGACTCCATGAGCGCATCCGATTGGGCGAGGATTAGCCAAATCACAGGAGTGACCGTCCGAGGTGCTGGTGACTTTTGGAACCTTACCAGCGAGCAGATGGCGAAGGTGGCTGACGAGGCGACCGACCTCTGGTCTAAAATCAAGAACGCAGGAGGATACAAGAACGTGTCCAGCGACATGGACGAGTACATCGAGTACTACAAGAAGCTCATCGACTTGCAGAACGACTACAATGAGGCGGTCACGAACCTATCGTTCGACAGCGCAAAGGATGGATTGAAGGAACTGCTGAAGGACACCACCAAGGGCTTAAAGGACGCAACCAAGCAGGTAAAGGAGTACATGGAGGAAGCAATCCTCAACTACATAACCAAGACGGCACTCGCCCAGGACATGCAGGACTGGTACAAGCAATTCGCTGACGCAATGGCTGACGGCACACTCGACCAAACCGAGAAGAACGCCTTGCAGAAAAAATACGAGGAAACCTACCGCAAGGGAGAGCAGCAGAGGGACAACATGTACGCAGCGGCTGGAATCGACCCATCGGAAGACTACAACCAAAGCAGCACCAGCGCAAGCCTCAGTGGAATGACGCAAGACCAGGGCGAGGAAATGAACGGAAGGCTCACCAGCATACAGGTTGGAGTTACCACCATTTCGGAAGCCATCCAGCAGCAGGCGATGAACAACGCAAGCATCGCACTGAGCGCATCGGCAATCAGAACCAACATGGACGACATGATGGAGATGCAGGTGCAGGCGGTCGGACACTTGGAGAAGATAGAGCGATACACCAGCGAGCTGCCTGCGATGAACCAAAAGCTTGAAAAGATAAGAAAGAACACCGAACACCTTTAATAGGAGAAGCGACAAATGAACAGAATCGGGGAATTATTCATCAACGACATGGACGCATTCGGAATGTGGGGCATTTGCCTAAGCGACTCCTCGCTTTGCACGCTCATCGAGCCAGAGCCACTGAAAGATGCGGTCAGCAACAAGGCGACCACCGAGAACGGAAAGCAGGTCATCAAGGAGCAAGCACCAAAGGTGGACGAGAGGGACATGACACTATTCGTCCAGCTTTACGCACAGAGCCGAGACGAAATGATGCAGAGGCTGATATCGTTCAAGAAGGAGCTAAAGAAGAGGCGCATCAACATACGCACCAAGTTCGAGCCAGACGTGGTGTACCGATGCGACTATAAGAACTGTAAGCAATTCAAGTCATACTTCAAGGGAATGGCGACATTCAGCCTGTTACTGAACGAGCCGAACCCAGCCAACAGGGGCAAGGAGGATACCGACAATTATGAAGATACAGATTTATAACAGGGCGCAAGCCAAGGCATACACCATACCAGTCGGGAGCGGAAGCACCTACGCATGGAAGAAGCAGGAGGAGGAGTACATCAGCGTGAACTTCTCCACCTCCTCCGTCCTTTCGCTCCGAAAGGGATACTACACCAACATCGAGGGACTCGGTCGCTTCGAGGTGGTGGACTTGCCAAAGCCAACTGTATCGAGCAAGGACGCAGGCTACGATTATGAACTGCGACTTGACAGACCCTGGTACAAGTTCAAGAACCGCATCATCTTCTTTAGGATAGGCAGCGTGAACGGAATGCAAGCCAAATGGAGCAACACCGACACGCTGGAGGCGCAAGCCAGCATTCTCACCGACAACCTCTCAAAAATTGGCTACACTTACGGAGGCAAGGAGTACATCGTATTCATCCACGATGACGTGGAGAAGAGGAACGACGCAAAGCTCATAGACTACGACAGCACCACCCTGCTCTCGGCACTTGACAAGATAGCCGAGGCTTTCGACACCGAATGGTGGATAGACAAGAATGAAATCCATTTCGGAAGATGCGAGCAAGGCGACCTGATCATAACGCTGGAGCAGCACAAGGAGCTGAACGGACTGAGTCGAAGCGAGGACAGCGAGCAGCACGGAACCAGGCTCTACGCATTTGGCTCCAGCCGTAACCTCAACCAGAACTACAGGCGCAAGCTGAAGAACCCATTCACGATAGACGGATTCCACAAGCTCTACTCCACCAAGGTGCGATTCACAACAAACAAGCCGAAGACTTTCTACAGCGAGAAGAACCGCATCAAGATAACCAGCTACAGCAAGTACGCTGAGAAGACATACACATTCAAGGTGGTGAGCGGAAGCTACACAAACCCAGCCGCAGGACAGACCGTCTCCTGGAACAGCCCAGTCTTCGAGATAGAGGTGGACAGCATGGTGGACGCAATCGGATTCCAAAACGGAACAGGCGTGCAGTTCATCATCGGGGACGAGACAGGAGGGCAGACGGACGCAAGCAAGACCACCATGGTCAGAGTTGAGCGAGACTACCGCCCGATTTTCTCGTTCAAGGACTTGCAACTACAGAAGAAGGCTATAACCAAGCACACCACCATCACGCTGGCAGACAAGACCGAGGCTGGAATAGAGTTCATCGGCATAGTGGCTGACGGAGACAAGAACATCAACGAAGGAAGGGACTGCTACGGACTGACGGACGAGAAGAAGCAACTCGCAGGTACAAGCCAGCAGGTCACACTCGCCCACCTCGCAATGGCATACGTCAACAAGCTCTATACAGAGCCGATAGACGGACAGGCAGACGTGGCGATACAAGGAGTGGCAGACACCATCCTCCAGTTACCGATAGGAACACCATACATCGACAGCGACCCGAACCTCGACCCAGACGAAGTGACAGATATCGTCAAGACATACGAGGACATCTATCCAAGGGCACTGCTCACCATAACGGAGGTGACGGAGATACCAGCCAAGACAACAGACACCGACACAGGAAACGTCACCTATTGGACTGCCTACCGATTCAAGGCGAAGCTCCCAGATGGCTCTCCCTTCGTTTTCGACAGCATATACGAGACGCAGGAACAGAACAAGCCACTGAGCATCCACTTCGAGAGTGGAAAGCTGAACGGAATGGACTTCGAGGTACACTTCAACCCTGATGCGGACGTGGATGACAAGCAACTCTTCGAGATTACGAGGAACGACACCTACACGCTGGAACTGCCGAACGACACCATGAAGCCAGCGGTCGGGGACAAGCTCTACATGTACAACATGGACATTACCTTCATTGATGACAAATTGGTGGAGGCAGCGGAAATGGAATTGAAGGCTAAGGCTGAGAAGGACATGAAGAAGATGAAGGTGGACAGCGGAACATACGAGGGAACCACGAACCCCGTGGACTTCAAGCGCAAGCAAATCGAACTGACCTACGGAAGCAAGGTGAAACTCGTCGCACCCGAATACTTCGACACCGATGACAAAGCAAGACAGAGCCGCATCATCGGATGGGAACTTGACCTCGAAGACCTCAACCAAGGGACATACACCATCGGTGAGAGCAAGGCATACAGCAACAGCGATAGCCTGGCAAGCACGGTAAGCGAGGTGGTCTATTACAATAGCCAACTGCAGAACACCACCGCCCAGGGCAACATTCCTGCCTACGACAAGCTGATAACCGAACTTCAAAACAAGATGGAGTTCTTGGAGAAAAGGATGGACACAAAGCTGAGCAAGGTCTTCGAGGACAGCGCAAGGCAGCTCATCCAATTCAGCAAGGGCATCACAATCGGTGACTTCATCAGCGGACAATTCGGAAAGGGAGCCAGCATCGACGGAATGGGCAACGCAGAGTTGAACAGCCTCACGATTCGAGAGTTCATCGAGACACCCGAATATAGATGCAACAGAGTAACCATTCAGATAGGCAACCGATGGAGGGCAGCAGGCGGTGGAATCATCAAGGAGGTCATACCCGACACTGACAGCGATGGGAACCAGCTAACGACAGGAACCATCGTCCTCCACCTCCAGGACGGAGAAATAGGCAAGATTGCTGTTGATGACATTTGCCAAGGTATATGGCATGAGGGAATGAACATCGAGGACAACGAGAGCGATGACTACGACGATGGCATAGGCAACTTCAAGTTTGCAGGGTTCTACACCGCATACTTCCGAATCACGGAAATCATCGACACCCAGCACAACAGCAGGGTGCGCTACGCATTGAGACCGAAGAGCGACACATGGCATAGCCAACACCACCCACACGATGCGATGCACTTTGTCGCATACGGCAACTTCAGCGACGAGACAAGGCAGAAGAGCCGATACAGCACGCTGACATACGAGCGATACCTTGCTGGCGTGAACAACTGGGAGTTCACGAAGGAAATGGTAGCCGCCCAATTCGGAGATTTGACGAACCTATCCATTTTCGGACTCAACATGAAAGGGTACTCCGCATACCTCAACAACATATACATGAGCGGAACCATCCAGCAGTTCGAGCAGATGGGAAGGCGAATGTACATCGACCAGAGCCTGGACGGACGGATGGCTGCTGACGAGACGGAGACCGTCACAATCCAGATCCTGGACGGATACATGCAAGACCACACCAGCGAATATACATTCAAGGTGGAGCGAGACACAGGGGATACCGCATCGGATGCGGTCTGGAACGCAATGCCAGAGCACGCCAACTGCGGCTCCTCGTTCCAGATTTCGTTTGCAGACCTCCACATAAGCGAGAGCCACAGCGGAATCAGCACCCTGTTCTACGTCACGGCAGACGATGGAAAGGAAGCCCCGATAACGGAGCCGATAGAATATTAACTTTAAAAGCAATAGGAGAACGAGAATGGCAACAAAGAAAAGGACATTCCAATCGGAGCGAAAGCACACGAGGCTCGACTTCTCGCCATTGGCAATAACCTGCGAGTTGGTCTGCATCACGGCTGACTCGCCAACGGCACAGACAGCCAACACCGCTCTGAACCAGTTCGAGCCAGACCGAGGGATTACACCGACAATCATCAGACCGCAGACCACGGTCAATGACCCCGACGGCATCTACACATCGGGAATCAACAACCACAACCTGGCGAGCGACCAGCACGAGTGGTTTGTGAACGGCACGCCAATCGCCAAGGCTTGGAAGCAGGGAACTGACTACGATATCATCAAGGACGCAACCGAGGACAACGGCAGCTTGAAGATTATGCGCAACATCATCCCTGGTGAAGTTGCGACTCTTTCCTACAGAGGAAAGTTCAACGATTTCAGAACAGGAACCAACTACAACGTGGAAGCCAGCGGAATGGCACTCACCACCACGGACAAGGGAGGCAACAAGATAGCCTGCTCCGTGGACTGCGAGCAAATCACCTACGACCCACTGAAGGACGAGCTGCTCCTTTATGAATACCTGGTCGCTGAGGGTATCGAAAAGGCAGGGCAAAGGGACAAGTTCATCAACGGCAAGAGCTACGAACGCTCGGTCAGCGTGACGCTCACGCAAGGAGACGCAACCATCACCACCCTGCCAACAGGACTGACAATGCGCCTTGTGGAACGAGGCAAGAGCACAGCCCTCACGGCAGGAACGCTCCAGCACCCAGAAATCAAGTCCATAGCATTCCCGAACATCGCCTTCGACTTGCGATTCACATGGAGTCAGGAGTTCGAGGTTCAGTTTGTGGACGCAAGCGGCAACGTTAAGACAAGCTGCGGAATCAGCCTACAAAGGGACATGAGCATCCTCACCCAGCACGACGTGGCGAGAGGAAACGACATCGTGCAAGGACAGCAGCGTTACTTCAACTACGGCATCTTTGCCACAGGCTCGCAACCCATCCAATACCCAGAGCTCTACTACAGCATCAGATGGTGGACGCAGGCAAGAGTTTATGACTCGGTATCCAAAAGCTACAAGTTCGCAGAGAAAATCGAGAGACAGGAAGGTCAGAGCATAGAATGCAGCGTGGACTCCCTCGGCATTGGCTACGAGAAGAACCTTTGCTGGTTCGACGTGGGCATGGACATCGAGGAACGAGACGTGGCTGCAATCATGACAACCGAGGATGAGAGCAGCATCCTCACCGACGAGAACGGCAACATTTATATCATATAGAATGAGATACGCAATAGTCGAGACAGAGAAGGCAGAAGCCAAGGGGCTGAAAGCCAAACACCATCGAACGAACAACACAGGCTCGAAGATGGCAGTGAACGAGAATGAATTGCTGAAGGTGGACAAGAACCCAGAGACAGCGGCAACGCTGCTCGGAGGCAAGCTCCAAGACCTGGAGCAATTCAAGGTTGAACTTCAAAAATGGGACGAATAAGGAATGGCAAACAAAATTAAGGGAGCGTTCACGGTGCGCTTCATCAGAACAGGCGACCAAATCTACGTCGAAAAGACCATCGTGAAATTTGACAAGAACGGCACGGAAAGCGGAGGCTCGCTCTTCCAGGCAATCGATCCGACAAACGGAGGTCTGTCCGTTGATTGGAAGACAAGCATCTACGAGCAGCCAGCACTCAAGATAGGAATCAAGAGCGCAGTCGGCAACCCAGTGACGATAACCGACATCAAGTGGACATACCGAGGGACGCAGCTTGCATTCAACGCAAGTCCTGCCACAACAGGAAACTACGCAGGCTGGAACCTATCCACTGACGGAAAGTTTGCAAAGAAGGAGACAGACGGATTCTGCTACCTCCGAGTGATTGACAACATCGCCAGCACCACCATCGTCTCCAACCAGATCATCGGCTACGAGGTCAGCTACATCAGCAACAACGTGAGAGACACCATAGCAGGAACAGAAGATATCCTCATCCAGCAGGCAGGAGCGGACAGCTACTCAATCAACATCACCACGGCTTGCAGCACGCTGAACGCAACAACCACAAGCACCACCCTCACGGCAACCTACCTCTACGGAGTTAAGCCGATTTCAGACTCCGAGTTTGCCGCAAATTGGAAGCTGGAGTGGTACAAGGATTTCGTCCTCATAGACGGACAGAACGGAAAGACGCTGAAAGTGACGAGGGATGATGTGGATGGCAGCTCAGTATTCAGCGTTAAGCTCCTGCACAAGGAAGGAGACACCTGGGCAGTGAAGGCTGTGGACGCACAGAGAGTGACTGACGATGCCGACGAGTGGACGATTGACGCAGAACCCGATGGAGCAAACCCAGATGCGATATCAAAGACCAGCAACGCCAAGTTTGTACTGAAGCTGAAACAGAACGGCACAGCATACACAGGCAGCACCACCTGGACGTGGGACGTTTACAACGCACTCAACGCAAAGACCTACAGCGGAACAGGAGCGAACGTAACGCTTACAGCGGAAATGGCGAAATGCACGCCAGACGCAAACAACACCGACAAGAGTTATTTTTCAGACGTGGCTGTCGAGGTTTCGGCAGCGTTATCATAAAGAAGGAGACAGAAAATGAGTTATCAAAAAATTACACAGGCGACAATCGCCACGACACTGAGCAATTCAGATTACATCTTCGTGATGGCAGGGGGAACGCTTAAGCGCATCACACTCGACAACCTCAGAGCCATGATGGAGGAGAACCAGCAGCAGTTCCTGGACGAGAACGCATTCTACATCGAGGAGAACACCGCAGCAAGCAAGGGCTCTGCATACTGCGAGACAGGAGGCAGCAGCCTCATGCGACAGATTTGGCTCTCGAAGATTTGCGCCATATTGATGACGCAGGACGGACACTTCACGAAACTCAACCCAGCCGACCACCGATACACTGCGGACGGAGACCAAGTGGTGAAGAACGGAGCCGTGGTGGACGCATACAAGAACGCAGACTGGTTCGGAATGCTTGAAGGCGGTTATTGGAACTACCTGCAAGAGGTAACCATCAGCGGAGTGAAGCATATCCGACACCACATATCGCTCACGCCACTGCCAGGTGGCTGGTTTACGCAGAACATACCAGCAGGCATGTTCAAATGCGTGATTCAGAACGGACAGATGCGAAGCATACCATTTGTGGTACCAAGCGGAGGCAGCAACATCAACCAATTCTTCAACTACGCACAAGCACGAAGCAAGAACCATGGACTTGCAGGCGAGCCATTCCGCAACTTCCTCCTTCAGTACATGATGGGCAAGTACGGATACAGAGACATTCAAAACTTGGCGGCATCCGATGGTACAAAGATTTTCGGCTACGGTTTGGACGGAACAGAGAAGAGCGCATCTTCAACATTGGGTGACGGATTCGCAAGACAGAGAAACATCAAGACAGGAGCCTGCCTCGCTCTTGGATACAGCGACGGAAAGGTGGTGGTCAAGGACGCAGACAACTACGCCTGCCACAGCGTGAACGTGGGAGTATGGGAAAACCCATATGGGCAATATTGGGAAATGGACGGACACCTATGCAGCGTAGGTACCGACGTTTACCAATGGGACGGCAACTTCTTGCCTACAGGAACACCGACAGTGGACAGCTTTGCTGCGGTCAAGCACACCAAGATGACAAGACTCGCAGCCGAAGGTTCAAGCGATGCCGACATCACCCTTATCACCACCAAGGGAGCGCAGCACATGAGCTACGTGCCTACCAAGCAGCATACAGGCATCACCTACGGAGACCACTACTGGTACAATGCAAGTGGACAGCTGTGGAGTGGTGGCGGCGACTCGGACTACGGTGCGGATTGCGGTCTCGCTTCTGCGTCCTCGAGCAACGTCTGGTCGTATGCGGCTGCGGCCCTCTCGGCTCGGCTTGATTTTCATGGTGACCTCACGGAAGTGACATCAGCCGAACTGAAAAGACTCCTTGCAAGTTAAGACAAGGAACAAAACGAGAGAACAAACAAAAAAAACAAACAAGAAAAGATAACTTCAAAGGGGGCGTGGGGGATTTCCCCCACCCGCCAATGATGCCCCAGAATAAAGAAACCCCTCGCCCAAGCTCGTGGCGAGGTAGGCAAAGGAAAAGGACAGCTGTGGATTGGTGGCGGCAACTCGAACAACGGTGCGAATTGCGGTCTCGCTTATGCGAACTCGAACAACGCCTGGTCGAATGCGAATGCGAACATCTCGGCTCGAATTACTTCTACGTTTTCGGAGACGGAAACGAAAAACAAATAAGGACATGAGTACTGCGTCATGGGAAAGTGTCCGCCTTTTCTGAGCCTCGGCAGCTGGTGCATAAGTACAGCCAGTGATGAGCCGAAACAAATCGAACTTGCGCAGGCAACGCCCAGCGACCTGCCCGTGGTGTTAGTAAATCCGAACCGAGGATGGTCGGAAGTTGAAAGCTCTGCACAGAGAGAAGCAAGCCCAACGAGAACAGATACGAGCAACGACTTGATAAAGACGAAAGACAATGCCGAAAAGACAAGGATACATATATGATGACATGTGGCAATGGGAGACCTTGAAGGAATCCGACAGGGTATCGACCAGACGCAAGAAGAACTACGGAGTCAAGAAGCACAGGAAGCAATGGCTCAAAGACCTCGTGGAAGTCCAGGGCATCATCCATGACAGGAAGATGCGCACGGACGAATACAAGCACATGACGCTGAAGAACGGAAAGAAGGAGCGAGACATCAGCAAGCTCAACTTCCACCCGAACCACATCGAGCACCAAAGCCTGGTCTTAGTAAGCCACGACAGAATAGAGCGCACATTAATCTCGCACACTTATGCGTCAAGGATTGGCTACGGACAGATAGCGGCTGCGCTTCAAGTCAAAAGATGGCTGCGAGAGCAAGGGAACGGATGCCTATGGTACGCACAGGGCGACATTTGCCATTATTACGCCAACATCCTGCACCAACTGCTCAGAAGGAACATGGAGCACCTATTCAAGGACAAGGAGTTCATCGACGCATACATGGAGCCGTTCGAGAGGTTCGCCCCAGATGGAAAGGGCATACCGCTGGGCATAAGACCCAGCCAGGACAGCGGCAACATTTCGCTGATGACATTCGACAGGTTCATGAAGGAGGAGGCGAAGGCGCACCTTTATATCCGATACCTCGATGATTTCGTCATATTCGGAAAGACGAAGGGAGAGGTGAAATGGAAGATGAAGAGAGCGATAGCATTCTTGAAGGATCTGGGATTCGAGGCACACGAGCCAAAGATTCGCCCGATAAGCGAGGGCTTGGATTTCCTCGGTTTCGTTTCCTACGAGGGAGGTAACATGTTTTGGAGGAAAAGCGACAAGGTGAGCTGGCTCAAGAGAAGAGCGAAGGTCACGAACAAGCGAAGACTCCGTGAGATAGACGCAGCAGCATGGGGCATGATAAAATGGGGAAACAGACATTGCAAAAGACTTTATAAGATGGAAACAGGAATCAACTTACAAGACCTCGGCATCAAGATGCCAGAGAAGAAGGACAAGAACGGAAAGCGAATCATCGACTCTCCAAAGATTACGACGGCACTCATCCTCAACAAGGAGATAGAGGTCATCGATTGGGTGAAGGACGTGCAGACGAGCTACGGGGCAGGACGATACGCAGTGGAGATTGTCTTCTACGGAAGCAAGCAGAAACTCATCGTGAACAGCCCATCGATGAAGCAGCTCATCGACGCTTTCGACACCAACCACGTGACGAGCTTCAAGACTGTGGTCATTGACAAGGGAGGCTCGCACTTCGAGTTCAGCCAGGTCAAGATTCTCACAATAGATGGCAGACCTGTCGCCAAGCAGAACGACGGCAAGCTGATATACACCGACAACAACGAGGTCGTAGACCTCACCATGTTTAACAACCAAACAAAGTAGGAGGCAGAAAAATGAAACAGCAGTACGGAAACATCAGAAGAACGTTCATGGAGCAGAAGCCAGAGGTGTACGACCGAAAGACACGCATCGCCTACATGGACTTCACAGCGGACACCCAGGAGAAGACCGACAACGCCAGCCAGGACACCGACAAGGCTAAGGGCAAGGAAGAGAAGACCACCATCGAGGGATTCAGCGGCTTTGTCATTCAGACCGACGGCATCATGGACTACGCCCACATCAAGAGCCAGCTCGTGGAGGCGGCATACCCACAGAAGGAAGAGCACGCCCTGGCATTCAATACCATCGACGCATTGCTGAAGAAGGTGGACGGAGTGGAACTGACCGAGGAAGAGAGCCAAGACCTCGCCAACTACAAGGACTTCTCGGAATACCGAGCATTGTGCGCCAACTGCGCCCACGCCATCATCGACAACTTATTCACTTAAAACAAGAGACCCACCATGCAGAAGAAACGAATATTCAAGGGAGCGTTCACCTGCAGGTGGGCTCCTTCGGACGGAGCGGACGGCAAGGATGGAGACCCAGGCAAGGACGGAACAGGAATCAAGTCGGCTGACGTGGTCTTTGTCCTTTCGGCAAGCAACACCAGCGAGCCATCGGACACCGCAGGATGGGTAACCATATTCACCCAGCTCGCAATGAAGGAGAACACCTACGTATGGAGCTGCACCAAGATTGTCCTCACGGACGGAACGAGCAAGTACACAGGCAAGCAATGCCTCGGTGCGAGCAAGGACTTCATAACCATCACCGAGCAATATGCCGTGGGCAGCAGCCCAACCACTGCGCCAACGAGCGGATGGGGAACCACCTACACGCCAACCAAGGAGCTATGGCTGTGGACACGCAACAGAATGGAATGGAAGAACGGAACAGTCACATACACCACACCTTTGTGCGTTAGCTACTTTGGTAAAGACGGAGCGGACGGCAAGGACGGAGACCCAGGAGACGATGGCAACGGCATCAGCTCGCAGACATCGTACTTCATCGCAACCGACAAGAAGAGCGTGGCATCATACAGCTCGGTGAGCGGATGGAGCACCACATTTCCAACGCCAAGCGACCAAAAGCCGTACGTTTGGAAATGCGTGAGAACCATCTACACCAAGAGCGGTACCACCTACTCCACACCAGAGCTCGTCACAACATACCACAGCGGAGATAATGGCAACATCCTGGAGAACGCCAGCTTCACTGACGCAGACAACATGGAAGCGTGGAACGTCAAGAGCCAATACCAGCCACTCAGCGGAAAGACTGCACCGCAGGATCTGGGTAGCATTGACACCAGCAACAAGAAGGACGGACGCAACTCATACCACGACACCTGCAAGGCGACAGGAGTCACCATCACCTGCAAGGAGATGCTCCGTCAGAAGGTACACCACCCAGCAGGAGGCATTCAAAAGCTGGCAGCAGGGCAATGGTACACGCTGAGTTTTTGGGCGAAGGGAAGAACAAAGCCTATTGTCATAAACGAGACGAGCAGCAACTACGGATTCGCAACCAAGGAACTCTACCTCATTGCAGGCAGGACATACACCATAAGGGTAATCGGCAAATGCGACAGCACTGCCGTAGTCAACGGAAAGGAACTGCGCACATACATCTACGCAACCGATTGGAGCGAAGGGAACTCATGCGCAACCAAGAGCACATCGGTAACAGCAATGAGCATGACCTTCACCCCACAGAAGACAGGAGCCTACCGCATATCGAGCTACCAATACGACAACACCGAGCCAAGGACTGGCAAGGTGACCGTCCAGCAGTACGAGATTACCGACCAGGTGGACTTGGTCACCTACATCTACCCGACAGCAGTGGACACAAGCACCAAGATGATTGTGGACGGAATCGAGGTAACAACGCCAAGCGACCTCGGCTACTCATGGAAGCTGACGGACGAGTGGACTCGACACAGCGTGACGTTCAAGACAAAGCAGAACCTCACCACAGAGGAACAGAACTGCCTGTTCAGATTAATGCCAGCCATTAACGAGGAAGGCTACAGAGAGGCGTGGATTTGCATGCCGAAGCTGGAGAGCGGAATGTTCGCAACAGGATTCATCGACGGCATCGATGACCTCCGAGGTATCCCTGGACTCATCGTAAGAACCAGCGAGTGGAGCGCAGGAACCGAGTATCACAACGACGAGAGCCTAACAGGAGGAATCCGATACCTCGACATCGTCACGGTCACCGACAACACCACAGGCAACTTCTCGATGTACCAATGCCGAGTCACCCACACCTCCACCGCAGCCAACGCACCGAACGGAGCGGACTGCAACGAATGGCTGAAGCTGAACCAGATGCGACCGATTTACACGCCACTCATCGTAGCCAAGAACGCAGTCCTCAGATTTGCACAGACAAACCGCATCCTGATCACCAACAGCAAGCAGCAGGTGCAGGGATGCTTTGGAGGGGTCGAGGACGAGACCAACGGATACCCTTTGTGGATAGGTGGAGCGACCGCAGCAGCAGCCAAGTTCAAGGTCAAGTACGGAGGACAGCTGGAGGCAACGGAGGCAAGCATCACCGGCAAGATAAACGCAACGAGCGGAATCTTCAACAACGTATCCATAAACAGCGGAACAATCGGAGGCTTCACCATTAGCGGTAACGGACTAACCAACGAGAAGAACTTCAGCGATGACGCATACATCATCTTGCGAAACGACAACGCTGGAGCCTTTGCAGGAATCGGTGGAAACCTCCTCCCTGCTTCAAGCAGTCTAAGAGCCGTGGCAAGATTCCAGAACGAGAACAAAAACAATTGGTTCAAATACGACAACATGGGACAAAACTATGCCATGATTTTGTCAGCCAAGAACGCAGACAGAAATATCGCCCTCTCCATCTTAGGAGGATGCATAGAAGGCATGGCAATAAAAACCCATGTCGTAACTACCGACAACTACAAAGTCCTGCGAGATGAAGGAATTGTAGCAATTCACAATGAGAAATTTTCGGAAATGACATTCATCCTGCCAGACATGAACTGGTATGACGAGGGACACCAAGTCACTTTGTGCGTTTCCGCAATGTACAGAGGTTACTACTCCTTCTTCATTAAGCCAGGATACTGCTACGACAAAAATGGAAGCAGGAAAGAAACCTTTATTCATTGGCATGGAAACAACTACACAATAAGCAGTTTTAACAATTCGACAGACAGGTTGATGGGATACGACAGCATTACACTTACATACATACCGAGTTGGAACCTTGTCAATGGTTCAGCGGTATTGCAAAGCGGAATGTGGATAGTTTCAGCAGGAACAGCGCAATAACGAAAAAGGAGATAAAAACAATGAAAATCAACTTTGAGAAGGTCGAGGTATTCGCCAACCTCGCAAAGACAAAGGCGACAATTATGAACATCAAGGAAGGGTTTGCGGACGCAATCTACACCCAGGGGCAAGGCATCGCCTGCCACGCCCTCGCCTTGAAGATTTACAACAGCAAGGGAGAGGAGGAGTACGATGACAAGGAAGTGCAGCTCATCGGTGTTTGCTCCGAGCTTTGCAGCCCAGCGGTCATGGACGGCATCAAGTCGATGATAGAGAAGGGCAAGCAGGAGGGACAGCCATGAGCGCAGACATCCTACAGGCAATAGCCACAGGACTCGTAACCATTCTCGGATTCTTCATGTTCTACGACAGCAAGAAGCGAACCGAGGCAGCGAAGGCATCGCAGGAGGAAGCGAAGGCAACCGCCCAATACGCAAGCGGTTGGAAAGACCTCTGCGAGAAGAAGGACAGCGAGCTGAAGGCAAAGGACGAGAAGATAGACAGCCTCTACGACGTGCTAAACCAGCACCGAGCCACCGAGGACAAGCTGAAGGACGAGAACATGGAACTGAGGCTACAACTCCAGGAGGCAAGCTGGAACCGATGCGTCCGCAACGGATGCGTCAACCGAGACCCACCGAGGGAGAGGAAACAGGTCGAGAGAGAATACCAGGAGGGAATAAAGAAATGAGAGCAAGCCAATATTTAGCGAAGCTCATACAAACCAACAGCGGAGCATCCAGCAAGGCGTTCTTTTTGGTGAGCGTCACCATCATCGGATGCCTCCTGCTGCTGGTGGTGGGATTCGTCCTGCTTTACGAGGTGCTGACAACGAACACCATCCACACGGACTTGATGGGGCTGGCAGCGGTCATCGGGGCGATAGGTTCCCTGTTCGCCACGGCAGGAATCACAAAAGCATTCGGGGAACGAAACGAGACAAACAACAACAATTCAAACAAGCAAGAGGAGACATAAGCAATGGCAGACGTTAAGAAGTTCGAGCCTTTCGTCCTCAAATGGGAGGGAGGCGCAAAGTACACAAACAGCAAGATAGACCGAGGTGGAGCCACCAAGTACGGAATCACCATCGCCACCTGGCGCACCGTAGGGTATGACAAGAACGGAGACGGCAAGATAGACGAGAAGGACGTGAAGCTCATCACCGAGGAAGACTTCAAGAAGGTTCTCAAAAAGAACTTTTGGGACACGTGGAAGGCTGACCAGATCAAGAACCAAAAGGTAGCCGAGATTTTGGTGGACTGGCTGTGGGCGAGCGGAAAATGGGGAATCATCAAGCCCCAACAACTGCTCGGGGTGAAAGCGGACGGCATCGTCGGCAAGCAGACACTCGCAGCCGTGAACGGCTACCCGAACCAACGCCAGCTCTTCGATATCATCAAGAACTCAAGAAAGGCGTTCATCGACAAGGTCATCAAGAACGACCCACGCCAGATAGCCCACAAGAATGGATGGCTCAACAGAATCAACAGCATAACATTCGAGGATTAGACAATGACAAGAGAACGACAGAAGAACCTTTGCATCCTGCTCATCATTTGCATCGCAATGCTGCTGCTCGCAGGATGCGCCACCAAGAAGAAGGCGACGGCAGAAACAACCAGCACCATCGAGACAAGCAAGGTGGAGCGAGAGAAGGACAGCACCATCACCGAGACCCACGACACTACCAAGGTCACCGAGAGGCTGGTACCCATTGAGGTGGAGATACCAGCAGCCAGCAAGGAGCGCACCACCCACGACACCACATCGGTGCTGGAGACAGACCTATACAAGTCCACCGCATCATGGAAGGACGGAGTCCTGCACCACACGCTGGAGGCGAAGCCAGGAGCCAAGGTGAAGGGAACGGCTGCGGTCAGAGACACCACCAAGAGCAGCTCCACGAGGAACGAGAACAAAAACACGAGGAACTCCTCTACAGATTACAAGAACCAGCAGGACAACACCAAGGAAGTCACCAAGACGGACACAACACCCAGCTGGGCTGGATGGCTGACGGCAGGTGTAATAATAGGTATAGCAGCGACCCTCGCCATCCTTTACCGATACCGAAAGCGAGGAAAGAAGTAAGGAAAGAAAAAGCAAGTGAGGAAAGACCTCTCCACCAAGGCGTGGAAGGGTCTTTTTTTTTTTTAACTTTCTTTATATAAGGGATTGATTTTCT
>SKEJ01000730.1_pt1 | contig 19843 bp, 13 predicted proteins | sample 4826721 | NCBI WGS metagenome assembly SKEJ01 (sample SAMN11008812, study PRJNA524170) | human gut metagenome | biome: Human fecal sample; material: Feces; isolation source: fecal sample from pouch patient p31 | host: Homo sapiens | place: Israel: Tel-Aviv | collected 2015-06-02 | reverse complement strand
TTGTTTATTGGCGGCTTTATCGCATGGATCTGCTTTATGATCTTTGTGGGCTGGATCACCAGCCGTGGCAAAAATGAGGGCAGCAGCTTCCTGACCGGCGGCGGCAACCTCGGCTTCTTCCTGATCTTCTGCACCGTGGGTGCTACCATGATCGGCACCGGTTCTTCCATGGGCGCCATCGGCAACGGCTTCAACCACGGTTGGGGCGGCGCCATCTACGGCCTGGGCGCATCGGCAGGTATCCTTTCCATGCTGCTGTTCACCAAGGCAAAGAACAAGGGCTTCCTGACCATGTCTGAGGAAGCACAGTATTACTACGGCGGCAAAAAGATCATCCGCCAGGTCATGGGCTTCATGATGTTCGTCATCGAGATCATCTGGCTGGGCAACCACCTGAACGGCGGTGCCAAGTACCTGGCTTACGTCACCCAGCTGCCGGACGTTACCTGTAAGATCATCACCGTTCTGGGCTTCGGCATCTACGTGTTCATCGGCGGCTACATGGCCGTTGTTACCACCGACGCTGTCCAGTTCATCGCCATCCTCATCGGCTTCCTGACCATCGCTATCCGTGCCATCCCCCTGGCAGGCGGCTATCAGAACGTGGTGGATACCTTCACCGCTGCTGGCAAGCCCGGCGCAATGACCTTCTACGGCCTGGGCTCCTACGGTGTCATGGCTGCCATAGCACTGGTGTTGTCCACAGCCATGGGCGTTATCGGTACCCCCACCCATCGTACCCGTATCTACACCTCCAAGGACGAAAAGACTGCTCGCAAGGCCTTCCTGGGCCAGGGCATCCTGCTGTTCGGCTGGAGCTTTGTTACCGCCATCATCGGCATGAGCTGCTTCACCATCGCCACCATGAATGGTGACACCCTGGCCAGCGGCGACTACGCCTTTGCTTACATGGCTACCAACGCACTGCCCCCGATCATCGGCATGATGTTCATGATCTGCGGCCTGTCCGCTACCATGTCCTCCGGTGACTCCGACGCCATCTCCGGCGTTACCATCCTGCTGACCGACGTGTACCCCAGCGTCACCGGCAAGACCATCAAGGAAGAGGATTACGCCAAGTACAGCCGTATCGCTCTGATCTGCACCCTGGGCGCTGCCTTCTTCATCACCCTGTTCGTCAACGACGTTATCGGCTACATCTCCACCATCGTGGGCGCCTTCCTGCCCGGCGTGGCTGTGGCTATGCTGCTGGGCCGCTTCTGGAAGCGTGTCAACTGGCAGGGCGGTCTGGCCTGCATCGGCTCCGGCACTCTGCTGGGCGTGCTGATCCTGGTGCTGCCTTCCTTCAAGAACTGGATCAACGCCACCATGGGTGGTCCGGCTGTGCCTGCTACCATCATTTCTCTGGTGTTCGGCATTGTGGTCTCTCTCATGTTCCCTGCTGACACCACTCCCGACGATGTGCGCCTGAAGCACGTTATGGACGACCGCCGCGGCACTGTCGTGGAAAAGGTCGCTGCTGCTGAGGCTGCTGCTGAGGAAGAAGAAGATCTGTAAGATCTATTGAGCCGGCAAACTGTAAATCTGTTTCTCCGAAAGGGGCGAGGGCATACGCCCTTGCCCCTTTCATCGTTTGCGGCAGGGTCGCCTTGCCGCAGGGCAAATTCATAGCGAGAGGGAACCTATCATGAAACGTATTTTGATCCAGAACGGCACTATATACGACGGCCTGGGGGGCCAGCCCTACCAGGCAGACCTGCTGGTGCAGGACGACCGTATTGCCCAGATCGCTCCGGGCATCACGGAGCCGGCAGACCAGGTCATCGACGCCACCGGCAAGGTGGTGACCCCGGGGTTTGTGGATATCCACCGTCACCACGACGCAAAGCCCCTCAACGACCCGCACTTTGGCGAGGTGGAGCTGGCCCAGGGCATTACCACGGCAGTGGCAGGCAACTGCGGCATCAGCATGACCCCCCGGCCGGAATCGGACGAGGCGGCAAAGGAGTATTATTCCTTTGAAGAAGCCGTCATGGGCCCCATCGGCCTGGACGGCCCCCACACCTACCGTGATTATCTGGCTGCCCTGCACAAGACCGCGCTGCCCCTGAATGTTGCCGCCATGATCGGTACCGGCACCGTCAAGATCTGCGTCAAGGGCTTTGCCGACACTCCCTACACCCAGCAGGAGCTGGACGACGCCCGTGCTCTGATCGAGGACGCCATGGCCGCCGGTGCTCCCGGTGTGTCGCTGGGCATCATGTACCTGCCGGAGTGCTACTCCTCCACCGATGAATTTGCCTACATTCTGGAGCCGGTGGGCCGCTACCACCGTGTGATCACCACCCACATCCGCGGTGAGGGCGACAGCATGGTGCAGAGCGTGCGCGAGGTGATCGAGATCGCCCGCCGCGTGGGCTGTGCCCTGGAGATCAGCCACTTCAAGAGCTGCGGCATGAAGAACTGGGGCAAGGACATCCACACCGCCATTGCCGACATCGAAGCCGCCCGCGCCGAGGGCATGGACGTGACCGTGGACTTCTACCCCTACGAGGGCGGCAGCACGGCCCTGACCACCATGCTGCCCCCGGTGTTCGTGGCCGGCAACATGACCCGTGCGCTGGAAAAACTGGGCACCCCCGAAGGGGTGGAGGAGTTCCGCCGTACCAGCAGCGTGTTGTACGACGACTGGGACAACTTCTGCATCACGCTGGGCTGGGACCGCATCATCATCAGCGGCGTGGTCCGCCCCGAAAACGAGAAGTTCCTGGGCATGCGGGTGACGGAGGCTGCCGAGAAATTCGGCTTTGAGGACGCCGCTGCACTGGCCGCCTACCTGATGCACAGCGAGGACGGTAAGACTGCCATCATCAATATGTCCATGAGCCAGGATGATATTGATACGGTGGCACGTCTGCCCTGGTCCAATATCATCTCCGATGCCATCTATGCCAAGACCGACACGCCCCACCCCCGCATGTTCGGTGCCTTCCCCAAGGTGCTGCGGGAGTATGTGGCCGAGCGCGGCATCTACACGATGCAGGAGGCCATCCGCCGGATGACCAGCCAGCCCGCCGCAAGAATGGGATTAGTCGGACGAGGGAGCTTGCAGAAAGGCAACTATGCTGATATACTGGTATTCGATCCGAAGAAGTTCACGGATCATGCCACCTTCACGAATCCTGCCCAGAAGGCCACCGGTCTGGACTGGTGCATCGTCAACGGCCAGGTCGCCATTGACCACGACCGGCGCACCACGACCGGTGCCGGTATGGTGCTGACGGTGTAAGGAGCTGCCATGTCGATCGCAATCCTTCTGCAGCAGATCCTGATCATCTTTCTGGAGATCGGCACCGGTGCAGCCGTGACCAAACTGGGCATCATGGACGACGGGAACAGCAAGTTCCTGTCCAACCTGGTCATGTCGGTCACCCTGCCCTGCACCCTGCTGGCCAGTGCCAGCATCGACGGCGGCCGCGAGGCCGTGGCCGGCATGCTCAAAGGCTATGTGGTGCTGGAGATCTTCTACATCCTCACCATCGGCATCTGCCTTGTGCTGAGCAGGGCCATGCACCTGACCCGCGGCCAGAAGGCCGTGCTGGTGGGTGCCGCCGTCATGCCCAACAGCGCCTTCATCGGCATCCCACTCATCAGCGCCCTGCTGGGCAGCGAGGCGGGTGCCCTGTACGGTGCCGCCGGCATCATGGCCTACAACATCCTGTTCTTTACTTATGTACAGCACCTGTTCGACCCGGAAGCCAAGGTGAGCATCAAAGCATTCCTTACCCCCACCAACATCACCACCGCCATCATGGTGGTCATGCTGGTGACCGGCCTGCGGCTGCCCGCCATTCTGGAGAGCTTCTGCAAGGCGGTGGGCAATACCACCACCCCGCTGGCTCTTATGATCGCAGGCAGCATGCTGGCCCGCAGTGACCTGAAAAAGCTGGTCACGAACCCCATGGTATGGCTCATCACGGCCCTGCGGTGCGTCGTGTTCCCGCTGGGCTTCCTGGCGGCGCTGTACTTCCTGCCGCTGGACCGCACCCTGTGCATGGCAATCCTGATTCTGGCATCCTGCCCGGCAGGCAGCCTGACGGCCGTGCTGGCAAAGCAGTACGACACCGAAGGGGAGCTGGCAAGCCAGGCCGTTGCACATTCCACCCTCAGTATCCTGATCAGCGTGCCGCTGGTGTTGAGCCTTGGCAGTACGCTGTTGGGAATATAAACAAGTCGCTTCACAGTCGGCGCACACCGGCTGCGGAACATCTTTCAACCGGCAGCAGCCCCCGTTTCGGCTGCGTCAGAGAAAAAGAAGAGAGGTTTTTTCTTATGGCAAATGTCTACGATAAGCTCAAGGAAATGAACATCACCCTGCCCGCACCCCCGCCGAAGGGCGGTGTCTACACTCCGGTCATGGAGTTCGGCGATCATCTGCTGTACTGCAGCGGCTGCGGCCCTGACATCGGCGACGGCCACAACATCGTGGGCAAGGTCGGCGGCGACCTGACCCTGGAGCAGGGCCAGAAGGCTGCTTACAACTGCATGCTGAACCTGCTGGCCAATCTGGACGCCAAGCTGGGCGACCTGAACCGCATCAAGCGCTGCGTCAAGGTCCTGGGCTTTGTCAACTGCACCGATGATTTTGCACAGCAGCCGCAGGTCATCAACGGCGGCTCCAACCTGCTGTTCGAGCTGTTCGGCGAGGAGAAGGGTCTGCCCGCCCGCACCGCTATGGGCACCAATTCCTGCCCGGGCAACATCGCGGTCGAGATCGAGATGCTGGTGGAGTATGAATAAGATCAACGACAACCTCTATACCTTTGAGGGTCAGCAGGACATCGTAAGCCCGCAGCTGGTCTATTACCCGGCGATCATCCGCGAGAATATCCGCAAGATGATCGACATTGCAGGCGGCGCTGCCCGCCTGTGGCCCCACATCAAGACCCACAAGATGGCCGAGGTGGTCCAAATGCAGATCGAGGCGGGCATCGACCGCTTCAAGTGCGCCACCATCGCCGAGGCCGAAATGGCCGCCAAGGCCGGTGCGAAGCACCTGACTCTGGCGTACCCGCTGGTGGGCCCCAACATCAAGCGCTTTGCCGCGCTGCAGGCCGCCTTCCCGGAGGTGGAGTTCTTTGCCATCGGCGATGACACGGAGCAGATCCGCAAGCTGGGCCAGACCTGCAAGGCCAATGTGCTGATGGATGTGGACATGGGCCAGCACCGCACCGGTGTGCCGCTGGATAAAGTGGAAGCGATGTACCGGGAGTGGAACACCCTGCCCGGCATCGTCATGCGCGGCATGCACTGCTACGACGGCCACCGCCACGAGAGCAGCGTGCAGGAGCGCGAGGTGGCTACCGCCCCTGTGGACAAGCAGATCGAGGAGATCAAGGCCCGCCTGAAGGCAGACGGCATCTGCTGCGAGATCCTGATCATGGGCGGCACCCCGTCCTTCCCGGTGCACGCCGAGATGACCGGAGAGTTTTTGAGCCCCGGCACCTGCGTGATCCAGGACGCTGGCTATCGCAAGGCCTACCCGGACCTGAAGTTTACCCCGGCTGCTGCCCTGCTCACCCGCGTGGTGAGCCGCCCCAGCCGCGACACCTTCACACTGGACCTGGGCTGCAAGGCCGTGGCCACCGATCCCCAGCCGGAGCGCGCGGAGATCGTGGGCATGGAGTATGCCCGCACCGTGATCCAGAACGAGGAGCACTGGGTGGTGCGTGTGCCGGAAGAGCACATCGCCGACATCCCGCCCATCGGGACCGAGCTGTTTGCCATTCCGACTCACGTCTGCCCCACCAGCGCCCTGTACCCGGCGGTCCCGGTGGTGGAAAACGGCAAGGTCACAGGCTGGTGGAAGGTCGCTGCGCGTGACCGCCGCCTGACCCTGTGAGAGAGTATCTGAGAGTTTTATAAGGAGTTAAATATGATTCTGAAAAGTCAGCAGGTCCGTTCCCTGTCCCCTGAGATGGACCCTCTGCGCATGGGCATGGGCTGGACGGTCGATGACCTGAGCAAGCCCCAGATTATGGTGGAGAGCACCTACGGCAACAGCCATCCGGGCTCCGGTCACCTGAATATCTTTGTGGAAGAGGCTGTCCGCGGCGTGAACGACCACGGCGGCAAGGCTGCCCGGTATTTTGCCACCGACATGTGCGACGGCATGGCACAGGGCCATGACGGCATCAACTACTCGCTGGCCCACCGCGAAGCCATCACCAACCTGGTGGAAGCACAGGCCAACGCCACCACCTTTGACGGCGGTGTGTTCATCTCCAGCTGCGACAAGGCCATGCCCGCCATGCTCATGAGCATCGGCCGCATGAAGGACATGATGGCAGCCATCGTGGTCACCGGCGGTGTCATGGAGGCATACGACCTGCCCGCCAAGTACACCGAGAACGACCCCGGCTGTGCCATCAACGAGCTGCTTACCCTGGAGCAGATCGGCAAGTTCAGCGCACAGTACGAGCGCGGCGAGATCCCGGCCGAGCAGCTGACCTACTACAAGCAGCACGCCTGCCCCAGCTGCGGTGCCTGCTCCTTTATGGGCACTGCCTCCACCATGCAGGTCATGGCCGAGGCTCTGGGCCTGATGCTGCCCGGCACAGCTTTGATGCCGGCCACTGCCCCCGAGCTGAAGCAGGCTGCCTACGACGCCGGTGCACAGCTGATGAAGCTGGTGGAAGCCGGTGTCACCGCAGGCGATATCGTGGATATGCGCAGCTTTGAGAACGCCATCATGGTCCATGCGGCCATTTCCGGCTCCACCAATGCCCTGATGCACATCCCCGCCATTGCCCACGAGTTCGGCTTCGAGATCGACGCCGACACCTTTGACCGGATGCACCGCGGCGCACACTACCTGCTGAACATCCGTCCCGCAGGCGACTGGCCCGCACAGTATTTCTACTATGCAGGCGGCGTGCCCCGCATCATGGAAGAGATCAAGTCCATGCTGCATCTGGATGCCAAGACTGTTACCGGCAAGACCCTGGGCGAGAACCTGGAGGAGCTGAAGAAGAACGGCTTCTACGAGCACTGCGATGCTCTGCTGGCCGAGAAGAGCAAGAAGATCGGCCGCGAGATCAAGCGCACCGACATCATCCGCAGCTTCGACGAGCCCATCGGCACCAACGGTTCCATCGCCATCCTGCGCGGCAACCTGGCCCCGGAAGGCTGTGTCATCAAGCACACTGCCTGCCCCAAGGCCATGTTCAAAGCTACCCTCAATGCCCGTCCCTTTGACTGTGAGGAGGACGCCATCGACGCCATCCTCCACGGCCGCATCCACCCGGGTGACGCCGTGTTCATCCGCTACGAAGGCCCCCGCGGCAGCGGTATGCCGGAGATGTTCTACACCGGCGAGGCCATCTGCTCCGACCCGACCCTGGCCTCCAGCGTGGCCCTGATCACCGACGGTCGCTTCTCTGGCGCAAGCCGCGGCCCGGTCATCGGCCATGTCAGCCCGGAAGCCGCCGCAGGCGGCCCCATCGCACTGGTGGAAGAGGGCGATATCATTGAACTGGACGTGGAGGCCCGCCGCCTGGAGATCACCGGTGTGAAGGGCGAGCACAAGACCCCCGAAGAAATGGACGCCATTCTGGCAGAACGCAAAGCCAACTGGAAGGGTTTTACAAGCAAATACACCCATGGCCTGCTGAAGCTGTATAGTCAGCACGCAGTCAGTGCCATGAAGGGTGCTTACATGGAGTAAGGAGTGTAAAAACTATGGCAGAAGCAAGAAGTCTGGCCGATATCAAACTGGATAACGCTTACAAGTTCGGCGCTGGCCGTTACCTGCAGGAAGCAGGCGCCCTGAACCTGCTGGGCGGCGAGGTGGCACGTCTGGGCAAAAAGGCCCTGGTCATTGCCGGCCCCCGCGCCTGGGCAGCCACCGAAGGCAAGGCAGAAAAGAGCCTGAAGGATGCCGGTGTGGAGTTTGAACTCTCCCTGTACCCGGATCAGAACACCTACGAGCGCGCCAAGGAGCACGCCCTGCAGGCCCTGACCACTGGCTGCCAGGTCATCGTGGGCGTGGGCGGTGGCCGCATCATGGATCAGGCCAAGGCTACGGCACACTTTGCAGGCGACCTGCCCATCGTGGAGGTGCCTACCTCCATTGCCACCTGCGCGGCATTTGCCCCGCTGAGCGTCATGTACACTGCCGAGGGTGCCTCCCTGGGCAGCCTGCGCTATGACCACGAGGTCAACGCCATCGTCATGGACATGGACGTGATCTGCAAGGAGCCCCCGCGCTACGCAGCCAGCGGCATCATGGACGGCATGGCCAAGATGATCGAGATCCAGAACGGCCGCAGCGAGATCCTGCTGGACGATGTGAGCATCGGTCTGTTCACCGCTTACACCATCGCAGAGATGGCTTACCATGTTTACGAGAAGGAGGCCCATCAGGCCTGCCATGACATTGCCGAGGGCAAGCTGACCAAGGCCGTGGAGGATATCGCCTACCTGAACGTTGCCGTGGCCGGCATCGTCAGCGGCGTGAGCAAGGGCTTTGGCCAGACCGCTCTGGGCCACGAGACCTACGAGCTGGTGCGCACTCACTTCACCCAGGAGGCAAAGCCCTACCTGCACGGTGAGATCGTGGCCATCGGCGACTGCCTGCAGCTGGCCTTCAACGGCCATCCGGAGCAGGTGGCACCCTTCCGTGATTTCATGCGCAGCATGAACATGCCCCTGACCCTGGAGGACATCGGCATCGACCCGAACTCCCCCAAGATGGAGAACCTGTTCCAGGATCTGTTCCACAGCCCCTTCATGGAGCCCACCGCAGAAAATGAGGCACGCCTGCGCAAGGCCATGCACTATCTGTCTGCAGACTGATCCCCGCAGCATTCCCTGAACCGCAATGACAGCGCCCCCTGAACCGTCTCGGACGGCGCAGGGGGCGCTGTTTTGTCTTTTTGGCACAAAGAAGCCCAAAAATCCTCTTTTCCTTTTGTGATTTTTCCGCTATACTAGAGGTGCAGGAATTCCAATGGGCACGGCCCATGATAAGAAGAAAGTGAGGATGTCTGTATGAAAATGCAGGAAGGCTTTTTGTGGGGCGGTGCAACCGCTGCCAACCAGTGTGAGGGCTCCGCTTCGGCGGGGCCCTTTGCGTTCTGCCCGGCGGATTTTGGACGAATCGGCTGAAAAACAGCAAAATTCGGTCAGAATGCGCTAGAATGCTGGACAGCATCCTGTGAATTGTGGTAGAATTGCAAAAGAATGCGTGGAAGCGCAAAACCGATGCTGCGCGGTGAACGCAGCAAAGATGAAAGATGAAAGAGGTCGTTTGTGATGAAGATTATTCGTGCAAAGGATTACGCAGACATGTCCCGCAAGGCGGCAAACATTATTTCCGCACAGGTCATCATGAAGCCCAATTGCGTGCTGGGTCTGGCCACCGGCGGCACCCCGGTGGGGGCCTACCAGCAGCTGGTGGAATGGTACAACAAGGGCGACATTGATTTCTCGGAGGTCACCACCGTGAACCTGGACGAGTACCGCGGCCTGCCCAAGGACCACCCGGAAAGCTACTGGAGCTTCATGCACCGCCACCTGTTCGACCACGTCAACATCAACCCCGCCCGCATCAACCTGCCGGACGGCACCAACCCCGATGCGGACGCAGCCTGCGCCCAGTACAACCAGATCATCCACAGCGTGGGCGGCATCGACCTGCAGTTGCTGGGCATCGGCCACGACGGCCACATCGGCTTCAACGAGCCGGGCGAGGCCTTTGAGCTGGAGACCCACTGTGTGGACCTGACCCAGGAGACCATCGAGGCCAACAAGCGCTTCTTTGACGGCAACGTAGACCTGGTGCCCAAGCAGGCCTACACCATGGGCATCAAGACCATCATGCAGGCCCGTAAGGTGCTGATGGTGGTCAACGGCACCGGCAAGGCCGAGATCGTGAAGAAAGCCTTCTTCGGCCCGGTCACCCCGGAGGTGCCCGCCAGCATCCTGCAGATGCACCCCGACTTCACCCTCGTGGGCGACGAAGAGGCCCTGAGCCTGATCTGATCGGTTCCCCAAAGCATGTTTCTGCCGCCGCACGGCCCTGCCACCGTGCGGCGGCTTTTTTCTGAGCAGGGGAATTGTAACGCGGCAAAAAATACAGTATACTGGAACAAAAACCACCACGAGGGAGGGGCGGCCGATGTTCAGCGAAGAGATGATCTGCAGCCTGAATGATCTGGAGCTGGAAGTTTATAAGTATGTTGTGCGGAACGCGGACAAGGTGTGCTATATGCGCATCCGGGAGTTTGCGGATGCCGCCCATGTGTCTACCTCCACCATCCTCCGGTTCTGCAAAAAGGCGGGCTGCGACGGCTACGCGGAGTTCAAGATCCGGCTGCGCCAGCATCTGGAACAGGCAAAGCAGCCGCCGGTCAAGGACGATGTGTCGGAGGTCATCGACTTTTTGAAAAAGACCTGCTCGGCGGAGTTTGAGCAGAAGCTGGACATGCTGACCAGGGTCATTTTTCAGGCCCGGCACATCTTTTTTGTAGGCAGCGGCATGTCCGGCATCGTGGCCAAGTACGTGGCACGCTATTTTTCCAGCATGGGCAAGTTCTGCCTGTACATCGACGAGCCCCACTACCCCACCGAGAGCCGATTCGTGGAAAATTCGCTGGTGATTGTGTTTTCGGTGTCCGGCGAGTCCCGCGACACCATCGGCCATGTGATGCGCTTCAAGGAGCAGAACTGCCAGATCCTCAGCGTGACCAACACGGAAAACTGCACCATCGCAAAACTCTCGGACTACAACCTTGCCTATTATGTCACCTACGAGCGGCTGGGAGTCTACGATGTGACGACCCAGCTCCCGGCCATGAGCATCGTGGAACGGCTGGGCAAAAAGCTCTACCGCTACACCTCCGAGGGCCCGGCAGCCATCTGAAAAAAGTCCAAAATAAAAAACAGGGTGTTACCTGGAAAAAACAAGTGCGAAAAAACGGCACTTGTTTTTTTATGCCCAGAAACTGCTGACAAACCACCTGCCTGCGTCTATAATGGACGCATCAGAAGTACTTCGACCGGAAATTGGATGACTTGAAAAGGTAAAGGAGAAACAATCATGGCAAAAGATTATGCTGCGATCTCCAAAAAGATCGTGGAGAACATCGGCGGTGTGGAGAACATTGCCAGCGTGACCCACTGCATGACCCGCCTTCGCTTCGTGGTGAAGGACGAGGGCAAGATCAACGACGCAGCCGTCAAGGCGACCGACGGCGTGATGGGCGTCGTGAACCAGGGCGGCCAGTACCAGATCATCATTGGCAACCATGTGGAAGAGGCCTACAACGAGGTGCTCAAGATGGGCGACTTCGGCGAGGCAAGCCAGGTGGCCCGCGGCGAGAAGAAGGAGCCCCTGACCCTGAAGAAGGTGGGCAACAACATTCTGGATGCCATCGTGGGCACCATGTCCCCGCTGATCCCCGCCATCATCGGCGGCTCCATGGTCAAGCTGCTGGTCATGCTGCTGGGCATGGCAGGCGTGTTGTCGGCCGACGGCGAGACCTACAAGATCCTGAACACCATCGGTGACGCAGCCTTCTACTTCCTGCCGGTGATGGTGGCCGCTTCTGCTTCCAAGAAGTTCAACACCAATATGTTCATCGCCATTGCCATTGCTGGCCTGATGCTGCACCCGGATTTCCGCACCATGATGGAGGCTGTCACGGTCGGCGACACCGCCGCACACTTCCTGGGCATCCCGGTGGTGGGCGTCAAGTACACCTACACCGTCATCCCGGCCCTGTGCATGACCTGGATCCTGTCTTACATTGAGCGTGCCATCGACAAGATCACCCCGGCTGTCACCAAGAACTTCCTCAAGCCCATGCTGATCTTCCTCATTGCTGCTCCCATTGCGATCATCGTGGTCGGCCCGGTCGGCATCATGATCGGCGAGGGCATCTCCGCATTCGTCTACTTCGTGCAGGCTAAGCTGGGCTTCCTGGCTGTGGGCATCATGGGCGCCCTCTGGCCCCTGCTGGTCATCACCGGCATGCACCGCGTGTTCACCCCCACCATCCTGCAGACCATCTCCGAGACCGGCATGGAGGGCACCGTTATGCCCTCTGAGATCGGTGCAAACCTGTCCCTGGGCGGCGTGTCCCTGGCCGTTGCCTTCAAGACCAAGAACAGCGAGCTGCGCCAGACCGCTCTGGCCGCTGCTTCCTCTGCTCTGATCGCCGGCACCACCGAGCCCGCCCTGTACGGCGTGGCCGTGCGCCTGAAGCGCCCCCTGATCGCTTCCCTGATCACCGGCTTTGTCTGCGGCTGCCTGGCCGGCATGGCAGGTCTGGCCAGCCGTTCCATGGTGTCGCCCAGCGTTCTCACCGGTGTGCAGTTCATCGACCCGGCCAACCCCGGCGTGAGCATCGCCTGGATCGCCGGCATCTCGGTGCTGTCCATCGTGCTGTCCTTTGTGCTGACGCTGGTGATCGGCTTTGAGGATCTCCCGGAAGAGGAGTGATTCCCATGTCTGATTACAAACTGCCCGAAAATTTCCTCTGGGGTGCTGCCATTGCGGCCAATCAGGCCGAAGGCGCTTACAACGAGGGCGGCCGCGGCCTGAGCAACATCGACATGATGCCCCACGGTGTCCACCGCATGGAGGTCAAGCTGGGCGGCACGCCCCACCCGACGCTGCAGGCAGGGGAGTATTACCCCAGCCACACCGGCGTGGACTTCTACCACCATTACAAAGAGGACATCGCCCTGATGGCAGAGCTGGGGCTGAAGGTGTTCCGCACCTCCATCTCCTGGTCCCGCCTGTACCCCCACGGCGATGAACGGACCCCCAACCCGGAGGGTGTGGCCTTTTACCGCAATGTGTTCCAGGAGTGCCGGAAGTACGGCATTGAGCCGCTGGTCACCCTGTGCCACTTTGATATCCCCATGGGTCTGGTGGAGCAGTACGGCTCCTGGCGCAGCCGCAAAACGCTGGAATGCTTTGCCCGCTACGCCGAGACCTGCTTCAAAGAATACTCCGGCCTTGTACACTACTGGCTTACCTTCAACGAGATCAACATCCTGTTGCACAGCCCCTTCTCCGGGGCAGGCATCGCCTTCCAGGAGGGCGAGAACCGCAGTCAGGTGATCTATCAGGCGGCCCACCATGTGCTGCTGGCCAGCGCCACGGCCACCCGCCTGGCCCACCAGTACGACCCCGCCAATCAGGTGGGCTGCATGCTGGCCGGCGGCAGCTTCTACCCCTACTCCTGCAACCCGGAGGACGTCTGGGAGTCGGTGCAGAAGGAGCAGGAAAACCTGCTCTTCATCGACGTGCAGGTGCGGGGCCGCTACCCCGGCTACGCCCGCAAGCTGTTTGCGGAAAAGCAGGTGCAGCTGCACACCGAGCCCGGCGATGACGCCCTGCTGCGGGAGAACACCGTGGACTTCATCTCCTTCAGCTACTATGCCAGCCGCTGCGTGGCGGCCAGCCTGGAGGGCAAGGCCGTGAACGACGGCAACGTGGTGCGCTCGGTGAAGAACCCCTATCTGCAGACCAGCCAGTGGGGCTGGGCCATCGACCCGCTGGGCCTGCGCATCACCATGAACCAGCTGTACGACCGCTACCAGAAACCGCTGTTCCTGGTGGAAAACGGTCTGGGTGCCCACGACACGGTGGAGCCTGACGGCAGTGTCCACGATGATTACCGCATCGACTACCTGCGCCGTCACATCGAGGCGGTCAAGCAGGCTGTGTCCGACGGCGTGGACCTGATGGGGTACATCGCCTGGAGCGGCATCGACCTGGTGTCCGCCTCCACCGGCGAGATGAGCAAGCGGTACGGCTTCGTCTATGTGGACAAGCAGGTCGACGGCACCGGTACGCTGGCCCGCAGCAAGAAAGATTCCTTCTACTGGTATCAGAAGGTCATCCGCTCCAACGGCGCAGACCTCTGAGCGTTTTCCTCCGTTTCATAAATGCAAAAAGCCGCCCCGCAGGCACCGGAAGTTCCGGCCTGCGGGGCGGCTTTTGCTGTGTGCTGTGTGCTGGACCGCTGCATGGAACTGGAAGCCATGTACCGCAAGGGCTGGCAGGACGCCGAAAAGCTGGTACAGTGGTACCGCGCTGCCAAAGCAGAAGCATAAGCCGAACACAACACGAAAGGGCCTCCCCGGAATGGGGAGGCCCTTTCTATGCGTTTACGACTTGACGTGGATCACGTTGGAAGGGAAAAGCATCAGTGCTTTTCCTTGTACTTGAGGCTGGCGAATGCGCCTGCGATGGTCAGCAGCATGCCGCTGAATGCCATGCCCAGAGCGGCCATCCAGTTCACGCCGGTCTGCGGCAGTGCATCCTGCACAGCGGGCAGGACCGCGTCAGACGGCAGGACCGGAGTTTCCGGAGCAGCATCATCCGGGGTGGCGTCCTGCACGGGCGGCAGCTCGGGGGTCTCCGGGGTCACAACGGTCTCGTCCTGCACCGGCGGTACATCGGGGTCTTCCGGAGTGACGGGGGGAGTGACCGGCGGGATGACTACGGTTTCTTCGCCATACACGGGCACTTTCTTGGTCTCGACGGTGGTGAAGTTGTAGTCCACATGGGCCTTGGTGGTGGTTTCGGTCGTCTTGGAGACGGCAGAGGCCTTCACCTTGTCCTCGGTGCGGTAGGTGTAGGAGAACTTGCCCTCGTCGTTGGTGGAGGAGCCGGAGCCCTTGAAGATGTTGCGGATGATCTCGGTAAAGGACTTGTATTTGCCGCTGCCGGTGCCCTCGACACCGTCACTGCCGTCCTTCTTCCAGTCGAAGCTCTGCTTGAAGGAGACATCATAGGTGCCATTATAACCGCTACCTACAGAGTCCGTAACGGTGTAGGGCTCCTTGTAATCGTAGGAGTCAGAGGTTACACGCAGAGTGTTATTGGCCGCGCTGATATCTTCGCCCCGACGTTTACGGTAGGAGAGGTTTGCCTTGTAATCGAAGGTCTGCTGGCCGGTGACCTTCTCTTTGCTGATCTGAGTCAGATTGGAGAGCGTCAGGTCATAGCCGCCGATATAACCGATGTTCGAGGAGCCGGGCTTTACATAGCCCCACCAGTCATAGTCATAGAACCCGTCGTTGTAGCCAAAGGTCTTGTTGGCGCAGTTGTTGTTGCTCTTGGACAGATAACCATAAGAGGTCATTTCAGACTGATAGAGGTAGATCTGATAGTAGGAACTGGAATCCTTATCCTGCCCGTTGTAAATCTGCACGATTTGAGCGTCGGGGTATTTCTTCTGCAGCTCTTTCAGCTTGCGATCAGCGGTTGTTCTGTCATAGTATTTGCTTCCGGTCCAGTTGTATTTATCCTCATAGAGTCCATAGGCAATCGTACCGGTGACCTTGTAGAACTGGCTGGTCGTTGGATAACCGTCGATCTCTCTGGTTTCCCAGGTCTTGGTATCGGGATTCCAGTATTCGCCATAATTATCCCAGCTTGCACGGGGGTACTCGTAGTGGCCATTGCCGCGGCCCTCTTCGTTGTCGAAGGTGATGCGGTCGATCAGGCCGACCTCGTGGTTGTTTTTGCCCTCGCCAACAAGATCTTCGGCACTTTCATTCCAGTAAAGATTCTTTTTGACCAGAACGCAGTCCACTTCCTTACCGTCGATGGTGGTCAGTTTGGAACTGGTGCCAAGGTCAAGGTGGCCGATGGTGTTCTTGTTGGTCAGGTTGTTTTTGTCGCCCCAGCTGTCTTGATACTCATTGCCAGTATAGGCGTCTTTCTCCTTTTCGGTGGCACCTGCGTTGGCATCCTGCTTTGCCTTGTTCAAGTAGTCGATCAGGTCCTGACCGGTGAGCGTGCCGTAGTTGACGGATTCCAGCACATGTTTGATCTCTTCAAACGTGGTGCCCGGTTTGATGACCGTATCGCCGATCACCAGATCGTAGCCTTCTTTGTTAGCCTCTTTCCGAGCGGCCCCAATGGCTTCCATCAGCTTTTTCTCGGCTTCCGCTTCCGTGGTAGCGCTGCCCGAAACAGAGCCGTGCTCGGTTTCTTCGCGGATGGAAACCGTGATAGAGGTGGCTTCCGCATTGGCATACTTGATAGTATGTTCATGCCCATCCGCATCCCAATAGGTGGCAGTACCTTTGCTGAGATCAACATTATAGGTGAAGTTTTCACCATACTTGGATTTGAGCAGTCTTTCAATGACAGAAGCATCCTTGATGGCTTCCGTTTCGCCGATGGTGATGGTGTAATACTTATCGCCTTTTTTGCCGGTATAGGTCTTGCCGTCCTTGGTGCTCAGGTTATCATAGGTGACATCATTGACCTTGATGGTAACACCGCTGGTTGCTTCCTTATCGGAAATGCTCCAATTCGTCTCCGACAAATCAACCTCAGTTGTGTCGGTTTCAGTTTTGGATTCAGATTCCGTATGGGTAACCGTCCAGCTGACCCACTGGAACTGCTCGTTGGAGATAATAGCGCTGATCTCGTCGCTGGTCTTGCCTTCGTCCCGCAGCTTCTTTTCCAGATCGGCCTTGATCTTTGCCAGCTGGTCTACATCGGGGGTGGTATAGGTGAGCGTGTAAGTCTTGCCGTTGTACTCATAAACAACGGTTCGGACACCGTTAATGGTTTCATCCTTTTTTTGGGTGGCACCTTCCGGAATGGTAAAGTCCGAAGAAATGCCATCAGCCAGTTCGCCATTAACGGTGTTAGAGTAGGAATCACTGTCTCCCCAGCTCTTGGAACCGCCCGTTACATAAGCGGTGCCGGTCACGGTGTTGTCAAGTACATTCTCGGCATCCTTGCCGTCAACCTTGGTGTCGCCGGTCGGGGTGTGAACGGTGTCAACAGTAGCGCCATCATAATTGAAGGTGTAACTCTTGTTGTTGGCGTCCGTATAGGTGAACTCGCCCTTGTCGGTGGAAGTGATCGCTGCCAGCTTTGTATTAAAATTTGCTTCGTTGGTGTCAAGACCGGCTTTCTTGGCGGCTTCGATCAGAGCAGTCCGGATGGCTTCCAGCTTAGCGTTCTTTTCAATCTCGCTGACATCCTTGTCTTCCTCGATCTGGCCGGGGTTCTTTGTCTCTTCGGTGACCTCAACGGTATAGCTCAGGGTCTTGCGGACGGCGTTGATCTGCACATCGTTCAGCTCAATGCCGTTGTAGTAGAGCTTGCCGTTCTCGTACTTGTAACCTTCGTCCTTCAGACGGTCATAAAGCTGCTCAGAAGTAAGGGTATCAGAAGATTTAGCTTCGGTGATTTTATAGATATACGTCTTGCCATTTTTCTCGCGCTTGACAGTATAAACGCCATCAATAGCGGTCTGATCTTTCAGCAAGTCGCCAAGTTCTTCAGCGGAGAGGATCTCTTTGTCGTTGCTGTCCTTGATGGACGGCAGCTTGACCTCAGTGGTTAGATCCTTGCCGCCTTCTGCGGTGCCCTTTTCCACCTTGAGCACCAGCGTGGTCTCGGTGCGGGTCTTGACCGAATTGCCGGTGATCTCGTAGTAGGTGGTGCGGGTGACGGTGTTGCCGTTCTCGTCGGTAGAGGTCTCTTCCTTTTTCAGGGTATAGGTGGTGTTGCCCTCGTCGTCGGTCTTTTTCTCCACGCCGCCCTCGGGGACATCCAGCAGCTTGGCAACATCCTCAGCGGACATTTTCTTCGTTTCGGGCTCGCTGGTCTTTTTCAGGGTCAGGGTCTTGGAGTTGGGGTCGCCCTTGGTGTCTTCGACCTCTTTCACGGTGTAATCGCCCAGTTTGTCATCCGTCTTGGTTTCCCAGGTCGGCTTATCAACCTCGCCGTCCTTGTTCTTGAGCTCCTTGTTCAGGTCAATCTTGTCGCCCTTCTCGGTGTCAGTGATGGTGGTTTCGGAATCCGCCTTGCCGGTGCCGGTGGTGGTAGTGGTCTGGGTGCCGGTGGTCTCGGTGGGGGTGGTGATGGTGGTGTTGCCGTCCTCATCCTTGCCCACCACGGATTCGCCCTTCTTCACCTCGGCGTCGGGGTCCACAACGGTGGTGCTGGAAGAGCTGTCGGGGGTCTCTTCCTTGGTGGCCTCGCCGATCTTGCCGTCCTTGCCGGTGGCTTCGTCCTTCTTGCTGTTGTCGATCACGTCACCCTTCACATAGGTGCCGTCGGGGTTCTCAGTCTCGTCCGTCTCGCCGGGCGCTTCCGGCTTCTCAGCAGGTTTATAGTCAATGGTGATGTCATCGGTCTTGGTGCCGGGGCCGAACGCGGGAGCCTGATCATCTTTCTTGGCCTCATCGTTCACCGGGGGAACAAACTCTTCCTGCTTTTCCTCTTCGCCCTCGACCTCGCCTTCTGCGGTCTTACCTTCCACAGGGGCGGGCTCGGCCTGCGGGGCAGCGTTATCCTCGACAGAGTCGGGGCCTTCCACAGCATGGGCAGCCATGGGCTGTGCAGCAACGCAGGCGGTAAGTGCTACGGACATTGCAGCGAGTTTTAAGTTTTTGTTTGTCATAATGGGTGGCTCCTTTCAAATGGTGTCAAGTCTTTTACGCATTACAACTGTCCCATAGGATGGACATATTTCGAGGCTTACTATCCTGCTTCCTTTATACCATTTTCAGGTGCAGGTTGTCAAGAAAAAATGTGTAGAAACGCATGATTTGTGAAAATATTCCAAAGTCTGAATTGGATATTTTGCACAAATCACAAGAATTTGTTGCAGAAAAAAGAGAAACTGCTGCGGACGTGAAATGATGCGGTTGCGGTACTGGTGCAGAGTGTGCGGATTGTTGCGGAAAACCACTTTTTGAGGGACGAAATTTCTGGCAAAGAACCGGCTGGAATTTCTCCTGCCGCCCTGCTGCAGACGAAAAAAGGCCCCCGGAAACCTGCGTCTCCGGGGGCCTTGCCCTCTTACCTTATATAGGGCAGTCGGCGATCACTGCTTCTGCTTCAGCCGGGCCATGTAGCTGTCGGCGGCCACGGCGGCAGCGGTGAAGCTGTTGTTCTTCCACCAGTTGATGAGCGCGGCCACGGTGGTGATGCCGGCGGTGACCAGCTGCTCCACAGTGGTGCTCTCGATGGGCAGCACGGGCTTGCCCATGGCGCTCAGCACCTGGTTGGTCAGGGCCAGCAGAAGAACGGCGGTGCGTGCAATGGTGCCTGCAGTAATGTTGAAATTCATACGTTGCTCCTTTCGTGTTCATATTCATGTACTTCGATGTCGGACATTCTGTGGTTCAACACCTGAATGTCTCTCTGGATGACCGGGATCTTCTCCGCAAAACCGTTGTGCTTGCGGACCTCCCGGGTCAGCTCCTCAATTTTGTATTCCATCACGGCATTGGAACGCGAGTTTGCGATCAGCACGCCGATCAGGGTCACAACACCGCTGAGGATGGCGGCAATGATGCTTTCCATCGGCGCTCACCCCTTCCATCGGCTCTTGGCTTTGCGCACGTCCACATGCACCCAGCCGTTGGCGCGTCCAAGACCGGGCGGGTAAATGCCGCAGCCACCGGCGTTGCCCAGCAGTTTGTCCGCGTAGGCATACACCCGCTCCACGCTGATGCCCTGCACCTGAATGTCTGCCGCCTTGCCGTACAGATGCTGACTGAACTTTGCGGCATTCTTCTGCTTTGCGTTCCAGCTTGCCGTGCGGAACCCACTCGTGATTGTCACAGGCTTGCCAAAGTGCGTCCGGATCTTCTCCAGCACCTCCACAAGCGCCGTGTCAATGAACACCGGGTCGCTGCCGTCACGGCAGTAGAACTCGCGCACCTTGAAATGCTCCGAGAGCTTTTCGTTTCCATTTTTCAAAATGGAGTACGCTTCCAAACTCAAATATCATCCTTCCTTTCATCTTCCAAGCCGGAATGCTCCTTCTACCCGTTTCAGTGGCTTTACCTCCACAGGCAGGGTATCTGCACACAGCATCGC
>SKEJ01000125.1_pt2 | contig 19907 bp, 17 predicted proteins | sample 4826721 | NCBI WGS metagenome assembly SKEJ01 (sample SAMN11008812, study PRJNA524170) | human gut metagenome | biome: Human fecal sample; material: Feces; isolation source: fecal sample from pouch patient p31 | host: Homo sapiens | place: Israel: Tel-Aviv | collected 2015-06-02 | reverse complement strand
TGAGCTAATAGGGCCAACGGTTGGCATTATACCCAAGTGCGCCACGAGCTAACAACATAATAGAAAAAGCTCTGCAATTACGTGGGAGACAAAGCGCAACGGCTCACTTTAGGACGCAAAAGTGAAATAATTAGTATAAACTCTCATGCACCATATGATACGGCTCGCACTGCGGGCCGTTTTTGCAAGGGTTATCCATCGAGGTGAGAGGCACACCATGATTGCAATTTTAAAGCAGAGCGCCAGCGATGAGGCCATCGGCCACATCGTCAGCTGGATTGAGAAAAAGGGTCTCAAAACCGACGTGTCGCGGGGCGAGAACGAGACCATCATCGGCCTGGTGGGCGATACGACCAAGATCGACCCGTTCCTGCTCGAGTCCATGGACGTCGTCGAGCGTGTGCAGCGCGTCTCCGAGCCGTTCAAGCGTGCCAACCGCAAGTTCCACCCCGAGGACTCCGTCATCGACTGCGGCCACGGCATCAAGATCGGCGGCGACCAGTTCCAGGTCATCGCCGGACCCTGCTCCGTCGAGGGCGAAAACCTCATTCGCATCGCACGCCGCGTAAAGGCCGCCGGCGCCACCATGCTGCGTGGCGGTGCCTACAAGCCCCGCACCTCCCCTTACGCCTACCAGGGCATGGGCCCCGCCGGCCTGGACCTGCTATGCGAGGCATCCGCCGAGCTCGACATGCCGATCGTCACCGAGATCATGGACCCGCGCGACGTGCAGGTCTTCCTGGATAAAAAGATCGACGTCATGCAGATCGGCGCCCGCAACGCGCAGAACTTCCCCCTGCTCAAAGAGGTCGGCAAGACCAAGACCCCGATCCTGCGTAAGCGCGGCATGTCCGGCACCGTCGACGAGCTGCTCATGGCTGCCGAGTACATCATGAGCGAGGGCAACGACAACGTCATCCTGTGCGAGCGCGGCATTCGCACCTTCGAGACCCGCACCCGTAACACCTTCGACCTCAACGCCGTGCCGGTGCTGCACCACCTGTCGCACCTGCCCGTCGTCGCCGACCCCAGCCACGCCACCGGTTACACCCGCTATGTTGAGCCCATGGCGCTCGCCGCGACTGCCTGCGGCGCCAACGGTCTGGAGATCGAGGTCCACGACGACCCGAGCCACGCCTGGTCCGACGGCGCCCAGGCCCTCACGCCCGACCAGTTCGACGACACCATGCGCCGCATCCGCGCCATCCGCGATGTCGTCTGCCAAGAGACCATGGAGTAGGCCATGGGTACGGTGAGAAACGCACGCGTCAACCAAGGTGGCCCCAAGTGCGCCGGCATCGTCGGCTTGGGCCTGATCGGCGGCAGCTTTGCCCGCGGCTATGCGCAGGCTGGCGTTCGCGTGCTTGCCTGGGACCCCGACGATGACGTGATGACGGCCGCCAGCATGGGCACCGTCGCCGGCGAGCTCAACGACGAGACGCTCGGCGAGTGCGACATCATCGTCCTCGCCTGCTATCCTAAAGGATGCATCGAGTGGCTCGAGGCGCATGCCCAGGCGCTCGCCGACGCTACCGACACCGAAGCCATCATGGGCCCCGTGGTGATCGACACCGTGGGTGTGAAGGGCATTGTGTGCGAGCGTGCCTTTGAGCTCGCACGAGAGCACGGCTTTTACTTTGTGGGCGCACACCCCATGGCGGGTACCCAGTTCTCGGGCTACGCGCACTCCCGCGCCGACCTGTTCCAGGGCGCCCCGCTCGTGCTCGTTCCGCCCGCTGTAGACGATGCCCTTAAGCTGGAGCTCTTGGGCCAGGTGCGCGAGATGGTGCGTCCCTTGGAGTTTGGCAAGTTCAGCGTGACCACCGCCGCAGAGCACGACCGCGTGATCGCTTTTACGAGCCAGCTCGCGCACGTGGTGTCCAACGCCTACGTAAAGAGCCCCACCGCCCAGGTCCACCACGGCTTTTCGGCCGGCAGCTACCGCGACCTCACCCGCGTGGCGCACCTCAATCCGCAGATGTGGTCCGAGCTCATGATCGACGACGCCGACGCGCTTGCCTTCGAGATCGACCATCTGATCGATTCGCTCGGCGCCTACAGCCGTGCACTCAAGGATCGCGACCAGCGCTATCTGGAGAATCTCCTAGCCGAGGGCGATCGCATCAAGCGCGCACTCGACGACGAGAGCGCCCACTAGACCACCTATCACGCCAGGTCGAAAGGACCATAGCTTATGGCGATTACCATCGATATCGACACCGCACGCCCCTACCAGGTACACGTGGGCACCTTTTTGCTGGAGCAGGCAGGGCCGCTCGTTCGCGCCACCGCTGGCGGATCACGCGCCGTCATTGTGACAGACACCAACGTGGGTCCGCTCTACCAGATGCCCGTCAAGCAGAGCCTGGAGGCGTCAGGCTATGAGGTAAGCATTTGCACCTTCGAGGCCGGCGAGGCACACAAGCGCGCCGAGACCTACGTTACCATTCTTGAGTTTGTTGCTGAGCACGAGCTTTCGCGCTCCGACGTGATCGTGGCGCTCGGCGGCGGCGTCGTGGGCGACGTGGCCGGCTTTGTGGCCGCCACCTACATGCGCGGCTGCAAGTTTGTTCAGATCCCCACGAGTCTGCTTGCCATGGTGGATTCGTCGGTGGGCGGCAAGACGGCCATCGACCTGGCCGCCGGCAAAAATCTTGCCGGAGCCTTTTGGCAGCCGAGTGTGGTTATCGCCGACGTGGGATGCCTTGCCACCCTCACGCCCGAGCAGTTCGCCGACGGCTGCGGCGAGGTCGTCAAGCACGCCGTGATTGCCGACCCCGAGCTCTTCGCCGAGCTGGAGAAGACCCCGCTAACGCTGGAGCTGCTTAACCAGGACGTGGCCCGCGTGGCGCTCATCATCGCCCGCAATATCGACATCAAGCGCGCCGTGGTCGTTGCCGACGAGCGCGAGACCAACCAGCGCAAGCTCCTCAACTTTGGACACAGCGCCGGACATGCCGTCGAGGCCTGCGAGCACTTTGAGCTGGGGCACGGCAACTGCGTGTCGATCGGCATGGGCATCATCACGCGTGCCGCGGCCCTGCACGGCATTTGCGACGCCGAGCTGCCCGGTCGCATCGAGGAGCTCTGCGCGCGCCACGGTCTCAAGACCCGCTGCGAGCTCTCGGCCGACGCCGTCTTTGCCGAGGCGCTCCACGACAAAAAACGCGCCGGTGACACTATCGACCTGGTGATTCCGCACGGCATTGGCCGCTGCAGCATCGACCGCACGCCGCTTTCCACCTTCCATGATTTAATTGCCGAGGGCCTCGGCCAGAAGGGAGACGCATCCGCATGCTAGCCCGCATCACCCCCTCCCCGCTCAAGGGCACCGTTCCCGCCATCGCATCCAAGTCGATGGCGCACCGCTTGATTATCTGCGCCGCACTCGCCAACGGCGAGACGCACGTCACTTGCAACACCACCTGCGCCGATATCGAAGCCACGGTGCGCTGCCTCACGGCGCTGGGCGCCCGCATCGAGACCGTCGAGGACGGCTTCCAGGTCCATCCCACCATGAAGAGTATTGAGTTTGGCCTGCTCAAGGCACTTGCGGGCGGCACGCTCGACTGCGGCGAGAGCGGCTCCACACTCCGCTTTATGCTTCCCGTGGCCTGCGCGCTGGGAGCAGAGGCCACCTTTGTGGGCCAGGGCCGCCTAGGCGCACGCCCCCTCTCCCCGCTCTCCGACGAGATCATTGCCGCCGGCTGCGACCTGCAGGGCCTGGGCGGCTTTCCGCTCAAGACAAGCGGCCGCATGCGCCCGGGCACCTTTATCCTGCCGGGCAATGTGAGCTCGCAGTACATCTCCGGCTTGCTGCTGGCAGCCCCGCTTTTGGCCCAGCCCTCTTGCGTGCAGGTAACCGGCCTTATCGAGAGCCGCCCCTATATCAACCTGACCATCCAGGCCATGAAGGCCTTCGGCGTCGAGGTCAACGTCGAGCGTATCCCCGCCAAGGACGGCCAGCCCGAGATCACGAACTTCCGCGTGAGCAGCGGCTCGTACCGCACACCCGGTAACGTGGCTGTCGAAGGCGACTGGTCCAACGCCGCCTTTTGGCTGTGCGCCGGCGCCATCGGTACCGACCCCATCACCGTCGAGGGCGTGTCGCTCAGCTCCGCGCAGGGTGATCGCAACGTGCTTGCCGCGCTCTCGCGCTTTGGCGCCCGCATCGTGCGCTCCACCAACGCCGCCACCGTGCAGTCCGACAAGCTCGCCGGCTTTGAGATGAGCGCGCACGACATCCCCGACCTGGTGCCCGTAATCTCGGCCGTGGCATCGTTGGCGCAGGGTCGCACGTTCATCCGCGATTGCGCCCGCCTGCGCATCAAGGAATCCGACCGCCTGGCCACCACCACCCGCGAGCTCACCGCGCTGGGCGCACAGGTGCGCATTGCCGGCGACGGCCTCATCATCAAGGGTGTCGACGCCTTTACTGGCGGCGAGGTTGATTCGCACAACGACCACCGCATCGCCATGATGGCCGCCATCGCCGCGAGCCGTGCCACCGGCGAGGTCGTGATCCACGGCGCCGAGGCCGTCAACAAATCCTATCCCGATTTCTTTGACCACTACCGCCTGCTGGGCGGCAAGGTCACGCTCGAGGAGGAATAGCATGTCCTCGACCTTTGGCAACGTTTTGCACTTAAGCATCTTCGGCCAGTCGCACTCCCCCGCCATCGGCTGCTCGCTCGATGGCATTCCGGCAGGTATCGACGTTGACATGGAGCAGCTGCAGGCCTTTTTGGACCGTCGCGCCCCCGGTCGCGACGAGACCGCGACCACGCGCCGCGAGGCCGACGCCGCCCACATTATCGCCGGCATAGTTGATGGACACACCACGGGCGCACCAATCGCCGCGATTATCGAGAACACCAACACGCGCTCCAAGGATTACTCCGAGTTGCGCCGCAAGCCCCGTCCGGGACACGCGGACTTTCCGGCGCGCGTGAAGTACCACAACATGCACGACGTCGCCGGCGGCGGGCATTTCTCCGGCCGCCTAACGGCCCCCTTATGCATCGCCGGCGGTATTGCGCTGCAGGCACTCGAGGCCCGTGGCATCAAGGTCATGGCGCATGTCGCGCAGATCGGCGGCATCTCCGACCTGCCCATGGACGACATGGTCTATCGCGAGGCCGACCGCAAGGCGATCCTTACGAACGACCTGCCCTGCATTGACGCCGCCGCTGCCGGTCGCATGCGCGAGGAAATTCTGGTTGCGCGCGATGAGCTCGACAGCATCGGCGGCATCGTGGAGTGCGGCATCTACGGGCTTCCCGCGGGGATCGGTGACCCCATGTTCGACGGCATCGAGAACCGCATCGCGCAGATCGCGTTTGGCATTCCCGCCGTAAAGGGCGTGGAGTTTGGCATGGGCTTTGCCGTGGCCGCCATGCGTGGCAGCGAGAATAACGATCCATACCGCGTAGATGCCGAGACCGGCGAGATTGCGGTCGAGTCCAACAACGCCGGCGGCATCCTGGGCGGCATTTCAACGGGTGCACCCGTCATGTGGCGTATGGCCGTAAAGCCGACGCCCTCTATCGGTCGCGAGCAGCAGACCGTAGACATGGACGCCATGGAAAATGCCGAGCTCTCGGTCCACGGCCGCCACGATCCCTGCATCGTCCCGCGTGCCGTCCCCGTAGCCGAGGCAGCCGCCGCCCTCGCCATCTGGGACGCCCTTCTCGAGGACGCCGCCCAGCGCTAAAAATCTCCGGGGGCCAACTCCGGCCCCCACGCCCACCCAGTGATTTTTCTGGGACGGGGATTAAAAAATCATTGTGTACCTAATGATTTTTTAATCCCCGTCCCAGAAAAATCACCAACACGTGAAAGGGGTCCCCATGGACCTTGCTGACATCCGCCAGGCCATCGATGGCATCGACACCACGCTGCTCAATAGCTTTGTCGAGCGCATGGACATTGCCACCGAGGTTGCCAAATCCAAGATCGAGATGGGCAAGGCCGTCTTTGACCCCGCCCGTGAGCGCTCCAAACTCAACAACCTCGCCGGCCGCGCACCCGAGCGCTACGAGGCCCAGACCATCGCTCTGTTCCGCCTCCTCATGAGCATGAGCAAGGCCGAGCAGCAGCGCTACATCAACGAGCTCGAAGGCATCACGGTGTCGCAAAAGGCCCATGCCACGGCCGCAGCCTTTAACACACCCTTCCCCCAGACGGCCACCGTCGCCTGCCAGGGCGTTGAGGGCGCCTACAGCCAGATCGCCGCATGCAAGCTCTTCGACGTGCCCGATATCGCGTTCTTTGAGACCTTTGAGGGCGTCATGCGCGCCGTACGCGACGGCTTTTGCGAGTTTGGCGTGCTGCCCATCGAAAACTCAACCGCTGGCTCGGTCAACGCCGTCTACGACCTGCTCGCACAGTTCGACTTCCATATCGTGCGCTCGCTGCGCCTCAAGATCGACCACAACCTGCTCGTCAAACCCGGCACCAAACTCCAGGGCGTACGCGAGGTCTACAGCCACGGCCAGGCCATCGCCCAGTGCGCCGGCTTTATCGAGGGCCACGGCCTGCATGCCACCAAGTACCCCAACACCGCCATGTCGGCCGAGATGGTCGCCAACTCCGAACGCACCGACGTCGCCGCTATCGCCTCGCGCAGCTGTGCCGCGCTGTATGGTCTGGAGGTGCTGGAGCCCAACATCCAGGACTCGGACAACAACTACACGCGCTTCGTCGTCATCAGCCGCGAACCGCGCGTCTATCCCGGTGCCAACCGCACCTCGCTCATGATCACCACGGCCAACGAGCCGGGCGCGCTCTATCGCGTACTCGAGCGCTTCTACGCACTCAACATCAACCTCATCAAGCTCGAGAGCCGCCCTATCCCCGGCCACGACTTTGAGTTTATGTTCTACTTTGACTTGGACTGCACCTTTGGCAGCAAGGCCCTCGACGACCTGCTCGACTCGATCGACGACGTGTGCGAGAGCTTCACCTACTTTGGCAGCTACACGGAGGTGCTCTAGATGGCCGATGTCATCGCAACCCGCCCCTACGGCGTCCTGGGCCGTGTGCTGGGCCACAGCTACACCCCGACCATCTACAAGGAGCTCGCAGGACTCGAGTACGTGCGATTTGAGCGCGAGCCCGAGGATCTCGAGGCTTTTATGACGGGCGACGAATGGGAGGGCACCAACGTGACCATCCCCTACAAGCGCACCGTCATGGAATACCTGGACGAGCTGAGTCCGCTCGCTGAGCGCATGGGCAACGTCAACACCATCACGCGCCTGCCCGACGGCCGCCTGCGCGGCGACAACACCGACTATTTCGGTTTTCAGTGCCTGGTCGAGGAGCTGGGTGTAGAGGTCGCCGACAAAAAGGTTCTCGTGCTTGGCGCCACCGGAGGTGCCGGCACTACAGCGAGCATGGTACTCGGCGACCTGGGCGCTGTCGTCATACCAGTCGGCCGCACGAGCGAGGTCAATTACGACAACATCGCACAGCAATCCGATGCCGCGCTGCTCGTCAACTGCACGCCCGCCGGTATGTTCCCCCACTGCCCCGACGCTCCCTGCACGCTCGAAGGCCTCGATGCGCTCGAGGGCGTCATCGACATTGTCTACAACCCCGCCCGCACGGGTCTGATGCTCAAGGCCGAGCGCCACGGCATCCCCTGCATCGGCGGCCTGTTCATGCTTGTTGCCCAGGCGGCACAGGCTGTAGAGCGTTACACCGGCCAAGCCACCCCGCGCGAGCGCATCCTGGATGTGACGGAGCGTCTGTCCCGCCGCGAGCAGAACATCGCGCTCATCGGCATGCCGGGCTCGGGCAAGACCCGCGTGGGCGAGCAGATCGCCCAGCTCACGGGCCGCGAGCACATCGACCTCGATCGCGCCCTCGAGGAGCGCCTGGGCATGCCATGCGCCGACTTCATCGTCGAACGCGGCGAGGCGGCCTTCCGTGAGCAGGAAACAACGGCGCTGGCCGACGTCTCCAAGCGCAGCGGCCTGGTGCTTTCCACGGGAGGCGGCGTGGTCACGCGCGATGAGAACTATCCGCTGCTACACCAAAACAGCCAGATCGTGATGCTTAACCGCAAGCTCGACGAACTCGCTCATAAGGGACGCCCCATCACCGCCCGCGATGGCATCGACAAGCTCGCCGAGCAGCGCATACCGCGCTACCGCGCCTGGGCCGACTACATCATCGACTCGCGCGACTGCGCCGCCAACACCGCCCACGCCCTCCTCGACACCCTCCCACCCGCTCTCTAACAAAAACCACCACAAAGGGGACAGTCACCTTTGTGGAGGTTTTTCATTCACCCTCTCCAAATCGACCAACTGCAAAGGAAGCAACCATGAAAGCACTCATCGTCAACGGCCCCAACCTCAACATGCTCGGCATTCGCGAGCCGGGCATCTATGGCAGCGACAACTACGACCGCTTAGTGCAGATCTGCCAGGAAGCGGGCACTGCACAGGGCTTCGACGAGGTCGAGGTTTTCCAGTCCAACCACGAGGGCAACATCGTCGACAAGATTCAGGAGGCCTACGGCAAGGTCGACGGCATCGTCATCAACCCGGCCGCCTACACACATACGAGCGTGGCCATCTTGGATGCCCTCAAAGCCGTCGCCATCCCCGCCGTTGAGGTCCACATCAGCGCTGTCGAAACACGCGAGGACTTCCGCCAGGTAAGCTACGCCCGCCTGGCCTGCTTCGCCACCATCACCGGCGAGGGCCTGAAGGGCTACGCCCACGCGCTGGAGCTGCTGAGGGAACGTCTCGAAAAGTAGCCTCGCGAGCAAATCCATCAACGCGATTCACACGCTAATAATGCCAGTGCCGCCAGCAGCAACCTCGCTACTGGCGGCACTTTATTACTGGCATATAATCATTGCAGTCACACAACGTCTGGAGACGCGCATGTTAAGCATCCATCTGGGGGATTACCCCGGTTCCATCTACGATACCGAAACCTATTTTAGGAACTCATACTTGGACTCATGGTTCGAAGACCCTATGGCCGCACAGATTATTAAAAGCGTGGACGGATCAGAGCTCATCGGTCCCCACAACATCGTAAGCAAACAGCTGGGCTCGATCACCCCACTCGAACTGTCCGGCGGCGTTAAGACGCTGCTGCTGGTGCGCAATCTCCCAAATATGGTGTTCAACGCATCCACCTGCGGGGACAACTGTGCCCGCTGGCTACTCAAGATCGGCAAAGAGCAGGATGTGCTGGTGACCTTATACCACATCATGAAATTCCCCTGGAAGAGCTTTGAAATCCGCATTGAAAACGATGGCCGCATCGTCAGAAACATGCAGGAGTTTGTCGGCGCCACGAATGACTTTTTGGATGTTGATGAGTAATGAAGGGAACGCATACCGTTGTCGTAGAGCGTGCAAAGGTCAAATACACACTCACGTTTAAGCGCAATATTTCCTTTATACGCGGCAACAGCGGCACGGGTAAAACGACGCTCATCTCGATGATTCGCGACTACAACGACCGAGGACCGGAAAGCGGCGTTGCACTCAGTTGCGACGTGCCTTGCGAAACGCTTTCCGGCAGACGCTGGGAGCGCGAGCTATCGATCATCGAAGATTCAATCGTCTTTCTAGATGAGGGTAACGAGTTTATCTACTCAAAGGACTTCGCCAAAGCCGTCAACGGCTCGTCCAACTATTTTGTTCTGATATCTCGTCGCGATGCCAACGAGCTCCCCTACAGCGTTGATGAGATCCTGAAGCTAGTCAACACGACAAGTAAAACAATCAATGGCCGCAAGAGCGACAGGCGCTTCTACTCGGTGACCAAGCCGCTATATGACCACACGGCAAGCATGCTGTATCAGGACCTTAACGTAGGGTTCGACAATCCCGATGCCGTGATTGTCGAGGATAGCAAGTCTGGCTATCAATTCTATAGCACCCTTTGCAACCGACTGGGAATCCCCTGCTATACCGCCACCGGCGTAGCGAACCTAAAACGAACGATTCACGAATGTCCCGAGCAAAACATCCTTGCCATAGGAGACGGCGCAGCGTTTGGTCCCTACATCGAAAAGGTGCTGGGACAGCGCGTTTACAAGAACGTTCGCTTGTTCCTCCCTGAATCATTTGAGTGGACGCTTTTGCGATCTGGCCTCATCCCCAACAACGACATTCCAAAAATCCTCAAGGACCCTTCGAGCTATATCGAAAGCCGCGACTACCTGAGCTGGGAGCGGTTCTTCACCGATGTGTTGGTCAAATACTCGGCAGACACTCGTTATGCTTACAAAAAGGCGAAGCTCAATGAGCAGTACCTGAAGCCGCAAGCAATGGATGCAATCGGGAGCGTCTTACCCGAGTGTTTGAAGGCAGACTAGATACAGTGGGGAGGACCAAGTTGGTCCTCCCCACTGTCATTACGCCTTCTTGATCACGTACGCCAATCCAATATCGCAGGCGCAGCGCACGATTGATGCGAAGAGCCACGATGCCGGCAGCCATATAAGCAACGGCATCGTCTGCCAGGGGATAAACCAATCGACCACATGGATCACAAAGATGGCGAGACTGGCCTGTCCGCAGAACACGAGTGCTCGCTCAAAGGATCCCAAAACCGGCACATTCTTCAACTTCTCCAGCGCCATGGAAACCCAACACACGCAGTAGCTGCCGGCAAGAGCGGCACCCATCGGAACCACAAATCCATCTACGCGGCGGCTCGAAATCTCAAACCCGCTCAGCGGGGCAAGGACAAGCCAAGCAACACCGGCCCCAATAAACACCAGCGGTTTGCTCACGCTCGGCTCCAGCCCCTTTTGACGCACCGTTTAACCAACCCACATCAACAGTACGATATAACAGCTCAGATCCAGATTGAGCGGCAGGTAAACACCAAAAAAGCGAGATACACCCAAACCGAAGAAGGCAATTACAGCACAGACAGCAACTTGGTAAAAAGCCCCAACCTCATGTCCGTCAAACAACAGCATCAGAGCATTAAACAGCAACCGTGACGTAAACAGCGCCGCCAGAAACCATGCCATGCCAACGGCGTCAACGCCAAGCCCAGGCACATCAACGCCAGAGGCAAACACAATCGTCTCAAGTCTCGCAACCAGCGTATCGCCCGTCAAAGGAGCGCCGTTCATCAAAAAAGTCGGCACCTGCCACGCCAACAAAAGAACCAGATATGGCACCAGAAGACGCGGCGCCGATCCTCTCAGCAGCTCACGCCACGGCTTAGGCCTGAATGTATACCCGGCAAGAATAAAGAACACCGGCATATGAAAAGAGAAGATTGCATGTCGCAAAGGAGAAGGATTTGGAACAGCGTGCCCCACAATGGACCAAGATAATTGCAATGCCCTTAGCAATATCAATCCAATCGAACCCTTTACTCCCCATAACACGCCCTTTAAAACTGAAGTAACAAAAAAGCCCAGACCACCAAGGGGTCCAGGCTTAATAAACGATGGTGCTCCATGGCGGATTCGAACCGTCGACCTTGGGATTAGAAGTCCCCTGCTCTATCCAACTGAGCTAATGGAGCAAATAACCGCACGCCCAAGCAAGCGCAAGCCTGCCAGGCGCAAGTAATTATAACCTAGTTGAACTGCTCGCGGTACGCCTTGCAGACCTCATCAACCGGGCCATCCATGCGAAGGTCGCCCTTCTCAATCCAAACGGCACGTTGGCAAATACGCTCAACCTGCTCCATGGAATGCGAAACGAACAGAACCGTCACGTCACCGCTCTGGATAAAGTGTTGAATGCGCGCCTCGCACTTTTGCTGGAAGAACACGTCACCGACGGACAGCGTCTCGTCAACGATCAGGATATCGGGCTCGGTAATCGTCGCGATTGCAAAGGCGATACGCGCCACCATACCCGAGGAGAAGTTCTTAAGCGGCATATCGACAAAGTTCTGCAGCTCAGCGAACTCAATAATGCCGTCAAAGTTGGCATCGATAAACTCCTTGGTATAGCCGAGCAGGGCGCCGTTCAGATAGATGTTCTCGCGGGCAGTCAGCTCGGGGTCAAAGCCGGCACCAAGCTCAATCAAAGGCGCGATGTTACCGTGCACCTTAACGCTGCCCTCGCTAGGCTCGAGCACGCCAGCGATAATCTTGAGCATCGTAGACTTGCCGGAGCCATTGGTGCCAACCAGACCGACAACTTCGCCGCGATGAATATCGAACGAGATGTGCTTAAGCGCCCTAAACTCCTCAAAGAACAGCTCGTGCTTGGCGAGCTTGATGAAGTACTCCTTGAGATTGGTCAGCGACTCGGATGCCATGTTAAAGATCATGGTGACGTCGTCGACCTCGACAGCCAGAGGCTGCTCGCTGTAATCAACAAAAGATTCAGTCATCACAGCACTCCTTAGATGTAGAGGATAAATTTGCGCTCGGACTTATGGAAAACGGTATAGCCAATAACAAGCGCAAGAACCGCCCAAGCAACGCACATACCAAACGTCATAAGCGAGGGCGTCGTCTGGAACAGGAAGATATCGCGCATAAACTGCAGGTAGTTGTACATGGGGTTCGCATACATCAAGATACGCACGAGATGCGGCATTTGCGCAATATAGTCAGTCGTCCAGAAGATGGGCGTAATGTAAGTCCACGCCGTAATGATGACGCTCCACAGATGCATAACGTCGCGGAAAAAGACCGTAAGGGCAGAGAGCATCATGCCCAGGCCCATGCAGAAGCACATAAGCAGCAGCAGGCAAACCGGCAGCAGAATCAGGTGCCAAGAAGGCATAACGCGGAACCACAGCATAACGATGGCGACGGCAACCAGCGAGAAGGCAAAGTTGACTAGCGAGAAGAGCACCTTCTGCACCGGGAAGACCCAGCGGTGCACCTTAACCTTCTTGAGCAAAGGGGCAGCACCCACGATCGACGTCAGGGCCTGGTTCGTAGACTCGGACATGACGGCAAAGGTAATGTTACCCACGATCAAGTACAGCGGGTACATCTCGGGCGTCATTGAGCCATTGCGGCCCTGGCCAAAAATCGTCGAGAACACGATGGCCATGACAATCATCATCAGCAGCGGATTGAGCACCGACCATGCGACGCCCAGAACGCTGCGGCGATACTTGATTTTAAAATCCTTGGTAACCAGCTGGCGAAGGATAAACGCATCCTTCTCAAATTCATTCTTAGCAAACGTCGCAGGCAGACTGCGAGTTTCTTGTTGCTTTGTCTGATCCGACACGAATGCAACTCCCTTACTCGTAATCGTTGACAAACGAACAGTATAGACCCGACGGGCGGGCAAACGATTCGCGCAACAAAACTGGAGAACTAACCCACATCTTAGGATACCCGTCGCAAACGGCTATACTTTCTAAGATTGGATGTATAAGGAGCATTGAGTGAATTCTGAATCTATTGCCGTCATTATCCCCTGCTACAACGAAGCCCTCACGATCGGCAAAGTCATTGACGACTTCCACCGCGAGCTTCCGCAGGCGACGGTCTACGTCTATGACAACAACTCGTCAGACGACACCTCGAGCATCGCATCGGAACACGGCGCCACAGTGCGCTTTGAGCCGCGCCAGGGAAAGGGCAACGTCTGCCGTCAAATGTTTCGCGATATCGACGCCGCTTGTTACCTGATGGTCGACGGCGACGACACCTACCCCGCCGAGGCGGCCAAAGCCCTTTGCGAGCCCATCCTCAACGGCATGGCCGACATGACCGTGGGCGACCGCTTGTCCAACGGCACCTATGCCGAGGAAAACAAGCGTGCCTTCCATGGTTTTGGCAACAACCTAGTTCGTGCCATGATTAAGTGGATATACGGCTACAGTTTCGATGACGTCATGACGGGATATCGTGCCATGAGCCGCCCGTTCGTCAAAACCTTCCCCGTGCTTTCTGAGGGATTCCAGATCGAAACCGAACTCTCGATCCATGCCGTCGACCACCGTTGGCGTATCAAAGACGTGCCCATCGAGTACCGCGACCGCCCGGAAGGCTCCGAGTCCAAGCTTAATACCGTGAGCGACGGCATTAAGGTCGTCGCCATGATCGGCACGCTGTTCAAGGACTACCGCCCGCTCAAATTCTTCAGCCTCGTAGCTCTTCTCTTTGCCATTATCGGTCTTGCCCTGGGTGTTCCCATCATTGTCGAGTATTTCCAAACCGGGCTTGTTCCGCGTTTCCCCACCGCCATACTCGCCGCATCGTTTATGTTCCTGTGCGGCTTAAGTCTCGCGACTGGTTTTATCCTCGACTCCGTGGCAAAGGTCGAAAAAAAGCAGTGGGAAGTCAATGTGTATAGCAAATACACCTTCGGTGACCATCGCAACGACAACGCAAACGCGAGATAGCACGCCATGCCATCGTCATGCCCCTGATAGCGCTTGCCGTTATCGAGCCGCTTGCCAACGCCCACGTTATATGGAATTAACTGTACGAAGGCTATTTCGAAGACGCCAACAGTACCCATGTAGCTAGCGTGACCAACCATGATCTAAGGAGCATTCAGTGAAGAAAAGGTATCCCGAGTTTGATGTCGCAAAAGCAGTAGCACTTGCTGGGGTCATCATAGGCCATTCAACATACCTGGGAACACCAGATCGGCTTGCTTCCGTTTTCTACTCATTTGATATGCCTCTGTTTTTTATTGTCAGCGGATTCTTTAGCAAGCCCGAGGCTAAACTCACACCCGACTACGTTAAAAAGAATGCCAAATCACTTCTGATGCCTTATCTGATTACCTGTGTAGGCGTAATTGGATGCTCGTTCCTAGGGGCGATCTTAACAGGGAAAGCCAATCCGACAGAAATAGCAAACCACTGGTTTATGGCAAGCCTCTACGGCTGCGGAGGAATCACGCCCACAACCCCAGCATTCGTATCCGCCATTGGAGCCCTTTGGTATCTCTTCGCGCTATTCTTCGGCAAAATGCTCCTGACCGTCATTAATCAATTTCGCCATCCCACAATTATGGCTCTGGGTTTTTTCTTCTGCGGCAATGTTCTGGCCCAAATCGTTTGGCTTCCTTGGAGCATCCTGCAGGCCTTGAGCGCAACACTCTTTTTGTACATTGGACAGATCTTTAGAAAGCACACCCTACTCGAGGAAAACTCAATCGAACCCATCTGCTGGCTATTCATGGCGGGAATCTGGGGTTACTCAGCTCTATGCTTTGGAAAGCTCTACATGGTAACAAACACCTACGTTAACGGGACGCAGGATGTGATCGGGAGCATCTTTGGTTCATTGGTGATTCTAAAGCTATGCCAAATGGCTTGTAAGCATATTCCTCGCGTCACGAAACCCATCGCTTGGATCGGAAAGTACACGCTCCCGCTCTTTTGCATGCATCTTATTGAGTTGAATGTGTTTCCCTATAAATATGTTTCCGGTATTGTCGAGAGCCTTCCACTAGCGCCGTGGATCGGATATCTAATCGTCCGTTTCGCAATCATTGCACTGCTCACAGGCATCTTATACATGTTCCCGCGCCCAATTTCTAAATGGTATTTCCAGTCAAAACAAAAGCGTAAAGCTGAACGATAAAACCTACGTGCCTCTGCAAGGACAGCGCCTCTATTCAATTGAATAGAGGCGCATATTATGCCTCTCCCTATCGCCCGAGCTTATCACGAGACTTAGACTTCCCTTGTTTGCGAAATGAAATCAGACAAGACATAGCATCTGAGCCAAACCATAGAACACGGACGGACATGTACTCGCCAGGGCGCCATAACGATCGGGAGACAACAAGATCCAAAACCCCAAAAAGATTGTCAGTCCGATAAGTGGAACCGTAATCCTAAAAATCACACCTTCACCTTCCGCAAAACCAGGGGTCTGAAGCAGCACTCCAAACACAAGCAAAATCAATAACCATGAGAAGTCACTAAAGTACCGCATTGTAATACTCGCAATCTGGAAATCCGCAAATAGGATTACCGATGCAACAATGAGCGAAAAGATGATGGCAGCTTTCTGGCTCTGCCTGCTCTTAGAGAACACGGACGGAATACAGGCAAGGCCCACGAGCAAAAACGGAGCGATGGCCAGCAATCCTCCAAGATAAGGCTCATAAAACCAATAGCCCTGGTAATCAACAGCCAAGTCTACGCCGAAAACATACGGGTACCGCGCGCAAATATTCAAAGGCTGAAGCAAATACTGAAACAAAGCGGGAAGGGACCGCGATAGGTCAATTCCTCGCGAAGTCATATCACTACCAGTCAGGTTGTATGCGGCACCAAAATCAAAAACCGATCCAAACCTTATGCCGTTATACAGCATGACAGGAATTGCAACGAGAATAAATGGCGCAATTACCGACACCGTGTTGCTGGCGCCCTTTTTTGAGAAAAACAGACGTTCCCGAAATATCGCATTCCAAAAAATCGGGAAGGCAAGCAAAGAGACCAGCACGTATTGGGGCCGGCAGCCCAATGACAGGGCAATCAGAAATGAACCAAGCATGAGGTAGCTCTTCCTGAAGCCCCCGTGGTCTCCATCCAAACGCTCCGCAGATACCCAACACGACAAGCCCAAAAACACAACAATTAAGCCAGATAAAATAGGGACAGAATAGATCTGAGGGAGAAAAACAAGGTACAGAAGTCCACTCGCAACAAAAAATGACACTGAAGAAAGTGCGAACAGACCAAGGGAAACATCTCGTCGATAGCGCTTTGCCAAGCAATACAGCAACGCATTGAAAGCGCAAATGAAGATCACTCCCAAAGCGAGAACGACTTGATCTGTTCTAAGATCACGACCAGTTAACAACTTGAAGGGAACAAACGCAACCAATGCCGGAAGCGCACCGAAATACGAGTAGTAACGCCCGTTATAAAAAGCATAGTCGAGGTAGTAATACTCACCAGCCTGAGATAATTCCTGAGCTCGAGCTGAAGTATCGTACGGGTTTTCCATATCAGAGAGAACGGCGGACACGGGAAGGTCTAAGGAAACCTTGCCCGACAAAAACGCATCCGCAAGATGATTGTATTGATTGAAGTCAAATGCAATCGGCCCGTTAATTGTTGGACCGTTAGCTGGATTGTCAGCAACCCCAGACAATCGGCTGACAACAACAGATCCCGCCATCTCAACGGTCATTAACGCGACAATGCATCCGATAACAACAGGGCGAATTGGAAACAATCTAGTCCTGTAAAGACTAGATGAGGGTCGGAAAGCAAGGAGCGCACAAGCCAATAATGCAGCAATCCCAAATCGGATGGGCTCGAAGCAAAACGGCCTCATGGCATTAATAGACGCGCCTCGGAGATCAAAGCTAAACCCCGATTCTTCTTGAATAAGCACCCTCATCTTATGCGAAACCCCAGAAAGATGCAGGCGAAGGTAATTCGAGCTTTCCATACCGCCGCAGTAATTGTAAGAAGGAAGTTCAAAGAAAGATGAGTTCGCTTCGTCAGTAGCAAGAACCTTTATTGATAAATAAGGGCCAGTCGACGTTCTCCATGACGAAGATGCCCAGCCTGGAACAGCAATATCAAGGTAAAGATTCTCGATATGGCATCCATCAGCATCGAATTCAATATAGGCGGTTTCGGGATCTACGACCTTAATCGTCCCGTCATCCTGAATTTCCAGTCCAGGACCTAGACCCCAATCTACTTCTTTCGCGTTCCCAAATAGCAGAGATTCCCAGAACGGGAAGTTGAATACGAGAATCTCCAAAGCCATTGCAACCATAAGTGAAATAGCAACACAGCGAAGAATCTTCTGCAAAGTGTAGGAACCATCGTGGCCAACGGGCTCAATGTTATTTTTCGCGCACTCTATAGGAGTCATCAAGTTCTCCAAACTAAACTATGCGGACTTTGCACGTCTGACCGGATAAAACAAACCAGACAGGAAGGGCAGTAAACAATAAACCACGCCAGCGAACAACCCTGTACACGCAACTTGCATCAACACCATAAGAACCCATGCATGCATCAGAAAGCACCGCAGAAAACCCCATTGGTGACACTACCTAATTCCAAACTAAATCAGGCAGAGCTCACGGCTTTTTGCGGCACTTTGGGACGTAATCAGGGCGTAGCAAGGGGTCAAATTCGGAAGTGCGGGGAAAATCGAGGAAATGCTGACCAGACCCCGGTTTTACTCTTCCGTGACCTGCGGTTTTTATTCCTTAATATCGTGTTGTGCTCGAAGGTTTTCAATTTTTCCCCGCACTTCCATAATTTCATCAGCCAGACAGTCTGTTTTCCAGGAATCGCATCGCAATCACATCAAACAGGTTCACCCATCCCAGGATCTGCAGGGCTCGCAATAAGCTTGGCGACCGCCGCCGCTCTTGTCGCGGCAGGACTTTACGCCAGACACAAGAAAAGCCGCCGTTAAAGAACGGCGGCTTTTGCTCTCGCAAATTCAATAGACACTAGAGCGTCTTGAGGTACTCCCCCAGCTCTTCCTCCCAGTCGGGCATGCGGAAGCCGGCGGACTCCAGCTTGGACAGGTCGAGCGCGGAGTGGACCGGGCGCGGGGCGACGGGGCCCGCGGCGCTGGCGTAGTAGTCGGCGGTGCTGACCGGCACGACCCTGTCGCCGTTGCCGTTGGCTGCCTCGAAGACGGCGCGTGCGATGCCGGCCCAGGACTTCACCGCGCCGGAGCCGGTGCAGTCGTAGGTGCCGTAGGGGGCCTTGTTCTCCAGCACGTGGAAGATGGCCGCGGCCATGTCGCGCGTGAAGGTCAGGCGGCCCAGCTGGTCGTCCACGACCGTGATCTGGGTGAGTTCATCCTCCGGGTCGGCGACGCGGTCGGACAGCGCCTTCATCGTCTTGACGAAGTTGTGCCCCTCGCCGATGACCCAGGAGCTGCGCATGATGTAGTGGCGCGGGCAGCCGGCCACGGCGATGTCCCCTGCCGCCTTGGTCTGGCCGTAGACGGACAGCGGGGAGAAGGGCTCCCCCTCGTCATGCACCTCGGCGGTGCCGTCGAAGACGTAGTCGGAGGACACGTGCACGAGCGTGATCCCGTGCTCGGCGCAGGTGCGGGCGAGAAGGGCGGGGCCCGTCGCGTTGGCCTTCCAGGCGGTCACGCGGCCCTCGGGGGTCTCGGCCTTATCGACCGCGGTGTAGGCGCCGCAGTTGATGACCGTGCCGTAGAGCGACCAGTCGTACTTGCCGTAGGCCGCCGGGTCGGACATGTCGAATGTGTCGATGTCGCAGAAGTCGAAGGTATCGGTCAGCCCGCGCTCCTCGGCGAGCGCGCGGACCGCATGGCCCAGCTGGCCGTTGCAGCCGGTGACCAGGGTGCGCCTGGGCGCCATGGGCACGACGTCGGCCAGCAGCGGGTGGTGGAGGTCGGCCTCGGACACGGTGGCCTCGTCCAGCGGGATCGGCCACTCGATGGCGAGCTCCGGGTCGGCGAGGTTCACGAAGGTGTAGGTCCTCTTGAGCTCGGCCGACCAGTGGGCGTCCACCAGGTAGGTGTAGGCGGTGCCGTCCTCGAGCGCCTGGAAGGAGTTGCCCACGCCGCGCGGGACGTAGATGGCCTTGGAGGGGTCCAGCGTGCAGGTGTAGACCCTGCCGTAGGTGGCGCTGCCCTCGCGCAGGTCCACCCATGCGCCGAAGACGCTGCCGCGCGCCACGGAGATGAACTTGTCCCAGGGCTCGGCGTGGATGCCGCGGGTGACGCCCTTCCTGTCGTTGTAGGAGATGTTGTTCTGGACGACCTTGAGGTCCGGGATGCCCAGAGCGGTCATCTTGGCGCGCTGCCAGTTCTCCTTGAACCAGCCGCGCGAGTCGCCGTGGACGGCCAGGTCGACGACCCTCAGGCCCTCGATGCCGGTCTCGGTGACGGAGAGGTCCTTCTCGAATGCGATGTCTGCCATGTGGGAAAAGCTCCTATCGAAGAGGTTGGGTAACCGGGGGCGCCCGCGCGGGGACGCAGGGTCATCCCCATGCCC
>SKEJ01000726.1_pt1 | contig 19935 bp, 26 predicted proteins | sample 4826721 | NCBI WGS metagenome assembly SKEJ01 (sample SAMN11008812, study PRJNA524170) | human gut metagenome | biome: Human fecal sample; material: Feces; isolation source: fecal sample from pouch patient p31 | host: Homo sapiens | place: Israel: Tel-Aviv | collected 2015-06-02 | reverse complement strand
TTGCTGGTGATGTTCTGAAAAGTATAAATGATATTTTTGATTGTAAACCATAGAGCAGAATTATTTTTCTGATGTTGTTTATTGTTTATTTAAATGCAGGGTGGTTTATATCTCGTCTTGTAGTTTATCCATGCATATCTGCTTGATGATGAGGTTTTTATTTAAGGTATGGTTTTGTGTTTTTTCTGTATTACATGTCAGGTATTTTAAAGAATCATTTTTCAGATGGTGGAAAGAACCATGGCATTTAAACACTATGATGTTGTCAGGGCGGCGTCGCCGTCAGATCTTGCGGAAAAGCTGACACATAAACTGAAAGAGGGCTGGCAGCCGTTTGGTAGTCCGGTGGCCATAACCCCTTATACCCTGATGCAGGCGATTGCAGCAGAAGGTGATGTGGTCGTCAGTGGTGCAACTGAGCCGGAGTGGTACTACGTCATCGTACTGGCCGGGCAATCCAATGCCATGGCTTACGGTGAAGGGCTTCCGCTTCCGGATTCTTACGATGCGCCCCACCCACGCATTAAGCAACTGGCCCGTCGCAACACAGTGACTCCCGGTGGTAAAGCATGCGCATTTAACGACATCATTCCGGCAGACCACTGCCTGCATGATGTTCAGGATATGAGCGCACTGAATCATCCGAAGGCAGACCTGAGCAAAGGGCAGTACGGCTGTGTCGGCCAGGGCTTACATATTGCCAAAAAACTGCTTCCGTATATCCCGAATAACGCGGGGATCCTGCTGGTACCATGCTGTCGTGGTGGTTCGGCATTCACCCAGGGCGCGGAGGGGACATTCAGTGCGGACACGGGGGCCAGCCAGGATTCGGCACGCTGGGGTGTGGGTAAACCGTTATATCAGGACCTGATCGCACGCACCAAAGCGGCATTACAGAAGAACCCGAAAAATGTGTTGCTGGCGGTGTGCTGGATGCAGGGCGAATTTGACATGAGCGCTGCCACCTACGCACAGCAACCGGACCTGTTCACGGCCATGCTGAAGCAGTTCCGTACTGACCTTTCCGGATTTAACGCGCAGTGCCATGGCGGCAGTGCTGCAGTTGTACCGTGGATTTGTGGCGACACGACGTATTACTGGAAAAACACATACGGCACACAGTATGACTCCGTCTACGGCGCATACAAAAACAGGGAGAGCGACAACGTTTTCTTTGTGCCGTTCATGACCGACGGTAACGGCAACAACACGCCCACCAACTTACCGGCAGAAGACCCGGATATTGCTGATGCAGGTTATTACGGCGCGCAATCCCGTAGTAATGGTAATTGGGTATCGTCAAACCGCCCGACACATTTCAGTTCATGGGCGCGCAGGAGCATTATTCCGGATCGTATGGCAACCGCTATTCTGAACGCAGCCGGGCGCACCTCAGCCTTCATCAGTGGTAAGGCACCGGAAATCAAACCCTCGCCCGGCGTCGACACGCCATCGGGGCCGTCTGAAGATGCATCCGTACGCACAATCTCCCTGTTGCCGACAGCCGGAGAGGCTGCTGCGCAGGGCTGGACCATTAAGGACGGCGGAATTCAGTTGTCGGGTGGTGTATTTAAGATCACCAAGCAGAGCAATAAAACTTGGTCCCTGATGCATCCGGTGGATGACGCAGTCTCCCTGCTGACACGGGGTGGCAGACTGAGCTGTAAGTTTCGACTGTCAGGCGCACTGACCAACAACCAGTTCGGTCTGGGAATTTATCTGTATACCGATGTAGCGTTACCTGACGTCGTGGCGATGACCGGGACTGGTAACCCGTTCCTGATGTCGTTCTTCACCCAGACCACAGACGGCAAACTGAATCTGATGCATCACAGGAAAGCAGGAAACACAAAGTTGGGCGAGTTCGGGAATTACAGTAACGACTGGCAGACGCTGGAGCTGGTGTTCACCGCCGGCAGTGCCACGGTTACTCCGAAACTGAATGGAGTGGCTGGCCCGGCATTCCAGGTCATAAAAGACAGTCTGACACTGGGGCTGAATGCGCTGACGCTGACGGATATTACCAAAAATGCAGCGTATGGCGTTGAGATAGAAAGTCTGGTGCTGGAGATAAATGCACCAGCATCATCATAAAAAGTGAGCCAGTCAAATGGAAGGTATCGTTAAACTCACCGGTAGTGTCAGTGGGTCGTCTGAGATGCCTGCATGAGTTATCAGAGCCATCAGTACTTAACTGGTGGCTTTTTTTATTGTTGTCAGCTTCCGGATAACGGGAGACGGGGTATGTACCAGATGGAAAAAATCACAACAGGTGTGTCATACACCACGTCAGCGGTGGGAACGGGCTACTGGTTCCTGCAGTTGCTGGACAGGGTTTCCCCGTCTCAGTGGGCGGCAATAGGCGTGCTGGGGAGTCTGCTGTTTGGGCTGCTGACTTATCTGACAAATCTGTACTTCAAAATCAGAGAAGACAAGCGTAAGGCTGCACGGGGAGAGTAATTCAATGACTCAAAACTATGAACTGATTGTGAAAGGGATCCGCAATTTTGAGAATAAAGTTACGGTAACTTTAGCGTTACGGGACAAAAAACGCTTTGACGGTGAAATTTTTGACCTGGACATCTCGCTGGACCGTGTTGAAGGTGCCGCGCTGGAGTTTTATGAGGCAGCAGCCAGAAGGAGCATCAGACAGGTCTTCCTGGATGTTGCTGCCGGGTTATGTGAAGGGGACGAGCTGTTGCCAGAAACGCGCCCCTGTTCAGAGGCGCGGTATACCATAAAAATTAACAGTTCTGATAACTCGATTACAGGTTGTTAGCTTTTTGCAGTTGGCTTTCCAGTATCTTTCATTGGTAGCATCCTGATAAATATCCATGAGCGCAAAAATCAAATACGGCCTGTCAGCTGCGGTTCTGGCGCTGATTGCTGCAGGCGCGTCTGCTCCTCAAATACTTGACCAGTTTCTGGATGAAAAAGAGGGTAACCACACTACGGCATACCGCGATGGTTCCGGCATATGGACCATCTGTCGTGGTGCCACAATGGTGGATGGTAAGCCCGTCATACCGGGAATGAAGCTGTCGAAGGAAAAATGCGACCAGGTTAACGCTATTGAACGTGATAAGGCGCTGGCATGGGTGGAGCGCAATATTAAAGTACCACTGACCGAACCACAGAAAGCGGGTATAGCGTCATTCTGTCCCTATAACATTGGCCCCGGTAAGTGTTTCCCGTCGACGTTTTATAAGCGGCTGAATGCCGGTGATCGTAAGGGCGCATGCGAGGCGATTCGCTGGTGGATAAAAGATGGTGGGCGCGATTGCCGCATACGTTCAAATAACTGCTATGGACAGGTTATTCGTCGTGACCAGGAAAGCGCATTAGCCTGTTGGGGGATAGATCAGTGAGCAGAGTCGCCGCGATTATTTATGCTCTGGTTATTTGCATCATCGTCTGCCTGTCGTGGGCGGTCAATCATTACCGTGATAACGCCATCACCTACAAAGAACAGCGTGATAAAAAAGTCAGTGAGCTGAAGCAGCTGACCGCCACCATCGCTGACATGCAGCAGCGTCAGCGTGATGTTGCTGCGCTCGATGCAAAGTACTCGAGAGAATTAGCCAATGCGAAAGCTGAAAATGAAACTCTGCGCGCTGATGTTGCCGCTGGTCGTAAGCGCCTGCGGGTCAATGCCAGTTGCTCCGCAGCCGTGCGTGAAGCCACCGGACCCACCAGCGTGGATAATGCAACCAGCCCCCGACTGGCAGACACCGCTGAACGGGATTATTTCACCCTCAGAGAGCGGCTGATGACGATGCAGATGCAACTGGAAGGGGCACAGCTATACATTCGTGAGCAATGTCTCAGATAAAAACCGGCCAAGGATAATCCGCTAAAGATTCGCCGGTGGCGAAAGAGAGCCAAGGTGTCAACCTACGCTATTACTTATGATAATGCAACAGACGAAGCGGGACATATTGGCGCATAACAAATCAGTGCAGGCTAACTGCAGGAAGAACTTAGGGCGTGAACGTAGAAAACCTAAGTAACGCACATTACATCTATAACGAGATGAAAGAGCTACAGCGACAGAAAGGTATACTGGAAAGTGGTGCAGGGCTTGGTGTGACAATCCAGTCTGCCTATCAATATAGTGCTTTTCTTGAGGCCATACGCCCGCATGCAGTTGCTGAACTTAACAGCCGTATTGAGGAAAAGAAATCCGCGCTGGTTAATTTGGGTGCTTCCTTCTCTATATACGAGCATAATAAGGCGGGTTGGAAACCCGCCTAAAGCACTTAGAAACTGCGTGGAGCTGTGGAAAGAATGGATGCCAGTTCTTCCTTCGATAAATCCCAGCTTCGATTTACAGCGTCAATTTTCTTAAACTCATCAAGCATTGCGTTATAGAGATGTTCTGTACGTGAATGAGTATTGGCAATGGGCTGTTTCTGTTCGGGGAAGCGATCAATTTTCTGATATGCCTCAATGATACTGAAGTAATCGCATTCATTATTACCGTCGAAACCTGGGAGCTGAATTGCCCCATCATGTATTTTTAGATGATGGTCACGGACTAATTCTTTTTGCTCGTCATCACTAAGTTTCCTGAAAGCATTGGAAAGTCCGCGATACATATTCAAGACAGCAGTAACAAAATCACGATCTTCTTTACTTGGTTCGTCAACATCCAAATGTGAATATTCGGCCTTGATAACCCAATCATTACCAGATGACACAGCATATTTAACAAGCTGTGGATCAATATCAGTTTCGATACCTAGGTGGATGGCAATGTCACATAACAAAATGGTATTGATTTTATCTTTAATATCCATGAGTTAACCCTCTGAAGTAAAAAGTAATATCTACACCCGTTGGCTCATGAAGTCTATTGATCTGTCTCATATCAGCAGCAAATCTATTCCATGGAGATACTCAATGCAGGTCACCTTTGATTTATATAAGGGCGAAACATGCCATCACGAATCCCACGCGCCTGCCGTAAGCGTGGATGTGCAGGTACAACCACAGACAGTTCTGGTTACTGCGATAAACATCGTGGCGAAGGATGGGTACAGCATCAACGCGGACTGAGCCGCCACCAGCGTGGCTATGGCTCGAAATGGGATGCCATACGTGCGCGCATACTGAAGCGTGATAATCATCTGTGTCAGAACTGCCTGCGCAATGGGAGAGCCGTTGAAGCCAGAACTGTGGACCACATCATTCCGAAAGCTCATGGTGGCACGGATGCAGACAGTAACCTGCAGAGTCTGTGCTGGCCCTGTCATAAAGCAAAAACAGCGCGCGAACGCATCAATTGATAACAGTTCCCATCTGTAGGGGAGGGGCGGGTCAAATCTCTGCAACCCTGGCTGCTCAGTACCGCCGCCTGACCCTTCCTCACATCGCCGCAGGTTCGAAAACTTTTTTTGGAAATGTGAACAAACGATTGATAGGTAAGACCGATTATGTCAGGACCTCCGAAAACCCCGCCACGCCTGCATTTGATTCGAGGCAACCCCTCAAAGCGCCCCGTTAAAGACCACAAAAAAACCGCTAAAAAGGATGAAAAAGGTCTTCCTAAAATTCCGCAGCATTTAGGGGCTCAGGGGAAGTACTGGTTCAGGCGAATGGCGGAAGAGCTGAATGCGGAAGGGATCATTTCTCAGCTTGATGCGCGTGCGCTCGAGTTGCTGGTGGAAGCCTACACCGAATATCGGCATCACTGCGAAACACTCGATGTTGAGGGGTATACCTACCGCACGGAAACGCAGAGCGGTGATGTACTGATTAAGGCGCACCCCGCGGCGGCAATGAAAGCGGATGCCTGGAAGCGGATCCGGGCAATGCTTGCAGAGTTTGGTATGTCACCGGCAAGCCGGGCTAAAGTAAATATCGCCGGACCGGATGATGTTGATCCGCTGGCGGAGCTTTTAAAAGCGAGAGACTGATGGCAAAAGTGGCTGACGGGATCCGCTACGCCGAACGTGTTGTTGCAGGAGAAATTGTTGCTGGCGAATTTGTCCGCCTGGCCTGCCAGCGTTTTCTTGATGATCTGAAGTACGGCGAAGAGCGGGGGATTTATTTCAGTGAACCCCGTGCGCAGCACATCCTGAATTTCTACAAATTTGTGCCTCATGTAAAAGGGGCGCTGGCAGGCCAGCCCATTGAGTTGATGGACTGGCATGTATTTATCCTCATTAATATTTTTGGTTTTGTCATTCCGCTGGTCAATGAAGAGACCGGGGAAGTTGTCATGCGCAGCGATGGCAGCGGACGTCCGGTGATGGTGCGCCGGTTCCGGACGGCGTACAACGAAGTCGCCCGTAAAAACGCAAAATCAACTCTGTCATCGGGTATCGGCCTGTATATGACGGGGGCAGATGGTGAAGGCGGGGCTGAGGTGTATTCAGCCGCAACCACGCGTGACCAGGCCAGAATCGTGTTTGAAGACGCCAAAAATATGGTCAGAAAAGCCCGGTCGACACTCGGGCGGTTGTTTGATTTCAACAAGCTGGCGATTTACCAGGAGCAGAGCGCATCAAAATTTGAACCGCTTTCTTCGGATGCAAACAACCTGGATGGTCTGAACATCCACTGCGCCATTATTGATGAGCTGCATGCACATAAAACTCGTGACGTGTGGGACGTTCTGGAAACGGCAACCGGTGCCCGTCTGCAGTCCCTTTTATTTGGTATCACCACGGCAGGGTTTAACAAGGAAGGGATTTGTTACGAGCAGCGTGATTACGCCATCAAGGTATTGCGTGGCTATAACAGCGACGTGGAGGGCGCGGTAAAAGACGACTCCTACTTTGCGATTATTTACACCCTCGATGAGGGAGATGATCCGTTTGATGAAACGGTCTGGCAGAAAGCGAATCCCGGCCTGGGCATCTGTAAACGCTGGGATGATCTGCGTCGCCTGGCGAAAAAAGCGAAAGAACAGGTCTCTGCGCGGGTGAATTTTTTTACCAAACACATGAATGTGTGGGTAACAGCAGAGTCTGCCTGGATGGACATGATTAAGTGGGATAAGTGCGAATACATTGCCCCACGACATGAGCTGAAAACGTATCCCATGTGGGTCGGCGTTGACCTTGCTCATAAGATTGATATCTGTGCGGCGGCAAAACTCTGGCGAACGGATAACGGGCATGTTCATGCCGATTTTAAATTCTGGCTTCCGGAAGGACGGCTGGAACGATGCTCGCGGCAGCAGGCAGAACTTTACCGGAAGTGGGCGGAGATGGATAAGCTGATTCTGACGGATGGTGATGTTATCGATCATGCTCAGATAAAAAGTGACTTACTGGAATGGATTGGTGGTGAAAACCTCAGGGAACTGGGATTTGACCCGTGGAGCGCGATGCAGTTCAGCCTAGCACTGGCTGAAGAAGGGATACCGCTGGTGGAGGTTCCGCAGACGGTTCGCAATCTGTCAGAGGCCATGAAGGAAACGGAATCACTGGTCTATGCCGGACGTTTCCATCACAGCAATCATCCGGTCATGAACTGGATGATGTCTAACGTTACGGTAAAACCGGACAAAAACGACAATATCTTCCCGAATAAATCCACGCTGGAAGCCAAAATCGACGGCCCTGTTGCGATGTTTACAGCAATGAGCCGGATGCTGGTCAATGGTGGTGAACCGGAGCCGGATCTGTCTGAACATCTGGTCAGCGTGGGCATCCGCTCGCTTTAACCGAGGTCATTATGTTTCTGATAATTCTCGCGCCACTGGTGGGCGTGCTGGGTGCGCTTTTGCTGGCGTATGGTGCCTGGCTGATTTATCCCCCGGCGGGTTTTGTTGTTGCCGGGGCGCTGTGCCTGTTCTGGTCGTGGCTGGTGGCGCGATATCTCGACCGTACACAGCCGTCTGTCGGCGGAGGTAAATAGTGTTCTTTTCGGGATTATTTCAACGAAAAAGTGACGCGCCGGTGACCACGCCAGCAGAGCTGGCGGATGCTATCGGGCTGTCATACGACACCTATACCGGAAAGCAGATCAGCAGCCAGCGGGCCATGCGACTGACGGCGGTTTTTTCCTGCGTCAGGGTGCTGGCAGAGTCGGTCGGGATGTTGCCCTGCAATCTGTATCACCTGAACGGCAGCCTGAAACAGAGAGCCACCGGCGAACGTCTGCATAAGCTGATCTCCACGCATCCCAATGGATATATGACGCCGCAGGAGTTCTGGGAGCTGGTGGTCACCTGTCTGTGCCTGAGGGGAAACTTTTACGCCTACAAAGTGAAAGCATTTGGCGAAGTGGCTGAACTGCTGCCCGTCGATCCTGGCTGTGTGGTACCGAAGCTTAACAGTAGCTGGGAGCCGGTCTATCAGGTCACATTCCCGGACGGCTCCACGGATGTACTGAGCCAGGAGGATATCTGGCATGTGCGCACGCTGACGCTGGACGGACTGGTGGGGCTGAATCCCATCGCCTATGCCCGCGAGGCAATATCGCTGGCGGCAGCGACCGAAGAGCACGGGGCCAGACTGTTCAGCAATGGTGCGGTGACGTCCGGTGTGTTGCGTACAGAGCAGACGCTGTCAGATCAGGCTTACGAGCGCCTGAAGAAAGATTTTGAGGAGCGTCACACCGGGCTTGGCAATGCTCACCGCCCGATGATCCTTGAGATGGGGCTGGACTGGAAGTCGATGGCGCTGAACGCCGAGGACAGCCAGTTCCTGGAAACCCGCAAGTTTCAGCTTGAAGAAATCTGTCGTCTGTTTCGGGTGCCGTTGCACATGGTGCAGAACACCGATCGCGCCACCTTCAACAATATCGAAGAGCTGGGGCTGGGATTTATCAACTATTCACTGGTGCCGTATCTGACCCGCATTGAGCAGCGGATCAACACCGGACTGGTACGAAAAAGTAAGCAGGGCGTTTATTACGCCAAATTTAACGCCGGGGCGTTACTGCGCGGGGATATGAAGTCCCGTTTTGAAGCCTACGCCACCGGGATCAACTGGGGAATTTACTCTCCTAATGACTGCCGCGACCTGGAAGATATGAATCCGCGTCCCGGTGGTGATGTCTATCTCACCCCGATGAACATGACCACGAAACCCTCCGATGGCAGTAAAGCCGGTAAGCAGAAGGATAACGCCAATGCAGACGAAACAACGTCTTGATGTACCGCTGAGTCTGAAATCTGTCAGTGACTCCGGTGAGTTTGAAGGGTATGGCTCCGTCTTTGGTGTAAAGGACAGCCACGATGATGTGGTGATGTCCGGGGCATTTGCTGCTTCCCTGCGGGCGTGGAGTGACAGAAAAGCGTTACCTGCGCTGCTCTGGCAGCACCGCATGGATGAACCCATCGGTGTTTACACCGAAATGAAGGAAGACGATGTCGGGCTTTACGTCAGGGGACGGTTGCTTATTGATGATGATCCCCTCGCAAAACGCGCACATGCACACATGAAGGCCGGTTCGTTAACCGGCCTTTCTATTGGGTACGTCCTGAAAGACTGGGAATACGACCGGAGCAAAGAAGCCTTTCTGCTGAAAGAAATCGACCTCTGGGAAGTCAGCCTGGTGACGTTCCCGTCTAACGACGAGGCGCGGATCAGCGACGTCAAGAACGCACTGGCCCGCGGGGAAATCCCCGAACAGAAAAAAATCGAAAGAGTCCTGCGTGATGTCGGACTCTCCCGTACCCAGGCCAAAGCATTCATGGCCGGGGGCTATGGCGCACTGTCCCTGCGCGACGCTGAGGATGTGGGCTCTGCACTGAATGCACTGAAAAATCTGAACTTCTAATCAGGAGAAATACGATGGCGGTTGATATTAAAGATGTCGAACAGGTCGCGCAGGAGCTGCAGCAGAAGTTTGACGACTTCAAAGCAAAGAACGACAAGCGCGTTGAGGCGATTGAGCAGGAAAAAGGCAAACTTGCCGGGCAGGTGGAAACCCTGAACGGAAAACTCAGCGAGCTGGAAAATCTCAAAAGCGATCTTGAAAAAGAGCTGCTTGAGCTGAAACGTCCGGCAGGTGGTGCGCAAAATAAACTGGCCACCGAGCATAAAGAAGCGTTTGTGGGCTTCCTGCGTAAAGGCCGTGAAGATGGTCTGCGCGATCTGGAGCGTAAGGCATTACAGGTGGGCACCGATGAAGACGGCGGCTATGCCGTGCCGGAAGAACTGGATCGCAACATTCTCAATCTGCTGAAAGATGAAGTGGTGATGCGCCAGGAAGCCACGGTGATCACCGTTGGCGGTTCCGACTACAAAAAACTGGTGAATCTGGGCGGCACGGCTTCCGGATGGGTTGGCGAGACTGACGCGCGCTCCCAGACTGCCACCTCAAAACTGGGACTGATTGAACCTTTCATGGGGGAAATCTACGGTAACCCGCAGGCCACCCAGAAAATGCTGGATGATGCTTTCTTCAACGTGGAGGCCTGGATCAACAGCGAGCTGGCAACCGAATTTGCCGAACAGGAAGAAATTGCCTTTACCACCGGCGATGGTACCAAGAAGCCGAAAGGGTTCCTGGCGTATGAGTCCACTGATGAAACCGACAAGGTCCGGGCGTTCGGCAAACTTCAGCATATTGTATCCGGCGAAGCGACGGCAGTGACCGCAGATGCCATTATCAAACTGATTTACACGCTGCGTAAGGCACACCGCACTGGCGCGAAGTTCATGATGAACAACAACAGCCTGTTTGCCATCCGTCTGCTTAAAGACAGCGAGGGTAACTATCTGTGGCGTCCGGGGCTGGAACTGGGGCAGCCGTCCTCTCTGGCGGGTTACGGTATCGCTGAAAACGAACAGATGCCGGATATCGCCGCTGATGCGAAAGCCATTGCATTTGGTAACTTCAAACGGGGTTACACCATCGTTGACCGTATCGGCACCCGCATTCTGCGTGACCCGTACACCAATAAACCGTTTGTCGGTTTTTATACCACCAAGCGCACCGGCGGGATGCTGGTCGATTCGCAGGCCATCAAACTGCTGAAGATTGCAGCAGCGTAATCATTCAGGGGGCGCAGAAGTGCGCCCCTGTTCTGACAGGTGAAAGAATCATGATCCTGAAACAAGATCTGAAATGGTCACCGGACGGTATGCGTGTTGAGATTATTCGGGCCGGTGAGTATGAAGATAAAGAATTACCCGAACGGGTACGCGAAATTGCCACTGCAGCTGGGATTGTCTCTGATAAGAGAACACCTGTTGCGCGGGGGGCTGATAAGTCTAAAAAACAGCATTCATAGAGGTTGCCCAAATGATGCCCACTCTGGAAGAGCTTCGTGTTCAGTGCCGGATTGATGATGACAATGAACAGGAGAATTCTCTTCTTATGATGTATCTGGCTGCTGCCAGGGAAGAGGCTGAAAAGTTTTTAAACCGGACGCTTTACGATGAAACTGTTTCTGAGCAGGATACGACCGGGCTTGTAATAACACCTCTGATAAAACTGCGTCTTATGCAACTGGTTGGCTACTGGTACGAGAACAGGGAAATGCAGGATGCAGTGCCTGATTTTTTCTATACCGGACTGCGGATGTATCGATTTCATCCCGGAACATAGGAGGATTCATGCAGGCAGGAAGATTACGTGATCGTGTGGTTATTCTGAATGCCACCACCGTTCGGTCTCCGTCAGGGCACCCTGTGGAAACAATGACGGAGGGGGCAACCATATGGGCAGAAGTTAAGGGGATCAGTGGCAGGGAGAGAATATCCGGAGGCGCAGAAACTGCTCAGGCTACAGTGAGGGTCTGGATGAGATTCCGGCGAGATGTAACAGCAACTTCATGTCTGAAAGTGCTGACTGGTGCATTCAAAGGCGCGATTCTGAGTATAGACGGTCCGCCGATACCGGATGCTCGTGCCACACGGCTTGAGATACTCTGTTCTCAGAAGGGGAATGTGTGATGGATTTCAGTCTTGATTTTTCAGGTCTGGCGGATATTGCACGGGATCTGGAGACGCTCAGCAGGGCAGAAAACAATAAGGTACTGCGCGATGCCACCCGTGCCGGTGCTGAAGTTATGCGGGATGCAGTTGTTGAACGTGCGCCGGAGCGAACCGGGAAACTGAAGAAAAATGTGGTTGTTCTCACTCAGCGTTCAAAGCGTCGGGGGGAAATTATCTCGGGTGTCCACATTCGTGGACGGAACCTGCGGACCGGAAACAGTGATAACAGCATGAAAGCCAGTGATCCCCGAAATGCGTTTTACTGGCGCTTTGTGGAGCTGGGAACGATAAACATGCCCGCGCATCCGTTCATTCGCCCGGCTTTCGATACGACAGAGGAACTGGCAGCACAGATTGCCATACAGCGAATGAATCAGGCTATTGATGAGGTCTTAAGTAAATGAGAGAGACCACACTGTATTCCCTGCTGTCTCAACTGGCCGGAGGACAGGTTTATCCTTATGTGGTCCCGCTGACGGAGGGAAAGCCTGCGGTATCTCCGCCATGGCTGGTATTTTCTGTGGTGTCTGACACTGCGTCTGATGTGCTTGATGGTCAGGCTGAATCCAGAATTACCGTGCAGATCGATGTCTGGGCAACAGTACCTGATGACGCAGATGATATCCGTGAGCAGGCGCTTGATGCGGTAAGGCAACTTGCACCCTCCGTTATTTCTAAAACTCAGGGTTATGATCCTGATTCCCGTCTGAGCAGAGCCACGCTTGAATTTCAGGTAATAGCCTGAGGTCGTTAATGATTTTACCCACCCGCCGCTGGCGGGTTTTTTATTTTCAGGAGACGAGTATGTCCTCTAATTTTGAGCGTTCGCAACTGACGAAAATTATGATTTCGTCTGCACCGGTAACAGCAGAAACCCTGGATTCTGCCAGCTATCTTGGTCTGAGCTGTACAATCAAAGAGGTGCAGTTTACCGCAGGACAAAAGCAGGATATTGATGTCACCACGCTGTGTTCTGTTGAGCAGGAAAATATTAACGGTCTTGGTGCCGCGTCAGAGATTTCCATGTCAGGCAACTTTTACCTCAATGCTGCCCAGAACGCGTTGCGCAGTGCCTATGACAATGACACCACGTATGGCTTTAAAGTTATTTTTCCGTCAGGAAACGGATTTACCTTTATGGCAGAGGTGCGTCAGCATACCTGGTCTGCAGGAACCAATGGTGTTGTGGCTGCAACGTTTTCCCTGCGCCTGAAAGGTAAACCTGTGCTGACGACAGAGCCGCTGAAAGTGAAGGTCGATTTAAACAGCACGCTGCAGGTTTCTGCCGGAGCGAAACTCGAAATGGTGGTTGAGGCTGCCGGTGGTGTGCCGCCTTATTCTTATGTCTGGAAGAAAGGTAGTTCTCCTGTTTCCGGACAGACGGCGGCAACATTCAGTAAGGCATCAGCAGCATCAGGTGATGCCGGTGCGTATACCTGCGAGATTTCTGATTCAGCAAGCCCTGTTAACAAGGTGACCTCCACTTCCTGCACTGTTACCGTCAGTTAATGAGGATAGATGTGATGACTAAAAATATCCGCAATCTGGCACTGGCAACGATGTCGGGGTTTCGCCATAAAACTGTTGATGTGCCTGAATGGGAGGGAGCAACGGTTGTATTACGGGAACCTTCTGCAGAAGCCTGGTTGCGCTGGCAGGAGATCGTTAAAGCAAAAGATGATGAGACACCGTTATCCGTTGCGGAGCGCGCCCGCCGAAATCTGGAGGCAGATGTTGAACTGTTCATTGATGTTCTGTGTGATACCGGACTGCAACCTGTATTTTCAGAGGATGATCGTGAACAGGTGATTGCCGTGTATGGTCCGGTGCATGCGCGGCTTCTTCGGCAGTCTCTGGAACTGATCAGTGATGCCGGCGAGGTTAAAAAAAAGTAGCGCTTCCGGGGATGCGTTTTCTGATGATGCTGGCGCTCAGGATGGGGCGCACATTGTCAGAGTTACGCCGGGAAATGTCAGCATCAGAAATCATGATGTGGGCAGAATTTGACAGGTTCAGTCCGCTGGGGGACGAACGGGCTGATATCCGGGCTGCCCAGATTGTTTCAGCTGTTTACGGTGCGCAGGGGGTCAAAGTGCCACTGAATGATGCGCTTCTTCAGTGGGAGAAGGAGCAGACAGAAGGCGTATCAGATCCATTTGCCGGACTGGAAAACGCGCTTTTAATAGTGTCTCAGTGAGTCAACATAACCGCTTCGGCGGTTTTTTTTCGTCCGGAGAATGAGTGTGGCGACATTACGTGAACTGATTATTAAAATCTCGGCAAATTCCCGGTCATTCCAGTCAGAGATCTCCCGGGCTTCGCGTATGGGGCAGGATTACTACCGTACCATGCAGAACGGAGGCCGGCAGTCCGCTGCTGCATCCCGTGAAATGCGGCGTGCACTGGCAGAAGTGACGGATCAGATAAATACAGCTAAATCTTCGGCACTGAATATGGCGGGGGCATTTGCCGGAGCTTTTGCTACCGGTCATCTTATTTCTCTCGCCGATGAGTGGAATTCAGTAAATGCCCGTCTGAAGCAGGCTTCACAGTCCAGTGATGATTTTCAGGTATCACAACGTGAATTAATGGCAATCAGCCAGAGAACGGGAACGGCGTTTTCTGATAACGCCAGCCTTTTTGCCCGCTCTGCAGCTTCCATGCGGGAGTATGGCTACAGTTCTGAGGAGGTACTGAAAGTCACCGAGGCGATCTCCACGGGCCTGAAATTATCCGGTGCCAGTACAGCAGAAGCCAGTTCGGTGATCACGCAGTTCAGTCAGGCACTGGCGCAGGGAGTGCTGCGCGGTGAAGAATTTAACTCTGTGAATGAGAACGGCGATCGTGTTATTCGTGCGCTGGCTGCGGGAATGGGTGTTGCCCGTAAGGATCTGAAGGCCATGGCGGATAACGGAAAACTGACCGCCGATAAGGTTGTTCCTGCACTGATTAGTCAGCTTGGGGCGTTGCGTGATGAATATGCAGCAATGCCTGATACGGTTTCATCCTCTGCAACCAAAGTTGAAAACGCCTTTATGGCCTGGGTTGGTGGTGCGAACGAGGCAAGCGGAGTGACGAAGACGCTCTCCGGGGTGCTGAATGGTCTTGCAGGCAATATTGACACCGTGGCTGCTGCAGCTGGCGCACTGGTTGCCGTCGGGGTAGCCCGATATTTTGGCAATATGGCGTCTTCTGCTGGATCTGCAACTGCCGGATTAATTACTGCAGCCAGAAACGAAGTGGCTCTTGCTGAAGCGCAACTTCGGGGGACACAGATAGCAACCGCCAGGGCGCGTGCGGCGGTTTATCGTGCGCAACAGGCGGTTGTTGCTGCTCGCGGTACCGAAAGGCAGGCCGCAGCAGAAGCGAAGCTGACAGCTGCCCAGGCGTCACTTACCCGTAATATTGCGGCCAGAACAGCGGCACAGACAACGCTGAATACTGTCACGTCAGTGGGGAGTCGTCTGTTAAGTGGTGCGCTGGGGTTGGTTGGTGGTGTGCCGGGACTCGTCATGCTGGGGGCGACGGCCTGGTACACGATGTATCAGAATCAGGAGCAGGCCAGAGAATCTGCACGCCAGTATGCCGCAACAATCGACGAAATTCGCCAGAAAACGTCGGCAATGTCGCTTCCTGAAGCGTCAGATAATGAGGAAAAGACGCGGCAGGCACTTGATGAGCAAAACAGGTTAATTGACGAGCAGAAAAGTAAGATTAAATCCTTACAGGAAAAAATTGCTGGCTATCAGTATGTGCTGGCAAACCCGGGCTGGACAACCGATAACGGTTTTATGATTAACCACATGACGTCGGTAAAAACTGTCACAGAAGGGCTTGCAGAAGCAACAAATCAACTGGCAGTTGAACAGTCCCGTCTCACACAAATGCAGGGCAAAGCGCAATCCATTCAGGATGTGCTTGCCGGGCTGGAGGAGCGACGGGTGGCGTTGATCCGTCAACAGGCCGCGGAACAAAACAAAGCGTATCAGTCCCTGTTGATCATGAATGGGCAGCATACCGAGTTTAATCGCCTTCTCGGGCTCGGTAATGAATTACTTCAGCAGCGACAGGGGCTGGTGAATGTACCGTTACGGCTACCACAGGCAACCCTGGATGATAAACAGCAGACTGCACTGAATAACAGCGAGCGCGAACTGGCTCTGTCCCGCCTGAAGGGGGAAGCCCGTGAGCGTGCCCGCCTGGGTTATGCTGCGGATGATCTCGGCTTTGTGGGAGAGGCGTATCAGACAGCCAGACAGAATTATATCAATAACTCACTGGATGCCTGGCGAAATAACCAGGCAAATAAACCCAAAGCGTATAAAAAGACCGAAGCGGAAAAAACAGAAGATATTTATAAACGGCTGATTAAACAGCAAAAAGAACAAATAGCACTGGCAGGGCAGAATACTGAACTGGCTAAGATGAAATATCAGGTCAGTCAGGGCGAATTATCAACCCTGTCAGAAGCGCAGAAAAAAACGCTTTTGCAGAATGCAGCACTCATCGACCAGAAAAAGATTCGTGAGCAGCTTGCTGCGTATGAGAGCAGTCTGGCGGACAGTAATGCCAGTGCCCGGGCATCTGACGAAGCGCAGTTGCTGGGATATGGTGAAGGCTCACGGATGCGTGAACGACTCCAGGAAATGTGGAGTATCCGGCAGGCGTTTGAGCAGAAAAATAACGAGCTGCTGAGACAGTATCAGGCCGGAGAAATTGAAGAAGCCCTGTGGAAACAGGAGAAAGAACTGAATAAAAAATATCTGGAAGAGCGTCTCAGCGATCAGCAGGATTATTATGCAAAGGCCGATGCTTTACGTAATAACTGGAATGCCGGACTCCAGGAGGGACTGACCAACTGGGCAGACAGTGCCACCGATTATGCTTCACAGGCGGCAGATGCTGTCGTTTCCACGATGGACGGGCTGGTATCAAATATTTCCGATGCACTGGCCGGGAATGTTGTGGACTGGAGGAACTGGGGGAGTTCAGTTCTCCGGGAAGTTTCAAAAATTCTGATGAATGCAGCCATTGTTAACGGACTGAAATCACTCTCCGGTGCCGGAGGGTGGCTTGGTACGGTCGGCGGATGGATTTCGGGGGCAGTGGCAAACGCAAAAGGTGGTGTTTACACATCGGCAAATCTGAGTGCTTACAGTAACACTATTGTGGATACACCGACGTATTTTGCTTTTGCGAAAGGTGCCGGGTTGATGGGCGAGGCCGGGCCTGAAGCAATCATGCCACTGACACGGGCAGCGGACGGCTCTCTTGGGGTCAGGGCCATTGGAAATGTGAATGGTGGTGGTGGATTTGTTTATTCTCCCGTGTATCACATCAGCATTCAGAATCAAGGGAGCAATGGCGAGATAGATGCGCGCTCAGCCAGGGGACTGGTGGATCTGATCGACAGCAGGGTTGTGTCAATTATGCAGTCATCGCGTCGGGATGGAGGATTGTACAGTGCCTGAGCCTGAAGTTTTTAACTGGATCCCCCGTGAGGGGATGGAGACGACACGAAAGCCATCAGTTATTACGGTAAAGTTTGGTGACGGATATGAACAGCGACGGGCTGGTGGTCTGAATGCGGATCTGAAAACGTTTAAACCGGTATTTCGTGTCACAGATGAATATTCCCGTGCCGCGCTGGACAGTTTTTTATCCCGTCATGCCGGGATTCGTGCTTTTTTGTGGCGTCCGCCAAAACACAACAGGACTGTCCGGGTTGTCTGCAGGGAGTGGAGCATTTCGGATAATGCCATGTATACCGATTTTAACTGTACCTTTGAAGAGGTCACTCACTGATGCAGGATATACAGCAGGAAACACTCAATGAGTGCACTAAAACGGAGCAATCCGCGCTGATCGTGCTCTGGGAAATTGATCTGACAGAGGTCGGCGGAGATCGTTATTTCTTCTGTAATGAGCAGAACGAAAAAGGTGAACCAGTCACCTGGCAGGGGCGGCAGTATCAGGCTTATCCCATTCAGGGAAGCGGATTTGAGATGAACGGCAAAGGAGCCAGTGCAAGGCCAACGCTTAAAGTCTCTAATCTGTACGGCATGGTCACCGGGATGGCGGAAGATCTGCAGAGTCTGGTCGGCGGAACGGTGGTCCGGCGTAAGGTTTACGCCCGTTTTCTGGATGCGGTGAACTTCGTCAACGGAAACAGTGACGCCGATCCGGAGCAGGAGGTGATCAGCCGCTGGCGCATCGAGCAGTGCAGCGAACTGAGCGCGGTCAGTGCCTCCTTTGTGCTGTCCACACCGACGGAAACGGATGGCGCTGTTTTTCCGGGGCGCATCATGCTGGCCAACACCTGCACCTGGATCTACCGCGGCGATGAGTGCGGTTATGATGGCCCGGCGGTCGCGGATGAATATGACCAGCCAACGTCCGATATCACGAAGGATAAGTGCAGCAAATGCCTGAGTGGTTGCAAGTTCCGCAATAACGTCGGCAATTTTGGCGGCTACCTTTCCATTAACAAACTTTCGCAGTAAACCCATGACAGAGACAGAATCAGCGATTCTGGCGCACGCCCGGCGATGTGCGCCAGCGGAGTCGTGCGGCTTCGTGGTGAGAACGCCGGAGGGGGACAGATATTTTCCCTGCGTGAATATCTCCGGTGAGCCGGAGGCGTATTTCCGGATGTCGCCGGAGGACTGGCTGCGGGCAGAGATGCAGGGTGAGATTGTGGCGCTGGTCCACAGCCACCCCGGTGGTCTGCCCTGGCTGAGTGAGGCCGACCGGCGGCTGCAGGTGCAGAGTGATTTGCCGTGGTGGCTGGTCTGCCGTGGGGAGATTCATAAATTCCGCTGTGTGCCGTATCTCACCGGGCGGCGCTTTGAGCACGGGGTGACGGACTGTTACACGCTGTTCCGGGATGCTTACCATCTGGCGGAAATTGAGATGCCGGATTTTCATCGCGAGGATGACTGGTGGCGTCACGGTCAGAATCTCTATCTGGATAATCTGGAGGCCACAGGGCTGTATCAGGTGCCGTTGTCAGCGGCGCAGCCGGGCGATGTGCTGCTGTGCTGTTTTGGTTCATCGGTGCCGAATCATGCCGCCATTTACTGTGGTGACGGCGAGCTGCTGCACCATATTCCTGAACAACTGAGCAAACGAGAGAGGTATACCGACAAATGGCAGCGACGCACACACTCCCTCTGGCGTCACCAGGCATGGCACGCATCTGCCTTTACGGGGATTTACAACGATTTGTCCGCCGCATCGATCTGCGTGTGAAAACGGGGGCCGAAGCCATCCGGGCGCTGGCCATGCAGATCCCGGCGTTTCGTCAGAAGCTGAGCGACGGCTGGTATCAGGTACGCATTGCCGGGCGTGATACAGGTGAAACGGAATTATCAGCCCGTCTTAATGAACCGCTGGCAAATGGTGCTGTGATCCATATCGTGCCGCGTCTGGCAGGAGCCAAAAGTGGCGGTGTGTTTCAGGCTGTGCTGGGGGCGGCTGTTATGGCGGTTGCTATATGGATGCCGGGGGTAGGAATTATGGCGAGTAATCTGCTGTTTTCTCTCGGTGCCAGTATGACGCTTGGCGGTGTTGCACAGATGCTGGCCCCTAAACCCAAAACCCCCCGCACACAGACAACGGATAACGGCAAACAGAACACCTATTTTTCTTCACTGGATAATATGGTTGCCCAGGGCAATGTTCTGCCCGTTCTGTACGGTGAAATGCGCGTGGGATCACGTGTGGTATCTCAGGAGATCAGCACAGCAGATGAAGGTGATGGTGGTCAGGTTGTGGTGATTGGTCGCTGATGAAAAACGTTTTATGTGAAACCGCCTCCGGGCGGTTTTATCGTTTATGGAGCATGACGAATGGGTAAAGGCAGCAGTAAGGGGCATACCCCGCGCGAAGCGAAGGACAACCTGAAATCCACGCAACTGCTGAGTGTGATTGATGCCATCAGCGAAGGGCCGATTGAAGGTCCGGTGGATGGATTAAAAAGCGTGCTGCTGAACAGTACGCCAGTGCTGGACAGTGAGGGGAATACCAATAT
>SKEJ01000711.1_pt1 | contig 20252 bp, 13 predicted proteins | sample 4826721 | NCBI WGS metagenome assembly SKEJ01 (sample SAMN11008812, study PRJNA524170) | human gut metagenome | biome: Human fecal sample; material: Feces; isolation source: fecal sample from pouch patient p31 | host: Homo sapiens | place: Israel: Tel-Aviv | collected 2015-06-02 | reverse complement strand
AAATAAATATGACCACCAAAATCAATACTGAAACGTTTTGATGGACGCATAAATTCCCAAGGTGCACCTTTTTCCAACCAATCATCCGGACGTTCAACTTGTTGACCATTTTCAATTTTTTGACGGAACATACCGTATTCATAACGAATACCATAACCCATCGCTGGAATTGCTAATGTTGCCAGTGAGTCCATAAAGCAAGCAGCAAGGCGACCTAAACCACCGTTACCTAAACCTGGATCCACTTCTTTTTCAATAATCTCTTCCAAATCAACATTTAATTCAGCCAGGGCTTTTTCTGCCACATCATAAACACCTTCTGCGATCATCGCATTAGAAAGTGTACGGCCGATTAAGAATTCCATAGAAAGGTAATAAACACGACGAGTTTCTTCTGCACGAGATTGACGAGCGGTGGTAATCCAGCCTTCAGTCACTAAATCACGCACTGCATGAAGGGTCGCATTTAGCCAGTCGCGTTGACTCGCCTCTTTTGGTGAACGACCAATTAAGAAAATTAATTTATAAACAATTGCTTTTTTCACGCCTTCAACATCAAGACTTGGTCGATTGTAGAGAAATGGCGAATCAAAATTGTCCATGATCATAGAAAATAAAACCTCAATAAAAAAATCGCGCAAATTTTAAGCTTTTTTACGAAAAAAACAACAAAAATTCCCCCTTCAAAGGCGATTATTTCGAAGAGGGAGTCACATTGAATTATGAGTTTAAAATGCTTAAATAGAGCTGCTCATATTGAGCGGCCGCATTTTTCCAACTAAAGTCCTGTGCCATGGCATTATTACGCACCATCGCCCAAACACGTTGTTTTTGCCACAAGGCAAAGGCATGCTGGATAGCACTTCGTAAATCATCTGCTTCGGCTTTTTGGAATACAAAACCTGTTGCAGTACGCTCTTTAATGGTTTCACTTGCACTGTTGGTCACGGTATCCGCTAATCCTCCCGTCGCACGAACAAGCGGCAATGTGCCATATTGCAAGCCATACAATTGAGTTAATCCACAAGGTTCAAAGCGACTTGGTACTAAAATGACATCACCACCGGCAACCATTAAATGTGAAAGTGCTTCATCATAGCCAATTTTTACTGCAATATTTTCTGGGTAACGTTGTGCTAATTGGCAAATACCCTCTTCCAAATGTTTTGCACCAGAACCGAGAATCGTTAGTTGACCACCTTGTTTAACAATTTCATCTGCTGTGGCAATCAGTAAATCTACGCCTTTTTGTTCAGTTAAGCGAGTCACCATCACAAATAAGAGTGCATCAGGTTGTTGTGGCAAATTGAAATAAGCTTGTAAATCCGCTTTATTTTTCTTCTTGCCTGCGATGGATTTTAATTTGTAGTGATGCTGAATATACGCATCACAACTTGGATGCCAAATTTCTTGATCCACGCCATTTAAAATCCCCACCAACTTACCTGCTTCACGTAGGCCTGTTAATAAGCCTTGCAAGCCATAAGCAAAATCTGGTGTAGTGATTTCTTTCGCATAAGTTGGACTCACTGCTGTGACCATATCAGAATAATAGAGACCTGCTTTCAAATATGAAATTTGGCCAAATAACTCTAAACCATCAACATGGAACATCCCTTCTGGCAATCCAATTTCATGTAAATGACGGTGGGCAAATTGTCCTTGATATGCCAGGTTATGAATCGTAAATACCGATTTTGCTGGACGACCTTTATTGAAGAGATAAGCGGCGGCTAAGCCCGCATGCCAATCATGGGCATGAACCACTTCTGCTCGCCACCAACTATCTAAGCCTGTCGCAAGCTCAGCGCCCACCCAGCCTAATAAAGCAAAGCGTTTATAGTTATCAGCATAATCGTTGTAATCGGTATCATGATAAGGATTCCCTTCCCGCCAATAGAGATGTGGTGCATCAATCAGATAAATCCCTACGCCATTGTATTCGCCATAACGCAATACAACATGACCAGCAAAATTATCAAATTCTGTGACGACATGCGTATTCTCAATGCCCGCTGAAATTTTTGGATAAGCCGGCAACAAAATACGTGTATCAATACCAATTTCTTTTTGTGCAAAAGGCAATGCCCCTAAAACATCGGCAAGTCCGCCAGTTTTGAGTAAGGGATACAGCTCCGAGCAAACATGTAAAACTCTCATAATTTTCCTTTTATACTTAAAATTGTGCTGTCATTGATAACAGCACAATCTTTTTAGTTCACTTAAAACACTGTCAAAATTGACCGCACTTTAGTCCAAATGTTCTTCGTTAGTAACTTCTTCACCCTGCAATTTTTTCAACATTGCTGATGTAACAAGTACAACTTTACCGGTAGAACTTACACGGAAACGTTTACTGTCTAGGGCTTTGTCCACACCGATTTCCATACCATCTGGAATAATACAATGGCGATCAATAATACAATCTTTCAATGTACAATTTTTACCAATTTGTACTTGCGGTAACACGACACAGTGATCCACAGAAGAGTCTTCATCAATTTTGACTCTATCAAACAATACTGAATTACTAATAGATGCATCGGTAATCACACAGCCACCACCGATAAGCGAGTTATCTACCGGTTTAACATTCGCTTTTTTATAGAAGAATTTAGATGGATAAGCCTGCACTGGATTACCACGAATTGGCCAGCTTTGATCATAAATATCTAATTGTGGATTTTCTGAAACCAAATCGATATTAGATTGCCAGAAACTATCAAGTGTACCCACATCACGCCAGTAAATTTCACCTTCAGTGTTACGGCCCATACAGGAACGACTGAATGGATGCGCATAAAGCACGCCTTCTTCCAAGCATTTTGGCAAGACATCTTTACCAAAGTCATGAGATGTGCAAGGTGTGTTTACTTCTCTATCAAGCATTTTATAGAGATATTCTGCATCAAAGACATAAATCCCCATGGAAGCTAATGAAATGTCTGGTTTACCAACCATTGCTGGTGGATCTTTTGGTTTCTCAACGAAGGCTTTCACTTTAAGATTTTCGTTTACCGCCATGACACCAAATTCACTCGCTTGAGAACGCGGCACCTCAATACAACCTACTGTACATTTTGCTCCACTTCTCACGTGATCCATCAACATAACACTGTAATCTTGTTTATAAATATGGTCACCGGCAAGAATCAAAATGTATTTTGGGCGATAGTGATTACGGATAATCGCCATATTTTGATATACCGCATCCGCTGTACCACGGTACCACGTAGAATCATCAATTTGTTGACGGGCAGGTAACATATCAACGAATTCACCACGCTCTTGCGGTAAGAATGACCAACCTGTTTGTAAATGGCGTAATAAAGAGTGAGCGGCATACTGGGTCACAACCCCAATGCGATTCAGGCCTGAGTTAATACAGTTGGAAAGCGCAAAATCAATAATGCGACGATTACCGCCAAAATATAACGCAGGTTTAGCACGTTTATCGGTTAATTCATGTAAACGGGAACCACGACCACCAGCCAAAATAAGCACTAAAGTATCTTTAACTAATTCATATTTATTAAGATCACTTTTCATAACAAACTCCATCGTTTTCATCATCCATATGTTCCAACACTTCAAATGCTATACCGCTCACATCACATTGTTGAATCACGCTATTTTCAGTTTCGGCAATCTTTTTCCATTTACCATTTGGCAAATAAAAAGATTGCGGTTCAGTTTTTGCATTAATTAAGAAAAGATATTTGCCGTCTAACATAACTTGTAGGGCTTTGCTTTCCCGATTATGCCAATCGTCTAGTGTCATAGGGTTTCCCCTAGTATTCAACCACTCGACATTTTCATCCGACCACCAAGCCTCCTGTTGCAAACTTTGAATTTTTTTTCGTAATGCAATGGTTTGCTTAGTAAAGTCAAATAAGGTTTGGTTAAAATCATTCCACTTTAACCACGTAATTTCGTTATCTTGGCAATAGGCATTATTATTGCCATATTGGCTGTTGCCGAACTCATCCCCAGCAAGCAGCATGGGTACACCATTTGCCAGTAATAAAGAGCCTAACAAGCCTTTTTCTGATAAAACACGGTTATTTTTGACCGCACTTTGCCATTCATCAGCTAAATCCAGTTGAGAACCTTCTATGCCATGATTGTAGCTATAATTTTCATTGCGTCCGTCACGGTTCTCTTCGCCGTTAGCTTCATTGTGTTTATGGTTATAGCTCACTAAATCTCGTAACGTAAAACCATCATGAGCAGTAATAAAGTTCAAGCTACCATGCGGTAATCGTTCTTCTCGTTTAAAAATATCGCTCGAGCCAGCAAAACGTTCTGCAAAAGCACCCACTTCACCACTTTGCCATAACCAAAAACGACACATATCATCGCGGAAACGATCATTCCATTGAGAAAAATAGGCTGGGAAATAACCAACTTGGTAACCGTAATGGCCTATATCCCAAGGCTCTGCAATTAATTTAATTTGTTGTAGAACGTCATCCTGTTCCATTTCCGCAAACAATTTTGCATTTGGATTGAAATCAGGCGTTTCACGACCAAGTACCGTGGCTAAATCAAAACGGAAACCATCCACATGACATTCTGTTACCCAGTAACGTAAACAATCTAATACCCATTTGCGAGTGACATCATTAGCAAGATTGAGCATATTGCCACACCCCGTCCAGTTGAGGTAGTAGCCATGCTCGTTTTGCCAGTAATAGGTTTTATCATCAATACCACGCTGGCAAAATGTCGGAAATGATTTTTCGGATTCAGCCGTATGGTTAAATACCACATCCAAAATCACTTCAATGCCCGCTTGATGCAGGGCTTTTACCATGCTCTTAAATTCGTTCAATGGTTGTTTTTGATCTGCCGCATAACTTGGTTCTAAAGCAAACATAGCTAATGGGTTATAGCCCCAATAATTGCGTAATCCTTTTTCTTGCAAATGTGGTTCATCAATGAAGAAATTCACTGGGAGCAATTCAAGGCTGGTAATACCCAATGATTTAAAGTACGCAATGTTTTCGGGGTGAGCCAATGCCGCATAAGTACCACGGATATTTTCTGGAATACGGGAATTTAATTGGCTAAATCCTTTAACATTTAATTCATACACAATGGTTTGAGCCCAAGGAATAGACGGTTTACAATCCCCTGACCAATCAAAATGCTCATCCACAATGCGACCTTTAGGTGCAACGGCGGCATTATCTCGTCCATCATTTAACACGAAAATTGAACGAGATTCTGGTGAGCTTAAATCCGGTTTATGGCTTACTGCTTTGGCATAAGGATCAAGCATTAACTTTTGCGGATTAGCTAAAGTGCGGTCATTTTTGCCTGTGATTCTGAACGCATACTCATCATTTAACTCAACGCCTTCAATTGCCACATGCCAAATATCATCGGTTCTGCTCATGGCAAAACGGCTTTCTTTGCCATCACGGAACAAGCAAAGTTCAATAGCATCCGCCGCACTAGAAAACAGCGCAAAATTCGAAATTTTTAGGCCGTTTTCCAGCGTTTGCGAATATCCCATTGGGGAAGGTTTACCATTGTTATAAATACTAAACATTGTGCCCTTCACTATTGTTATGCTTTATACTTCAAATAGATAGTTGCGAGTGGCGGAATGGTCACGCTAATCGAATTTTCACGTCCGTGACTTGCGATCGCTTCGCTTTCTACCAAGCCAAAATTACCCACGTTTGAACCTTGATAATACATTGAGTCAGTATTCAAAATTTCTTCGTATTCACCCGCGGCATTGACCCCAATGCGATAGCCTTCGCGTGGCACAGGTGTGAAGTTACTGATTACAATAATGCGTTCGCCATTACTGCTTTTACGTTCAAAAGCAAAGACCGAATTTTCCGCATCATCCACCACTAACCAATCAAAGCCTTCCGGTTCACCGTCTAACTCAAAGAGCGGTGCATTTTTTTGATAAATTCCGTTCAAATCTTTGACTAATTGCAATACGCCTTTATGCCATAGGCCACCATGGTTTTCGTCAAGCAAGAACCAATCCAAACTTTCTTCATAATTCCATTCGCGACCTTGAGCAAATTCATTGCCCATGAATAATAATTTCTTGCCTGGATAGCCCCACATATAACCGTAGTAAGCACGCAAGTTAGCGAATTTTTGCCACGCATCGCCTGGCATTTTGCCGAGTAACGAACATTTGCCGTGTACCACCTCATCGTGAGAAAGCGGTAACACAAAGTTTTCGCTGTATTGATAAATCATCCCGAAGGTCATTTTGTCGTGATGATAACGACGATAAACGGGATCGAGTTTCATATAACTTAAGGTGTCATTCATCCAGCCCATGTTCCATTTGAAATTAAATCCAAGACCACCGTTTTCTGTCGGATGGGTTACGCCACCAAAAGATGTGGATTCTTCCGCAATCGAAATAGCACCTGACACCTCAGAATGGATTTTCCAGTTGGTATGTTTTAAGAATTCAATGGCTTCTAAATTTTCACGACCGCCATATTGATTCGGAATCCATTCGCCTTCAGCACGGCTGTAATCGCGATAAATCATTGATGCGACCGCATCTACACGGATACCATCTACACCAAATCGTTCAAGCCAATACAGTGCATTGCTGGATAAGAAGTTTCTCACTTCATTACGACCATAGTTATAAATTAAGGTATTCCAGTCTTGATGATAGCCTTCGCGTGGGTCAGCATGTTCATATAAGGCTGTACCATCAAATGCCACTAAACCGTGTGTATCACTAGGGAAATGCCCCGGTACCCAGTCTAAAATCACATTAATGCCTGCTTTATGCGCTTTTTCGACTAAGCGTTTAAAGCCTTCTGGTGTACCAAAACGACTCGTTGGAGAATACAAACCAATCGGTTGATAGCCCCAAGATCCATCGAATGGGAATTCGGAAATTGGTAAAAACTCAATATGGGTAAAGCCCATATGTTTTACATAAGGAATAAGCTCATCGGCAATTTGGTCGTAATCTAGCCAGAAATTATTTTCTAAATTACGGCGCCATGATCCCAAATGTACTTCGTAAATCGAAATAGGTTGATTACGTTGGTTCGCTTTACGACGTTGCTCCGTCATTTCGACCACATCTGGCAACATGCTGATTTCTGATGCGGTATCTGGACGCAATTCCGATCTGAATGCATAAGGGTCAGCTTTTAAACGAAGGTTGCCGTTGCAATCAATCAATTCAAATTTATAGCGTTGACCCAGGCTAGCTTTGGGTAAGAATAATTCCCATACCCCACTTGCCGGATGGAAACGCATTGGATGACGACGACCGTCCCAATAGTTAAAATCACCTACCAACGAAACGCGTTTAGCATTTGGCGCCCATACACGGAAATTTCCGCCCGGTACACCATCACATTCAGTAAAATGTGCACCTAATACTTCATAAGGACGTAATAACGAACCTTCTGCTAATAGCCATTGATCTAAATCATTAATCATTGGATGGAAACGGTACGGATCTTCAATAATTTGGGCTTCTGCGCCCCAATACACTTTTAATTGGTAGGTAAAGAAATGGTGAATCTCTGGCACAATCGCAGCAAAAAATCCGCGGTCATCCAGTTTTTCTAGTTCGACAACGATGGATTGACTTTCTTTGTCAATCACTTCGACTTTATCTGCATCGGGTAATAAAGCACGAATCTCAATACCATTGTGAGTTTCATGCATGCCTAATACAGCAAAAGGATCGGCATGTTTGCCATCAAAAAATGAATTAATTACTGATTGAGCGACTAATTTCGTCATGACATACTCCTTTATGCTTTGCAAGCTTGATTATTTACAACCGATTGTATTTTCTCGTTTGTTGAGCGGCAAAAAGCATTAAACGATAATAGATAAAAGGCAAAGCAGGCAATGAATGAAAGTGCGGTTGAATATGGAATGGTTTTTTCAAACTGAATTTGGTTTTGCTCGTCGAGCAATTGATAACGCAAAAAAGCATCAAGAGGAGAAGAAAACGCGGTTAAATCATCATGAATGGGTTCATTTTCAAAGGCACAAATTACATCTTGGAACGGTTGGTTTTGTCCAATATTCGGCGGAAATTGCAACTGCTCGATAAAATAATCAATAGAGCTTGGCGAGGCATAAATTAAATGCCCGTCAATATCATAATGGGAAAACGAAATGCCAAGTTTTTCAGCAGATTGTTTAATTGATAAGGACATTTGCATACAACGAATGATACATCTATATAATACTTATTAAGTATTATAAGTAAGCACAATTGAAATACAATTGCCAATCTCGCAAATTGTGACCTAAATCAAAAAACGAAGTTTGAAGAGAATAAAAAAGCACCTAAATCAGAATTATTCGGTTTCAATGACAAATTCAAACCAATCAATGACATCTTCTTCGTGCACGCCATCTTGAATTAAAATACCTGCTTTTTTCACTGAATTAGGATCGCCGCTGATTAAGGGATGCCATTCTGGCAAAGGTTTCCCCTCATACAATAAACGATAGGCACAGGTATTCGGCAGCCAACCAAAATCAGGCAAATTCTTTTTGGTTAATTTCGTGCAATCACTTTCGATTTTAAAACGTTCAGGATAATTACGACACTTTCCTGTTTCCACATCTAATAGATTGCAAGCAATGCGTGTGTAATAGAGTTTTTCACGCTTGCCTCGCCCTTGAATGTATTTTCGATAACAGCATTTTCCGCAGCCATCACATAAGGCTTCCCATTCGGATTCCGTCATTTCAAGGAGCGATTTTCTTTGCCAAAAATGAGATTCAAATTGCATAGTGAAACCAATAAAAAAGTGCGGTCAAAATTTACGTAATTTTTGACCGCACTTTGTTGTTTAGAATTAGAAGCCTTCTTTTAAGCTTACGGTTAAGTTAAACACTAAGTGCTCTGGGCGGCTGTCTTTGTTATCCGCACAGAAATAACCTTCGCGTTCAAATTGGTAACCTTTTTCTGGTTCTGCATTTGCAAGGCTTTGTTCTACAAAACCGTGTTTCACCACTAAAGAGGTTGGATTTAACACGCTTTCGATGTCTTCTGCTGCACCTGGATTTGGTACGGTGAAAAGACGCTCGTATAAACGGAACTCTGCTGGGTGATGATGGACTGCAGATACCCAGTGAATCACCCCTTTCACTTTACGACCATCGGATGGATTTTTACCTAAGGTTTCTGGATCGTAAGTACAGAAGATGGTGGTGATTTCACCATTTGCATCTTTTTCGACACGCTCCGCTTTAATCACGTAAGCGTTACGCAAACGCACTTCTTTACCTAATACTAAACGTTTATATTGTTTGTTTGCTTCTTCACGAAAGTCTGCGCGATCAATATAAAGCTCTTTTGTAAACGGTAATTGACGCTCACCTAATTCTGGACGATTCGGGTGATTTGGTGCCGTTAAGGTTTCTTCGCCTTCAAAGTTTTCAATCACTACGCGAACAGGATCAATCACCGCCATTGCACGTGGTGCATTTTCATTTAAATCGTCTCGAATGCATGCTTCAAGCGCAGAATACTCTACGACGTTATCTTGTTTAGTCACACCAATACGACGGCAGAATTCACGTAACGAAGCCGGGGTATAACCGCGACGACGTAAACCTGAAATGGTTGGCATACGCGGGTCATTCCAACCATCTACAATGCCGTCGTTCACTAATTTCAATAATTTACGTTTAGACGTTAATGTACCTTCTAAATTCAAACGTGAAAATTCATATTGATGCGGTAATGGACGTTCAATACTAATATTTTCCAACACCCAGTCATATAAACGACGGTTGTCTTGGAACTCTAATGTACATAAAGAGTGTGTAATACGCTCAATCGCATCAGAGATACAGTGAGTGAAATCGTACATTGGGTAAATGCACCATTTATCACCAGTTTGGTGATGGCTCGCAAATTTAATACGATAAAGTACAGGATCACGCATGACCATAAATGGTGAAGCCATGTCGATTTTTGCACGAAGACTTAATGTACCTTCGGCAAACTCACCGTTTTTCATTCTTTCAAATAACGCTAAGTTTTCTTCTACGCTACGATCACGATATGGGCTGTTTTTACCTGGCTCAGTTAATGTACCGCGATATTCACGCATTTCGTCTGGTGAAAGTTCATCTACATAGGCTAAACCTTTTTCGATTAACTCAATCGCATAGCCATAAAGTGCATCGAAGTAATCAGATGCATAACGCGGTTCACCTTCCCATTTAAAGCCTAACCATTCCACATCGGCTTTAATGGAATCCACATATTCCACATCTTCTTTCACCGGATTGGTATCGTCAAAACGTAGGTTACATAAACCGTTATATTCTTTTGCTAAGCCAAAGTTTAAGCAAATCGATTTTGCGTGGCCAATATGCAAATAGCCGTTCGGCTCAGGCGGAAAACGAGTATGAACGCTTTTGTGTTTACCAGAAGCTAAATCTTCATCAATAATTTGAGTAATGAAATTGTGTGTGCGGGTATTTTCCGCATTTTCTAGAGTGTGTTCTGTATTGCTCATAAATTTCTCAATAAATTGAAAATAATTTCCCCATTCTATACGAAAAGTCTGGCGTTGTGAATTTGATCCCAAAACTAACCGCACTTTCATCGAATTAACACTGAATTTTTTGAGATTTTTAGGTCTAACTTGAAGATTTTTCGTGCAAACTGAAAAGTTTATCTTTAGAATACACTCTCACTGAACAAACGTTCATTTTTATTTAGGATGACAAAGTCTTTATGAAAAAACGCTTTTTTATTTTACTTGGATTAGCCGTTGCTGCTGGCGCAGCTTATTATTTTTTCTCAAGCAATAACAAACAAGAAACCACCTATCTGACTGAATCCGTTACACGTGGCAATGTGGAAAAAACAGTTGTCGCCTCTGGTTCAGTTGAAAGCGTGAATGAAGTTGATGTTGGTGCCCAAGCTTCGGGTAAAATCACCAAACTCTATGTCAAATTAGGGCAAGAAATCAAAAAAGGCGAAATGATCGCGGATATTGATTCCACAACCCAAATTAATACCTTAAATACCAAAAAGGCCGCATTAGTCAGCTATCAAGCACAATTAAAAGCGAAGAAAACCGCTTATGATGTAGCCCTTTCAAGCTATAACCGCTTATCAAAACTTTATACACAAAAAGCGACATCTTTCGATAGTTTGAATACTGCAAAAAGCACACTTGATAATGCGAAAGCTGAAATGGAAGCCATTGAAGCCAATATCAAACAAGCTGAAATTGAAGTGAATACCGCAGAAACCAATGTGGGCTACACCAAAATCACCGCACCAATGGACGGTACTGTTATTTCCGTGCCCGTTTCTGAAGGTCAAACCGTTAATGCCAACCAAACGACGCCGACAATTGTAACCATTGCCGATTTAAGCAAAATGAAAATTAAACCTGAAATTTCAGAAGGTGACATTACCAAAGTTAAAGCGGGTCAAGAAGTCAGCTTTACTATTTTATCGGATAGCCAAACGGTGTATCACTCTGTCATTGATTCTGTTGATCCTGCCAATACGACAACAACTGATAGCTCTTCAACGTCATCTTCGACAAGTTCAAGTAGTAGCTCCACAACCAGTGCGATCTACTATTACGCTAATGTATTGATTGATAACCCTGATCGTACTTTACGCATCGGAATGACGACAGAAAACAACATCAAAATTGCCAATGCGAAAGACGTGTTATTGGTTTCCAATATGGCTATTCAAAAACGTGATGGCAAAAGCTTCGTGAATGTATTGAATAACAAAAATCAGCCTGAACAGCGTGAAGTTGAAACCGGTGTACAAAATGATTTCCAGACTGAAATCAAATCTGGTTTAAACGAAGGTGAAAAAGTTATCGTGTCACAAGTGGCCAATGGTGAAAAAGTAGGCTCTATGCCTCGTGGTCCAAGAATGTTCTAAAAGTGCGGTAGAAAATTAATGAATATTATTGAAATTAAGGATCTCAACCGTTACTTCGGTGAAGGCGAAAATCGTGTCCATATTTTAAAGAATGTCTCTTTAAATATAGAAAAAGGCGATTTCGTCGCGATTATTGGGCAATCGGGTTCCGGTAAATCGACCTTGATGAATATCATCGGATGCTTGGATACGGCAACCAGTGGTTCTTACAAAATCAATGGCAAAGAAACTATTGAATTAAGCAAAGATCAGCTTTCAGATTTACGTAGCCAAAAATTCGGTTTTATTTTCCAACGCTATAACTTATTGTCGAGCTTGACTGCAGCAGAAAACGTCGCCTTGCCTGCTATTTATGCAGGAATGTCGCAAGAAAAACGTCTTTCTCGTGCGAAACAACTTTTAGAAAAATTAGGTTTAGGCGATAAATGGCAAAATAAACCAAGCCAGCTTTCTGGTGGTCAGCAACAACGTGTGAGTATTGCGCGTGCGTTGATGAATGGCGGTGAAATTATCTTAGCCGATGAACCCACTGGTGCATTAGATTCGCAAAGCGGACAAAATGTAATGGAAATTCTGCGTCAATTACACGCAGAAGGCCACACTATTATTATGGTAACCCACGACCGAGAAATTGCTGCCAGTGCGAATCGAGTAATTGAAATTAAAGATGGTGAAATCATTGGCGATACGCAAAAAGAAGCGGTAAAAAGTGCGGTCGAAAATCCAACCAAATCTAAACCGCACTTTGGGTTCAGCAAAGATCAATTTGTCGAAGCCTTTCGTATGTCTGTGAGTGCGATTATCGCCCACAAAATGCGTTCTCTTTTAACCATGCTCGGGATTATTATCGGGATTACCTCCGTGGTTTCCGTCGTGGCATTGGGAAATGGTTCACAGCAAAAAATTTTAGAGAATATCAAAGGTATTGGTACAAGTACCATGACGATTTTTAATGGTACCGGCTTTGGTGATCGTCGTGCTGAACAAATGCAAAATCTCACAATTAATGATGCCACTGCCTTAAACCAACAAAGCTATGTACAAAGCGTCACGCCAAATAGCTCATCAAGTGGCACATTAATTTATGGTAACCAGACTTTCTCCTCGACTAGCTTAAAAGGTGTGGGCGAACAATATTTTGATGTAGATGGATTAAAACTAAAATCAGGCAATTTATTTTCAGCTCAAGATGTGGCAGATAACAATCAAGTGGCCTTAATCGATGAAAGTGCGAAAAAGTCGATTTTCCCTGATGAAAATCCTATCGGCAAAATCGTAATGTTTAATAAACGTCCATTACGTATTATTGGCGTGGTATCTGATAAACAAATGGGCGGGGCAAGTAGTTCACTTAATCTCTATGCGCCTTATACCACCGTGATGAATCGTATTTCGGGCAGCAAAAAAATTGGTTCGATTACCGTAAAAGTAGATGATTCCGTGAATACAACTGTCGCCGAGAAAGGGATTACTGAATTGCTGACCATGCGTCATGGTAAAAAAGATTTCTTTATCATGAATAGCGATACCATTAAACAAACCATTGAAAGCACAACAGGCACGATGAAATTGCTCATTTCTTCCATTGCCTTTATTTCGTTAATCGTTGGTGGTATTGGTGTGATGAATATCATGTTGGTTTCTGTTACTGAACGAACTAAGGAAATCGGTGTGCGTATGGCTATTGGTGCAAGACAATTTAATATTCTGCAACAATTTTTAATTGAAGCCGTGTTGATTTGTTTAATTGGCGGCGTGACAGGGATTCTGCTTTCAGGTTTAATCGGTCTGCTATTTAACGTATTTATGACTGACTTTACGATGGCATTCTCAACCGGCTCAATTGTTGCGGCTGTGGTCTTCTCTACTCTGATTGGTGTGATCTTCGGTTATATGCCGGCAAAACGCGCAGCACAATTAGATCCGATTACCGCCCTTGCACGAGAATAAAGAAATTTTGTAAAACACAAAAGAGCGGTTAAAATTCTCACTAATTTTTGACCGCACTTTAATTGAAAAAGAAAGGAAAAAATCCATGTTAAAAATGAAAAAATTAACCTTAGCAATCGCGATGGCAACTGCTCTAGCAGGTTGTGCCAATATCGGTGATTCTTATAAAGCGAGCCAGCAGGATTACCAAAATTATGCGGAAATCACCAAACAATTTAATGTAAAAGAAAACTGGTGGGCGCTTTACAATGATTCACAATTAAATCGTGTGGTAGAACAAGCATTAGTAAATAACAAAGATTTAGCCAAAGCGTCTGTCGCCGTAAACCGTGCTTTATATAATGCAAACCTTGCAGGTGCGAATTTAATTCCTGCATTTAGCGGTTCAACTAAGTCCTCTGCAGAGAAAAAACTTAAAACTGGTGGCAACTCAACCATCATTCATGAAGGTGCATTAAATGTGAGCTATACATTAGATCTATGGCAACGTTTAGCGGATACCGCAGATGCCGCAGAATGGTCACACAAAGCAACGGCTGAAGATTTAGAAGCAACGAAACTTTCACTCATCAACTCTGTTGTGACAACCTATTATCAAATTGCTTATTTGAATGATGCCATCAGCACAACTGAGGAAACTATTAAATACTACAACGATATTAGCAGCATTATGCAACGTCGTTTATCACAAGGTGTCGCTGACAGTGCAAGCGTAGATCAAGCACAACAAGCCGTATTAACCGCACGTAATAACTTGATCAACTATCAAACACAACGCAAAACAGCGGAACAAACTTTACGTAACTTACTGAACTTAAAACCGGAAGAAGCATTAAATATCAACTTCCCACACATTCTTAATGTGAAAAACGTAGGTGTGAACTTAAATGTACCTGTTTCTGTAATTGCGAATCGTCCTGATGTAAAAGGCTATCAATATCGCTTAAACAGTGCATTCAAAAATGCGAAAGCAACCGAAAAAGGTTGGTTCCCTGAGGTGACCTTAGGTGGCAGCTTAACATCAAGGGGGACCCAAGTCGGTAACGCATTGCACAATCCTGTTGGTACAGGTTTAATCGGCATTAGCCTCCCATTCCTCAACTGGAATACGGTGAAATGGAACGTGAAAATCTCTGAAGCCGATTATGAAACCGCACGTTTAAACTACGAGCAAAGCATCACTAAAGCTTTGAATGATGTAGATACCAACTACTTCGCCTACACACAAGCGCAAAGTGCCTTTGCTAACTTGCAAAAAACACACAGCTATAACCAACGCATCACCAAATACTATCGTGATCGTTACAATGCTGGTGTATCTGAATTACGTGAATGGCTTGCTGCGGCAAACACAGAGAAAAGCTCTCAACTTTCTATCTTGAATGCGAAATACAACATCATTCAAGCAGAAAATGCCGTATATAGTTCAATGGCAGGTTATTACTCCCGTTAAAATCATGATTAAGGAAGTTTCGGCTTCCTTAATCTTTTTTATGGACATGAAAAATGAAAAAACAACTGACTTTTTATTTCATTCGCCACGGTAAAACTGTTTGGAATACGGAAGGTTTAATGCAAGGTCATGGCGATTCCCCTTTAACCGAAGAAGGCATTAATGGTGCGAAAAAAACAGGTGTGGCACTTAATCATATTCCTTTCATTGCCGCTTATTCCAGCGTATTAAACCGCACTATCGCGACCGCTTCTCATATTATTGGTGAACGTGATATTCCACTTTTCCATCACCAAGGTTTAAACGAACAGTATTTTGGTTCTTGGGAAGGCAAAGTTGTTGATACGTTAAGAGAACATCCTGAATTCCAGCAACTCATTAAAGATCCTGCCAATTACAAAGCTCAAGTAAATGGTGGCGAAACCTTCGAACAATTGGGCGAGCGAGCCATGAAAGCATTGCACGACATTATTAAGATCCACAATCAAGGCAATATTCTCATTGTGTCACATGGCCATACTCTACGTTTATTGCTTGCCTTATTAAACGGCGCAACCTGGCAAAATCACCGCGATGAAGATAAATCAGTATCGCTTATTAATACCTCAATTAGTGTTGTACATTATGACGATGAGAACGGTTTTTGCGTTGAGAAAATGAATGATGCGGATCATTTGAAATAAGCAAACTTAGCTAAAAAAATAACCGCACTTTGGATGACCTAAAGTGCGGTTAATTTTTATGATGTTTTTGTGATTATTTCACTTCGCGGAATAAAATCTCGCTTGGAATCACAGAACCTTGCCAGTAAAGCTCGGTTGATACTTTCTCCGCTAAATCTAAGAAAGATTTCGCAATTTCACTGTCTGGTGCTGCAACTACGGTTGGTTTACCAGCATCCAAATCTTGACGAACTTGGATATTCAACGGTAACTGACCTAATACTTTCACATTGTATTTTTGTGCCATTTTTTCTGCTCCACCAGTACCGAAAATTGCTTCGTGATGACCACAATTGCTACAAATATGCATAGACATATTTTCCACAATACCTAACACTGGCACCGATACACGTTCAAACATCGATACACCTTTCACCGCATCTAATAATGCAATATCTTGTGGGGTTGTGACCACTACCGCACCCGTTACAGGGATTTGTTGTGAAAGCGTTAATTGGATATCACCTGTACCCGGTGGCATATCGATCACTAAGTAATCTAAGCTATCCCATAAGGTTTCATTTAAAAGCTGACTTAATGCACTACTTGCCATTGGACCACGCCAAATAGTTGCATTATCTTCATCCATTAAGAAACCGATCGAGTTTGCAGATAAACCATGTGCTTTAATCGGGGTGATATGTTGGTTATCTGGTGAAGTTGGGCGTTGATGTGGGGCACCTAACATATGCGGAACAGATGGGCCATAAATATCCGCGTCTAAAATACCCACACGAGCACCTTGAGCTTGTAAAGCAAGCGCAAGATTCACCGAAACAGAGGATTTTCCTACCCCACCTTTACCTGAAGTCACCGCAATGATGTTCTTCACGCCTTTAACAGCAGGTTGATTATTTGCACGTTTTAAGGTTGCGATTTGATAATTCACCACCCATTTGATTTCTTTACTATCGGTCGCTTTTAATAAGGCATCCGAAAGCTGTTGTTTCACTTGCTCCACGCCAGTGTTCCATGCAAAAGGCAATTGTAATTCAATGCGTAATACGTCACCGCCTTTTTCTACTTTCTTCAAAGTATTTAATGCGATTAAGTCTTTTTGCAAACTTGGATGTTGGAATTGTTGGAAAACTTGCAGAACTTGAGATTGTTGTTCTGCCGTTAAATTTTCAGAAAAAGCAGTTGCCATAATATTCCTTTAATAGTAGTAGGTAGTAGAGTAAATTTGTCAGGGATATTCTACCCTTTTTACACCTCAAATGTTAAGCTAAAAGTATAACTAAACTAGAAAAAATCACACTAATCGGGTAACATACTCGCAATTTTTGCAAAAAGAATAAGAGAAAAATAATGACAACTCAACCTCGTAAAATTTTAGTCACTTGTGCATTACCTTATGCAAATGGCGCCATTCATTTAGGCCATATGTTAGAACATATTCAAGCGGATATTTGGGTGCGTTTCCAACGTATGCGTGGCAATAAAATTCATTTTGTTTGTGCAGATGATGCGCACGGCACACCAATTATGCTTAATGCCGATAAATTAGGCATTACACCAGAAGAATTAATCGCAAAAGCAAAAGCCGATCACGTACGTGATTTTGCTGGTTTCAATATCAGTTTTGATAACTATCACTCTACTCACAGTGAAGAAAATAAACAAATCACCGCTGATATTTACAATAAATTAAAAGCTAAAGGCTTCATTAAAACGAAAGTGATTTCTCAGTTATTCGATCCTGAAAAAAATATGTTCTTACCGGATCGTTTCGTCAAAGGGACTTGTCCAAAATGTAAAGCTGAAGATCAATACGGTGATAACTGCGAAGTTTGTGCTTCGACTTATAGCCCGATGGATTTAATTAATCCTCGTTCAGCTGTATCAGGTGCAACACCAATCATTAAAGAATCTGAACATTTCTTCTTTGACTTACCTGCTTTTGAAGGGATGTTAAAAGAATGGACTCGCTCTGGCTCACTTCAACCGGAAATTGCAAACAAAATGCAAGAATGGTTTGAAAGTGGTTTGCAACAATGGGATATCTCTCGTGATGCCCCTTATTTTGGTTTTGAAATTCCAGGTGCAAAAGATAAATTCTTCTATGTTTGGCTAGATGCCCCAATCGGCTACATGGCTTCATTCAAAAATCTCTGCGATCGTGAAGGCATTGATTTTAATGAATTCTGGGGAGAAAACAGCGATGCAGAACTTTATCACTTTATCGGTAAAGATATCGTATATTTCCACAGTCTATTCTGGCCGGCTATGTTAGAAGGTAGCGAATTCCGCAAACCAACCAATGTGTTTGCTCACGGTTATGTCACCGTAGATGGCGCCAAAATGTCAAAATCACGCGGTACATTTATCCAAGCCAGCACCTATTTAAATCACATTGACCCAGAATGTTTGCGTTACTACTACGCAGCGAAATTAAACGATCGCATCGAAGATCTTGATTTCAATTTGGAAGATTTCGTTCAACGAGTCAATACGGATATCGTCAATAAATTAGTCAATTTAGCTTCTCGTAATGCGGGCTTTATCACAAAACGTTTTGAAGGCAAATTAGCAGATAAATTAGAAGATGAAGCGCTTTTCAATGAATTCACTGCACAAGCTGAACAAATTGCTGCTTACTATGAAAGCCGCGAATACAACAAAGCCATTCGTGAAATCATGGCATTAACCGATAAAGCCAATAAATATATCGATGAAAAAGCCCCTTGGGTCATTGCAAAAGAAGATGGCAAAGAGACAGAATTACAAGCGGTTTGCTCAATGGGTATCGAGCTTTTCCGTGTATTAATGTCTTACTTAAAACCGGTTCTTCCAAAACTGGCTGAACGTGCAGAAGCGTTCTTACAAACAGAACTAACTTGGAATAATATTGCACAGCCTTTATTAGGTCATCAACTTACTCCATTTAAAGCCCTTTTCTCTCGTTTAGAGAAAAAACAAATTGATGCTGTTGTAGAAGAAACTAAAGCACTTTTCGCTGAAGCAAACAAAGCGACAGAAAAAACAGCGGCAAAAGCGACCGCACTTTCAAATGTTGAACCTATTGCTGATACTATTACCATTGATGATTTTGCTAAAATTGATATGCGTGTGGCAAAAGTACTGAAATGCGAAGCTGTACCTGAATCAAACAAACTCTTACGTTTTGAATTAGATTTAGGTGACCATACTCGCCAAGTGTTCTCTGGCATTAAAGCTGCTTACAACAAACCTGAAGAATTAGAAGGTCGTTTTGTTATTGTGGTAGCAAACCTGGCACCACGCAAAATGAAATTCGGTGTATCAGAAGGAATGATTCTTTCTGCTGGTACTGGCGGAAGTGATTTATTCTTACTTTCAGCTGATAGCGGTGTGACTGCCGGTATGCAAGTAAAATAATTTAATATTTAGGCGACTTCGGTCGCCTTTTTTATTGCCAAGTAGAGTTAAATACCCTACCATATCAATCAGTTATTTATCACGCAAATTAAAAGGAATTCATTATGACAAACGAACTTATCTGCTATAAACAAATGCCGGTTTGGACAAAAGATAAACTACCTAAAATGTTCCAAGAAAAACACAATACTAAAGTGGGCACTTGGGGCAAACTTACAGTATTGAAAGGTAAGCTTAAGTTTTATGAGCTAACTGAAGATGGTGATATTATTACTGAGCATATTTTCACGCCAGAAAGTAACATTCCGTTTGTCGAGCCACAAGCCTGGCATCGAGTTGAAGCCCTTTCTGATGACTTAGAATGTACGCTTGGTTTTTATTGCAAAAAAGAAGACTATTTCAGCAAAAAATACAACATGACTGCAACGCATGGTGATGTGGTTGATGCCGCTAAAATTATTAAGCCTTGCAAAGTGTTAGATTTAGGCTGCGGACAAGGTCGTAACTCCCTTTATTTAAGTTTAAAAGGCTATGATGTGACTTCTTGGGATCACAATGAAAACAGCATCGCCTTCTTAAACGAAACCAAAGATAAAGAAAACTTGAATATCAAGACTGCAGTTTATGATATTAATACCGCCAATATTCAAGAAAACTACGACTTTATTGTATCAACCGTGGTATTTATGTTCTTAAATCGTGAGCGAATTCCAGCCATTATTAAGAATATGCAAGAACACACCAACCCAGGTGGTTACAACTTAATTGTAGCAGCAATGTCTACGCCTGAAGTACCTTGTCCACTTCCGTTCTCATTTACATTCTCTGAAGGTGAATTGAAAGAATATTATAA
>SKEJ01000698.1_pt1 | contig 20436 bp, 19 predicted proteins | sample 4826721 | NCBI WGS metagenome assembly SKEJ01 (sample SAMN11008812, study PRJNA524170) | human gut metagenome | biome: Human fecal sample; material: Feces; isolation source: fecal sample from pouch patient p31 | host: Homo sapiens | place: Israel: Tel-Aviv | collected 2015-06-02 | reverse complement strand
CCCCGCGGGCTTGGTCGGGCATCGCGAGGAGTCGCGACCCGTGCCCACACCTGCATCCGCGGTCGGGCCGTACCCCCGCGCCCGCGCCCCCGGAAAGTTTTTCCGAAATTGTCCTTGCATCGCCGTCCGAGTTCCCGTATAGTACTTCTTCGCACGGGGGCGTAGCTCAGCTGGGAGAGCGCTTGACTGGCAGTCAAGAGGTCAGGGGTTCGATCCCCCTCGTCTCCACCCGAGCATTGAATGAGGCTCCAACGCAAGTTGGGGCCTTTTTTCATATAGGCACACAAGGTCAAAGGCGGCACCATGATCCTCCTGGTCGACAAGATCGAAAAAAGCTTCGGCGCACGCGTCCTCTTTAGCGGCGCGTCCTTCCAGATCAACCCCGGCGAGCGCTTCGCACTCGTGGGCCCCAACGGCGCCGGCAAAACTACCATGCTCAAGATCATCATGGGCATCGACAGCCCAGACGCCGGCCAGGTCCAGTACGCAAAGGACTGCCAGGTAGGTTACCTAGAGCAGGAAACCAACCTGGAGCAAAAGGACACCACCATCCTTGCCGAGGTCATGGCCGCCGCCAAGGAAATCCGCCGCATGGGCAAACGCGCCAACGAGCTGCAGGCCCAGATCACCGAGCTCTCCGAACAGGGGAAGGACGTCGATGTACTCCTTAACGAGTACGGCCAGGTCCAGGACCGCTTTGAGCACCTGGGCGGCTACGAGCTCGAGAGCAACGCCCGCAAAATCCTGTCCGGCTTGGGCTTTAAGGTCACCGACTTTGAGCGCCCGTGCTCCGAGTTCTCGGGCGGCTGGCAGATGCGTATCGCGCTGGCAAAGCTCTTCCTGCGCCACCCCGACCTACTGCTTCTGGACGAGCCCACCAACCACTTGGACCTCGAAAGCGTCCAGTGGCTGCGCTGCTTTATCGCGAGCTACGACGGCGCCGTCCTCATCGTCAGCCACGACCGCGCCTTCATGGACGCCTGCGTCGACCACGTCGCTGCTCTCGAAAACCGTCGCGTGACCACCTACACCGGCAACTACAGCAGCTATCTCAAGCAGCGCGAGGACAACCTGGAGCAGATGCGCGCCAAGCGAGCCGCCCAGGAGCGCGACATCGCCCACATGCAGGTCTTCGTCGACAAGTTCCGCTACAAGCCCACCAAGGCCGCCCAGGCCCAAGAGCGCATCCGCAAGATCGAGCAGATCAAAAAGGAGCTTGTCATCCTGCCCGAGGGCCACAAGCACATCGACTTTAAGTTCCCCGACCCGCCGCGCTCCGGCGACATGGTCGTGGGCCTCGAGGGCGTCTCCAAGTCCTACGGCGACAAGCACATCTACAGCGACATCGACCTCAAGCTCTACCGCGGCGAGCATGTGGCGCTCGTCGGCCCCAACGGCGCCGGCAAGTCCACGCTCATGAAGATCCTCGCCGGCCTGGAGCCGCCCACTACCGGCACCCGCGATCTGGGCACCAACGTGGGCGTGGCCTACTACGCCCAGCACGCGCTCGAAGGCATGACCGAGTCCAACACCGTCCTGCAAGAGATCGACACCGTCACGCCCAAGTGGACCGTGCCGCAGCAGCGCAGCCTGCTGGGCGCCTTCCTGTTTAGCGACAACGATTCCATCGAGAAGCAGGTTCGCGTCCTCTCCGGAGGCGAAAAAGCGCGTCTGGCACTGGCCAAGATGCTTGTGGCCCCCGAGGCGCTCCTGTGCCTGGACGAGCCCACCAACCACCTGGACATCGACTCGGTGGACATGCTCGAGAACGCCCTGCAAAACTTCCCCGGCACCATCGTGCTGATCAGCCACGACGAGCACCTGGTACGCGCTGTGGCCAACCGCATTATTGACATCCGCGACGGCAAGGTCACGGTCTACGACGGCGACTACGACTACTACCTCTACAAGCGCGAGGACCTCGCAGCCCGCGCCGCCGCCGAGGCGGCAGGGGAGAGTGCTCCGGCCACGGCCAAGTCCGCCAAGGTCACCGCAGCCCAGCCCGATACGCCCGCCGCTGCTTCCAAGCCCGCCGAGGGCAAAAAGACCAAGGAGCAAAAGCGCGCCGAGGCCCAGGCCCGCGCCGCGCTCAACAAAAAGCTCAAGGGCGTGCGCAACCAGCTCAAGAAGATCGAGACGGAGCTCGATAAAAAGCGCGCCCGCTATGACGAGCTTATGGAATTGATGGCAAGCGAAGAGCTTTATGCCGATCAAGACAAGTTCAACGCCGCGCTGGGGGAATATAACGGCCTTAAGCAAGAGCTACCCAAGCTCGAGGACGAATGGCTGGAGCTTTCCACCCAGATCGAAGAGGAGACCGCGCGTGAACTCTCGTAAGGCCGCTGCCGTGGCGATGAGCATCATCGCCATCGCCTGTCGCATCTGCGGCATCTTTATGAGCGCGATGACCGTGCTGCTGTGCTTTAGCGGCCTGACCGCCAAGCTGCAGATCGTGGGCTTTGTCGTTGAGCTTTCGCGCGCGCTGCCGAGTGCCATCGCCGGCTACGGCGTCATCACCTCGCCCTTTGGCGGCGTCTTCCGCCTGGATTACGCCATCGTCGCTGTGATCCTGTTTGTAATTGACTACCTGCTCACGCGCGCCTCGCGCCGCGTCCGCTAGAAGAGTGCCATGTCCAGCAGCTACCTCATGAACCTGCTCGCCAGCGCCGTCGCCGTCATCATAGGTATCGTGATCCACGAGAGCGCGCACGCCGCCGCAGCCTGGGCGCTTGGCGACAAAACGGCTCGCTCGCGCGGCCGCGTCTCGCTCAACCCGCTCAACCACATCGATCCGTTTGGCACCATTCTCCTGCCGCTTCTTATGCTTGCCGCCGGCGGTCCGGTGTTCGCCTTTGCCAAGCCCGTGCCCGTCTACCTCAACAACCTCAAGCACCCCAAGCGCGATGAGGTCCTGGTGAGCGCAGCCGGCCCCGCATCGAACATCGCGCTCGCGTGCCTGGCCGCAGCCCTCATGCACCTGACCTACGGCAACCTCTACACCAGTATGTCCTTTGCCGTAGCGTCGCAAATCATGAACTTTGGCGCTACGTTTATCGTGGTCAACCTATCGCTTGCGTTCTTTAACCTCATTCCGATTCCGCCGCTTGACGGCTCGTCGATCATCGTGCCGTTCCTCAAAGGTAAGGCGCTCGCCAACTACTACCACCTGCAGCAATACGCCATGCCCATACTCATCATCGTGCTGTATCTGCTGCCTATGTGGACCGGCATCGATGTAATCGGCCGCTATTTCGACGTTACCGTGTATCCGCTCGCGGAGCAGCTGCTCAACTTCGCAATCGCCGGCATCTAAGGTAAACTAACAGGTCGACCGTGCAAAACGGTCGCAACATGCACCCAAACCGCGCCGCGAAGGCGCCGTCAAAGGAGGTCGAAGATGTCGTATCGCGTGTCGACGCAGGTCTACAGCGGACCTTTCGACCTGCTGCTGCAGCTGGTAACCCGCCAAAAAGTAGATATCGGCGCCATCTCGATCAGCGAGGTGGCCGAGCAGTACCTTGCCGAGGCCGAACGCATCGAGGCGCTGGACCTGGACGTGGCGAGCGACTTTTTGCTGGTCGCGGCAACCCTTTTGGACATCAAGGCCGCCTCACTGGTGCCGCAGGAGGCCCCGCGCAAAGCCGATGACGACGATGACGAGTTCGACGAAGACCTCGAGGAGCTCAGCGCGCTCGACGGCGACGCCCTGCGCGAGGTTCTGATCCAGCGCCTGATCGCCTACAAGCAGTTTAAGGGCGCGGCGGCAGCCCTCGGTGCCCGCATGCAGGCCGAAAGCCGCATGCACCCGCGCGTTGCCGGCCCCGATCCCGAGTTCTTGGGGCTTATGCCCGACTACCTTGCCGGCATCACCCTGCGCGGCCTGGCCGTTATCTGTGCCGACCTGGACGGCAAGCGCCAGACCTTCCTGCTGGAGGCCGAGCATGTGGCGCCGCATCGCGTGCCGCTCGACCTGACCGTGGCCTCAGTCGACCGCTTTACCATGGCGCACCAAACCTGCACCTTCCGCGAGCTACTGGACGGCGATGCCACCACCGAGCAGCTCGTCGTCACCTTCCTGGCCATGCTTGAGCTTGCCAAGCGCGGCTCGCTCACGCTGAGCCAGGACGAGATCTTCGGAACCATCTGTATCAACCGCGTCGAGGGGGCCGAGGCATACGTGCCCGGCGAGGGCCCCGAGCTCACCGAATAGGAGCCGCAACCATGTCAACCCTTTCCACGCTGGAGGCAAACAGCCTCAAAGGCGCCCTCGAGGCGCTGCTGCTGGTGTCGAGCGACCCGGTGAGTGCGCCCGCGCTGGCCGGCGCACTGGATATCGCCCCCGGCGAGTGCGCGTCGCTGCTCGCCGAGCTCAAGGTTGAGTACGAGGAGGCCAACCGCGGCTTTCAGCTGCGCGAGGTCGCCGGCGGCTGGCGCCTGTTCACGCACCCCGCCTACCACGACGTGGTCGAGGCCTATGTGTTGAGCTGGGACACGCAAAAGCTGTCCCAGGCGGCGCTCGAAACCCTGGCCGTTATCGCATACCACCAGCCCGTAACGCGCGAGGTGGTCAAGGGCATCCGCGGCGTCAACTCAGACGGCGTCATCGCGTCGCTCGTGGACAAGGGTCTGGTGCGCGAGCTCGGCCGCGACCCCCAGCGCGGTCAGGCCATCATTTACGGCACGACCAACGCCTTCTTGGAAAAGTTCGGCCTGCGCTCCACCCGCGATCTGCCCGACCTGGAGCAGTTTGCCCCCGACGAGCAGTCGCGCCAGTTTATCCGCGAGCGCCTGAGCGGCCGCAGCATTCAGTCCACGCTCGAGGAGCAGGCCGAGGACCTGGACGAAGAGCGCGAACTGCTCGATACCGATGTTGAAGATGTTCATGCAGTCGAGGACTTGGAAACCCTGGACGTCGACGAGACCTCGGAGGATTTGCATGACGAGGACTAACGAAGTGGGGGAGACGCGCGCCATGGGCAACGCAGTACCCGCAGCCGACGCCCGGCCCGTCTATCCGCACACCATGCGCCTGCAGCGCTTTTTGGCACGCGCGGGCGTGGCGAGCCGCCGCGGCTCAGAGGACCTGATGACCGCCGGCCGCGTGACCGTCAACGGCCAGGTCGCGACCGAGCTGGGCACCAAGGTCGATGTTGACCGCGACCATATCGAGGTCGACGGCATGCCCGTCAAGCTCAACCAGGGCGCCGTGTACCTGATGCTCTACAAGCCGACCGGCTACCTCACCACCATGAGCGATCCACAGGAGCGCCCTTGCGTGGCCGACCTGGTCCCGCGCGACCGCTTTCCGGGGCTCTTCCCGGTGGGTCGTCTGGACCGCGACACCACGGGCCTTTTGCTCTTTACCACCGACGGCGACCTGTCGCAGGACCTGCTGCACCCCAGCAAGCATGTCTATAAGACCTACCAGGCACTCGTGGACGGGCAGCTGACCGACCGCGACCTCACGCCGCTCCGTCGCGGCATCGAGCTCGACGACGGCCTGTGCCAGCCGGCGATCTGCCGCGTCATAAACGCGCGCGAGGCCGAGGCCGTGGCTCCGCAAGGCATCAAGCCCGGCACCACCGCCGTGGAGGTCATCATCCGCGAGGGACGCAAGAACCAGGTCAAGCGCATGCTGAGCAAGATTCACCATCCGGTAATCCGTCTGCACCGCTGCAACTTTGCCGGCCTGGAGCTCAAGGACGTGGCCAAGGGCTCGTGGCGCGAGCTCACCGACCGCGAGGTGCAGATCCTCAAAAGCGGTGGCATCCCGCCCAAGCAGGCGAGCGCCAAGCGCAACGGCAGCAAGCCCCAAGACACGCCCGCCAGCCGCACGCGTCACCACGGCAGCCACGGCTCCGCACCCAAGCGCAACACCTATCGCGAGCGCTACACGGGCTAGGCAACAAGCCGCGCCCCAACGCCCGCGAACCATACCAGCACGTCAACCATCGAAAGGAAGCATTGCATGATCGTCGCCATCGACGGCCCCGCCGGTTCCGGCAAGTCCACCATCGCCAAGGAGATCGCCCGCCAGCTGGGCTTTAACAAGCTCGACACGGGCGCCATGTATCGCGCCGTCACCTTCGCCGCGCTCGACCGCGGCATCGATCTGGACGACGAGGCGGCCATCGACGCCCTCGCCGAGCAGATCAAAATCCGCTTTACCAACGGCACCGGCGAGGATACGCGCCTGACCATTGACGGCAAGGACGCTTCGGCCGCCATTCGTACCCCGCAGGTCGACGCCAACGTGTCCAAGGTCTCGGCCTACCCGGGCGTGCGCGCCGCCATGCTCATCCATCAGCGCCGCGCCGCCGAGGACCGCGATATCGTGGCCGAGGGTCGCGACATCGGAACCGTCGTGTTCCCTAACGCGCAGGTCAAGGTCTTCCTGACCGCCGACCCGCGCGAGCGCGCCCGCCGCCGCGTGCTTCAGCGTCACCAAACCGATGCCCAGCCGCTCACCACCGAGCAGCTCGAGGCCGAGGTCGACGAGACGCTCGACGCCCTCAAGCAGCGCGATAAGCTCGACCGCAGTCGCGAGGTCGCCCCGCTCGTGCCCGCCGAGGACGCGGTGCACGTCGACTCCACCGCTCACACCATCGATGAGGTCGTCTCGATCATCGAGGACCTCATCAACCAAAGGAGGTAGCCCATGCGCCTGTTTAAGCAGACGCCCGAGGATTATTACAACTCTCCTTATGCAGAGTTCCCAGCGCTCATCCGCGGCACCGTCGTCGTAGTCATGGCCATCCTTTGGGCCTTCTCCAAGCTCATGTGGCGTTGGAAGGTCGAGGATGCCGATCTGCTGTTTGAGCGCCAGGACGGCCGCGGAAGCGTGGTCATCTGCAACCACACCTCGATGGCCGAGCTCTTGGCCGTGGAGACGGCGCTGTTCTTTGGGGGCCGCCGCATTCGTCCCATCTTTAAGTCCGAGTTCGCCAAGAGCAAGATTGTGCGCTGGGCCTTTAGCCGCGTTGGCGGCATCCCCGTGGAGCGTGGTACTGCCGATATGAAGTGCCTGCGTGCCGCCCAGCATGCGCTGCAGCGCGGTGAGGACGTCCTGATCTTCCCCGAGGGCACGCGCATCCGTTCGCGCGAGATCAAGCCCGAGGTCCACGGTGGCTTTGCGCTCATCGCTCAGATGGGCAAGGCACCTGTGAACCCGCTCGCCATCTGCGGCTGGTCCGATATCACGCCCGCGGGCAAAAAGATCATGCGTCCCAAGAAGTGCTGGATCCGCGCCGGCAAGGCCGTCTCGCTTTCCGACGCACCGGCCGGGCTTAAGCGCACGGAGCGCCTGGAATGGTTTGAGTCCGAGGCCATGAACCGCGTCTACGCCATGCGAGACGAGCTGTGCGCCGAGCATCCGGGCAGGTTCTAGCCATGAGCGAGAACGTAACGAACACTGCCGCGACCGCGTCCGACCAGGCAACAGCGCCTACCATCGAGATCGCCGCCCACGCCGGCACTTGCTACGGCGTACAGCGTGCGCTCGATATGGCGCTGGCCGCCGCGCCGCAGGCAGGGGAGTGCACTCAGGTCCATACCTTGGGTCCGCTCATCCATAACCCCATCGTGGTGCGCGAGCTCGCTGAGGCAGGCGTTGGCTTGGCCGAAACCCTGGACGACGCAGCGTCGGGCACCGTGATCATCCGCGCCCACGGTGTGGTGCCACAGGTCATCGATGCCGCTCGCGAGCGCGGCCTCAACGTGGTCGACGCCACCTGCCCCTACGTGAAGAAGGTCCATATGGCAGCCGAGCGCCTGGTGCGCGAGGGCTACTGCGTGGTGGTCGTAGGCGAGCCGGGCCATCCCGAGGTGGAGGGCATCCTGGGCCACGCCGGCAATGACGCGCAGGTCGTGAGCTGTGCCGCCGACGCCGATGCCCTGTCGCTCAAGGGCAAGGTAGGCCTCGTCGTGCAGACCACCCAGACCGCACAGAACTTGGCCGAGGTCGTAGCTGCCATCACGCCGCGCGTGCAGGAGCTACGTGTGATCAACACCATCTGCGCCGCCACGAGCGAGCGTCAACAGGCAGCAGCCACACTTGCCAACCGCTGCGACTGCATGGTCGTGGTGGGCGGCAAGAACTCGGGCAACACCCGCCGCCTGGCGCAGATTTGCGCAGACGCCTGCGAGCGCACGTATCATATCGAGGAAGCTTCCGAGCTCCAGGCCGCGTGGTTTACCGACGCTCACCACATCGGCATCACCGCCGGAGCCTCCACCCCGCAAGAACACATCGAGCGCGCCGTCACGCGCATCAAGGAGCTTTGCCGCTAATCATGGACCAGACCGTACCCGCATACGCCGCCGAAGTGGCCGATTACGGGCGCAGCCGCGACCCCGAGCCGGGTGAGGGCGCGCTCGTTAAGAACGTGCGTCCCGAATCGCCCGCATGGGATGTGGGCATCGAGCCGGGCATGCGCGTGCTCACGGTCAATGGCGAGCAGCTCACCGACATGATTGTGTGGCTCTGGGAGGCCGACGACGACACCGTCGAGTTGGAGGTTTTCGACCCGCGCGACAACACCATCACCTCCGTCGAGCTCGACCGCTTCCCGGGAGAGGACTGGGGCCTTGAGTTCGATGGCCCCATCTTCGACGGCATGCGTACCTGCGTGAACGCCTGCGTGTTCTGCTTTATGACGATGCTCCCCAAGGGCGGCCGCTCCACGCTCTATATTCGCGATGACGACTACCGCCTGAGCTTTTTGCAGGGCAACTTTGTCACGCTCACGAACCTCTCCGACGAGGATGTTCAAAACGTCATCCAACGCAACATGAGCCCCATGAACGTGTCGGTCCACGCCGTGAGCCCCGACGTCCGCCGTCGTATGATGGGCCGCAACGCCCAGCGCGGCATGGACGTACTCGAGGCCATCATGGCCGCCGGCATCGAAATTCACGCACAGATCGTGTTGTGCCCCGGCATGAATGACGGCGAGGAGCTGGAAAAGACCCTACGCTTTTGCGAGGAGCACGAGCAAATCACAAGTCTGGGCATTGTGCCGCTCGGTTTTACCAAGCATCAGAACCGTTTTAGCTGGTCCTACAGCGACAAGCCCGAGCTGGCGCGCGAGACCATTGCCATGATCCGACCGTTCCAAGACCGCGCCTATGAGCGCTTTGGCCGCCACACCTTCCAGATGAGCGACGAGTTCTATCTGGACGCCGGCATCGATCCTCCCGAGGCGGACTTTTACGACGGTTACCCGCAGTACTACGACGGCATCGGCATGATCCGCTCGTATCTGGACGAGACCGACGACGTGCTGGCTACCGATGCCGAGCGACTGGCCCGCGTCCGCGAGGCCATCGCCGCCCGCAGCCAGCACCTGCTGTGCCTCTCGGGCGCCAGCGCGCGCGACACGGTGGCCCGCTTTGTGGAGACGCCCCAGGGACTCGCCGGCACTGTCACGGCCATCAAGAACCGCTACTTTGGCGGCAACGTGGACGTGACCGGCCTCATCGTCGCGTGCGACATTCTGGAGCAGCTGCCGCAGGACCTCTTTGGGGTTATGCTCTTTGTGCCTAAGCTCATGTTCAACGCTGACGGCATGACGCTTGACGAGTATCATCGTGACGATTTACTCGCAAGCCTTACCAGTCGCGGCGCCGAGGTTCATGTGGTATCGACCATGCCGCATGAGCTGCTCGATACCCTGGAGCACATCCTTGGCATTGTGCCTGCCGACTCTACTAATTCCGCTGACCCTACCCATTAAAGGAGAGCAGATGAAACCTATCGTCGCCGTCGTCGGACGCCCCAACGTGGGCAAGTCCACGCTCGTTAACCGCCTGGCCCAGACCTCGGACGCCATCGTCCACGAGTCCCGCGGCGTCACGCGCGACCGCTCGTACCACACGGCCGATTGGAACGGCCGCGAGTTCACCATCGTCGACACGGGCGGCATCGAACCGCTCAAGAGCGACGATGTCTTTGCCACGTCCATTCGCGACCAGGCCCTCGCCGCCGCCGAGGAAGCCGCCGTCATCCTGTTTGTGGTCGACGGCCGCACCGGCGTCACCGAGGAGGACGAGTCGGTCGCCCGCATGCTCAAGCGCTCCGACAAGCCGGTCTTTCTGCTGGTAAACAAGCTCGACAACCCCGATCGCGAGAACGACAGCATCTGGGAGTTCTATTCGCTCGGCATCGGTGAGCCCACGCCGCTCTCGGCCCTGCATGGCCATGGCACGGGCGACCTGCTCGACGATATCGTGGCCCTGTTGCCCGAGGAGGAGGACGAGGTCGCCGACGAGTTCCCCGATGCGCTGAACGTCGCCATCATCGGCCGCCCCAATGCCGGTAAGTCGTCGCTGTTCAACCGCATCCTGGGCGCCGACCGCTCTATCGTGTCCAACATTGCCGGCACGACGCGCGACGCCATCGACACCGTCGTGGAGCGCGACGGCAAGCACTACCGCATGGTCGACACCGCGGGCATTCGCAAGAAGAGCACCGTGTACGAGAACATCGAGTACTACTCCATGGTCCGCGGCCTACGCGCCATCGACCGCGCTGACGTGGCGCTGCTCGTCGTCGACGCCTCCGTGGGCGTTACCGAGCAGGACCAGAAGGTCATGGGTCTTGCCATCGAGCGCGGCTGCGCCATCGTGGTGCTGCTCAACAAGTGGGATCTGCTCGACGACGACCGTAAGCGCGAGGCCTGCATGGAGACCATCGACCGCCGTCTGGGCGTCATGGCTCCCTGGGCCCAGTACCTGCGCATCTCTGCCCTCACTGGCCGCAGCGTCGAGAAGATCTGGGCGATGGTCGACGCCGCCGAGAAGACGCGCTCGCAAAAGATCAGCACCTCGCGCCTCAACACGTTCCTCACCGACCTGCGCGAGTTCGGTCATACCGTGGTGGACGGCAAGCGCCGCCTGCGCATGCACTACGTGACCCAGACGGGCGTCAACCCGCCGACGTTCACGTTCTTCGTCAACCACAGCGATCTGGTCAACGACACCTATCAGCGCTACATCGAGAACCGCATGCGCTCGACCTTCGACTTTGCCGGCACACCCATTCGACTCTTCTTTAGGAAGAAGGAGCAAAAGGATGCATAATCCGATTCTTCTGACCGCCATCTGCGCCGTGGTCTCGTTCTTTATCGGGGCGATTCCGTTTGGCCTTATCCTGGGCCGCGTGTTCAACCACACCGACATTCGCAAGGCGGGCTCCGGCAACATCGGCACCACCAACGCACTGCGCGTGGCCGGCCCCAAGGTGGCCGCACTCACGCTGCTGCTCGACTGCCTTAAGGGCGCCATCTGCGTCCTTATCGCGCGTCCGCTCATCGCGAGCGTGGGCTATGGCTTTCCACCGAACATTATGGCGCCTGGAGCCCCCGGCGACTGGATGCTCGGCGTCATTTGCCTGGCAGCCGTGTGGGGCCATATCTTCTCGCCCTATCTCAACTTCCACGGCGGCAAGGGTATCGCAGTTGGTCTGGGTGTCATCCTCGCCTGGTACTGGCCTATTGGCCTGTCGCTGCTGGGCATGTTTATCGTGGCCGTCGCCATCACCAAGTTTGTGTCGGTGGGCTCGCTTGCCGCTGCCATCGGTCTTCCCATCGCTGCCTGCGCGGTCTTTCCGTACAGCAGCCTAGGACTTAAGTTTTGCATGGCGATGATCGGCATCACCGTGGTGTGGGCCCATCGTGCGAACATCAAAAAGCTCATGACCGGTAAGGAGTCCAAGCTCTCGTTTACCAAGCGCGTCACCGAGCCCGACGATAAGTAGGAGAGAGTCATGAATGTTGCGCTGATTGGCTCCGGCTCCTGGGGAACCGCCGTCGCCGGCCTTGCTGCAGCGCGAGCCGAGCGCGTGACCATGTGGGCCCACAGCGAGCAGACGGCCGCCGGCATCAATGGCGAGCACCGCAACCCCCGCTACCTTGTGGGCTACGAGCTGCCCGGCAACGTCGTCGCCACCACGGACCTGGTGCAGGCACTCGACGGCGCCGAGGCCATCATCTTTGCCGTTCCTTCGACGCACCTTCGCAGCGTGTGCCACCAGGCCGCGCCCTTTATCGCCGCCGATACCCCGGTGCTCTGCCTCACCAAGGGCATTGAGCCCGAGTCCGGCCTGCTCATGAGCGAGGTCATCGCCAGCGAGATCGGCAACGAGGCGCGCGTGGCGGCGCTCTCGGGCCCCAACCATGCCGAGGAGATCTGCCGCGGCGGGCTTTCTGCCGCCGTCATTGCCAGCGAAGATCCACAGATAGGGAAGACCTTTAAGGACCTGCTCCTATCCACGGCCTTCCGCATCTACCTGTCGCAGGATATGACCGGCGTCGAGGTATGCGGCGCCATGAAGAACGTTATCGCCATCGTGTGCGGCATCTCCGCCGGCACCGGTGCGGGCGACAACACGCTCGCCCTCATCATGACGCGTGGTCTAGCCGAGATCAGCCGTCTGGTGCATGCCCGCGGCGGTCAAGCTATGACCTGCATGGGGCTTGCCGGCATGGGCGACCTCATTGCCACCTGCACCTCGGAGCATTCGCGCAATCGCACCTTTGGCTACGAGTTTGCCCACGGCGTTTCGCTCGACGAGTACCAGACGCGCACGCATATGGTGGTGGAGGGCGCCGTCGCCGCCCGCAGCGTGAGCGAACTCGCCCGTTCACTGGGCGTAGACATTCCACTCACCTTTGCCGTGGAGCAAACGCTCTACAACGGTGTTACTTTGGATAGGGCGCTCGAGATTCTTACCGATCGCGTCCCTTCTCAAGAGTTCTACGGACTCACCGACTAGCGCAGAAAGGCTACTACCATGGGTTCCATCAAAATCGCTCCGTCCGTCCTTTCGGCCGACATGGCCAACCTCAAGGGCGAGCTCGACAAGATCGCCGGTGCCGACTACGTACACTTCGACGTTATGGACGGTCACTTTACCGGCAACCTCACCTTTGGCGTTGACATCCTTAAGGCCGTCAAGCGCTCCACCGATGTACCGGTCGACGCGCACCTCATGGTGTCGAACCCCGACGAGACAGTCGATTGGTATGCCGACGCCGGTGCCGACATGATCACCGTGCACTACGAGGCTTCCACGCACCTGCACCGCACGCTCACCCATCTGCAGCAGCGCGGCGTCAAGGCCGGCGTGGTGCTCAACCCCGCCACCCCCGTGTGCGTTCTCGAGAGCATCATCGACGTCGTCGATATGGTGCTGCTGATGAGCGTGAACCCCGGCTTTGGCGGCCAGAGCTTTATCCCGGGCACCATCGCAAAGATTCACGAGCTCAAAGCCATGTGCGAGCGCCACGGCGTGTCGCCCATGATCGAGGTCGACGGCGGCATCTCTTCCAAAAACATCGCCGAGGTCGTCAAGGCCGGCGCAAATGTCCTGGTGGCCGGCTCCGCCGTATTTAAGTCCGAAGATCCCGCCGCCGAGGTTGCGCTGCTGCAGAAGCTGGGCAACGAGGCTGCACAGGAGGCATAAACCCTTATGACCGCAGGTCAAAACCGCATACCCGTGAATCTTGACTACGCCGCCTCGACGCCCATGCGCGCCGAGGCGCGCCTTGCGCAGCGTGAGTACGACGACAGCGAGCTTGCCGGCGTCAACCCCAACTCGCTGCACTCGCTTGGCCGCAAGGCCGCCGCACGCCTGGAAGTCGCCCGTCGCGATATCGCCCGCAGCTTTGGCGCACGCGTTCGCCCGTCCGAGATCATCCTTACCAACGGCGGCACCGAGGCCAACCAGCTGGCGCTGCTCGGTCTTGCCGAGGGCGCTCGTCAGCGCGATCGTAAGCGCGATCGCGTAATCGTTTCGGCCATCGAGCACGATTCGATTCTGGACAACCTGCCGCTGCTGCGCGCCGCCGGCTTTACCGTCGACCTGGTGCAGCCCTGCCGCGCTGGCTACATAGAGCCCGCCACGCTTGTCGAGCTGCTAGGCGACGACGTGGCGCTCGTGAGCATTATGGTCGCCAACAACGAGACCGGCGTGGTGCAGCCCATCCGCGAGCTGGCCGCCGCCGCACATGCTGCCGGCGCCCTGTTCCACACCGATGCCATCCAGGGCTATCTGCACATTCCGCTCGATGTCACCGAGCTGGGCGTCGATGCTATGACCGTTGCCGCGCACAAGATCGGCGGCCCCGTGGCATCCGGCGCGCTCTACCTTAAGAACCGCACGCCGCTGCGTCCGCGCATCTTTGGCGGTGGACAGGAAGCCGGACGTCGTGCCGGCACGCAGGACCTGCGCACGCAGCTGGCCTTTGCCGCCGCCGCCTCCGCGCTGTTGCCGACCGTGGCCCAGGAGCGCGCGACGCTGCAGGCCTTGTCCGACAAACTCTACGCCACGCTTACGGCTCATCCGCGTATTCATGCCACCATGGGCGACTACGTACAGGCCGATCGCCTGCCGGGCATGGTGTCGATCTACGTCGACGGCATGGACTCCGAAGAGCTCATCGTCAAGCTCGACGCCGCCGGCTTTGAGGTTTCGGCCGGCTCGGCGTGCTCGAGCGGCAGCATGGACCCGAGCCACGTGCTCAGCGCAATGGGCATTGGTCGCGAGCAGGCGCTAGGCGCACTGCGCATCTCCTTCGATGACCGCGTGGACCCGGCTGACCTGGACGACTTTGCCCAGACGCTGCTCTCGATCGTAGGTGCTGCATGATCGTCGCCGAGCTTGAACGCGCGCTGCTGGCGCGCTACCCCAAGGCGGACGCCGAGGGCTGGGATCATGTAGGGCTCTCCGTGGGCGACCCTGCCGCCGAGATTGCTGGCGTGGCCTGCGCACTCGATGCGACCGAAGCTAATGTTCGCCGCGCACAAGATGCCGGTGCCAACGTGCTGCTGACGCATCACCCCGTCTATATCAAGGCGCCCGAGGCGTTTTGTCCGGCGGATGCGTCACGCCCCCGGTGCAGCGCTGCGCTGTACGAGGCGGCTCGTTGCGGCGTGAGCATTATTTCGCTCCACACCAACCTGGACCGTTCGCACGAAGCGCGCGTTCGCCTAAGTGAGCTGCTGGGCGCCGCGTCCGTGAGCTCACTGGAGCACATGGACGACCCCGAGGCGACCGGCCTGGGCGCGCTTGCAACGCTCAACGACTCGTGCACGCTGCGCGATCTTGCCACCCGTGCTGCCACGGCCTTCGGCAGCGACCCGCGCGTATGGGGCGAAGCCGATCGCCCGTGCCGCACCGTCGCCATTTTGGGCGGCTCCCTGGGCGACTTTGGAGAGCTCGCCATCGCCGCGGGCGCGGACGTTGTCGTGACGGGCGAGGCGGGCTACCACGTGACGCAAGACCTTGCCTTACGCGGGCTGCCGGTGATCTTGCTCGGTCACGACCGCTCTGAGGAGCCGTTCGTTGATATATTGATGAACTCTGCAGTTGACGCCGGGGTCGACCCCCGTCATGCGATTAAAATACTGAACCCTCGCCAATGGTGGACTGTGACAAAAGGAGAGAACTTATGAGCGCCGGCGCTACGCTACTCAAGCTGCAACAGATCGATTTGGAGCTCGCCCGCAACAAGAGCGAACTTGCCAATATGCCGGAGCTCAAGGAGCTCGCCTCCAAGCGCAAGACCTATGTAAAGCTTAAATCCGAGATGACCAAGCTCTACGCCCAGCGCAAGGACCTGGACATTGAGCTGGACGACCTCAATACCACCGAGATTCAGACCAATAACGCCATCGAGGCCGCCAAGAAGCGCCACGTTGACGGCTCTGACTACCGCGAGGTTCAGGACCTGGAGAACGAACTCGCCACCCTGGCCAAGCGTCTGGACAAAATCGAGCACACCCGCAAAGATGTCGTCGTCGCCCACAAGGAGGCGCTCGACCACGAGGCCCGTGCGCGGGCCATCATCGCCAAGTTCGAAGAGGGCGTAAAGGCCGACACCAAGGCCGCCCGCGCCAAGGCAGCCGACCTCCAGGCCCAGATCGATGCCGCCACCAAGGAGCGCACCGCACTGGCCGCTACGCTTCCGACTGACGTGCTCACCGATTACGAGCGCCTGCTCAAGCAGTTCCGCGGCCTGGCAGTCGAGACCATCAAGGGTAACATCCCCACGGTCTGCCACACCGCGCTGCAGGCGTCGTCCATGAGCGACCTCAACCACGACGGTAGCGAGATCACGCACTGCCCGTACTGCCACCGCCTGCTCGTGCTCCCCAGCAAGGAAGCCTAACGATGACGGCAGCACCCAACAATTCAATGCAACTTGAGGGAAAAACGATCCTGCTGGGCATTACCGGCGGGATCGCCGCCTATAAGTCGTGCAATATCGTGCGCCTGCTGCAAAAGCGCGGCGCCCGCGTCAAGGTCGTTATGAGCGAGCATGCCACCGAGTTTGTGGGCCCGCTCACCTTCCGTGCACTCACCAACGAGCCCGTTGCCGTGGGCCTGTTTGACGACCCCTCCGACCCCATCCACCACATTTCGCTGGCGCAGGAGCCCGATCTGGTGGTCGTGGCGCCCGCGACGGCCAATATCATCGCCAAGATGGCAAACGGTATCGCCGACGGCCTCATCTCCACCACGCTGCTTGCCACACCGCGACCCATCGTGGTCGCACCCGCCATGAACAACGGTATGTGGAAGGCGCCGGCGACGCAGGCCAATATGGCCACGCTGCGCGAGCGCGGTGTCCATGTGGTGGGGCCCGGCAGCGGCTACCTTGCCTGCGGTGACGTGGACACGGGACGCATGAGCGAGCCCGAGGACATCGTCGAGGCCGTCTGCGAGGTGCTCAACCCCGCCCCGCAAGACCTGGCGGGCAAACGCATCGTGATCACTGCCGGCCCCACGCACGAGCCAATCGACCCGGTGCGCTTTATTGGCAACCGGTCGTCGGGCAAGATGGGCATCGCCCTGGCGGGGGAGGCCGCTCGCCGCGGTGCCGAGGTCACGCTTGTGCTGGGACCGACATCGCTCGACGTGAGCCGCGGCGTGGAGTGCGTGCGCGTGCAGACCGCAGCAGAGATGCTACAGGCGGCTCTGAGCGCCTTTCAGACGGCCGATGCGGCCATTTGCGCGGCCGCCGTCGCCGACTACACGCCTGCCGCCCCTGCGGACCACAAACTCAAAAAGGCCAACGAGCGCCTGGACCGCATCGAACTGGTCGAGACGGTCGATATTTTGGCTGAGCTCTCGCGCCAGAAGGGGGAGCGGTGCGTGATCGGCTTTGCGGCCGAGACCGATAACGTCGTGGAGTACGCGCAGCGAAAGCTCGCCCACAAGGGTTGCGATGCCATTATTGCCAACGATGTCTCGCGCGCCGATTCGGGCTTTGGAACCGATACCAACAAGGCCTGGATTGTGAGCACAGCGGGCACGCAAGAACTCCCCGTGCTAACAAAACCCCAGCTCGCAGATACAATTTTGGACTTGCTTCAAAATATTTAAAAAAGTTCTTGCACAAGGGCAAAGTTTCGGGTTAATATACTCCCTGTTGCGAGCGAGAGCAGAGCAACAAACAAAAGCTTCGGGACGTGGCGCAGCTTGGTAGCGCACTTGACTGGGGGTCAAGGGGTCGCTGGTTCGAATCCAGTCGTCCCGACCAGAAGTTTGCAGGTCAGGCACCTAATGCCTGACCTTTTTTGTTTTAAGCAATTGCTTAATTTTGATTAAGCAACAGGGTGCTAAAAATCTACCTACGCGATATTCGCCTTTTGCGGCTACTTGCGCGTTTTGCACGCGCTTGAGCCGATTTATTAACGCGATATGAATCTACATACGCGTAGCTGGTATACAGCCGAGTACGGGCTGTATTTATCGCGGCGATTTACACAGATATAGCGACTGTAACGGACAAGCGTGTCGCTGTATTTATTCCAGTAGTTCACTTGACCGGCGGACAAGTGAGCGATTGCAACGATATGCCAACCAGGATGGGCTCCATACGAAGGAGCCGCAGAGATAATGGCGGGGGAGGGCGGCAGGCGCTCTGAGAGCCGCTGTACGACCCCATTTCTACTCAAACCGATAACTATGCTTCAAGACGAGAATCGTTCGTTTGGTTGCCAAATGAAAAGCCCGCGCAGAATCGCACGGGCTTTTCATTGGTTGCAGATGAGGCTAAAAGCAGAAGGCGGGGAACACGCAGTAGATGTTCGTCGCGCTGTAGTAGTCATAGCTGCCGTTGCTGTGGAAACAGCGGAAGGACGCGGAGTTGCTCGGATGCACGGAGCGAGTCCAGTGATAGCTGCTCGACGAAGCACTGGAATAGTTCGACGTTGTCACGCCTTTGGATTTGTAGTACTCGTACTGGGCGCCGTCAGACTGGAGGTCACCGTAGACTTCAGTCATCGAGAGCAGGAAGACCTTGTCAGTCGTGGCCGAGGGGGTGCCTGCCTTGCCGTCGCCCAGGTTGTCGGTCATCTTCGTGACGGACTTCACCTTGGACTGGAGTTCGCAAGGCAAAAGCGACCAGAGGTCGCCGGTATTGAGGAGGCCGCGGAGTTCGGACTTCTCCCAGCCGCCGGCGTGCGTGTTCGTGGCGTATATTCTCTGTAGGGCCAGGGCATTGTTGGTCGCCTCGAACGTAAGCCCCGCCTTGCCTGAGCCATCAGCAAAAATTAAGATAATACCGTGTATGACCAATATGAACTTGAGCATATTCCGTCCGTATTCATACTGGATGATCAAGGAAACATCATCGGCTTATCCGAAGGAGAGGAAGAACCTCTTGCCTTATTAAAGAAATACGCCGAATACAACGGATATAAAGCGGAAGGAGGCGACATCGAGTAACCATCAAAGGCCAGATTAAGGAGCCAGCCATGAAGAAATACCTGCCCTCCATCGTCTCAGCAGCTCTTTGCCTCTCACTTGTCATGACACCATTTGTGCCCGTTGCGGCAGCCTATGCCGACGAGGGATCTCCCGCCGAGAGCAGCGAGACCTACGTCGGAGACAACTACGACGAAAATTACGATATATCCCTTTTGAGCGCGGACGCTGCACGGATTCATATTCCAAGGCGTGGTGCGATTCTCACGGATCTGCAAATAACCGCCCCGTCCCTCACAAGGTCAAGCTGAACGCGAAGGAGGAGGCTTGCCTGCGCGATCCCTACCTTGCTGGCACCGCTGAAGTTATCGCCGGTCTCGTGACAACCGGTCCTAGCGGCGGCTTTTTTGCAACCGCGATGACATCGTACCGACTTTTCATTTGCATGTTCTGAAAGGAAGTTGCCATGTTGTCGCAAAATCAATCGAGATACTTGAACACAATCGGCTTTGCCCTGCTTGCATTACTCTTTGCTAGCGACCTTTTGCTGAAACCGCCCAAGGAACTCGTTTCGCTTGCCATAGACTGCATTTCCGTCCTTTACTTTACGGCAACCCTATTCGTCGGACTAAAGGAGAGGAAAAAAGGCGTAGTCGTTGCATCTGCCGTAGGCGTGATCATAACCATTGCCTCATTCTTTATCTGACACATTGGTGATCTAGGGGCGATATCGTAGGAATACGACCGGGAGAGCCGGGACCAGATTGCCCGGGTTGCCCGGTCGGCTCGCGCGACGGTGCGGCGGTTCCACAGAAAGCTCTCCGGACTTCACGCCGTTTCTGATCGCATTGTGACAGCCATCTCGTCTTTGCAGTCGGCGAGCACGCGGTGTGCGTCGTCGTTTTGGATGTCCAGTAAATCTCGAAGGTCCTCCATGCACCAGCGTCCGAGATCTGGCCATGCGCGTTGCGCGAGCTGATAAGTGTCGATTGCGATGTTGTAGTTAAAGTCCAGGCCAAAGCCGTCCCAGGCAGAACGGCTTTGTTTCCTTGATTATCAACTTCATCCGGACACTTCCCGCATTCATCCGTGTGTGTACGGATGAATGCGGGGCTCGATAGCCCGGCGGCCTGATCGGCAGACCGCCGGGAACTCTCACTCCTCGATAAAAGCCGGCACTCGGTTAGTCCTGCGCATCTTGAAATCGCCAGTCTCGTGGGAGACGTAGAGAATGCCGTCCATCCCATCTCGCGATGCATATGAAAGGTGAACAGAACCGCAATCCGCTCCATCATTGTCGAGAAGATCGAACGAATTCGGGTCGCTCGTTGCGGCCAAACGACCACTCAGACAAGAGCCATCGTCATTACAGATTTGCCATTCCATGTCTTCGCCTGCAAGAATCGCCATAGACGGCCTGGTCGCACCATCGTTGACATACATCCCGTCTATGCCAAACCCATTTTCAGCGCCATCGATGAACGACTGCTCGGACCTATACCTCGCAAATGATGCACATAGCACCATTGCAAGACAAAGTACAAAGCCAACAATCGCTATCTTTGCATAGCTCTTGCCTATCATGTCATTCACCTCCCTCGTATGTATCGAGGTATTCCTGCTTGAGCGTCTGCGAGGACGACTTGATCTTTTCCACGAGCGTGCCGGCCTCGATGAAGTAGAACGAGTTGGTGAGGTCTGCCAGGTCGTCGAGCAGATGGCTT
>SKEJ01000694.1_pt1 | contig 20483 bp, 24 predicted proteins | sample 4826721 | NCBI WGS metagenome assembly SKEJ01 (sample SAMN11008812, study PRJNA524170) | human gut metagenome | biome: Human fecal sample; material: Feces; isolation source: fecal sample from pouch patient p31 | host: Homo sapiens | place: Israel: Tel-Aviv | collected 2015-06-02 | reverse complement strand
CCCCTGAGTGCGGGCTGCATGTCCAATGCGGTGACTTCATGCAGCTTTTGGATCATCTCGACACTCAGCGTCCGCTCCTCTTCAGCGAATCGTTCCGCATAGGCCATGCCATCCGCAACGCCACGGGCAGCGAAGATGTATCTTGCCGGCGAGTCGGTCGGCACGAACTCGCCCTCCAACACCAGTTCGGTGTCCTCAAGCGTCAGCGTGGATCCCTCGATCGCGTTGGAGTTGTAGACATAGCGGGCCATCCATTCCTTACGGTAATCCTCAAGCGCTGACTGCTCCACCCCATCCAAAGGAAACATCTGCCTGAACCGTTCTCGGGCGGCATCGGAACGACGAAGCAAGTCGGACACCTCCGCGTCCCGCTCCAGAGAGTCCAAGAGAGGAGGAAGGTTTCGGATTTTCTCAGTCAGCGCTGGATTCGGCATATCGGCTCCTTAATCGATGCTTCCATAAGTCTACAAGCGCAGGCGCGTCACATGGACAGTCCGACGATTTTCTTGCCTTCGAGAAAGTCCTGGAAAAAGGCCGTGGAATCATCGTTGTCGTCCGATGATTCCATGGCCCTTATCCGTGTCGTTTCTTACGTTCGCCGGGTCATGCCGTATGACGATGACTGTTCGAGGTTCAACGGGCCGGCCGGATCGCATGCGCCGGCGGAAAGCTCGTCTTTTTCTTGTTTCGCCGGTGTCGGTTCGGGCATCGCGGCGAGCTTGTCGAACGTGTTGAGGAACGCGGCTATCTCCCGGTCGCTGCTGATGGGATCCATGCCCCTGGCCTTCGTCAGGGCGCGCATGAAGTCGAGGTGATTGTCCGCGAACGCGCCGAAACGTTCGAAATCACCGCCCTTGATGCTGGTCGTGTCCTGCTCGTACAGGCTCGTATATTCGTCGCCCATGCGTTCGGCGAAGTCCCTCACCCTGGCATCGATGTCCCATTCGATGGGCGGGCATCCGAACGCGAGTTCCACGTACCGGGGTTCCACGGACAGGCCCCGATCGGTTTCCATGTCGTTCCAGAAGCGGTCCACGGATTCCTTGCCGCCGTCGTAGCGTCGGCCTGCGGCGTCGAACGGTTCGCCAGCCCATGCCTGTTCGTAGGATTCCAATGCCTCGCATCCCTGGTCGGTGAGCTGGCGTATCTCTACCTCCACACTGCCGTCGTGGTGGTGGCCGCGCATCTTCAGGATTCCGTTCTCGTCCCAGATGTGGTCGATCTCGCAATCCTTGAACGGGGAATCATCGCCGTTCATCAGATCATCGAAGGTCTCGAACGAGGATATGCCCGTGCGTTCGCCGTCCCATCGGCCGATGACGCCGAACGCGATCAGCGGGTTGCCTCCCATCGGGTTCCTGTACGAGGAGAGCGCCGACTGGGATCCATTGAAGAAATCACGCAGAGCGCCGGTCTCCATCCTGTAATCGGTTTGACGGGATTCGTCCGCGAAGGCATCGAACGTGATCGACGCGCCGCTCTCCTCGTACAGCCGCCACAGGCTGTCGTCTCGGGTGCTGTGTTCACGGTAATACGGGTCCCCGTATTGCGGGTCGTAGTCGTCAGCGTTGTAGATGTACCGTTTGCGGGGTTCGGGATCCCGAATCTCGTCTATCCAATTCATGTCCATCGTGTGCTCCTTGGTTCTGTTCGTCGTTGCCGTACGGCGTCAGTGGCCGTGTGTCGTTTCCATGCCGTCATCCAACGCGAGGCCGAGCCCTGCGGTCTCAGGAGACGTTTCCTGTGGGTCGGCCCAGCCGACGGCGAGGTCCAGCGCGCCGCGCAACGCCTGGCCGGAAAGCCGGTACGTCCAGGAATCGTTTGCCTCGTAAGGGAAGGATTCGCCGGACACGATGCCGCGCTCGTCATGCAGGCTCACGTCGAACGTTCCGGGTTTGGCCGTGATCAGCGCATGACGGGCGGAACCGGGAGCCGAGACCTCCAGCGCCTTTCTGCCGTCGGGAGACCCGGTGGCGGTGAATTTGATATCGGGGTGGTGCGCGAGGCTGTAGGAAGCGTTGGACTCACACGCCAGCGGGACCGTATCTCCCAGCCCGCTGTCTGCGGCCAGCTGCTGTGGGCTGTAATCCATGCCCTGCGTGTAGTCGATGGGCTGCGCGTCGGTGTAGAAGCATCCGCCGCCATCGTCCGCGTCGATCAGGTCGCCCACGAGCCGGTCCAGGCGTGCGGGGTCGTCCCATGCGCTCACGAGTCTGGCGGGTTCGGCCTGGTTCTTCCATGCCATGTAGCGGTCGCGTTGGTCGCCGCAGATGCCGTCGAATGATTCCTGGGAGATGAACGTGCCGCCGTCCAATTGGTAGCATTCCCCGTCCGGGTCCAACGCGCGCTCCTTGAACTCCTTTTCGGCGGCGGCGTACAGGCGCTTGTCGAGCGGTTCCATGGCCGCGTCGATGCCCGCCATCATCTCGTCCACGTGTTGCCGCATGTCGGGCTGGCTCGTTTTCCACCATGCCTGCAAGTCGGCGAGCACGTCGGCGGCGTTCTCCCGTTCGCACACGTCGAGCAGGTCATCGTCGTAATTTTCCACCGTCCAGGAGTAGAAATCCCAGTCACTCGAACCGGTCAGGCGTTCGATGCCCTTCATGCGGTGGAAGTCCATCAACCCGCCGCCGTGCTCGCGCACGATGCCCGCCAACGGCAGATCGGCCTCGTCCATCAGGCCTTTCCAGTATTCGGGGACATTCCCGTTCTCCATGTCGTTCTCCTTTCCGAACGCCTTTTCGATCACGAGCGGGTCTCGTGGGTCAACAGTGCGGTCGATCCGCAGTATCTCGGGCATGACCGCCTCGCTTTCACGGCCGATGACGAACGTGCCGATACCGGCCTTGACGCGATGCTCGGGAAGCCTTCCCGAACCGTCGCACATCACCGCCGGCCGGAACAGCGAATCCCCGTAGGCGAGCGTCACCGTGTCGCCCGGCCTGGCGAGAACCCGTTCGACGGCCATGCGTGAGAGGCCGTGCGCGTCGAGACGGCCGGAACGCCAATCGTTGGCCTCGGCTGCTGTCAGGGTGAAGGAAACGGAACGCCCTTCCTGGGCCGAGGTCACGTCGAGCCTGACCGGCTGCATGGCCTCGAAACCGATCCAGATGCCTTCCGGCGTCCTGTCCGGGGCTTTCACGTCAATGTCCGTGAACCCGTATTCGGTCAGCACGTCCGTGACCCTGATCCTGAGCGCGTTGTCGGGAGGCAGATCAGGGCGTTCATTGGGAATCGGGAGCGAGGACGCCTCGAACCACACGTCCTCGCTCGGATCGGTGTCGAAGCCGCCGTCCGCGTCGGAATACGCCATGTGGACGCCGAACTCCAATTCCTTGGCATCGACGGAAGAGACCAGAATCGCGTTCCCCAGCACGAGATCGCGCGCGTTCCTGCGCAGGATGGATTGCATGTCGGGCTTGGCGGGATTCCCGGCCGCGAGCAGGTCGCGGTTCACACCCTCCATGTCAAAAGGCGTCAAGGCCATCTCGCTCGCCCTTTCTCACTTGGAAAGGCCGGAACCGGCCGTATCGGTCATATTCAGCGGGTCCGAGGGGTCGCACGCCTGCGCGCGTTCCGCGAACGAGGTGACGGCGCCGGGCAGCACATATCCCAGATCAAGGTCGATCGGGCTCACGCCGTCGTCTTCGCCGACGGACGCTGCGGGCATTGCGCCCATGGTCTCGCGCAGCACGTCCACGGCGTCGCCAGTAGCGGCGCGCGCGTCGATGATCCGGTGCATCGTGTCCTCAAGCGCGGCATGGATATCGGTGGAACCCTCCTCCACGATGCACTGGTATGAGGGGGCTCCCCAGTTCGTGCCGGTGCCGGAAATCGTGTAGTCCGCGATGCGTTCGCCCGGCTGGACGAGCGAGGCGAGGTCGAACGCGGCCGGCGAACCGGTCTTCGCGTCGAAATCATCCAGCCATTCGACCTCCTCGGCGATCTCCTCGCGCGAGTACCGGCCGTCGATATCGCTCGGCCAGTCCGCGTCCTCCAGATAGCCGTTGTCGCCAAGCGACACATCGCCGTCGAGCTTGAGGTCCCGGCCGTACATCTCCATATCGATCAGATAGCCGAGCCCCGTATCGAACATGGATCGCACGGCATCCGATGCCCACCCCTGGTTCACGGCGGTCCAGGCATACTTCGCCTCCTTCGATTCGGCCGAGGACGGCGCATCATAAGAGTGATAGGGGATCTCGTCCGAGTTCAACGCGAGGTTCGCGTACTGCAACGGGGTGCGCGGGACCGCGTCAAGATCGTCGCGGACCGTCTGCACCTTCTCGTACACGTCCGGGTCGTCGTCCTCGCGCGCCTCGAACGCGCGGCACATGAGGTTCAGGTCCGTCAGCGACTCGTATTCGCCGGGATTCGCCACGGTGGCGAGCAGTCCTTCCCCGCCCTCGTAGTCGTGGATCGCGTACTCCTCGTACCGGCCGCCCAATCCCACCTCGGTCTTCAGGGTGTCCTGCAAGCGTTCGGCGGGCATGGGCAGCGTGATCCACGCGCCCTGCAACACGCCCTCCACGTATTTGCCCAGGTTGGCGACGTACACGCTGATCTGGTAGTCCTTCAATCCGTCCATGATGATGCTCCTTCGCTCGGGTCTTTTATCGTGTGGCTGCGGCCGAGGCAGACGTATCGGCAATGCTCAACGGGTCGGCCGGGTTCGCGGGATCGTAGGTTTCGGACGTTTCGGCCTTCTCGCCTTCGTCTTTGCGGGCGAGCCGGCCGTCGTCCACCATCGCGTCGATGATCTCCCATCCCTCCTCGATGCTGCGGTCCCGCAATTCCCTGGCCGAGATCATGTCGCGCATCGCGTCCATGTTCTCGTTGTTGTCGGGCCAGTCATGGTCTTTCAGCCAGTGCCGAAGGTCCTCCTCCGTCCAGCGGATCTCCGCAATCGTTTCGTTGCCTTGCCCGGCGTTGCTTTGACCGGGATGAAGCAACGCCTCAGATCGGAGACCGAAATACGCTTTGTCTTCCTGGAGGCCGGACAGGAAGCCGGAGGGCGTGAACCCGTTGCGTGCCGCGAACTCGCGGGACCAGCATTCGTCGAACTCCTCGTCGGGGTCGAAGTCGAGGAGCCCGTCCGCCATGGCGCGCCTCAGCCCCTTCTCGTCCGCCTCGGCCGGCACCGTGACCGTGACCGTGGCGTGGTTGGGGGCCTCCAGCGTCATGTACAGTTCGCTGTGGCCGGCGTCGCGTTGGATGAAGCATTCCCCGTTGCCCCAGTCGAGCTCGTGCTGCTCGATCAGCTCCTTCGCCTTGTCGGTCAGGGCCCGTTCCTGGGACGTGTATTCATCGGGTTCCATCAGCATGATGCGTCCTTCCTTCCCTTGGATGATCGGTGCCGCGCCGTCCGGCGGGCATGGCTCCGATCATCAGCCCATACGGGCGGTCGCGCGGGGCATGGCGTCTACGGGGCAGATGATTCCGCCGAGATCTGATGCTCGGTCCCTTTACGTGTCCCGCCCCTCAGTACCAGTTGTGGGCGAGCCAGAACGTCTTGGCGGCGCTGGGGCTGCCGTACCGGCCGGCGATGTAGTTCAATCCCCATTTGATCTGGGTGGCGGCGTCGTCCTTCCAGTCGTCTCCTGCGGAGGCGAGTTTCGACGCGGGCAACGCCTGGGGTATGCCGTACGCGCCGCTGCTCGGGTTGGTGGCATTCCACTGCCATCCCGATTCCTTGTTCCACAGCCATACGAGCGCGTCATAGTCGCCGTCTCCCCAGTCCTTGTACGAGGCGATCATCTTCCGGGCGATGGCCCGGGCCTGTTCCGGCGTGGCGTGGGTGCCGTCGCCGTCGTAGTCCACCACCACGTCCGTGGAGCCCGAGTCGGAACTGGAGCACGTCCATGCCGCCTCCACCGGATCCGAAGAGGAGGACGAGTCGGACGATGACGACGAATCGGACGATTCGGAACCGGATGACGTGGAATCCGTGCCGGCGGAACCATTGGTGGACACACTGCCGTTGGGCAGGATGTAGACCGCGCCGACGTTGATCCTGTGCGTGCGGTGGTTGACGATGCCCAGGCCGCCGCGCCCGTTCATCTCGCTGATGGTCACGGTGCCGGCCGTCCGGTCGACCGCCTCGACGACGGCGACGTGGCCGTACAGGGTGTCCGCGTCGGCCACGCCGGGCGGGTAGCTGACGATGCTGCCGGCCACGGGATCGGTGCGGGTGGTCTTCCATCCGGCGGCGGTGGCGCTGGCGGCCCAGTCGCCGCCGTTGCCCCAGTAGGAGCCCACGTCCAATCCGATTTTATGGCCTCTCATGCACGCCCACCATGTGCATTGCCCGTCCGGATAGGCCTGGCACACGTTGTCGGGCCCGTCGGATCCGTTGAACCACGCCTTGGTCTGCGCGATGGTCATGCCGTCACGCACCTCGCCGGTCGTGACGCTTCCCGTGACGCCTCCCGACGATCCGTTGGAGCCGCCGTCCTTGCAGCCGCCGAGGACCGCGAGCACGGTCAACGGCGTGCATCCGCCGAGCAGGGACAGCAGGCACGCCGAGAGCATGGCCGCGAGGATCCGATGGCGGCTGGCCCGGCTCATTGCGTGTTCCTCAGCGACCAGAAGGGCTTCTGCCCGCCGACCACGACCTCCACGGTCCGGCAGGGATGCTGGACCGTGCCGTATCCGGTGGCGGAGATCACCGTGTACGCCTCGTCGCCGGCCTTCACCTGATCGGGGTCGAGCTCGTTGGCATCCTTGTCCAGCAATGACGCGTCGAGCGCGGCCGGGCAGTAGACGGTGACGTGCCAGTTGCCGTCGTCCATCGGCAAGAGCACGGTGTTGTACGCCTGGCTGACGGTCTGCTGCGGATCCGTCGTGGATGACGGTCCGCCGCCTTCCGGGATCGGGAAGCTGGTTTCCTTCGTCGTCCAGAACGGCTGGGACTGGATGGCATCCGTATCCGAGCCCTCCCATTTGCCGTCGGAGGTGCAGGTGTAGGCGTAGTTGACGTACTTGTCATCGTATTGGCCCGAGCATACGGATCCGGCGTGGAAGCGGCGCTGGGTCCACCACCAGCGCGGCGCGTCGGAGACCGGATGGCTCTCCCCGGCACCGTCGTCGCCGAGCAGCGCGAACACGTTCTTGCGCCATTCGTCGTCGCTGCCGTTTGGATCGAGCAGCGCGTCCACCGTTTCCAATGCGGTGTCGATCGGGCCGGAACCATTGTGCAGCGTGATGCCGTCCGCGTTTTCGGAGAGCGTGCGGGTGCCGTCCTTGTGGGTGTCAACGGGGAACGCGGTGGTGCGCTGAGACCAGTCGCCGGGAACCGGGATTCCCGCCGCCTCCAGGCCGGCGTACCGTCGCGGGCCCGAATCCGTTTTCCTTTTGCCCGTGGACTCCTGTTTCGCGTCCGTCGCGGAACCGTGGTCGTCGCCGGCCGTTGACGGCTGGTGGTTGGCGACGATGACGCCCAGCGAGCACACGAGGAGCGCGGCGACGAACAGGCACAGGACGCGCAGCGGTTTCGGCAGCGGACGCGGTTCCGGCCGGTTCACGATTCACCGCCTTCCCAACGGTTCGGCTCGCCCGGCATGCCGCCTTGCGTGTTTCCTTCCATGGCCGGATGCTCCCGCTCGGGGTTCACGGTTCCCGGATCCGCGTTTTCGGGCGACCCGTCTTCCGCCGACCCGTCTTCCGTCCCCGTCCACCGCGCGTCTATGAGGTCGTCCGCCGTTTTCAGTTCGGCGCTGGTGTTTCCCGCGTCCTTCGCCTTCCTGCGCAGCAGGGTGGCCTTCTCGCGGGCCTCTTCCAGACGTCCCTCCAATGATTTGATGTTGACGCGCGCCGCCACGTACTCGTCCATCGCATCCTGTTTCGTCTTCTGGCTGTCGCGCACCGCCTTGAGGATGCTGCGTTTCATGTCGCGCATGGTGTTCTGGTTGTTCGCCACGACGATCTTCCTTTCGCTCGTTTTTCCGTCAAGGCGAGTCTGCCTTCCCGTCGCGCGTTCCACGGGGCATGGCGTCTACATTCCCCATGGCGGAAGGCGGGGCGTGTAGACGCCGTGCCCCGTGGCCGGCCGTTTTGCGGCCGAGAATCGGAAGCGTCGTTCCAATCAGGTGAAAGGAAAATCAATGGAATCGTTTCTCTCTATGCTCGCCGGCTGGTTCATGGGCCTGTGGACGTGGCTGGTCGAGCTCAACGGGATGCTCCAGGTGGTGCTCGTGCTGCTGTGCGTGGTCGCCTCGGGCGTGTGCGCGATCATCGGCAAACGCATGGGCAGCCCGATGATCGTGGAATCCGGCGGACAGACCTGGAGCCGCACGCTGGTGACGGCCATCGCGTGGATCGCCGGCGTCATCCTCATGCTGATCGCGGTGCTGGCCATCGCCGCCGTGTTCGCGCCGCTGCTCGGCTTCGCCGCCTGACCTTGGCGACGCCTTTCCATCCAGGGCCGGCCGGGAAGGGATTCCCGCGCCGGTCCTCGCATGTCGGACAAGAATCAAGGAATCCCAAAAAACGGAAGGAACGCGAATGAGACTCGTCATCGCGGAAAAGAAATCGGTCGCCACGGCCATCGCGCAGGCGTTGTGCGCCGCGCCCGTCCAAAGGGACGGATGCTATGAGTGCGGCCAGCTGCTCGTGACATGGGCGCAGGGCCACCTGATCGACCTTGCCATGCCCGAGGACTACAAGGACAGGGATTGGGGCAAATGGAGTCTGGACACGCTGCCTGTGGACCCGTCCGGCCATTGGCGGTGGAAGATCAGCGAGGAGCGCGGTGCCGGCTCCCGCTACCGGCAGATCGTGCGGCTGATCCGCCGAACGGATGTGGATTGCCTCGTCAACGCCTGCGACCCCGACCGCGAGGGTGAGGCCATCTTCCGCCGCATCGCGGACATGGAAGGCTCTCACAAGCCGGAACTGCGCCTGTGGGTGGCGAGCTTGGAGGCGGAGGCCATCCAGGCCGCGTGGCGGGCGATGAAACCCGAATCCGAATACCAAGGGCTCGCATGGTCGGCGGAGATCAGGTCGAAGGCGGACTGGCTGATCGGCATGAACGCGAGCCGCGCGTACTCGCTGCTCTACAACGCACGGTTCAGCGTGGGCCGCGTGCAGACGCCGACGCTCGCCATGATCGCGGAACGCGACCGGCAGATCAGGAACCACAAACCGGTGCCGTTCTGGACCGTGATCGCGGACATGGGCGGATGGCGGCTCTCCAGCGAACGGATCGACAGCAAGGATGCGGCGATGCTGCTGTGCGGCCAGGCCGAACACGGCCGCTTCCGCATCATGTCCGTGAACCGGAGGCGGGTGAACGACCGGCCGCCCCGCCTGTATGACCTGACCGGATTGCAGAAGGACATGAGCCGCATGTACGGCATGACCGCCGCGCGCACGCTCCAGGCGTTGCAGCACCTCTACGAACTCAAACTCGCCACCTATCCGCGCACCGACAGCCGGTACATCACGCATGACGACCTCGAAACGCTCACGGCGCTCCTCGAATCCGGCCGTCTCGCCCAAGGGTTCGTCACCCGCGAGGGCATACCCGGACACCCGCGCCCGGAGCTGGCCGTCAATGACGCGAAGGTGGCCGGCCACACCGCGATCCTGCCGACCATGCAATTGGACGCCGGGAAGCTGGAAGGCCTGGACGATGACGAGCGCAAGGTGATGACACGCATCGTGCGCCGCATGTGGGAGGCCGTGGGCGACGACCATGTGCACATCGTCACCGAGGTGAAGGCCCGGCTTTCCGACGACACCGACAGGGAGTTCTCCAGTCGTTCCGACGAGACCGTATCCGCAGGATGGAAGGCCGTCGAAACCGGCCACGGGCCCGAACCGGAAGACGAGGAAACCGCGAACCCGGCGGGAGGAAGGAACGTGATCCCGTCGAACCTCATGGAAGGCGGCGTCATTCGCCCGGTCGGGAAGGTCACGGTCGAGGAAGGCGAGACCCGGCCGCCCAAACCGTTCACCGAGGCCACGCTGCTGGCCGCGATGGAGCACGCGAGCCGGTGCGTGGAGGACAAAAGCCTCAAGGCGGCACTCGATGACGACGAATCACATTCCGGCGGCATCGGCACGCCAGCCACCCGCGCGGACACCATCGAAAAGCTCGTGCGCTCCAAACTCGTGGAACGCAAGGGCCGGCAATTGCACGCCACCACGGAAGGCGAACGCCTCACCGACGTGGTGGAGCCACGACTGAAGGACGTGCTGCTCACCGCGCGGATGGAACAGGCGTTGTCCGACGTGGAACACGGCAAACGGGACCCGTCTGAGGTGATGGACATGTTCCACCGGGAGGCATTGCGAATCCCCGCCGACGCGACCGCGAACCTCAAGGCCGATGCCGTCACACGAACCGCGAACACCGACGCGCAGGATTGGGGCGACTGCCCGCGCTGCGGCCAGCCGGTGAGGAAAACCGGCCGGATGTGGCAGTGTTCCACGAACAAGACCGAGAAGACCAAGGACGGCAAGTGGATCGCCGTCGAGGGATGCGGATGGAAGATGTTCGCGCGCATCGCGGGCAAGACCATCACCGACCAGACCGCGCGCAGGCTCCTCGCGGGACAATCCGTCACGCTGAAGGGCTTCACATCCAAATCCGGGAAGAAGTTCGACGCGGCCATCCGCATCGACAAGGAACGCGGCACGGCGTTCGATTTCGACCGCTGACCAAACGCCAACCATCCGTGCCCGACGCGCCATGCCGCGCCGGGCACGGCAACGACCAAGGAGACGATGAAACCATGCGACGATACAGCCACGCCTTCCGGGTCCTCATGGACCAGGAGCTGTTCAATCTGCTTGCCGAGGCCTCCACCAAGACGGGCATACCCAAATCCCGTTTCGTGAGATACGCCATCCAGCCGTTCAGCTACACGGAACTCGCCCCCGGCGCCACCGATTGGAACGACGTGTACCGCACCGACCCCGACCCCGAACATCCGCTGAAGCGGGGACGCCAGCTCAATGTCATGCTCACCGGCGACGAATACGAGATGCTGTGCCGGGCCGCGTTCAAGCTGGGCATCGCGCGCAGCGCCTGGGTGCGGGAACGGGTGTACGCGCTCCTCTGCCGCTCCTATGCGGACGAGCTCTCCCCGCTCACGGACGCGAGCATCCGCGACAACGCGACGATGCTGCTCAAGGAGCTCAAGACGAAGGATGCGGGAAGATGACATTCCAAAAAAAGGAAGAGCCCCTTCCCATTCGTGGAAGAAGGCATCACCCCGAACGATCATCCACCCTCATGCGTTTTCCTATGCGCTCATATGGATATGTCCATGGATACCCACATGGACACGTCCATAGACATCCACATGGATATGTCCATGGACATCCACATGGAGATGCCCATCAAATCGAAGGTAAGCAAGCTAGACGGTTCATGTACATGAACCGAACGCAGCACCTCCCGCGCCCGTCGGCGCAGGAGCAACAACCCGAGTGCCGAAGGCCGATGGAGGAGGAGAAAGAATAATGCGTAAAAGAAGCAGCAAAGGCGGCGGCGCGCAGCGCTCCATCCAAGTGCATCCCATCGCCGCCGACGTCATCCTCACGGCCCTGGCCGTCTGGGCGATGAGAAACGGCCGCTGAACGGCCCCGGCCCGTCCGAGCGCAAGCCCGGACGGGCCTTTCCGTCGCTGCCCGCTACGCCAGCAGAGCCTCCAACCCGTCGGCCAGACCGTCCACGTCCCAGCTACGCACCGCGCCGCACGTCCAGGACGCCCCATCGATGCCGACGTGCATTCCGAACAGCGGCAGGTCGTCCGCCGTCCTCCACACGTCCACCGAATCGGTGGTCTGGCGCTCACCCGTCTTCATGCACGCGTCTATCGCGTCCAGCAGCTCCTTGGCCGTCTTGCGCGGCAGGGACAGCGACAGGCGCGCGGAATCGATGATGGTTAGCAGCACGCCGCCGTCCTCGGCGTCCTCGACCTCGATCTGCAAATCGGCGTGACGGATTTCCATGGTGGCCTCCCTAAGTGTTGTGTTCGCGTTTGGGGCAACGTTTAGCGTCAGTCGAACAGTGGCATCTCGCCGGGCAGATGCTTCGATTTCTCCGCCGCCTCTGCCTCGCGCTCCTTGCGCGCGCGGTAGCAGCGCTGCCGAACCGCGCTGCTGCTCATGCCGAAGTGCTCGGCGGTCTGCGGCCACGTGTGCCCCTCGTCGTCGTGGTAGGCGCGGATGGACTCGCGCATCGCGGCCTGCTCGTCAATCCAATCCTCGCGTTTAACTGCGTTCCATGAGCGAATCGTGCGCGGATTGACGCCGAACATCTCCGCCATCTCGCGGGCGGGAAGCGGGCGCTTCTTCCTCAGGATTGTTCTCGTCATTCTGCTGCCTCCTTCATGTATTCCAGGTACTTCTGGTATCTGCTCTCACCGTCATGCTTGTTCTCGCGCCCTCCCTTGCGGCCGCGTGCGGATTGCATGGCGATGAAGGTGGCCTCGCACGCCACGGCCCCGTCGCGCCACATGCGGCTGCGCGTGGTTATCCACTTGTGGATGCTCCTGGCGATGTCCTCGACCTCGCGTGCGGGCAGCGGATCCGCGAACAGCTCGGCGTTGAGCTGGTGGCACGTGGCACGCACGTGCTCCCGCAGCATCTCGCTGCTTATGGCCGTCCTGTCAGGCAGTTTGCGCACGTATCGGTAGGCGTCCGTGCGCGCCTCGTCGAACAGCGTGCAGTTGCGTCCGAGCCCCTGCGTGCGTGCGCGCTTGGTGCGTTTCCACGACGCGGGCGGCATGTCCCCGTGCTCTTCGAGCGCGGCGCGCAGCTGGTCGAGCGCGTATGCGTCAGGTGCCGTGATTTCGCTGCTCCACGCCCCGCTGAGCGGGTTTTTCATCAAAAGGCCGGCGTAGCCCGCGTCGCCGTCGCAGGAGCGCCTGAGGCCCTCTGTGACGCTCCTGGCGAGCTTCAGGGGCTTGAGCCGCGCCACGTCCGTGCGGCAGACCGGCGCGGCCAGCACCCACGCCGCGTGCGCGTGCCCGTTCGCGGGATTCTCCATGACCAGGTTCGGCATCATGCCCTGGTGCTCCCACAGCGCCATCGCGCGCCCCTCCGCCGCGTCGATGTCCACAACGAGCATGTTCACCAGAGCCGCCGGATTCGTCTCGATATGCTCATGTTTCAGCGCGTCCGCGCGGCTCCTGCGCCGTAGCTGCGCGTAGTCGGCGTCGCAGCACAGCGGTCGCCGGGGCAGGTACCAGGCGTCGAACGCGGTCGGCAAATCCAGTGTCGGCTGCGCGAGTTTTTCAGTCATACCGAGCATGGTACACCCTATTTGTGCACTGTCCAAGTAGGCATAAAACCAAGTCAGATAATTCAGCCGCAAGCCCCGCTTGCGCTGTCCGGCTGCTCATTCCGCCCGTTCCCTGGCCTCTCGCTTGTCCTCGAACAGCTTTCCCAGCAGCTCCTCGACGCGGTGGAATGACGCGGTGACCTCCTCCACTTGCTCCGGCGTGATGCGCTCGTTTCGGTTCGCCCAGTGGGCTATCCAGTTGACGTTCACGCCGATTCGGCCAATCTCCCTTGCGAGCGGCTCGGGGTCGATGACGGGGATGCGCCAGTCGCGGCGCGGCCCAACGGAAAGGCGCAGAAATGCGCGATTCAGGAAAGGGGCCGCGCGGCGGCCCGATCATCTGGCTGATGGCGGTCATCGCCGTCTGTCTCGCACCGGCGGTGCATCCCATCGCCGCGGACATCATCCTCACGGCCCTGGCCGTCTGGGCGATGAGAAACAGCCGCTAAACGGCACCCGGCCCGTCCGAGCGCAAGCCCGGACGGGCTTTCACATACCATCAAGCAGCACTCGGCCAGTCGGAGACATACCCCTCGGCACCGGCGAATCCATGACCGCCGTGCGCGTCGAGGAACGCCTGAGTATCAGGGTCGAGCGCCGGTCCCTCGCCCGGCACCGACAGATCGGGCACGGGCGTCTTCGACACGTCCCTGAGCGACTTCCTCGCCTCATCGGTCACCACGGAGCCGGACAGCTCCACGCGCGGAGCGGGAGCGCCGCCGGGTACCTTCTCCGGGTCAAATTCAAATTCGAACCCGACAAGGGAAGCGCGGCCACGTCCCGGCTTCTTCTTCAGGTACTTGCGATGCACCTTCAGATTCAGCAGAGGTCCCAACTCCTCCTCAATCGGCTTAAGAACATACTTGTTGATTTCGCTCGGCCGATACGATTTGGGTACGTCGAGCAGTCGGCGGAAGTCCTCAAGGCTGACCTTCCACACACCGGTTTGTCGGTACTGCTTGAGCCTCCTGTAGCACTCCTTGGCGTAGCTGGAGCGCAGGGCCGTGAACTCGGCCAGCTCGAAGCGGGTGAACTGCGAGGTGAGGTCGTTAAGCAGGAACGAGAAGCGCGAGTTCACCGATACGGTGAGTGTGCGTTTGGTCGGGCTGGTGACGAAGCCTGCGAACAGGGCGAACTGGATGATGTCGTGCTCTTCGTTCTGGAACTCGAAGTTGAGCGCGAGCAGGCGACGGTTCACATTGGCAATCTGCTTGGCGAACTCATCGTTGGTCATGTTCCTCTGAAGTCCGGCCAGCCGCTTCAATTCTTCGAACGTGAACGCCACCTCGTCCGTGCCCTTGTCCCGCACGCGAGACGCGATGGCCATCAGCAAATCAAGATCGAGCGCGGTGAACTTGCGCAGCGCCTGATTGTTGAACTGGTTCGAGTACTTCACGATCTCATCGGACATGACTGCATTCTACCATAAAAACGAGATTTTTATATTTTCTACCCTTTATTCTCCCAAAACCTCGTTTTTATTCCTCAAAAGCGTCCTTTATTCTCCCAAAACCTCCCCTAAATAATTCCCAAAATCTCCCCTTTAATCTCCCATTTTCTCCCCTTTAATAGTGCGTTTCCCCTACTGCCGTAAGGCCTGCGGGGAGTCTAAAAGAGTACAAAAGATTCTATAAAAAGGGGCTCCGCCCCGATGAAGAGAAGAAACCGACTCAGTTCCAAGGCTGCTGCTGCCATCGTTTTTGAGTGAGGGTACACCGTCCTTCAGGGCGGTGGTGAATCACTCGGGCCGGTTCTGGTTTTCGATGTACCGTTTCAACGTGTCCAATGGCGCACCGCCGTTGGTGCCCGCGTAATAGCTGGGGGACCAGAGACGTTGCGCCCTCCAGTAGTGGCGGGCGAGTTCCGGGTAGTCGCGGCGCATGATACGGCTTGACACGCCTTTGAGACTGTTGACCAGACGGCTGAGTTCTACGGTCGGCGGGAATGATATGAGCAGGTGGACGTGGTCGGTTTCGCCGTTGAACTCTTCCAGCCGGCAGTCGAATGACCGGCATACGTCCGCGAACACGTGTTCCAGTGCGGTCAGGTGTTCGCTGGTGAATACGTCGTGCCGGTATTTGGTGACGAATACCAAGTGGACGTGCAAGTCGTAAACGCAATGCCTGCCTTTGCGAATATCATCGTTTTCGTTCATAAGACCGAGTATAATACCAAGTATGAGCATGTACAGGCGATACAACTATCGCGCCTACCCCACACGGGGTCAGCGCGAAGCGTTGTCACGCCTGTACGGCGCATGCCGGTATGCGTACAACTGGACGCTCGACCAACGGGAACTCATGAGGAGACGGCATGGGAGGATGCAGTCCTACACGCAGTTGAGCGGCATGTTCACCCAATGGAAAACCAATCCGGGCATGGAGTGGCTTCTGGCCGTATCATCCACGCCGTTGCAGCAGTCGATACGTCACGCGGACGTGGCCTACCGGAACTTCCTCCGCCTCTACAAGGCCGGCAGAACTCATATTGTGACCAACCGCCGTACCGGGAAGAGGCATCGCACGGGACTGCCCCGGTACAAGAGCCGCAGGGACGGCGAACAGTCGGCCGAGTTCACCAAATCCGCGCGATTCAAGGTCGGGCATGCGGACGGATGCAAATGGGCGTTCCTCACCCTGCCGAAAATTGGGCAGATCAAGCTCCGTTGGACGCGTGACCTGCCGTCCACGCCGAACACCGTGAACATCATGAGGCATGCGGACGGCTCTTACGAGGCGAGCTTCACCGTGCAAGTCGACGGCGAGGCCGACGCGCCCGAGCCGTTGCATGAGGCGTGCGGCATCGACATGGGGCTCGACTCGCTCATGAGCATCGTCTACACGGACGGGACACGGGAGAAAATCCCGCACCCGCGCACCCTCAAACGGCATGCGCGCAGACTGCGCAAGCTCGACAAACAACTGGCAAGGGAGAAGAAAGGCTCGGCCAATCATGCGAAGACACGACTTCTGAAGGCCAAGGCCTACGGTCGGATACGGAACCAGCGCAGGGACGTGGCGTACAAGCTGGCATCCAAGGTGGCGGGCGAGAACCAAGCCGTCGCCTTGGAGACCCTGAACGTCAAAGGACTTGCCCGCACCTGCATGGCGAAGAGCCTGTTGGATGCGAACTGGACGCGTATCATCGACCGTATCCAACAATTGGGCGTCCAATATGGCAGAACCGTCAAACGCATCGACCGCTGGTATCCCAGCAGCCAAATCTGCTCCCAATGCGGACGCCGCGACGGACGGAAACCGTTGGACATACGCGAATGGGAATGCCCGCAATGCGGCATACGGCTCGACCGTGATTGGAACGCCGCACTGAACATCCTCGACGCCGCGGGACTCGCGGAGTCGCTAAACGCCCGTGGAGGCGACGTAAGACGGAGACTGGCGCAAACCGGTCGCAACGCGGACGCCCGTGAAGCGGGAACCCGCCGAACCGTAAGCCTTCATTAAGGCGAACGGTGTAGGAATCCCCGCCCTTCAGGACGGGGAGGAAGTCAATGCTGTGGCTGTTGGAATCCGGGCTGGTAGCCATAGCCCGGCTGCTCCTGTATCTGAGGCTCTTGGGGCAGGTCACGAACCTGTTCCCGCAGCTCACCCGCCGACTCAGCGCTGGGGAGCCTCACGCCCGCGTCAGAGGCCCATGCGCGCAGTTCGGCGGCATGGGCCTTGAGCATGTCCAGCAGCCTTTGCCGGTTGCCCTCGTCGTTCCAGACGCCCTCGTCGTAGCCAAGCACGCCCTCGTTGGAGAGGATGCCGCCCAGCCGGATGATCAGATGGGTGCGCCGCTTGCGCGCCTTGGCGTTCTCCCTAGCCACGATGCGCTGTTTGCGCGCCCTGAGCTGCTTCATCCGGCGCTCGATGTCGGCCATCTGCTCCTCGACGCTCCTGGTCATCGGTTCCTCCCTGCGTTCCGTCGGTTATCAATCAGGACGCTAGACCCCACGGCAGCACGGCACGGGGCACGGCGTCTACACACCAAACCTAAACCCGGAAGAACGGAGCCGGTTTGGACATCCAAGCCGCGAGGGCGAAGCGTTCATCAATGCCGAACGTGCCGCCCCCGCCGATTTCCGCGCGCATGACGGCCACGGGAGGGAAACACCGACCGGAAAAGCCTCTTCGCAAGCTGCGGCAGCTTGCGAAGAGCAGCCGAGAGGATCAGCCTTGCCGCAGTCTCAGGAAACTCCCCGTAAATCAATCCCATGAATCGCCAAGCCCATTGCATAAGAGCATCAGAAAATTCGTCCATGCACCGCTCTATGCGTCGACCGACACGCCGGTAACGGAACCATCCCCGCAAGGTCAGGTGGAAGTCCCTCAATTTCATTGAGGGCGCACTTACATGTTACCGGTGGTAACATTCAGCGTAAGCGCGCTCTCCCGAGGGGCCACTCCGTGGGGGCCAAGCGTGCGCCGCTTGGATCCGCGCCCCGTCCCGGCGGGGTGCCGGCCACCTCCCCGGTGGAGGGCCAACGGGCCTCCCGGCCCTTTGGATTCCCGGAAAGGAGTACAGTCCCGTGGCGATCTACTCGTTGCACGTGTCGAACGTGAGCCGTGCCGCCGGCTCCAGCGCCGTCGCCTCCTGCTCGTACATCACCTCGCGTCGGATGCGCGACGAGCGCACCGGCGAGGCGTTCAACGGGTTCGGCCGCAGGGAGCGCGTCGAGCATGTATGCACGATGCTGCCCGAGGGCGCGCCCGGCGAGTACCTCGACCCGGAGCGTTTGTTCAACGCCGTCGAGATGGCCGAGAAACGTTCCGACGCGAGGCCCGCGAAGAAGATCATGGTCGCCCTGCCCCGCGAGTTCGACGCCCGCGAACGCTTCCGCGCACTGGAGGACTTCATCTCATGGAACATCACGGCCAACGGCTACGCCTGCACGTACGCCATCCACACCGACAAGGACGGACGTAACCCCCACGCGCACATCCTCGTCGCCAACCGGCGCATCGACCCGAAGACCGGCAGATGGGCGGCGAAGAGCCGCAGCGAGTTCGCGTTGGACGCCAACGGCCGGCGCATCCCCGTCATCGACCCCGACACCGGACGGCAGAAGATCGGCGCCAGAAACCGCAAGGTCTGGAAGCGCGTCAACGTGAGCAACAACCCCTTGGACTCCAAGGAGTTCCTCGAAAGGCTCAGGCGCGAGTGGGCCGACTCCTGCAACGCCCTGCTCCCCGGATACGCCGTCATCGACCATCGGAGCTTCAAGGCGCGGGGCATCGAACGCATCCCCACCATCCACGAGGGATACGCCAGCCGCGAGATGGAGAAACGCGGCGGCAGGGGCGACCTGTGCGAGGAGAACCGGCGCATCCAGGCCCTGAACCGGCTCCTCGACGCGCTTAGGGCCATGATCGGGCGGCTCTCCGACCAAGCGCAAGGCATCCTGACGGCCGTCAAACGCCGCCAACGGCCCTCAGGCGCGCCACAGGCCCCTACAAGCCCTGAACCGGCCGAAAGGCCACAGGAACGCCCGCAGGCTCGTGAAACGCCGCCACAGGCCCCGCAGGAACCCCCGAAGCCCATCAGGACGAAAAAGGCGCTCACCGACAGGTTCAAGACACGGCTTGACGAGCGGCTGGCCGAAAACGAACGCAAACAGGCCGAAAAACAGGCCGAACCCGACATGGAGGAGACATGGGACCTCTCCGACCCCGCCGACCCGCTCAACATCGGCATGGGCTGGGGCACGGGAGGCCACGGACTCGGCCTGTGAGAACGCCGGGAACGCAAAGGGCCGGCATCCGAAGACACCGGCCCGAAATTTAGAAAGACATCCTTACCAGCGGGTAACGGATACGCCGTCGACGCCAGAGCCGTCTGCCGTGGCGATGCGCATCCACGGACCAGCTGCGACAGGGGTGTATGTAACTCCATTGATTGCGAAGGTGATCTGTCCCGACTTATTGCCGGTCGTATAGCTGTTGCGATACGGCCAGGACCCCGTTGCCGTTCCGGTGCCTGCAAACTGCATGTCACCCAAAGCGTTCCCGCCAGCCCAGCATCCAGCATTGGAATCAGCGCATCCACGCGAGACAGTTACCGAATAATCTTCAGCCTCGCTCGGCGGCAGCACGTCCACCAATTCGCCGTTGCTGGAATCAAAGAGAATCGTTGTGCCAGGTTCGCCGACAATCATGTCCCCGCCCGACGGAGTGGTGGTAAGTTCATAGAACGACTCGTCAGTGGTTTCTTGAGCAGATGCCACCGGGACTGCCGTCGACAGGAGCGCCAGCAGAGTCATTGGAACCACTGCCATCTTCAAATGCTTGGTACGTAACATTTTTGCCCCCTTGATTAGGTATGCCAGACGTGCGTCTGACAAGGAAATTATAGCTCTTGGACCTTGGATTGAACAGACCAGTAATGCAAAGGGTTGGTGTGTGAAGACGCCGGCCCCGCATCCGAAGACGCGGGGCCACGGCCCAATCAAAGGGGATGGCGGGTAACCCATCCCGCCGGCATCGGCCATCCCCGAAAAGTCATGCATGCCCGCCTGATCGTAAGGGGGAAGTTAGCAGCGCCTCCGCCGGCGTTTCCATCTTAGCCGATACGATTGGCGTCGTCGATGGACGTCTTGTAGCAGGGACGAAAACCGACCGCCCGGCATCCGCCGGGCGACGCTGCCGCGCCAGTCGCGGCGCGGCCCGAACGAAAGGCGCAGCACATGCGCATGGGTAACAAGGGGCCGCACGGCCGGCCCTGGATATGGCTGATGGCGGTCATCGTCATCTGCCTCGCTCCCGTGATGGATCCCATCGCGGCCGACATCACCGTGACGGCCCTGGCCGTCTGGGCGATGGCATCCAGCCGCCGTTGACGGCGCAACCTGCCGCGGGTCGGAGCCCGCGGCAGGCCCCTTGTTCAGAAAAGAGTCGGCTCGATACCAGGCTCCATCCGATCATCGGGCATGGCCTGTGAATCATGGCTGCGTCTGGCCACCTCGAATGGTGTCAGACCATCGTGGGCCGCCTTATACGCATCCAGTTCAGCCCTGGCTCGTTCCGCCGCAAGTTCACCGCGCTCGATCTTGATTTGCTGATGGCGGTCATCGCCGTCTGTCTCGCACCGGCGGTGCATCCCATCGCCGCCGACGTCATCCTCACGGCCCTGGCCGTCTGGGCGATGAGAAACGGCCGCTGAACGGCCCCGGCCCGTCCGAGCGCAAGCC
>SKEJ01000693.1_pt1 | contig 20532 bp, 21 predicted proteins | sample 4826721 | NCBI WGS metagenome assembly SKEJ01 (sample SAMN11008812, study PRJNA524170) | human gut metagenome | biome: Human fecal sample; material: Feces; isolation source: fecal sample from pouch patient p31 | host: Homo sapiens | place: Israel: Tel-Aviv | collected 2015-06-02 | reverse complement strand
TCATGGGACAATCTCGGATAAAGGGCGGTAATGAGGTTTTGGGTGGCTTGTCTTAACATAAAATCCTCCGTTTCCGACAGCCAGCCCCACTATTCCGTGGTTTCATTGTACCACGGAATAGGGCGGGCTGTATAGCGGCAAAAGTGTAAAATCAGCTTCTTTATGATTTGTCAAATTGCCGATTTTTGTGTAGCAGCGGCTTCCGCTTCCAGTACCCGCGCCATTTTGTCGGCGGCTGTGGTTGTGGTGTCTTTCTTGAAATAGCCGGACACGACAAGGACGGAATTGCCCATGCGGATTTCCGTCACGCAGTCGGGGCGGCGGGTGGTGCGGGTGTCGTGCTGCTGTCTATCTGCCATAGGCAATACTCCTTTCAGTCGGTAATCAGTTTCTTCATGCTCTCCATTTTCCGCTGCGCGGTTTCCTGCCGGAAGTTGTCGCCGGTAAAGCGTACCGGGACGCACATGGAAAGCAGGCGGTCATAAATCCGGGAATGGGCGGTGTCCTCCGGGTTGTGCAGGTCGTCCAGCGTAAGGTTGGTCGTGACGATCAGCGGCTTGCCGCTGCGGTAACGGCTGTCAATCACATTGAACACCTGTTCCAGCCCGTATTCCGTCCCGCGTTCCATGCCGAAGTCGTCAAGGATCAGCAGCGGATAACGACAAAGGCGGGAAATGTACTCGTTGCGCCCCTCAAAGCTGGCGGCAAGGTCATTGAGGATAAGAGCAAAGTTCGTCATGCGGACGGGGATTTCTTTCTCCATGAGGGCGTTTGCGATACAGCCTGCAAGGTAGCTTTTGCCGGTGCCTACGCCGCCCCAGAACAGGCAGCCGATATTGTCTGTCCGCATATCTTCCCAATGCTCCACATACCGGCGGGCAAGCCCGGTCTGCGGGTTCCTGCCGTTGTCGTTCTCGAAAGTCCAGTCCCGCATGGTGGGGTCGGTAAAGCCCCGGCGTTTCAGTTCTTCCACGGTGTCAAGGTGTCTGCGCCGCTTTTCGGCGGCTTCCCGTTCCTCGCGGGCGGTTCTCTGGCAGTCGCACTCTGCCGGGTGGCGGTCGCGCCCGAAGATAGCGGCCTTATCCGGCGCAAAATAGGCTTCTTTCGGCTTGCGGCACTTGCCGCAGTACAGTAAACCGTCCTCGCCGGTGTAGTCCTCCGGCTCCGGGGTGGTGGCCGTCATATTCTCCAAAACAGCGTTGATTTCGTTCTTCATAAACTCTCGCCCTCCTTGCATGAGTAGTCTGGTATGCCCTTTTTCGGGGCTTTCTTTTTGTCGTTCCCCGCCCATATCCGCAGGGCGGCGGCATAGTTCTGATAACTTTTCCCGTTGGCGGCAAGGTAGCGGCTCATTTCCTCGATGAACCGTTCCAACCTGTCGGGGTACTCTGCCTGCAACTCGTCGTATTCGGTCTGCGACAGAAAAATATTCTGGTATCGGCCATAGGGCGCGGGCGGCTCCCCACTCACTCCCATTGTTTGGCTCTCTGTAAGGTTGTTTATAGTAGTTTGGTTAGGGGACGGTTTTCCGACCATCATAAGGTCGGTTTTCTGACCATCAGTAGGACGGTTTTCCGGCTCTATGAGGGTCGGATTTCCGGCCATCAGTTGGTCGGAAAACTGTACCTGTGGCACACGCGGCACTTTCACATATAGGCGGTTCGGTGCGGAGAAGCCGCCCCGTTCCCGTTCCAGCAGCCCCGCCATGTCCAGTTCATTAAGCGCCCCCTTTATGGTGGTGCTGCCCTTATCCAGTATTTCGGCTATCTCCGCGATGGGATAGATAATATATATCCTGCCCTCGTCGTCCTGCCACTTGTTCTTCTGGGAAAGTGTGGAACGGTCTAACAGCAGCGAATACAGCAGCTTGGCGGTCTGGGAAATCTCCATTTTCAGCAGGAAACGGGGATAGGGCAGATAGGCGGGCAGCGGCGTGTCTGCCATGATATAATCAGCGATAGTATCACCTCCCTGTGTTCGGGTTGATTTTGGCGTTTTGTCACGCCTTAGAACGGCGTTTCCGGTGGAAAAGGATAAATGTATCGCGTACCCTTTGACACCCACGAAAAAAGCCTTGATTTATGCGGGTTTGAAAGGCTCTAAAGCGTGACATCTCTGCCTTTGTTTCCGCTTTCTCTCGGCGGCTTTGATTTTCTTCATGCGCCCGGCGCAGTCGGGGCAGTATTTTCCCCGGTTGGATTTGGGGACAAAGGCCGCCCCGCAGACGGCACACCGTTTCCGGCTTCCCCGGCACAAGAGGGCTGCGGCCAGCTCCCCGTCAAGGGGCAGGACAGCCACACGGAACCAGTGGCACATGAGGGAAAAGGAAATGCTCTGGACGCACACGCAAGGCTCCCCGTCGTCCAATAGCAGGCAGTTCCCCTCATCGTAGTTACAGCACTCATGTACCAGCCGCCGCGCCCGCCGGTGCTGGCGGTAGTCCATGTGGGGCAGGTTATCGCTCATGGCTCTGCTCCTTTCTGCGGTGCGGCTCGTCCCGGCGCAAAATCTGGTCGATGTTCCGCTTGACGGTCTGCAACTCCTTGAACCGCTGTTTCTGTTCGTGATAGGTGTTATACAGGCCGTCTTTCTCGGAGATAAGCTGCTCGATCTCGGCCTGCAACGCTTTCCGGGCGGGCAGCTTGGTAATGCCATGCGCCTTGAAATACCGGGCTGCTGCGTCGGCTATGATAAAATCGCTCTCATGGGCCTGCCGGTATGCGGCGCGGGCTTTCTCGGATTTCTGCGCTTTCAGCCCGTCGCGGGCGGGCTTGATCTGGGCGTAGGCCAACACCTGCCGCTGCAACTTCTTTTTCCCTTGCAGCTTCGTTTCCAGTGCTTTCAGTTCGCCGCTGGTCTGGCGCATTTTCTGATAGGCGGTGTCAACGGCGGCTTCTAACTGCTCCGGGGAAGTAAAGCCGTATTGCTGGTAGACGGACAGCGTTTTGGCGGCCTGCTTCAGATTGTGTATCTTCGCCCAGCGTTCATAGCCCCGGCCTTTGCCCTCGGCCATTTTCTGCTCAATGTCCACAAGCCGCTGCACTCCGTCCTGTTTCGGGGCGGCTATCTCGGCTCTGGCAACCTGCAAGCGGTCTTTTATGGTGCGTGGGGGATCGGGGGATCTGGCTGGCGCTTCGGCTGCTCTGGCGGCGTTCTGCTCCAAAACGGCAAAGACAGCGGCGCGGTCAAAGTCGTCGCCCAGCTTCCGGGCGGTAATTGGCTTTGTCCTGTCCGGCGTGAGGTAGGAAAGCCGCCCACGGCTCTCCTTAACGCTCACGCCCTCCCGCAGCAGCAGAGAGGAAAATTCGTCAAAGCTGGCGGCGGTGGCAAGGGCTTTCCGTATGGTCTGCCGCAGCTTCTCTTTGTTCGTTTCAAACTTGGTCTGCCGGGGCGTGATACCGCCTGCAATCATGGGGGCGTTCTGCCTGTCCAGCTTGGCCTGTCCTTTTTTCTGCGCCCAATACTCCCGGTCGGTCACGCGGTTCTTACTGCCGTTCAAGAGGTCGATTTGGTAAAGCCCCTCCCGGTGGCACATCTCCATGACTTCGGACTTGAAGTAGCGCAAGGCTGCGTCTGTGCAGCGGTGCTTGCAGCCGTCCTTCGTGTCCGCTGGTCTGTCCATGTAGGGCAGAAGCGGGACGGCTTCAATCCGCAAGCTGTTTATGACGATATGCACATGAATGTTGCCAGAGTGATTGTGCCCGTCCGGGTGGGTGCAGACAATGGCTTGGTGTCCGGGGAAATGCTCGTTGCAAAATTCCTCGCCCAGCGACTGCGCCTTATCAACGGTCAGACCGTTGTCCGTTCCGTCCCGTGGGTCAAAGCTGATGATATAGTGGTGGGATTTCACATCTTCCCGTTTTTGGTTCTTGCCATAGCGGAGATTGGAGCGCAGACAGGCAACAGCAAAATCTTCTTCGCCGCAGTTCAGCGTGGCAAGGCGGTAGCCCTCACGGGGAACAAGCCGCCCGTTTTCATCAAGGGTGGGTTTCATGGTAAACTCGTCATGCTCAAAAGTGAGGTAGGCTTCCGCTGCTCCGTAGTCGGCATTTTTAGAGCTGATATGTTTGAATGTTGCCAACAGCTTCACCCACTTTCTGCAAGACTTCAAACTTCAAGGCGGCAAGGTCGGAAATGGCGGCTCGGACTTCGCCGGACAGGGCGTTATACGGTACGCCGTATTCGTTCAGATACCGGGCAATCTGATTGAGGTTGCCGCCGATCCTGCCGTATTCGGCGGTCAGCTTCCCGACAGCGGCAAGCAATTCATCATTGACCGGGGAAACGGTAACAATGGGGCGTATGGTTGCCCGTGTAATGGCTTGCCGGATAAATTCGGACTGGCTCATACCATAAGGGGCAAGCCGGGCGGTAAAGTCGGCGTATTCTTCATCGGTCAGCCGGGTCTTGACTACCCTGCTGCGGTGGGGCATGTTATATCGTTTCATAGGTGGTTGACCTCCTTTCTGTGCGTGGTGTCCTCTCACTAATAGGAGAAAAACGGGGTGTGTAGCGGAACTGTTTTTGAAATAATCCGAAAAGAATTTGCGGGAATTTTTCAAGCGGCGTAAGCCGCATAAGCAGGGTTTGGGGAAGGCACTCCCCAACAAGATTCCCGCAGGGGCAAAATGAGCAAAAAGCGAATTTTGGTACTGCGGTAGAATCTTGCTCTAAAAAACTACCGCTTTCCTCGGCGGCTCTGGTTTGCGGATATACTGGCTTGCTCCACCAATATAGCGATTGCGGCGGCGTGTTCTGCCCGCTGTTCACCACTACAACGGTGAAAAGGGGGCGTTTTGGCAAACGCAGCGAAAATTTTTTTATTTTCCCTGTCTGCTCCCTACAACAATCCGGCGGTGTGGTTTGCCAAAGATTTTTGAAAATGGGCGCAAAAAAAGCAGTAAACCTTTTCAAGATTTACTGCTTATCTGCCGCTGTGATGGGCGGCGGTATTAAATTGTCAGCCGTTTTTCAAATGGAATTTATCTGCAATCGCTTTCTTTCCGCTTTCCAATTCCTTTTCTGTAATCTTCCATAATCCTAACGCAATGATCTGCTATCTTTTGCATTCCGAGTTCTTCAAAAAAGGCAATTTGTATTTTCATCAGTTCTTCACAAACAGTCAACTTCTGCTCATCCATATTGCTAATAGCAAGCCATGGGAACGCTTTATATTTCTTAGTGTCCCCAATGAGAAAATTGTACCCTATCAACTCATTTTCACGGAAAACGAAATAGAATTGTGGGCCTGAACCTGGAACTGACTTTTCCATAATTTGCTGCATTGTTCTCACGCCGCCGTATGCCGGAAAAAAACCTATTCGCTCAAGAGCATTTAATATGTCAATCCTTTTATCTGTGGGTATGTCTCTATAATTGATAATCTGTTCCATTTGCTCTACCCTCATTGAAGTTTAATTTGTCAGGCTCTAATTATACAACTTTTCTGTTTAGCGGTCAAAGCGGAACTTCAACAGGCTTTCTATCAGTTGCCTGACGATATGCTCCTGCATATCCGTGTTAATCTGTCCGTCCATTTTCGCACAAGAGCGGACATATCCCGCATAATGGGATAGGACGGCGGCAACAGCTTCCGGGTCGCCCTCGCTTGCCTTAACGATTGTCTCATAGGGAAGTAGCTGGCTCATAGGACAAACCCTCCAACTCTGCCCGTAGCCGCCGTAAAATCATCTGAATACGCCGCCCGGTTGTGTTGCCAGCCCGTCCATATCTCCGTCCAATCTCCCTATGCGTCAATCGTTGGAAGTAGTACAAGAAAATGATTTCCTGTTCCATCTGTGATAGTGCGGACAGGGCTGCGGCAAGCTCTGGGCTTTCCAAAAGCACCATCTGACCACAGACGAAAAGCGGATAGCTGGTCATGCCGGATTGCTCCGCAAAGTATTTATCTGTGGTACTGAATGGATAGTGTTTTTCTTCTATCAGATATTCAAGCGAGATTTCCCGCTTGCGGCGGCTCCGTATGCTCCGGGCTGCGTCTATGGCAGCGTGGCGAATAACAGTCTTGCAAAAGGCATCGTGTGTATGCCGGATATGTTCTTGATACTTTTCGTGTTCGGTCATGGAAAATCCCCCTTTCTGAATAATGGCAGAGGGCGGCAGCATCTTGTGCTGTCGCCCTCTTGATTACCGAACAGCAAAGACGGGCGGGGCTGTCAACGGCGGCGCATTTGCGCCGTTCATCTTGACCGTTGACAGGCTCGGCTGGGTTTGCTATCTGCTCACGGCAATTCACTCTCATTGATAGGAATTGCCTCAAGTTCCGTATTCAAATTGTTCCAATAAGAGCCGATATCCGCACTTGTGAAATACTTAAAACCGCCTGCTGCTGACTTCAATTCGCCGTTTTTAACCCCATAGCAGGCGTAAATCAAATCGTAGCTTGTTCCATCTGAGAGGTTAAATCTAAAGCTGGTCACATCTGCTCCGGCAGTTTCCTCAGTTGTTTTGTCTTTTAGGGATAAGCCCTTGAACTTATCATACAGGGTCTTTATATCATTTTCAGCAACAACTACTTTCTTTTCTGCTGATGCAGGCACTCCGTCATAGTGGTACATTTCAACGCTTTCGACATCTTCAACCTCAAATGGGAAGTCGATTTTGACAGGCTCATAAGCAATGTTTATAGGTAACAGAAAGAGAGCTGCAAAAATTGCAATGATACAAAGAGCGATGGAAACGAGAACAGCAATCGTTATCTTTTTTTTGCCTCTCTGCTTTTCTTTTGCCTCATGGCGCATAATAACGCTTTCGCTTTCTTCGTGAAGAACATCTTCGTTCGTGTGAGAAAGCAATTTCTGATAAATTGCGTTACAGTCAGCACAGGCGTTCAAATGCTCTTTTACCATCTCTGCGCTTGCTTCGCTGCAAGCACCGTCAACATACAGCGGAAGAATATCTCGAACAATATCGCATTGTTTACTCATGCTTTTCATCCATCCTTTCTTGAATTTTTAGCTTTGCACGATGATAAGTAACTCTCGCCCATGATTCTGTTTTTCCAAAAATTGCAGCGATTTGTGAAAAAGATAGTTCCCCGAATACGCGAAGCTGAAAGACTTCTTTGTATGGTTCTTCCAAACGGTGAAGAACGAGGTGTATGCGGAACGCCATGTCAGAATCTGCAACTGAGTTCTCAACATTTTCATTTGATGGCAAGTCATTGATTTCACTCACATCAGCTACTCGCTGACGGCTTCGCATTTCATCATGGTAAAGGTTTTTTGCTATGGAGCAGAGCCATGTCAATTCATCTGACTTACCTTTGAATTGTGATGTTGTAGAAACAGCCTTATAGAATGTGTTCTGCGTGATTTCCTCTGCTATCTCACGATTTTTGGCAAGAGAAATAGTATACGAGTATACCTGTAAATAGTAGGCTTTATAGAGCTTTTCATAGTCCATACTTGTCATCACCTCCTTCAGCTTCATAGGTTAGACGGAGAAATCGGAATTTCGTTACAAAGAAGTTTGAAATTTTTATACCTTTACGCTACTCTTGCTTTGTGCGGACTATTGGTAGACGCGCATTAACGGCAAGTAAAGAGATTGCTGTGTCAGCTTGATATGTTCAAATGCTAATTAAGTATAGCATACAGCTATGAATTTTTCTATTGCGTTCCCCTGACTTCGGAATAGTGGCAGGGCTGGCTATCCTTGTTTTGCTTTGTGCTTCTCTACCGTACATGAGCATTTACCTATCGCTTTAAGCTGATATTGAAAGCAAACAACTTGCCGCTGGATTTGAGTGTGCATAGCTTGCGCCACACCAATGCCAGCTTGCTGATTTCACAGGGGGTGGATGTACGAACGGTTGCCAGCCTGCTTGGTCATGCACAAGCAAGTACAACGCTGGATATTTATGCCCATGCATTTGACAAAAATAAACGCAAAGCACAAGAGAAACTCGGAAAGGCGATTGGATTATGAGAAAAATCAAATTGACCCGTGCAAACAAAAGTATTACGCTGAAAGCACTCGCACCTTATTATTACCGTGAAAAAGCGCTTGGGCATAGCACAGAAAAACCGGGGCGACTGATACTAAAAATCAATTCTCTCCCAGCCGATAAAAAAGCAAGTTTCTCTGCAGAAGAAATTCACCTTATGCGAATCACTATAAACAGGCTGAGGAACGAGCGTCTAGCAAAAGGTCAATACACCGATGCCGCAGATGATATGCTGCTAAAATTATTCTAAAACCAGAATAACATTAAAACAAAAAGCGCATTGCAAAAGTACATTGCAATGCGTTTTTTGAGCGAGCCCGAAGGGATTCGCCAAGCCGCGCCCTAGAAACGCCCCACCGGGGCGTTTCTGCCTCGCGGGACGCAAAGCGCGGGGCACGGGCTGTTCGAATCCCTTCTTTTACTGCCCCGTAAAATCCGTGCAAAACAAAAAGAGCAACACCCCATAAAGTGCTGCTCTTGGTGCAGTAAAGCAATCCAAATCCGAACCATTTCCCTTTGATGCGGCTTCTGCCGCTTCTCCAAAAGTCACGGTCTGTGTTCCTTCTTTATAGTTGAAGGTTATCAAAACCTTATCATCGTACAGATAAATCGCATTGATGAAGGTATCCACCAGCGCCTGCCGCTGGTCTTTCAGGCTCATGTCCAGTTTACGGAACCGCAGCAGCCAGAACCGGATGAACTCCTCCGTGACCTTGGGCTTTGCCAGCTTCTCTTCTGCAATGCGGGCTTCAAGCTCACGCTTGGTTTCTTCCAGCTGCTCCAGCCGCTCCTTGGTGGAGCTGGTCAGGATACCGGCCTGAATCGCATTGAGCATATTCTGGATACCAGATTCAGCATCCCGAAGCTGTTTCTCATAGAGGGGAATGTTGGTGTTCTCCTTGTTTTGCAGTTCCATCACCTTGGCGATGATAGATTCCATGGCGGCATCGTCTTTGACAAGCTGCATCGTCTGGTTGACCACCAGATCTTCCAGCCACTGTTTACGGACGGTCTTTTTCTTGCAGCCCTTGTGCTTTTTGGCAGTGGCACATTTATAGTAGCGGTGGACTTCACCCGTCCGGCTCGTGCCGCTTTCGCCAAACATCAACGCCCCACAGTAGCCGCAGAACAGCTTGGTGGTGAGCAGGTAGTCATCCTCTGCCTTTCTACGGGCAGGGGCTTTCTTGTTTTTGGCGATTTTCTCCTGCACATCCTCAAACAGTTCCAGCGGAATGATGGGCGGGATAGCATCCGGTACGACCACATCCCGGAATTTCAGTTCTCCGATGTACCGCCGGTTTTTGAGCATATGTTCGACGCTGTTATAGGTAAACGCACCGCCCAACGGGTTCTTGATGCCGTTTTCGTTCAGCCAGTCCCGGATCTCCTTCATGGTGGAGCCTTCATTGTACTTCTTGAACGATTCCAGCACAAAAGGCGAGGTGAGAGGGTCAATATGGAACTTCCGTTCCGAATCCAGCGTGTAACCAAAGGTTCCACGACCACCGTTGCAGCGTCCTTTCAGGATGTTCTCGGTCTGTCCACGCACGACCTTCTCGGCAAGGTCAGCGGAATAATACTCGGCATAACCTTCCAGCACCGATTCCAGAATGATGCCCTCCGGCCCCTCGGAGATGATCTCGGTGGCAGACATGAGCTTGACACCATTCTTCTTCAGCTGGGTCTTGTACCGGGCACTGTCGTAGCGGTTCCGGGCAAAACGGTCAAGCTTCCAGACCAGCACAATGTCAAACAGCTTTTTGTCGCTGTCTTTTATCATCTGCTGAAACTCCGGGCGGTTGTCCGTTTTGGCAGAGATGGCACGGTCAATGTAGTGCTTGACGATGGTGATGCCATTCTTTTCCGCATAGGCAGTGCATTCACGAATCTGGCCTTCAATGGATTCTTCGCGCTGGTTATCCGATGAATAGCGGGCATAGATCACGGCGGTCATGGCAAGCACCTCTCTTTTATGCATCAATGGACGGTAGAGTGTTCATTTCAAAGCAATGTTTCGTATAATGTATATACCATACTTTTCATCCTATTGCAATAGGTTTATAGAATGTCATTTTTATGATGGACTCCTGTACAAATTTCGGCTGAACGGTATTCAAAAAGGATGTTCTATCCCATGACAGAGCATCCTTTTGAAACAGCTTTCTCTTATTATAGCTTTAAATCGTCCAATTCTGACTTGCTGATTGCAAATCAACCATGTGCGCATACAATCCGTTCCGAGCATAAAGCTCATCCGGTCTGCCTTGCTCCGCTACGATGCCATCCTTCAGCACAACAACTTTGTCTGCACCTGCCACGGTACGCATCCGGTGAGCGATGATGAGAACGGTCTTGTTTTTGATGAGGCGGGACAGAGCCTCCTGAATCGCCGTTTCGTTCTCAACATCCAGACTTGCGGTGGCCTCGTCCAGCAGGATGATAGGCGCATCCTTCAGAAAAGCACGGGCGATGGAAATGCGCTGACGCTCGCCGCCGGAAAGAGCGCAGCCATTCTCGCCGATGTTGGTGTTCCACTTGTCCGGCAGCTTTTCGGCAAATTCCTCGCAGTTTGCCAGCTTTGCCGCCGCCAGAACCTCCTCGTCGGTGGCCCCCTTGCGCCCCAGACGGATGTTTTCGAGGATCGTGTTGTCAAACAGGGTCACATCCTGAAAGACGATGGAATACAGGCTCATGAGCTTTTCCGGGTCGATTTGGGAAACCTCCATGCCGCCCACGGTGATGCTGCCCTTCTGGTAATCCCAGAACCGTGCTGCCAGCCGGGAAACAGTGGTCTTGCCGCCGCCGGAGGGGCCCACCAGTGCCGTGACCTCGCCCTGCTTTGCGGTAAAGGAAACATCCCGCAGAACCGTCTCGCCAGAGTTATAGGCAAAGCCCACATGGTCGAACACGATATCGCAGCCCTGATTGGTCAGCTGCTCGCTGCCGGTCTGCAGGAGAGCGTCCAGAATCTCATTCATCCGCCCCACATTGGTACGCATGGCGATGACCGCCGCCAGATTCTGCAAAGCCCCCTGCATGGGGTCGTACATCCGGGATGCCGCCATCAGGAACAGAAACAGGGTCAGTACGTCGATGCTGCCCTGCACCAGCAGCACCGAACCGGTGAGCGCCACCGACGCAATACCCAGCTTGAGCACCATGCCGGCGGAGGACACAAACAGCGCTGTTTCCAGCTCTGCCACAATAGACTGCTTTTCCACTGCCCGAATTTTGTCGGAAAGGCCGGAAAGATAGCCTTGTTCCGCATTGCTCGCTTTCAGATCCCGGAGGGTCTCGATGTACTCCTGAATGCCGTCCGCACAGGCCATTTTCGCCGCCATGGTCCTGGCCTGCACCTTATCCTGTACCCGATAGCTGCCCACCACGATGGCAGCGGATACCGGAATGACCCACAGAGCCGCCAGTGCCATCCGCCACTCAAAGGCGAACAGGCTCAGGGCAATGAGCACGGTAGAGATGAGGGAACCGAATAGACCGGGGATGAAGTGGGAGCAGTCCTTTTCCAGTACCTCGCAGTCCGCCATGATGGTGCTGGTCAGGTCGGCAAGGTCTCGCTTGCCGAAAAAGGACAGAGGCAGCTTCCGCAGCCGCTCCGCAAGGGTCAGGCGGCGGGTGCCGCTCTCTTTATAAGTGGTAAAATAGGTGCCGTTGTACTGGAACCATGTGGTCAGCAAAATCAGCACAAAGCAGGCAACGCATCCCAGCAGATAAAAGGTGCTTCTCCCGCTCGTAGAGCCTGCCAGCAGGTCTTTTACCAGAAGATACAGCAGCCCGGTGGGCAGCATGAACGCCATGTTCTGGAACGCACAAGCCAGAACACCCTTTACAAGCCCTTTTGCGCCCTCCGAGGAGCTGGCCGTTGCGTGTTGAATTTTTTCGATCATTCCTTACCCCTCCTTTGCGACCTTCCACTGCACTGAAGCCTGATACTCCTGCCACATCCGGGCAAACAGACCGTTCTGCGCACACAGTTCGTCCTTTGTGCCGGATTCCACAATCTGCCCATCCTGCACCACATAGATGCAGTCGGCGTTGGCGACTGTGGACAGGCGGTGCGCGATCATCAGCACCGTTTTGCCCTTGGCAAGCTGGGCAAAGGCTGCCTGCACCTTTACTTCATTGTCCTGGTCGGCAAAGGCGGTGGCCTCGTCCAGGATCAGGATGGGCACATTTTTCAGCATGGCGCGGGCAATGGCAATGCGCTGCTGCTCGCCACCGGAAAGATACACGCCCTTGGTGCCGATGACCGTGTGGATGCCCGCCGGGAACTTCTCCACGATATCCATGCACTGTGCAGCTTTCAGCGCCGCCAGCACCTCGGCTTCGGTGGCCTGCGGCCTACCCAGACGGACGTTGTCCAGAATGCTACCCTTGAGCAGGCGGCTGTTCTGGAACACAAAGGAAATGGTGTCCATCAACTCTTCCTTGGGGATATCCCGCACATCCGCTCCGCCCACCCGGACGCTGCCACTCTGCACATCAAAGAACCGGCAGACAAGGTTTGCCAGCGTGGATTTGCCGCCGCCGGAGGGGCCTACAAAAGCCACCGTCTGTCCCGGCTGAATCTCCAGCGAAACGCCCTTGATGACCTCGGTTTTTCCGTCGTAGCTGAAATGCACATCCCGCAACGTGACAGAGGAATCCTTCGGGTACTGCGGAACAGCCTGCACCTGCATGGGCGCCGTCTCCAGCACCGAGTCGATGCGTGCCAGCGCATCCGCCACCACCATCTTGTTCTCACTCATGTACATTATACGGGTCAGGGTCAGGGAGATCACCGGCGTGATGATGATATAGAACAGCAGGTTCAGCAGAAACTCCGGGGTGACGCCGTGGGTCGTGAACAGCAGCCCGCCCGCGATCAAAAAGGCGAACACCCCGTTGACGGCGGCGGTATAGAACATCATGGGCAGTCGCAGATCTTTGGTGTAGGAGACGACCCACTTTTCGTACTCATCAATGGCGGCCTTGAACTTTTTGAAGGAAAACACCGACTGCCCGAAGGTCTTGACCACCGGGATACCCCGGACGTACTCCACGGCCTCATTGGACATAGCCTCCAAGGCGTTGCCGTACTGCCGCATTTTTTCAGCCATCCGCTTGCCAGTCATGGTCGCCATAATGAGAAAAGCCAACACCACCGGCGCAAGGCTCAGCAGACCCAACCGCCAGTCGAACGCCAGCAGCAAAACCAACAGCCCCACCGGGGTGGCGATGGCGTTGTACTGGTCGGGCAGCTGGTGGGCAAGATAAGTCTCGGCGGATCCGGTGCTCTCATGGATGATCTTGCGCAGCTTGCCGCTGCCAAAAGTCTCGGCAAAGCCCAGCGGCAGCACCGCCAAATGCTCCGACACCGCCAGCCGCAGATTGGTCGCCACCCGGAACGCCGACAGGTGGGAGCACATCAGCGCTGCAATGTAAATAAGGTAAGACAGCACTGCAAACAACACTGCCATCCAGCCGTAATGGGGGATGTTCACCGCCTGCGCATAGTTCGGTGCTGCGTTCAGCACATCCCGCAGGATCTTCCAGATGTACACAAAGGGCACCAGCGCCACCAGCGCACTGACCGCAGACAGCACCCACGAAGCGTAGGTGAAATATCGGTAGTTCCCGGCATAACCCATCAGCCGGGAAAGATCGGACTGTTTTTTCACGGAAAGACCTCCTTCAAATAATTTTTATGCAAAAATGTGCCGTGGCGTTTTTGCTCCACAGCACATTCTGCGTATTAACCTGCTAGATTTTCAGTACAGAACAGCTCAATGCAGTTGTCGATCATAGTCTGGTCGCAATCCGTAGAAATGCCAGATGCCAGCCAGTAAGCATAATCGCCTGCATCATACTGACTCAGAGCATCTGCATCCGAACCATAGCGAAACTCAATGTGGTAGGTTTCCGCACTGGTGTCTGGCGCGAGGAAAAAGTAGGTAAACTCGCCGGAATCGGCATCATCACTTTCAAACTCATACAGTCCACGCACAGGCTCCATGCCAATGTAGTGATAGGTATGGGAGAACAGCTCATTGCCATCCTTATCGGTACCAGAAATGGTGGAAGTTTCGCCGTCAAAGGTCAGGGTCGCAAGGTCATTGGTAAAGCCGCAGAAGTAGGCACCGCCGCCGTTTGCATAGGCCTCGACGGCATCCTCGCCGTAGACATCGCCCGTAACCATTGAAGAGAGCTTTTCAAAGGCAGCTTCCGCATTTTCCTCTCCCACAAGGGCGGTACAGTCGTCCAGCCATGTCTGCTGATATTCGTCTGCCAAAATTACCGGCCACAGCTCCTGATAGCTGCCTGTCAAGTCGTTCAGCAACTGTGCAGCGGCAGCTACGTTTTCATCCGCCGCTGCGGATGTCGTTTCGGAAACAACAGAGCTTGTAGTACTCTCTGCCGCAGTGCTTGCAACAGAAGACACTGGGGATGCCGCCGTGCTGCCGCAACCGGCCAGCAGAGAGACAGACAGAGCCAGTACGGTCACCGTACCCAGAACTTTTTTCATCATACGCATGGAAAATCCCCTCCAGAAAAATCGTTTGATTTTGTAATTAGTATTCACTAACCACAAACAGATTTTACTGGAACAGGCCGCTTTTTACAAGAACCAAACAGACAAAATCTATCCAATCGGACGCATCTTCCGATATTGCGTCGGGGTCATACCAAGAGACTGGCGAAACGCGGAAGAAAACTTGTTTGGATTTTCGTAGCCGATCTGGTGTGCAATTTCTGCAATAGTGCTGTCCGTTTCGGTCAGCAGCTTCTGTGCCAGCTGCAAGCGGTATTCCTTCTGATATGCATAGACCGAGCTGCCGTAAACGCCTTTGAAGCAGGTCTTGAGTGCCGTAGCCGAAAGTCCAACATCCTGCGCAAGCTGTTCAATGGTTTGATGGACGGTCAGTTTCTGTGTGAGAAGTTTTGCCGCGCGTCTGGCGCATTCCACCTGATGCTGATTGAAGTAGTCTGTCTGCTGCACATCTTTCCTGCTTTTCAGCCGGGTCAGGATATGAAGCAATTCCAGCACTTTCAGCCGAAGATAGCCTGTATCCGGCACAGAATGTACTGTGTAAAGCTCCGAAAAAACATGGGCAATGGTTGGTGCTGACCGCAGGATACAGCAACGGTTTTCCGTGCAGATGTACCGCCGTATGACATCAAGGTCTATGCCGTACCATTCCATCTCTCTCCGCATTTTCGGAGTGATGGCATCCAGATCCAGCAGAATGGTAATGCCGTGATAGTGCCGCAATGGGAAGCAGGAGGAGGATTTCTTGCGCGCTGCTGCACACACCGCAAAATCCCCTGCTGCCAGATAGCAGCAACTATTTTCCCCAAAACTGCACTCGTAACGCCCCACGCGGCAGTGGTTGATCTCGATCACATTCCGCGCTGGTGCCGGTTTTTCCTCAAAGAACGCAAGGTGCATATCGTTATAATACAGCTCTGCACCCAAAAACAGTGGACAGATAATCATACTCCCGGTTCCGGTTTCATTGGAAAATTTCACGGTATGAGGCATTTCCGTCGAAACCGTTTCTTCTATGGAAAGATCAAAAAGTGATTTATACATAGCCATTCTCTTTTCCTGAAGATTCGCTTTTTCTTACTGATTCGCAGACGTGAACTGTCAAATTCCATTTCTCTGCAAAAACGCTTCCATCAAATCAAGATACCGTTCCGCCTGAACGATGAAGCCTACATGGCCGCCCGGAACCGTGCGGATCTCTGCATCCAGTTTCCGGAACAGTTGTGCAAAACGGTTCTGGTGCACTTCTGCAAAAAACACAGACAATTCAGCAATCGCTGTCAGCCCGCGAGGTGAGCAGAGTGCTTTTTCTCATACACCGCAACTGCGATGCACCAGATCAGGATGGCACTGTTCGTGCTGCTCTGGCTCATCACGGACATCCATGTGGCCACCGGCACCTGCATCGCCTGTGCAATATCGGGAACTGCGGCCAGCAGAAGATTCCATGTGACCGGATGAAACGCAAGCATCCATCTCGGATAGCGCATTTTTCCGATAAGCAGCATCACAAAATGGATGCCGAAAAGCAACAGCATCGGAAGATACAGCGGCAGAATTGCGGGGAGCATTGCGTCCTGATAGGTCGTGACCGCCGCAAGCGCGGCCTCTGCTCCGATCCGCGGCCCCAGATAGGTGGCAAACCATGCCATGGTGGCCACCCATGTATGGATAGTCAGAGCGATCGCAACGGTGAATATCCCACACAGAAACTGAATATTTTTTGTTTTTCTGTATTTTTCGTTGATGTCCGCGTTCAATGCTTTTACCACAAAGTAATAAAGAAAGCCCCCGATCGCTCCCAGCCCAACGGTAAGCACAGGCCTCCACAGCCCATAGGCGCCGGACAGATAATAGGCTCTGTTGAAAAGTCCGGTGTCGGTTTGCTGAAGTGGAATGCACCCCAGCAGCCAGTCCCCGGCAGCCATAAATCCGCATCCGATCGCGCCAAGAACGCACCAGAGGATGAACTGCTTTGTTTCTTCTTTCTTCATTGCGCTGCCGTCCTTTCCTCACACTGTCCCGTTTGATTTGGTCGGCTCCGGATACTTGATCAAATCATACAGCTTGCCAAATGCGCCAAGATCGTGCGTTCCGGCAAGTTCCATGCCCAGATGGACATATTTGTCGCACTTGCTTTTTGCATCCGTTTCCAGAATTACCGGCACGCCCAGCCGGTCGCCCTCGGCAAAGGCAATGTCCAGCACCTTTCGCATATAGCCCTGCCCCTGATATTTCTCCCGCACACAGACAAGTCCAACGAAAATGTAGGGTTTCTTTTTCTTGTCCATGCGGTCTTGCAGGGAAACGCCGCCCCGCTTGATGGCGATGCCAAATTGCAGAAGACGCTTCAGGGTGGAGTTGTGCAGCATTCCGCAGGCGATGGGCCACATGGTCTTGAGGCCCATCTTCTCCTTTGGCAGCTTGTAGGCGATATATCCCTCGCCCCGCTCGCTGGTGGTGTGCAGAAAGCCGCCCCGCAGCACCCCGCGCACATAAGCGCAGATATAGTTTGCCGTGGCTTCTTTCCCGGAAAAGGCAGCGGACATTCCTGTTTCCTCTTCATAGTCATAATAGCCGAAGGCATGGCCGATATCACAGATGGATTTCTCGTCTAATGTTGTAACTTTCATTGTATTTCACTTTCCTGATTCTGCTGCGCATCTGCCACTGTCTCGCCGTCTGCCAGAAAGTGCTCCATCTCCGACACAAGCAGTGCCGGATGATTGATGATCTCGCCATGGCCGAAACCGGGGAAACAGCGGACGATCAGGCTCGGATATGCCGTCCGCAGCCGCTGGATGGCCTTTTTCATGTGCCCTTCTTTTTCTCCGTACCAACAGGCGACCTTTGCATCGGGCTGTACCAAAAAGTCCGTTCGATAGAGATAAAGTCCTGCCTCCCAAGTGGCCCGGACGGATTCCAAGCTGATATGATCCGGGATACGGCGGAGCATAGTCTGCATTCCCTGCTCCGTCTGCCCCATAAAGCGCAGCGCCCATGCAGGCATGTACTTTTCGTGTGCCGTTCGATATTGCTTTTGCGGCATGACCTTCAAAATCAGTCGATTCAGCACTCCGAAATCCAGATACTCCGGCCCGCTGAGGATCATCCGATCGATCTGAACGGTTGGGGAAGCCTTCAGAAAAACAGCCGGTCCGCAGCCCAGCGACTCTGCAAAAAGCAGATTCAACTGTCCGTCAAGCTCTTTTTCAATATAAGTGGCCAACTTGTCCGCCTGATCCCGGGCAGTCGTGTAGGTCGTTTCACCGGTTCCATCAAAGCCGTCGAAGCTGACGGCATACACGCAGAATTTCCTTTCCAGCAGCGGGATCAAATCCTCAAACTGCTGCCAGCACATAAGATTTCCGTGCAGCAGCATCATGGTCTTTCCCTCTATATTGCCGAATCGTTTGATTTCCATACCAATCTGCCTCCCCGCTATTATCTGACCTTCATGCAAAAATCGCAGCGGTCATTGCCGCGCCCCAGCGTCATGCTTCTCTCCCAGATCAGCTTCGGATGCAGGCCGGTATAGCTGATGTCATCACTGTCGCAAAAGCAGCGGCACAGCTCCGGGCAGCCGTATTCTGCGCAGGTGTCGTGATAGGGACACTTCATCATATCCACACGCCAGACGCCGTTACCGGCCTGCAATTCTTTTGGGGCAAAGCCCGCCGCCGGGCCGAAAACGCTCCGGGTGGATTTGACAAAAACGCCGGGAACAAGGCGGTAAAGCCCCGGTATGTGCAGCAGGGCGGCAAGCTGTTTGTGGCTCGTTCTCGCCAAGTGCTCCACATAGCCGTGAACGGTTTGCAGTGCCTCCTCTTTCGGCATGACCCGCTGCAAGGTCTCGTAGGCCGAAATGCCCGGTAAGATTTGCCGCTTGAGGTGGTATTGCTTTTCCTTGCTTGCACCTGCGTTTTCAGCCAGCAGCGCACTCAGGCGCATATCGAAAGCGGTGTTCAGTTCCTTTGCCTGCGCGGGAAAGCGCAGTGCCGCAGTCTCCCGAAAATCACGGGAGAGATAGGTTTCCTTCCTCTTCATCGTCCGTTACCCTTTCTTTTTGTACCCGCAGTCGCAGTAGGATCCGCCGGAAGCAAGGGTATACTGCCGCATAAAATTTGTCACACCGCCTGCTTCGCTCATGGTGTAGTCCAGATGGCACAGGGCGGGGGTCAGGCCGTACAGACCCAGCTCCTTCATCAGCACACAGATACCGCATTTCGTAAAGCGCCCCTCATAACCGCTGCCGTCGGGATACTCGTAAAAGTCCATGTTCCACGAATAGGGGTTGCGGTCGGCGGCTTTCAGGGCGGCAGTGGCTTTCATAGCGGCAATATCCTTTGGGGTAAACTTGCTTTTTCCGCTTTTGCGGCAGAACCACTGCATGGGCTTTGTCATCATGGATCTTGCATAGTAATCCGTCAGCCTGTCCACCTCCGGACGTTGTGGCATGGAGAGGATGAACGCGCCGAGCATTGCGCAGTTGACGATGTTCATCTTGAAGCGGTCCGCTTTTTCAAACTCCGGCAGCCTGCGAATGATCTGCCGGTATTGCGGCTTTGCCTTTTTCGTAATGGCTCTTGCGGTGACTGCATCATAGCCCAGTACCGCCGTCAGCTGCGTCTGAAACGATCTGGCAAACACCACCCACATGGCCATGGGCATCCCCGTCCAACGCATCTCACTTTGCTCCTTTCCATTCCGCTAACACCCGGCACATCCGTTTCTCGATGTCTATCCGGGTCTGGCGGCATTCCTTCGGATATTTTTTTGCTGCCTGAAACGCGAACTTCACAAATAGACCGGAGCCAACCGGCAGCATGATTTTCAGCATCCCCTCCGGGAAAACGAAGTGGGTGCCGTGGGCATAAACCATCGTCTCAATCTCGCATTCATGCGGTTTTTCGGCAAGGCGCTTTTCCATCCGGCGGATATACTTTGCGGTGTCCCACAGCGCATCGTCCTCCGCGCCGATCAGCAGCAGCTTTCCCCGGATGTTTTCAACGGGAATGTATTCTTCCGGCTCGATTGGATGAGCTGTCTCGGAATCGTCAAACAGTTTGCGGGAGTTTACCATATCGCCGACGCGTTTGCTCTCGGCGGCGATGCAATGCCAATAGTCAGGATGCTGATAGCAAAACGGCATATAGGGCAGCGGCTTGCCTCGGTAGGAGAACAGTGATTCACCCTCGACCGGCCACTCCTTGCAGCCGTCCCTTTTGCCCTGCAGAAAGCCCTGCCACACAAAGTCGCTGGGTGTCATGGCAATGGTCAGGGTGATATCCGGGAACATGGCAGCCGCTGTCAGCGCAAGCGTTCCGGTGGTCGATGCACCGGCAACGCCGATCTTTCTGTTACCGTTAGCTTTCAGCCATGAAATTGCCGTCTCCACACGCTCAAGCGGGTAATTATGATGTCCGTAATCTTTTTTCGCGGGCGACATTGTGAGCACATTTACACCGCACCCGCAAAGCCATTTCACTGCCGAGCGCGCAAGCCGATCCTCCGGATCATCCCCGATCATCGTGATGACCGCACAATCTGAACCGCCGGCACACGCCCAATACGCACCGTAAAAGCCATTGAGTTCCACATCAAAGTGCAGGTGTTTCATGCTCTCCCTCCAAATCCGATCTTCACGATCTGCATTTTCATCCCGCTGTCCCCAACCCTTGCGAGGAATCGGAAAAAGCAGCTGACAGAAGGATCTTTCAGGTCGCTGTACCCCAGCATATAGCCACGGTTGGATATCTGCAGGCGGCTGTCCCATGGGGAAAGCTCACTTTTTGCATCCGAAACTGCAAAATATGCCCCCACATCCTTGATCTTTGCAGTCTTGAGCCATGTTTTTGCGATCATCTTCACCGCCGTGCGGTTGGCGGCATCAAAGACCAGCACCCCGCCGGGGAAAGCGTCCGCCATCCCCCGTACCAGTTCCCAAACCTGCTCCGTCAGGAAGTAATAGAACACCCCGGAGGCAAAAAACACCGCCCCGCCGGAGGCATCGATC